>MCND01000024.1_pt1 | contig 72429 bp, 69 predicted proteins | sample 778211 | NCBI WGS metagenome assembly MCND01 (sample SAMN04296812, study PRJNA304217) | bioreactor metagenome | isolation source: activated sludge enriched with benzalkonium chloride | place: Turkey: Istanbul urban wastewater treatment plant
TCGAATTCAGGCGCGGCGCGCCCCATCGTGCCCGGGCGCTGTTCGGCCAGCGTGCCGCCCAACGCGAAATTGGTTTCGGTGGAGCCGTAGCCTTCCAGCAGCGCGATGCCGGTGCGTTCGGCGAACGCCGCATGGAAACGTTCGGGAACTCCCGGCGCCAGCGCAATGCGCGCACGGTGGCGCCGTTCGGCCGCGGCAGGCGCTTGCGCCAGCAGCATGGGCACCATGGCGCCCAGCAGATAGGTCACCGTGGCGCCCGTAGCCTCAAGGCGATCGAAATAACGGCTGGCCGAGAAGCGCTCGTCGCAGATGATGGTCGCGCCCGTGACCAGCGCCTGGAAGCAGGCGTTCAGGGCATTGGTATGGAACAGCGGCAGGCTCGTGTAGAGCACGTCGCTCTCGGCGATTTCCAGATTGCGCGCGGCGATCCTGCCCCACCAATAGAACTGCGCGTGCGGACAGCACACGCCTTTGGACAGGCCGGACGTGCCCGAGGTGTACAGGATGGCCAGCGTATCTCCCGGACCGACGTCGGCCGCCGGCGGCAGCGGCGTGTCCGGCACGGGCGGTGGCGGACACGCGCGCACCGGCAGCGCGTCGGCGTTGCCGTCCAGCAGCCAGATGCGGTTCAAGGCCAGGGACTGCATGTCCAGCGCAGCCAGCGCCGGACAGGACGCGGCGTCGGCCACCAGCAAGCGGCAACCGCTGTTGGCCAGGATGTGCTGCAGCTGCATGCCGCGCGACGCCGTGTTGATGGGCACGACCACCGCGCCCAGCCAGCCGCAGCCCAGCACGATGGACAGGAATTCATGGCGGTTGCCGGCCATCAGCCCGACCCGGTCGCCGCGGGCGACGCCGGCCGAAGCCAGGCGCGCGGCCCAGGCCGCCGCATGCCCGGGCGCGTCGCCGTAGCGCAGCGCGCCGCCCGGCGCCTGTACCCATGTGCGCTCGCCCCATCGGGCGCCCTGCTCCAGCAACAACGACGGCAGTGTCAACGCATGCATGGCGGTGCTTCCCCTGTGTTGCGGCCATCGGCAAGCGTTGCCCCAGCCCTTTGAAATTAGTCTAGGAATCAACTATTTATATGTCAAATTTATGGCTATTATTTATCTTATAAATCAGGCTGATATAAGAGGCGTGCATGGAATTCGACCTGAACCTCATGCGGGTTTTCCTGACCGTGCTGCACGAGCGCAGCGTCACGCGCGCGGCGCAGCGCCTGAACCTGACGCAGCCCGCCGTGAGCTATGCGCTGGCGCGTCTGCGCGAAAAATTCGACGATCCCCTGTTTGTGCGCACGGCCTCCGGCATGCAACCCACGCCGGTCGCGTTTGCCCTGGCCGAACCCATAGAGCGCGGCATGAACAGCTTCGCCGAAGCCGTCAACCTGCGGCAGCGCTTCGAGCCGGCCAGCAGCACCCGCCGCTTTCGCCTGTCCATGTCCGATATCGGTGAAATGGTGTTCCTGCCGTCGCTGATGGAACGCGTGCACGCCCTGGCGCCGCGCCTGCAGGTGGAAGTATTGGAGATCCCGCTGGAACGGCTGCCGCAGGCGCTAAAAGACGGCGAGGTCGATCTCGCCATCGGCAACCTGGCCGGGCTGGGCAGCGAAACCTGCCACGCCGAACTGTTCAGCGAACGCTACACCTGCATGGGCAGGCGCGGCCATCCGGTGTTGTCGGCGGGCCTGACGCGCAGCCAGTACAAGCGCCTGGACCACATCCTGGTGGCCTCGCGCGCCAGCGCGCACCGCTTGCTGGACGATGTGCTGAGCGAAGCCGGCCTGCCGCGCAGGCCGTATCTGACCTTGCCGCATTTCTCGGCGGCGGCCGAGATCGTGCGGCGCACCGATCTCACCATGACGCTGCCGCTGCGGGCCGCGATCTGGTTCAACCACGACGACGCGTTCCAGATACGCCCGCTGCCCATCGCCCTGCCGCCGCTGTCCGTGACCGTGCATTGGCACGCCCGCTTCGAAAGCGACCCGGGCACCGTCTGGCTGCGCCGCCTGGTGGTGGAGACGCTGGCGGACCCGGCCTGAGCCCGCGCGGGCGCGGCGCTTATCGCATCGCGGCCAGCATCAGGTCCAGGTTCTGCACCGCCGCGCCCGACGCACCCTTGCCCAGGTTGTCGAACACCGCCGTCAACAGCACCTGGCCGTGTTGCGCATTGCCGTAGACGGCCAGACGCAGATCGTTGGTGCCGTAAAGCGCCTGCGGATCCAGGTGCGTATGGGCGGCCGCGTCCTGCGGCGCCACGACCTGCACATGCCTTGCGCCCTCGTAGTGCTGCTGCAGGCAGGCGTGCAGGCGCTCCATGTCCACGCCCGCCGGCAGCAGGCGCAGCTGCAGCGGCACGCTCAGGACGATGCCCTGGCGGTAGGCGCCATAGGCCGGTACGAACACCGGCCGCTGCGTCAGGCCCGCATGCCGTTCGATCTCGGGCGTGTGCTTGTGCGCCAGGCCCAGGCCGTAGAGCTGGAACGCCGGTCCCGGCGCGCCGTCCGCGGCTTCATAGGCGTCCACCGCCGCGCGCCCGCCGCCCGAATAGCCGGACACGGCGTGTACGACCAACGGATAGTCGGCCGGCACCAGCCCGGCCCGTACCAGCGGCCCCAGCAACGCGACCGCGCCCGTCGGATAGCAGCCGGGGTTGCTGACGCGCCGCGCCTGGGCGATCAGCCCGGCCTGCTCCGCGTTCATTTCCGGAAAACCATAGACCCAGCCCGGCGCCGTGCGGTGGGCGGAACTGGCGTCTATCACCCGGACCGCGGGATTGACGATGGAAGCGGCGGCCTGGCGCGCCGGCTCATCGGGCAGGCAGAGGATGGCGATATCGCAGCCGTTGATCGCCTGCGCGCGGCGCTGCGGGTCCTTGCGTTCGGCCTCGGGCAGCGTCAATAGCCGCAGATCCGTGCGCCCGTGCAGGCGTTCGTGGATCTGCAGGCCGGTGGTGCCCTGGTCGCCGTCGATGAAAACTAAAGGTTGGGTCATGGCGCTTGCGTCCTGGATCAAAGGGGCGCCGGAAGGTTCCGGGCGCAGGACTCCATCATCGGCCGGACTGCTAGATAACAAAAGTCGAATATCATGACTATCCAATTCAGCTTTCCTGAACGAAACCGACATGCGTGAAATCAGCCTGGACCGCCTGCGCACCCTGGTTGCCATCGCCGACCTGGGCTCGTTCGCCGACGCGGCGCGCGCCCTGCATCTGGCCCCGCCCACCGTCAGCCTGCACGTGGCCGACCTGGAGGCGCGCATCGGCGCGCCGCTGCTCACGCGCAAGCGCGGCCAGGTCCGCTCCACCGCCATCGGCGAAACCCTGCTGGAACGCGCGCGCCGGCTGCTGGCCGATGCCGACCAGGCGCTGGACGATGTGCAGCGGCAGGTACAGGGCTTGTCCGGGCGCGTGCGGCTGGGCGCCTCCACCGGCGCCATCGCCCATCTGCTGCCGCAGGCCCTGGAAACGCTGGGGCGCAACCATCCCGGCATCGACGTGCAGGTGGCCGTGCTGACGTCGCAGGAAACCTTGCTGCGCCTGGCCGACGGCTCGCTGGACCTGGGCCTGGTGGCCCTGCCCCAGCCGCCGCTGGAAGGCCTGGTGCTGCGCCCCTGGCGGCGCGACCCGGTCATGGCCTTCCTGCCCGCCAGCTGGAAAGCGCCCGCGCGCCTGACGCCGGCCTGGCTGGCCGAACGGCCGCTGATCCTGAACGATGCCAGCACGCGGCTCTCGCGCCTGACGGGCGAATGGTTCGCCGCCGCCGGCCTGAACCCGCGCGCCCGCATCCAGCTGAACTACAACGACGCCATCAAGAGCCTGGTGGCCGCGGGCTACGGCGCCACGCTGCTGCCGCACGAGGCCACCGCGCCGCAGCCGGATCCGCGCATCGAGATGCGCGTGCTGCGGCCAGCCCTTTGGCGCCCGCTGGGTATCGCGCACCGCGCCGGGCAAGTCGAGCAAGCCACCCGGCATGTGCTGGACGTGTTGTGGGAGCTGCGCGCCTCACCTGCCCGCTGAGGGCGTGCGGCGGAAATACGCGGTGCGCTGGCTTTCCTCGCGCAGCCGGCGCGCGCGCGAACGGAACAGGTCCTTGCGCCCCACGATGCCCACCAGCCGGCCGTTGGCCCGGTCCAGGATGGGCACGCGGCCCGCGCCGGTCAGGGCCATGCGGTCGGCGATCTGGCTGGCCAGTTCCTCGGGATGGCCGTACACCAGGTCGCGGCCTTGCAGGGCCTCACCCAGCGTGCGCCCGGTCTGCTCGTCGTCGATGGCCCAGGCCAGCGTGTCGGCGCGCGTGACTTCGCCGACCACCACGCCTTCGGCATCCAGCACGGGATAGCTGGTGTGCACCGGCTGCGCCGTCGTGAAATGCGCAATGGCCTGCGCCACGGTCCAGTCGGCCGGCAGGGTCTGGACCGGCGTGGTCATTACCTGGCTGACCCGCAGCAGGTCGAAGGGATCCACGCGGTACTCGCGGCTGATGTGGTGGCCGCGCCGCGCGATCTTCTCGGTCAGGATGGAGCGCTTGAGCAGCAGCACCGTCATCCCATACGCGAACACGCAGGCCGACAGCACCGGCAGCAGCGCGCCCATGTCGCCGGTCAGCTCCACCGCGAACAGGGTCGCGGTCAGCGGCGCGCGCATGGTGCCGCCCATCATCGCCGCCATGCCCAGCAGCGCCCAGAAGCCCGGATCGGCCTGCGGCAACAGCGGCGTGGCCAGCGCGCCCAGCGCGCCGCCGAATATCAGCAGCGGCGCCAGCACGCCGCCCGAAGTCCCCGAACCCAGCGCCACGGACCAAATCACGACCTTGACCGCCAGAAGCAGCAGCACGGCCTGGAAAGCCAGGTCGCCCGCCAGCAAATGGCGGATGTTGTCATAGCCCACGCCCAGCGCCGCCGGCTCGATCAGGCCGCCCAGGCCAATGACCAGGCCGCCAAAGGCCGGCCACCACATCCAATGCAGCGGCAGTTTCTCGAACAGGTCCTCGGCCGCATAGACCATGGAGGTCAGCACGCCCGATCCCAGCCCGGCCAGCACGCCCACGGCGGCGCAGGCCAGCAGATGCGCGGGTGTGAACGTCAGCGAACCGGCATACGCGAATATCGGCCCGCCATCCAGCATGAAGGCGCGCGTGGCCGCGGCCACCAGCGCGGCCATCGCCACGGGCAGGAAGCTGCGCGGCTTCCATTCGAACAGCAACAGTTCCACCGCCAGCAGCACCGCCGCCAATGGCGTGGCGAAGATGGCCGTCATGCCCGCGGCGGCACCGGCCACCAGCAGGGTCTTGCGCTCGCCGTCGTCCAGGTGGATGGTCTGCGCCAGCAGGGAGCCGATGGCGCCGCCCGTCATGATGATGGGGCCCTCGGCCCCGAACGGGCCGCCCGTGCCGATGGAGATGGCGGACGACACCGGCTTCAACACCGCTACCTTGGGCTGGATGCGGCTCTTGCCGATCAGGATGGCCTCCATCGCCTCCGGAATCCCGTGGCCGCGGATCTTTTCCGAACCGTAGCGCGCCATGAGGCCGATGATGAGGCAGCCCACCACCGGAATGGCGACGGAAGCCAGGCCCAGGTGGCCTGTCGTGATGGGCTGGTCCTCGAACGAGAACTGATGGTGGTAGGCCAGATTGGTGCACAGCGCGATCAGGCGCAGCAAGGCCCAGGCCGCGGCCACGCTGGCCAGGCCGACCGGAACGGCCAGGCCCATGAGCAGGACGACGCGCTTGTCCGTGGTGAAGTCGCCCAGACGCAGCGCGGCCCGGGCGGAGGAAGAAGTGGGAGGCATGTTCGAAGAGGGGAAGAATTGCGCAGGGATTTGCGAAACGTCATATATATCGTATCACGACATATATTAGAATCGATCGGGTGAAACCGCCCTCGCCCCCACCCCAGCTGACCGCCACGGACTACGAGCTCCTGGCCGACTTCCGCTATGCGCTGCGCCGCTTTGCCGCCTTCAGCGAAAACGCCGCCGCCGGACTGGACCTGATGCCGCAGCAGCACCAGGCCCTGCTCGCGATCAAAGGCACCCGCAAGAACGCCCCCGGCCGCCGCGGCCTGTACGTGGGCGAAATCGCCGAACGCCTCCTGATCCGGCCCCACACGGCCGCCGAACTGGTGGGCCGGCTGGCGCGCCTGGACCTGGTCAGCCGCGAAGCCGATCCCGAGGACGGCCGCCGCGTCGAGGTGGTGCTGACCGCCCGCGCCGAACGCATGCTCGAAGACCTGTCGGCCTCGCATCTGGAAGAACTGCGCGCCATGCGCCCGCTGCTCACGCGCCTGCTCACGCGCATCGGCGACGAATCCGGCAACGCCTGATCCACGCTCTGCTGCATAAGCTTATGCAGCGCAGCTTTGCCTCGCGTGATAAATTGTCGCCCCGCGACATATCGATGCGCGAGGAGATCGTTTTGGGTGTAGCAATCAAGCGCTGGCTGGGCTCGTTCGCGCCAGCGCCGGTGGGCGTCAACGGACGCGAGAAGCTCTACGGCGTGCTGGGCGCGCTGCTTGGCCTGTTCTGCACGGAATGGGTGGGCCGCCACGCGCTGGGCGACGCCAGCCCCTGGTTCATCGCCCCCATGGGCGCGTCCGCCGTGCTGCTGTTCGCCGCCCCCGCCAGTCCGCTCGCCCAGCCCTGGTCCATCATGGCCGGCAATCTGGTCTCGGCCCTGATCGGCGTCTTCTGCGCCCAGTTCATCCCCGTGCCCGGCGTGGCCGCCGCCGTGGCGGTGGCGCTGGCCATCGGCGCCATGTTCTCGTTGCGCTGCCTGCATCCGCCCAGCGGCGCGGTGGCGCTGACCGCGGTGCTGGGCGGCCCCGCGGTCGCCAGCCTGGGTTACGGCTTCGCGCTCTGGCCCGTGGCGCTGAACTCCGCCATCCTGCTGTGCATCGCGGTCGTCTTCAATGGCGCGCTCAAGCGCAACTACCCGCGCCGCCACGCCGACCCGGCCGCGGGCCACAACACCCGCGACCTCGCGCCCAGCGCCCGCCTGGGCTTCAGCCTGGCCGACCTGGACGACGCGCTCACGCAGCGCGGCGAGCTGCTGGACATCAGCAAGGAAGACCTGGAAGAAATCGTCCTGGCCGCGGAAATGCGCGCCAGCGTGCGCCGCTTCGGCGACGTGCATTGCGCCGACATCATGTCGCGCGACGTGGTCGCGGTGCAGGCGCAGGACCCGCTGGACTACGCCGTGCGCCTGTTCGACAAGCATCGCCTGCAGGCCCTGCCGGTGCTGGATTCGGCCGGCCGCTACGCCGGCATGGTCAGCCAGGGCGACGTGCTGGCGCGCCGGACCCGGCTGGCCGCCGTCGCCGTCGACGCGGATGCCGCGCCCGACCTGCTGGTGGCCGACTGCATGCGCAGCGAAGTCCCCTTCGCCACCCCGGGCCTGCCCGTCATCGAACTGGCGCGCCCCATGTCGGACAGCCTGCATTGCGTGCCGGTGCTGGATGAAGCGCGCAACCTGGTCGGACTGGTGACGCAATCGGACCTGGTGGCGGCGCTGTACCAGATCGCGCTCGCGGCCAGTTCGCAGGCGCCGGACCCGGACGCCCAGAAGCTGGCGGCCTGAGCGCCAGCCCTCCGTAGCCCTACGGATTCCTGCCCGCACCGGCCGCAAGGCATAATTTCAGGCGTGAATCCCCTATCGCGCGCTCGCGCCTTCTTCTGCTGGCTGGTCCTGTTCGCCCTTGGCGCCTTCTGGATCGGGCGGCAGGACTATGTGGACCAGTACGAACGCTTCACCCAGAGCACCAGCGTGGCGCAGCGCATGCTGAGCCAGAAGACGGTGCAGCATGAAGCCGTGCTGGCGACCCTGGCCGCCCTGTCCCATCCCCCCGCGCCGGAACGTTTGTATCCCAGCCTGCGGCCGGCCATGCCGCAACTGCTGGGGCTGGGCTACCTGCCTGGCGGCGCTTGGAGCGGCAGCATGGCGGAACCTCCCGGCCTCGCGGCCGCCGTCGAACGCGCGCGCGGCCTGGCCCGGCCGGTGACGCTGCCCGTGGACAGCGCCCGCTATTGGCTGGTGGCGCCTTCCGGCTGGAGCCTGCTGCTGGACGCCAGCCAACTGATTCCGGCGGCCGATTTTCCTCCCGGGCTGGCCAACCTGACCCTGACCGTGGACCAGACGCCGCTACCCCTCCTGGACAAGCAGCCCGATGCCGCCGTCCTCGGCTGGCCCCTGGCCCTGCAAAAGCCGCTGGGCGCGGCCAGCCAGCCCTTCCAGATGCGCAGCACGCGCAAGCTGACCCCAGGCGTCTGGCCCTGGGCCACCTGGCTGGCCTGGGGCCTGGCCAGCGCGCTGCTGGTGGCCGGCGCCGCGGCCTGGCAGCGCTCGCGCGCCCAAGCCCGCCGCCAACGGGAACAACTACGCCTGGGCGCCATGGCGCGCCTGAGCACGCTGGGCGAAATGGCCGCCGGCATCGCCCACGAACTGAACCAGCCGCTGACCGCCATCCTGGCCCAGACCCGCGCCGCCGAGCGGCTGCTGGACGACGAAGACGAACGCCCCGCGGTGCGCCACGCGCTGTTGGCCAGCGCCGAACAGGCCAAGCGCGCGGCCGACATCATCAGCCGCATGCGCGCCCTGGTGCAGCCCAGTTCGCCCACCCGGCGCGTGGCGCTGGATCCCGACGCGCTGGTGGCGTCGCTGCGCTTTCTGCGCGAAGCGGAACTGGCGCGGCTGGGCATACGGCTGAGCTGGCACAACGCCAGCCCCGGCGTGCGTCCGCTGGGCGACCGCGTGGCCCTGGAGCAGATCCTGCACAACCTGGTGCAGAACGCCGCCGACGCGCTGGCCGACGTTGCCGGGCCGCGCCAGATCTCGCTGGAGGGCCGCGCCGACGGCGACGACTACCTGTTCAGCGTCAGCGACACCGGCCCCGGCATCGCCGCCGACGCGCTGCCGCGCCTGTTCGCTCCCTTCTACACCACGCGGCCGCAAGGCATGGGCCTGGGACTGGCGCTGTGCGAAACGCTGGCCGGCTCAATGGACGGCCGCATCGCCGTGCGCAATCTCAGTCCGGCAGGCGCTTGCTTCACGATAAGCCTGCCGCACGCCGCCGCATGACGACGCAGGAATCTCCCATGTTCGAACAATCCCCGCTGGTCTATCTGGTCGATGACGACGACGCCGTGCGCGACGGCCTGGCGCTGCTGCTGCGCAGCGTCGGCCTGCGCAGCGAGGGCCACGGCGATCCGCTGGCCTTCCTGGCCCAGCTGCATCCGCAGGCCATCGGCTGCGTGGTCCTGGACATCCGCATGCCCGGCATCAGCGGCCTGGACGTGCTGAGCCGGCTGGCCGAGCAATCCGACCTGCCCGTGGTCATGCTGACCGGCCACGCCAACGTGGACCTGTGCCGCCGCGCGTTCAAGGGCGGCGCCATGGAGTTCCTGCAAAAGCCCGTGGACGACGACGTCTTCCTGGACGCCGTGCAGGCGGCCGTGCGCACCCACATCGCCAGCCGCGAGAGGCTCGCCGTGACCCAGGCCGCGCAGGAACGGCTGGACAAGTTGTCCGGGCGCGAGCGCGACGTGCTGGAACGCATCGTCCAGGGCCTGAGCAACAAGGAGATCGCGCGCGAGTTCGACCTGTCGCCGCGCACCGTGGAAACCTACCGCGCCAACGTCTTCGCCAAGCTGGAAGCGGACAACCTGGCCGGGCTGATCCGCGAGTATGCGGGGCTGCTGGGCTAGGACTTGCGCAGGCACCCTCCGTAGCCCTACGGAGGCCCCAGCGTAGCCGACCGAATACCGCCGATCGGCCGTCCTCTTTAATCTGTCTGTTCCTGTCACCGACCCACAAAGGACCCAGACATGTCGCCCAAATTCATCGCTTTCGCCGCCCTGTTCGCCTGCGTTGGCGGCGCCAACGCCGCCGTGCTCAACGAGAGCAACCTGTCCATGGCCGACGCGCAGAAGCTGGCCACGGACACCGTCGCCGCCTGCCAGGCCAAGGGCTACAACGTGAGCGCCTCGGTGGTGGACCGCGCCGGCCTGCTCAAGGCCTTCGCCCGCGCCGACAATGCCGGCCCGCACACCGTCGAGGCCAGCCGCGCCAAGGCATACACCGCCGCATCGGCCAAGACCCCGACGCTGACGATGCTGGAGAACGTCCAGAAGAACCCGGCCGCGGCCACCCTGACCGATATTCCGGGCTTCCTGGTGCTGGGCGGCGGCGTTCCCGTCAAGGCCGGCTCGGCCGTGATCGGCGCCATCGGCGTGGCGGGCGCCCCCGGTGGCAACCTCGACGCGCAATGCGCCGACACCGCCTTGCAAGAGAACGCCGCGCTGTTCAAGTAAGCCGCTGCCGGCCTGGGCGCGGCGCGTTTGCCGCGCCGGCGGCATCGCGGTAGGCTTGGGGCGCCATGCCCCAGCCGCCCTCCCTCTCCCTGCTCGCCGCCATCCTGCGCCGCACCGCCCGGCGCTATCGCGTGCCGGCCATTTCACAGATACCTACCGAGGGCGCCATGCCCGCGACCGCGCTGGCCATCGCCATCGAACAGGCGCGCCAGTCGCTCGAAGCCGGCGCCGCGCCGCCGACCGCGGTCAAACAGGCCTTTCTCGACGCGCTAGCACGCCTGATCCGCGACGCCTTGCGCGAGTCCGACGGCGATCCCGTGTTCCAGGCGATGCTGCTGCGGCACCGCCTGCCGCTCGTGCGCGAATATGCCTCCCTGGCCGCGCGCGCCGCCCAGGACCGCCGCGAGATCATCGCCGCCGCCAACGCCATCGCCCATCCCGCAAAGCTTGAACGCATGGCCGCAGGCCCCGCACGCGACGCGATGGCCGCCTTGCAAGCGGCGGCGGCTTCCGAGTCCTGGACGGCGCTGCCCGAAGCCGCGCGCCAGCTTCTCGGTTTGTCCGCTGACGCCCAGCCGGCCTCCGCCGCTCTCGACCGTCTGCTCGCCAGCCCCGCGCTGGATCATCTGCAACGCCTGGACGTCCTGACCGCCGACAGCGACGTGCGCCGCTACCGCGCCTTGTGGGAACAGCAAGGCCCGCGCCCGGGCAGCGCCACCGCCCTGGCCGAAGGCAACGCCTCGCGGTTGCGCGGCGACGCCGTCGAGGCGCAGGCGCTGCAGGCGCTCCAGGCCCTGGCGCACCGTCTCAATGACGCCGATGGCAGCCAGGCCTACCAGGCCGTGTCGTCCATGCGCGTACCGCCTTCGATGCCCGCCAACGCCGACCGCGCCAAGACCGAGTGGGATGCCGCGCTGCTACGCCGGGCCGAAGGCGATGGCGGGCCGCCGGCCTGGGATCTGTGCCTGCTGCTCGAAGCCAAGGCCTCGGCCGACGCAGCCGCCACCGACTTCCCGCGGCTGTTGCGCGGGCTGCGCCTGCTGGCGCAGGCCGATCCCCAGACCGACTACGCCTTCAGTACACGCCAGGGGCAGTTCCCCCTGCGCGGCGCGACGCTGCGCGCGTTGCCCGCCGAAGGCCCGCGGCTCGATACCACCGTGCTCTATATCTGCGACGGCCCGGCCGACGCGATCCCGCGCCTGCTCAGCGCCGCCAGCCGCATGCAGCTGCTGTCCGCGCCGCCCAGCCTGGAATACGCCGGCCTGCTGACGCAGGGCCTGGCCCCAGCCCCCGATACCTTGGACCCCGTCTGGCAACAGCTGCTGCAATCGGCCCAATGGGCCGGCGTGCTGCAGCAGTACCCGACGCTATGCGAGGCGCGCGAACTGATGGCGCACCCGGATGACCTGATGGCCGCGATCGAAGGCGCCGCACGCTGAAGCCTGCGCCCGCTGGCCGATCCGCTCACTCCCGCGCGATCAACCGGAAATCCTGGCTGCCTTCGCGCTCCAGCTGCGCCACCAGCCCCAGTTCCCAGTCCAGATAGTCCCGGAAGCCCTGATCCCGCGCAGCCAGGTCGTCCAACAGATAGGGGCTGATGCTCTGGTCGTCGTCCGCGGTCAGCACGCCTTGCGCGCCGCGCGCCAGTTCCAGGCCCTGTTCCTTCCAGGCGCGGGTGCCGCCCAGCAGGTAGCGCACCGGCCGCTGGCTGCGCCACGCCAGCTCGGCCGCCACGACGCTTGCCAGCACGCCGTCGGCGGAGGTCAGCACGATCGTCCGGTCCCGGTCTTCGGGCAGGAACTCGGCCAGGCGATCGGGCGCGGTGTAACGGGAGCCCGGCACGTGGCCGCGCTCGTATGCAACCCGGGAATCCACGTCGAACAGCACGGCTTCGCCGCGCTCCAGCGCGGTCCGCAATGCATCCGGCCGCAGCGCGGGCGCATCCGGGCGGTGGCGCAGCACGCGCCGCGGCTCCGGCCCACCCTGCAACGCAGCCGATGCCACGGGCCGGTACAGATAGACCTCGACCGCGCCCAGCTGGGCCAGCCAGGCGCCGGTGGTCAGGGCACGCACGCCGTCCCAATCCGCCAGCACCACGCGGGCGCGGCGCGTGGCCAGGTACTCGTCCGTGGCCTGCACCAGTTGGCCGCCGGGGGCCCAGCGCCAGCCCTCCAGATGGCCAGTCTCGTATTCCTCGCGGGTGCGGACATCGAACTTGTAGAGCGTGCGCACGCCCTGTTCCGCCTCGAAAGCCTGCAAGGCGGCGGTATCGATATGCGCGATGCCCGCGCGGCGCGCCACATCGGCCGCCTGCTGGCGGGCCGCGCTCAATGCCTGGCCTTCGGGTTCGGGCAGCGCGGCATGCCTGCCATAGGCCAATTCGCGGCCCGACAACAGCCATTCCATGGTGCCGTTGTGCAGCGACGCGACACGGTTGGGTATGCCGGCGTCGATCAGCGTCTGCGCGCCGACGATGCTGCGGGTGCGTCCCGCACAGTTCACCACCACAAAGGTCGCCGGGTCCGGCGCCAGCTCTCGGATGCGATAGACCAGTTCCGCACCCGGCAGGCTGTGCGCGAAGGGCAGCGTGAAATTGTGGAATTCCTCGGGCGTGCGGCTGTCCACCACCACGATGTCGTCGCCGCGCGCCACGCGCTCATCCAGTTCGTCCACGTCGATCCAGGGCGTGCGCTTTTCGTGCTCGATGACTTCGCCGAAGGCCTTGCTGGGCACGTTGGTGCCGGAGAATACCTCGCGCCCTTCCCGCTCCCACGCGTCCGTCCCGCCCGCCAACACCGAAATGTTGGTCCAGCCCAGACGCGCCAGCTTGGCCGCCGCCAGGTGCGCCAGCGTCTCGTCGTCATCCACCAGCACGATGCGTGCGTCGCGGCGCGGCGCCAGCCTGTCGATCAGCAGTTCCAGGCGCCACAAGGGCGCGGGCACGGCGTGCAGCAGATGGCGGCGCGCGTGGCGACCAGCCTCGCGCACGTCGAGCAAGGCGATCTCGCCCGAGCCGCGCAGTTCATCCTGCAGCGCCTGCGCGGAGATGCGCGCATGGTAGATCGCCGCAGGCGGCGAGAATGTGCGGTAGGTGCCGCCCGCCGTGCTTTCGAACACCACGCGGCCATGCAGGCGGTCCAGCGCCAATCCATAGAAATGCAGGTGCGCGCCCGGCTCGTCGTCCACCAGTTCGATGGTGTGCACGTCCGCCGGACCCAGCACGATGGAGCTGCCCGGCTGCACATCCACGCGCTGGACATGGGTCAGCACGTCGCGCAAGGGATCGACGCTGCGTTCGCGCGCATAGACCTCGTTGCGCTCATTGCCTTGCACGCCGGCGATGATGGCCCAGGTCGTGTGGTCATGCGGCGGCTGGGCCTTGCCCGGCTCGCCCAGCGACAGGTACAAGGCATGGCCGCCATCCAGGTCCTCTGCCAGCCGGTAGATGGCGGTCGGCCTGCCCGGCACCACCGCGAACGCTTCCGCCGGGAACAGCTCGCGGCGGCGTCCCAGCGCTTCCAGCAGCGTCGCCACTTCGGCCAATTGTTCGCGCGTGGCGCTGGCGCCGTCGGGCGCCAGCCGCCGCGCCTGGGCGATGAACTCGCGCACGGCCTGTGCGCGGCGCCGCGGCGGGAACGAAGGGATGCAACTAAGGATATGCGCAGGACGACGACTCGGCCAGCCTCCTGCCTCAACCTTCGCCCTTGAGTTCGCGTTCGACGATCTCGCGCGTCAAGGTCGGCACGAACATCTCGACGAAATGGAAGGCGTAGCCGCGCAGCCATGCGCCGCGCCGTATCGCCAGCCGCGTCAGGTTGATTTCGAACAAATGGCGGGCGTCGATGGCGCACAGGCGCGTGTCGCGTTCGGCGTCCCAGGCCACCGAGGCCACGATGCCCAGGCCCAGCCCCAGCTCCACATAGGTCTTGATCACGTCCGCGTCCATCGCCGTCATGACGATGTCGGGCGTGATGCCGGCCCGCGCGAAGGCCTCGTCGATATGCGCCCGGCCCGTGTAGCCGCGCCCATAGGTGATGATGGGATGACGCGACAGCTGCGACAGCGTCACCCCGTCCTGCTGCCGCTCCAGCGGATGTCCGCGAGGCACGATGATGCTGTGGCTCCAGCGGTAGCAAGGCAGGTTGATGAGGCCCGGATAGTCGGCCACCGCTTCCGTCGCCACGCCGATGTCGGCCTCGCCTTCCAGCAGCATCTCCGAAACCTGCCTGGGCGAGCCTTGATGCAGATGCAGCACTACGTCGGGATAGCGTTCGCGGAACTCCTTGATGACGGGCGGCAAGGCGTAGCGCGCCTGTGAATGAGTGGCCGCAATGGAGAGCACGCCCGTCCGGCTGTCCGCGTACTCCGCGCCCGCGTGACGGATGTTGTCCGCGCATTGCAGTATCTGCTCCACCAGGGGCAGGATCAGTTCGCCGGGCGGGGTCAGGCCGATGAGCCGCTTGCCCGAGCGCACGAAGATATCCACGCCCACCTCTTCCTCGAGTTCGCGGATCTGCCGGCTGACGCCGGGCTGCGAGGTATGCAGGCTCTCGGACACGTCGGTCAGGTTGAAGTCCTGCCGCACGGCTTCGCGCACGGAGCGCAATTGCTGGAAGTTCATCGCGCGCCTCAGCCCAGGAATGCCAGCTGATTGCCGGACGGATCTTTCACGTACATCACGCGCGGCTCGGCGTCGGGCAAGGAACAGACCGGATGGTGTCCCGCCAGGCGCAGCCGTGCCAGGATGTCGTCATAGGCGCCGGTCTTGAGGGCCAGGTAGTCGGGCTTCACTTCCCGGCTGACTTCCTCCACGGGAGACAGCGACAAGGTCGCCTCACCCAGCGCGAACAGCAGCCGCTGGCCGCCAGCCCCGGCCATTTCGTCCAGGCCGATGATGTGACTATAGAACTCGCGTACCGCTTCCTGCCGCTGCACAAGAAATGGAAGCTGTACCGATCCGATGGAAAGAATAGTGGACATGCCCTGCCGCCTATCATGGAACAGGGCAAATTCTAGTGGTCGCGGGTACTGGCGGACAAAGAGGTAAACGTTGCTTCTACATAGCCGGAAACCCTAAAGAAAACCGCTTATTTGCATATGCATCAGGCGCTGCGCCGCAGCGCCTCGCGCGTGGCCCCAAAGGCGCGCTCCAGGTCGCCTATCAGGTCCAACGGGCTTTCCAGGCCGATGTGCAGGCGCACCACCGATTGCGCCTCGGGGCCGTCCCGCCACAGACTGTGCTCGGCCAGGCGCTCGGGCGCGGCCTCCAACGCCAGGCTCTCGTAACCGCCCCAGGACGCGCCGATGGAGAAATAGCGCAAGGCATCGATGAAGCGCGCGGCGGCGGCTGCATCGGAGTGGCGGAAAGCGAACGACACCAGGCCGCTGGCGCCGCTGAAATCCCGCCGCCACAGCGCATGGCCGGGGTCCTGCGCCAACGCGGGGTAATAGACTTTGGCGACGTCCTCATGCCGCGCCAGGTACTCGGCCACGGCCAGCGCGTTTTCATGATGGCGCGCCAATCGTACGTCCAGCGTACGCAGGCCGCGCAAGGTCAGGTAGGCGTCGTCCGCGCCCACCGACAGGCCCAGGGCGTCATGGGTCGCGCCCAGCTGCCTGGCCAGCTCAGGACTGTCCACGGTGACCACGCCCATCATCACGTCGGAATGCCCTGCCAGATACTTGGTGGCTGCCTGGATGGAAATGTGCGCGCCCAGCGCCAGCGGCTGATAGTACAGGCCGCCGCTCCAGGTATTGTCCGCCGCCACCAGCACGCCATGCCGCCGCGCCACCGCGGCAAGCGCCGGCAGGTCCTGCACCTCGTACAGGAGCGAGCTGGGCGATTCCAGGTACAGCAGCCGCGTGTTCGGACGGATCAGCGGCTCCAGGTCGTCGCGCGCGACAGAAAAATACTCCACCTCGATTCCGTAACGCTGCAACAGCGCGCGGTCCACCTTGCGCACCGGCGAATAGACGCTGTCAGCCACCAAGGCGTGCTCGCCCGGCGCCAGGGTCGCCAGCAGCGTCAGCACAATGGCCGAGAGGCCCGACGGCGCCAGCACGGTGCGATGGCCGCCCTCCAGCGACGCCACCGCCTCTTCCAGCGCCTGATGGGTGTCCAGACCATGGCGGCCATAGGTCGCCACGCGCTCGCCCGCCGCGCGCTGCCGGCCCAGGGCCGCCTGCGCGGCGGTGTCGGCAAAGCGCACGGTGCTGGTGCGCACCACCGGTACGTTCACCGGACCGGAACCCTGCTTCAAGCTGGGCGATCCGGCATGCACCAACCGGGTCTGGACGCGGGCATCTGCCAGGCTCATGCGGGCACCTCGTTGCGGTCGGGAATCAGGGATACGACAGTCATGCACAACTCCATCAAGGTTCACACCGCCAAGCGCAGCGGGTCGAAATTCAGGTAGCTCTCCATGGGATCAGGCACGCGCTCTCGCAGCGGCGCCGCGCCGACCGCGCGTTGCAGGAAGGCGCGCGTGCGCTCGCTGGCCGGCGCTCCGAACAGGCGCGCCGGCGGCCCCGATTCGACAATGCGGCCGGCCTCGGTGAAATACACGACGTCGCTGACCTCTTCGGCAAAACGCATTTCGTGGGTCACCAGCACGCAGGTCAGGCCGTCCTCCACCAGTTCGCGGATCACCGTCAGTACTTCTCCGACCATCTCCGGATCCAGCGCGGAAGTCACTTCATCGAACAGGATCAGCTCCGGCTGCAAGGCCAACGCACGCGCGATCGCCACGCGCTGCTGCTGGCCGCCGGACAGCTCGCCGGGATAGGCGTCCTGCTTGTGCTCCATCCGCACCTGTGCCAACAGCTCGCGCGCCCGCGCCTCGGCCTGCGCCCGCGGCACGCCGCCCACCTTGATGGGGGAGATCGTCAGGTTCTCCAGCACACTCAGGTGCGGGAACAGGTTGTACTGCTGGAACACGAAGCCCACGCGCTTGCGCAGGCCGATCAGCTCGGCCTCCGTCTTCAAGGCGTCGACGCGCACGCCGCCGACCTGGATGCGGCCGCGCTGCGGGCGCAGCAGCCCGGCAATGCAGCGCAGGATGGTGGACTTGCCCGACCCCGAGGGCCCGATGATCGACACCGCCTGCCCCTGCTGGATCTCGACGTCGATGCCCTTGAGCACCTCCGCCTGGCCGAAAGCCAGATGCACATCCCGCAGACTGACCAGCGGCTGCGTAGCCCCGTCCTTGACGACGGCCGCGCGCGCCTCGAATTCAATGATGCTCATGGCGTTTTTCCAGATACCGCGTCCAGCGCGCGATGGGGTAGCAATAGGCGAAGAAAAGCGCCAATAGCGCGAAGTAGACCAATATGGTGAAGTCGGTGCGCGACACGGTATTGCTGGCCACCGTGGCTGCGTCGACCAGATCGTGCACGCCCACCAGCGAGGCCAGCGAGGTGCTCATGGTGATGCTGGCGTACAGGTTCATCCACGACGGCAGCATCCGCCGCAGGCACTGCGGCAACACGATCATGCGGAATATCTGCGCGCGCCGGAACGCCAGCGATTGCGCGGCCTCCCATTGCGCGCTGGGTATGGACTGGATCGCGCCCCGGAAGATCTCCGCCACGTTGGCGCTGGCCGGCAGGCCCAGCCCGATGACGACCTTGATCCAGTCCGGAAACGGCAGGTTCCATCCCCCCAGCCTCAGCTCGAAGGGAAATACATAGGTGGTGAAGTACACCAGCACCAGGATGGGCGCATTGCGGAACAGCAGCACGTAGGCGCGCGTCAGGCGGCGCAGCAGCAGCGACGGCGACAGCGACAGCGCGCCCACCACCAGCCCGGCCAGCGTGCCCAGCGCCATGGCCAGCACGCTGATCTGGATGTTCATCGCCAAGCCGCGCAGCAAGGCGGGCGACCAATGCCACAGCGCCTGCACGGCGGCGGGCGCCGAGCCGGTAGCCGCCCACGCCAGGTTCAGCGCCGCCAGCGCCAGCAGCACCGCGAGCCAGGGATCGCGCAAGGCCGACGGCAGCCGCCGCCCTGCGGCCTGCGCGCCCAGGACCAGGTCATTGGCCATAGCCAGGCATCCTCAAACGTTCTTCCAGCCATCTCCCGCCCAGGCCGACCAACCAGGTCAGCAGGCCGAAGTACAGCAGGATCAGCAGCAACAGCTCCAGCACGTTGTCGCGGTACGACCAGATCATGATGGATTCATAGGTCACGTCGCCCACCGCGATCGCCGAGGCGATGGCGGTCATCTTCACCAGGTCCACCAGGTTGTTGACCAGCGCTGGCAAGGCAAAGCGCAGCGCCAGCGGCAATTGCACCTGGGTCAGTATCTGGCGCCGCGAAAACGCCAGCGAGCGCGCCGCCTCCATCGTCACCGCGGGCACCGCTTCGATACCCGCGCGCAGGGCCTCGGCATGGAACACGCCCTTGTGCAGGGCCACCACGATCACCACCCAGGCGAACGGCGCTATCGGACTGCCGCCGCCCAGCTTTTGCGTGATCAGCATGTTCAGCACCAGGAAGGCGCAATACAGCTGCACCAGCGTGGGCGTGTTGCGCGTGACTTCCACAAACGCCTGCAGCGGCCGGGCCAGCCAGGCGCGGCCGCTGGTCAGGCCCGCCGCGACCAGGACGCCGAACAACAGGCTTGCTGGTATGGTCCACGCGCACAGCTGCAGCGTGACCAGCAGCCCGCGGCCGAACGCGGACAGCTCGCCCGCGTCCAGCACAAAGCTGTAGTTCAGGCCCAGCGGCTTGAAGAAGCCGACCCAGGCTTGCAGTGCCGATTCGAACATGCCCCGGCCCGCCTCAGCTTCCCTGCTTGTACTTCGCGTGCAGTTCCTGCAGCAGTGGTTGCGGCGGCGCGATGCCCAGGCGCGTTTCCGTGGCGATCAGCCAGCCCGTGCGGTGCCAGTCCTGCACCACCTTGTCGACGGCGGCGATGGTGTCGGCCTCGCCCTTGCGGGCCCAGACCACCGAATTGGCCGGCAGCACCTCGGTGGCGATGGGCGCGTGGTAGTCCTTCCACTCCGGGTTGCTGCGCAGCAGCGGCTGGATCAAGGTCGAATCGTGCACCGCCGCGACACACTGGCCGCCGCGCAACGCCAGCAGCGAATCCGACGAGCTCTTGAACCCCTTGACCACCGCGCCATAGTCGGCCGACAGCGGCCGCGCGAAGCTGCTGCCCTGCGATACGCACACCGGCTTGCCGCGCAGGTCTTCCCACTTGGCGATGCCGCTGGTCTTCAGGGTGGCGGCCGTGCCGCCCACGCGGAAGAACGGCGTGGGCGCATAGCCCAGGATCTCGGCGCGTTCGGGATTCAGTTCCATGGACGCGATCAGCAGGTCGACCTTGCCGGAGATCAGGAACTGCGTGCGCGTTGCCGTCTGCACCTGCACCAGTTCCGCCTTTACGCCCAGGCCCTTGGCCAGCTCGCGCGCCAGCTCCGGGTTCCAGCCCACCAGTTGCTGCGTGGCGGGATCCAGCGAACCGAACACCCCGCCATTGGCCAGCACGCCTATGGTGATGGTGCCGCGTTCCTTGACCTTGTCCAGCGTGGCGTCGGCCTGCGCCGCGCCGGCGGCCAAAGCCAGCGCCAGGGTGATTGCGATGCGGGCGCCGCCCGGAGTCTTGCGAGTTGCCATGTCGTTGTCGATGGATGTGCTTTGAACGGACCTCCATGCTGCGTGTCCGCGCAGTCCACGACAAAGAAGACTTTCAGATATCAATATGCGGACGGCCGATACCGCCTGAAACCGGCCGAGACAACCGCATCCGGCGCTGAGGCACGGCCATCGCCGCGCATTCGAAAAGTGCGGATGCCCGGCAGAAAACCAGCGCTACAGGCCGGACACAGTCTCAAAACCGGAGAAGAAAGCGCAATGGCCCGGGTAGCCCGGCCGCGCGTCGCATGCTTTCAGGCAGCCCGGCTTGCCGCCAGGGAAGCTCGCCGACACCGACATGCCGAAGCCGTAGGTGGGCGTTGTCACCTCGAAGCTGCTGTCGCATACGGTCTGGGTGCTGTAGGCGAACGTCATGCCTTCGCGCCGGCCCTTAAGAGAAAACGATACCTGGAAGCTGTCCAGGCTGCGCCATCCCGGCCGAGGCAGGACCAGAAAACGATAGTGCCTGGCATCCACGCGCTGGCCGAAGATCTTCAGGCGGGCCGACGAGGCATCCGTCTTGGGCGACGGATAGGGCAATGCCAGCAGCGCTCGCGGATCTCCCAGCACGCCCAGCTCGAAACCCAGGCCCTTCTTGTAGAAGGGCACGTCAATACTGGGATAGCCCGAATACTCGACGCGCTGCGCGGCGCCGTAGACATCCGATTTGGGGTTGTAGTCGGGCGCGCGCGCGAAAGTGACGTCCAGCGTCAGCGCGGCGTCCGCCGGATTCGCATCTTCGCTGCGCAAGTGCTTTTCAAAAACATCGGCCTGCGTCGCGCACCCCGCCAGCAACCCTGCCAGCAGCGCGGGCGCCGCCCAGCGCGAGGCCCGCCTCGCAGCGAGCCGGAACATGGCGCGCGCCGTCATCGGAGTTCTCCGCGTTCCTGGGCCAGGACGGGCGATGAATCCAGCCCCTGCCCTCGCAGCTGCCAGCCTTGCCTGGTCTCGTGCCAGCTGAAATTGCGGTTGATCCATTCCGCTTTCAGGTTGTCGTACAGACGCCGCTGATCGATGCGCTTGCCCTCGTCCAGCGCCTTGCCCGCCGTCGCATAGCTCTCGTCCCATAGGGTTTTGAAGGCCTTGCCCTGCATCGCCCTCGTGAACGGCACGCGCGCATAGACGCCGTCGTCCTGCGTGCTCAGGCGGATCTCGTTGTCCAGCAGCAAGGCGCCGCTGCGGTTGTCGGGCGCTACCGACACCAACCTGACTCCGGACGGCTGATACTCCTTGGGCAGCAGGTGTTCGAACCACAGCACCTGTCCGGTCGACGTTACCAGCGCGCGAGAGCCCGCCGTGAACAGCAGCAGGTCCTGCCGCCCGGGCTGCGGCAGCCCCAGGTCGGGATCGCGTATGTCGATGGTGGGGCTCAGCACCCGCGCCAGCGGCGTGTCGTTCTGTACCGCGATCAATATCGTACCCACGCCCATGAAATCGTTCGACACGGCCAGCAGCACCGGCTGGCCGCCCATCTTCGGCCCCAACGCCTGCACGCGGATGAACTCGTACGCGTTCAGCGGCCGATACGTCTTGCCGCGGTACTTGATCTGGCGCAGCCGCGAACCTTCGTATCCCTCTATCCGGAAATCGCCCATGGCCTCGCTGACCTTGCCCGGCGCGGGCGCCGCGCCCTGCGCCTGTGCGCCGCCGGCAATCAGCAACGCGAGCGTCAGCGCAATGCTGGCGCGCGTTGCGCGGCAACGTGACGCGGGTGGGCGGGAAACGGGCACGGTGGTCCTGTATGTCATGACGCATGTGGAAGTGCGCATTCTATCTCCGCCTGCGCTTTGTCATCAGAAAACAGATATCCACATGCGAATTCAATCGTTCTAGCAGGGCCCTGCATCGGCCAGACTGCCCTTTCACTCAAGCGCAATCAGGAAATCCGATGTCCCTACCCTCAGTCACCGGACTGGACCACTACATCATCCGGGTGCGCGACCTGCAGGCCGCAACCGAGCAATACCAGAAGCTGGGCTTCGCCCTGGCGCCGCAGGGCCGGCACCATCGCGGCACGCGCAACCAGACGTTGATCCTGGATGCCAACTACCTGGAACTGCTGGCCTTTCCGCCGGAACTGCGCGAGCAGTCGCGCTTTGCGGGATTTGACGACGCCTATGAAGGCCCGGTCTCGGTCGCGCTGCAGACCACCGACAGCAGTGCCGTGCACGCCGAGCTTGCCCGCCTGGGCATAGAGGCCGAAGCGCCGCAACGCGGCGGCCGCCCGGTGCACCTACCCGAAGGCAACGAGGACGCGGCCTGGAACAACACCCAGTTTCCCGCGGGCCTGTTCGCGGTGCCGGACTTTTTCACCTGCGGCCACCTGACACGCCATCTGGTCTACCGCCCCGAATGGCAGGAACACGCCAACGGCGCCCGCCGCATCGAGTTCCTGATCGCCGTGCATCCCGAACCGCGCGCCCTGCGCGCCGCGTATGAACGCGTGCTCGGCCCGATCGCGATCAGCGAACTTCCCGACCAGGGCCTGCAAGTGCGGCGAGGCAGCCTGCGCATCGACTTCCTTGCGCCCGCGGCCTTCGAGCAGCGCTTCCCTCATGTGCGCGTGCCTGCGGGCTTGCCCGCCAGCAGCCAGGGCGGCTGGTTTGCGGGCTCGGTCATCGGCGTGCGCGATATCGGGCAGACGCGCGCGTGGTTCGACGCCAACAACGTCCCCTACCGCGCCAACGCACAGGGCGAACTGGCGGTGGCGCCCGAGCACGCGGCGGGCGCGCTGCAAGTCTTCGTGCAGGAGGCATGATGGGCCAGCCCCTGCCCGACTACTGGACCTGCTTTTCCACCGACTACGCGGCGGCGCGCGAGGCCTTCGTGGCTGCTGCCGCCGCGCGCGGTGCTGCGCTCTCGCGTCACGAACATCCCACGGCGCGCGACCCGCAGGGCCGGCCGTTGACGGTGGACATGGCGGTGCTGGGCCGCCCCGGCGCCGCCCGCACGCATCTGGCCATCAGCGGCACCCATGGCCTCGAAGGGGCGGCCGGCTCGGCGGTGCAGCTCGCGTGGCTGCAGGCGGACGGCGGCCAGCCCTTACCGGACGACGTCAACGTGGTGCTGGTGCATGCGCTGAATCCCTACGGCTATGCGCATGACACGCGCACCACCGAAAACAACGTGGACCTGAACCGAAATTTCATCGACCACACCCGGCCCGCGCCGGCCAATCCGCACTACGCCAGCCTGCATCCCCACCTGATTCCACGGCATTGGACCGAAGCCGCGCTGGACGCCGGCGCCGAGGCGCTGGAGCGCTTCCGCCAGGAGCATGGCGCGGACGCGCTGTTCAACGTCACGGCCAGCGGCCAGTACACGCATCCGGACGGCCTGGTCTACGGCGGCAATGGCCCCGAATGGTCCAACCGCACGCTGCGCCGCATCGTCGACGAGCACCTGGGCGCAAGCGAGCGCGTGGCCTTCATCGACTGGCACACCGGCATCGGCGAATACGGCGAACCCTTCTTCCTCTGCTTCAACCCCGACGGCAGCGCCGAGCAGGCGCAGGCCGCGGCCTGGTGGGGCGAGGACCGCGTGCTGGGACAGCGGCCGCACGGCCTGGCTCGCCCCGACTACCAGGGGCTGGTGTTCCGCGGCGTGCAGCAGGCCTTGGGCGCGCGCCCGCTGGCCGGCGCGGTCGTCGAATTCGGCACTCGCGGGCTGCAGATGCGTCCGGCCCTGAGGCTGGACCAATGGCTGCGCTTCCAGGCCCCGGCCGCCCCCGACGCCGCGCGCGATGCGCAGCTGCGCGCGGACCTGGTCGATGCCTTCGTACCCGTGTCCAGCGTCTGGCGCCGCAACGTCGTGGCCCATGGCCTGCAGATCACGCGCCAGGCGATAGCCGGCCTCGCCGCGTGGTGACTTTTTCCTTTACCCATACTTCAAGACACCCATGAAAGCCATTGTTTTGCGTGAACACGGCGGCAGCGACAAGCTGCGCCTGGAAACCGAATTCCCCGATCCCGTCGCCGGTCCCGATGACGTGGTCATCCGCGTCGGGGCCTCGTCCCTGAACTACCACGACGTGTTCACCCGCCGCGGCATGCCCGGCATCAAGCTGCCCTTTCCCGTCATCATCGGCCTGGACGTGGCCGGCGTGGTGGTGCAGACCGGCGCCAATGTGCGCGACTGGAAGGCGGGCGACCGCGTGCTGGTCGACCCGATAGACCGGGTCGATGGCGGCCTGGTGGGCGAGACCATCCACGGCGGCCTGGCCGAGCTGTGCCGCGTGCCCGCGCACCAGCTGCTGCGCCTGCCCGACGAGGTCAGCTTCGACCAGGCGGCGGCCCTGCCCGTGGCCTACGGCACCGCCCTGCGCATGATGAACCGCATCGGCCAGGTGCAGCCCGGCGAAAAAGTGCTGATCCTGGGCGCCAGCGGCGGCGTGGGCGTGTGCGCCGTGCAATTGGCCAAGCTGGCTGGCGCCGAAGTCATCGCCTGCGCCGGCAGCCCCGAAAAAGCCGAGGCGCTGCGCGCCCTGGGCGCCGACCACGTCATCCTCTACACCGAGGAAGACTTCCTCAAGGCGGTCCAGGAGCGTTTCGGCAAGCCGTCGCGCCGCCGCAGCGGCAAGTCTGGCGGCGTGGACGTGGTGGTCAACTTCACGGGCGGGGACACCTGGGTCAAATCCCTGCGCTGCCTGCGCCTGGGCGGCCGCCTGCTGACCTGCGGCGCCACCGCGGGCTTCGACCCCAAGGAAGACCTGCGCTACATCTGGACCTTCGAGCTGCAGATCCGCGGCTCCAACGGCTGGGAACGCGAGGACCTGCACGAGCTGCTGGCGCTGGTGCGCGACGGCCGGCTGCGCGTTCACGTGGACCGCAAATGGCCGCTGGAACAAGGCGCGCAGGCTCTGGCCTCGCTGGAAGATCGCAAGATCGTCGGCAAAGTTCTGGTGTCGGCATGAGCGCGAATCCGAAGGCGCTGACGCCTGCCGCCACCCTCGACGCCGCGGCCATCCAGGCCAGGTTCGACGATTCGCCGTTCATCGCCTGGCTCGGCCTGTCGGTGCGCGACGTGAACCATGACCAGGGCGAACTGACCGTGCTGGCCCCCATGCGCCCGGAGTTCGAGCGCGGCGCGGCCAGCGGCCAATGGCATGGCGGACCGCTGGCCGCCGTGATCGACACGGTGGGCGATTTCGCCGTGGGCATGCTGTTGGGCCGGGGCCTGCCGACCATCAACTTCCGTGTCGACTACCTGCGTCCGGCTGTCAACACCGCGCTGACCGCCGTGGCCCGCGTGCGCCGCAACGGCCGCAGCGTGGGCGTGGCCGACGTGGATCTCTACAACGACCAGGGCGCGCTGGTAGCCATCGGCCGCGCCACCTACGCCACGCTCAACCAGGGCTGAGCGAACGCTCATCTTCAAGGACACCATCATGACCACTGCGCAGCGCCCCGGACGGCGCACTTTCCTAACCCGTACCGCCGCGGGCGGCCTGGCCGCCGGCCTGGGCATTGCGCCTCAGGCGCTGCTGGCCGCGGCCTCCCAACCCGGCGCCGACGCCGGCCCCGCCCGCAAGGGCGGCACCCTGGTCGCAAGCTGGGGCGGCCTGGAGCCCCAGGCCCTGTTCGTGCCCGGCGGCGGCGGGTCCAGCCCGTTCCAGACCGCGACCAAGATCCTGGAACGCCTGCTCAAGCTGGACGCCGACCTGAAGTTCCAACCCGCGCTGGCCCTGTCCGTGACGCCGGCCGCGGACTTCCGCAGCTACACCATCAAACTGCGCGAGGGCGTCACCTGGCACGACGGCGCGCCGTTCACGTCCGCCGACGTGGTCTACAACGTGCTGCAGCACTGGAAGCCGGTCTCCGCCGGCATCGCGCTGAAGTCGCTGACCGGCGCCACCGCGACCGATCCGCTGACCGTGGTGCTGAACTTCGACGCGCCGGTGCCGGAGTTCTTCCTGAAGTCCACCCTGGCCGGCCAGTTCCAGCTGCTGGTGCCCAAGCACCTGTACGACGGCCGCGACATCATCACCAACCCGCTGAACAACACGCCGGTCGGCACCGGCCCCTGGAAGTACGGCAAGTGGGTGCGCGGCAGCCACGTCGAATACCTGCGCAACGACAGCTACTGGAATGCCGGCCAGCCCAACCTGGACCGCCTCATCATCCGCTGGTGGGGCGACCCCGCCACCCGCGGCGCGGCGCTGGAGACCGGCGAGCTAGGCCTGGCCTACTCCAACCCGGTGCCCGCCCGCGACATCGACCGCTTGCTCAAGACCGGCAAGGTGGTGGTGGACACGCGCGGCTACCAGAACTCGGCCTGGACCGTGACCGCCGAATTCAACCAGCGCCGCGACATCGTCAACCGCCGCGAGGTGCGCCAGGCCATCCTGCACGCCATCGACCGCCAGTTCATCGTCGACACCATCTACTACGGCCGCGGCAAGCCCGCCATCGCGCCGGTCTTCAGCAGCAACCCGCTGTTCTACACCGAGGACGTGCCGCGCTACCCGTTCGACCCGAAGAAGGCCGCCGCGCTGCTGGACGCCGCCGGCCTGCCGGTCAAGGACGGCAAGCGCTTCACCGTGAACCTGGTGGCCGCCGCCTGGTTCGAGGAGAACGCCAAGCTAGGTCAGTACCTGAAGCAGGCGCTGCAGGACGTGGGCATCGAGGTCAAGCTGGATTCCGTGGACCGGGCCACGGCGCTCAAGCGCATCTATGGCGACTACGACTACGACATCGCCGTCTCCAACTTCACCTCGCCGCTGGAACTGGTGCCCACGGTCACCCAGTTCTACACCACCGACGGCATCGTCAAGGGCGCCGCCTTCCGCAATGCTACCGGCTACTCCAACCCGGAGATGGACGCGCTGGTCGCCAAGCTGACCCAGGAAACCTCCCCGGACGCGCGGCGGGCGCTGGCGCACCAGTTCGCCCGCCTGGCATCGACCGACGTGCCCCACGTGCCGCTGGTGGAGATCCAGTCGTTCACCCTGGCGGGCAAGAACGTGCGCAACTTCACCACCGGCGCCAACGTCCAGGGCGAAAGCCTGGCCGACGTCTGGCTGCAGGCCTGAGGCGCGCGCATGCCGATCCGACTGATCTTGCGCCGGCTGGCCCAGGCCGTGCCGCTGCTGCTGGGCGTGGTGGTGCTGAACTTCGCGCTCATCCAATCCGTGCCCGGCACCTTCCTGGACGTGATGACGGCCGAGCAGCAGGTCACCGATCCGGCGCTCATCGAGCGCCTGCGCGTGACCTACGGCATGGACCAGCCGCCCGCGGTGCAGCTGCTGAAGTACATAGGCTCGGTGGCGCGCGGCGACCTGGGCTACTCCTACCGCCACAACCTGCCGGTGCTGGACGTGATCCTGGCGCACCTGCCGGCCACGCTGCTGCTCATGGGCGCAAGCCTGGCCATCGCGGTGCTGGTGGGCATGGCGGCGGGCATCGTGTCGGCCGTCAAGGTCAACACCTGGTGGGACAGCGCCGTGTCGGTGTTCGCGGTGCTGTGCTTCGCGGCGCCCAGCTTTTGGCTGGGCATCATGCTGATCGTGCTGTTCTCGGTGAAGCTGGGCTGGTTTCCGGTCGGCGGCATGGTCACCATCGGCCTGTCCGGCGGCGCCTGGCGCCAGGCGCTGGACGTGCTGCATCACCTGGCGCTGCCGGCGCTGGCCCTGGGGCTGTTCTATTCCGCCGCCTATGCCCGCGTGATGCGCGCCTCGATGCTGGAAGTCAGCCGCATGGACTTCGTGCGCACCGCATATGCCAAGGGCCTGACGCGCAGCGCCGTGGTGCTGCGCCATGTGTTGCGCAACGCCTTCCTGCCCATCGTCACGCTGCTGGGCCTGCAGTTGGGCGCGGTGCTGGGCGGCAGCATCGTGGTCGAGGCCGTGTTCAGCTGGCCCGGCATCGGCGCCGTGCTGTTCGACAGCGTCATGAGCCGCAACTATCCCGTCGTCCTGGGCATCCTGGTGCTCAGCTCCTTCGTGGTGATCATCGCCAACATCGCCGTCGACCTGATCTACACGCGGCTGGACCCGCGCATCAAGGCTGCCTGACATGTCCGCATCCCCTACCCTCGCCCTTCCCACGGCATCCTCCCACCGCCGCGCCTCGTTCGCCGCGCGCTTTGCGCGCAACCGGGGCGCCGTCGCGGGCGCCACGCTGCTGGCCCTGGTCGCCTTCCTGGCGGTGGGCGCCAGCTGGCTGTATCCGACCGACCCGCTGCGCATCGTCGGCGCTCCCGAGATCTGGCCGTTCGAGTCCTGGCGCCATCCGCTGGGCACTGATTCCATGGGCCGCGACATCGCCGCCATGATCGCCCATGGCGCGCGCGCCACCTTGCTGATCGGCCTGGTGGCCGCGGCCACCGCCACGCTGATCGGCGTGAGCGTGGGCGCGGCCGCCGCCTGGGCCGGCGGCTGGGTGGACGAAGGCCTGATGCGCGTGGCCGAACTGTTCCAGATCATTCCCAACGTCGTGTTCGTGCTGACGGTGGTGTCCATCCTGGGGCCGCGCATCGAGCACATCACGCTGGCCGTGGGGCTGGTGTCCTGGCCGCCCATCGCGCGCCTGACCCGGGCCGAGTTCCTGTCCTTCAAGGAACGCGAATTCGTGCAGGCCTGCCGGGCGCTGGGCATGAGCCCGCTGCGCATCGTCGCCGCCGAAATCCTGCCCAACGCCCTGCCGCCCGTCATCGTCATGTCCTCGCTGGTGGTGGCCGGCGCCATCCTCTACGAATCGGTGGTGTCCTTCCTGGGCCTGGGCGACCCCAACATCGCCAGCTGGGGCCGGCTGGTCGGCGAAGGCCGCAGCCTGATCCGTTCCTCCTGGTACATCTGCGCCGTGCCGGGCGTGGCCATCATGCTTGCCGTGCTCTCGCTGAACCTGGTCGGCGACGGCCTGAACGACGCGCTCAATCCCAAGCTGCAAAAACGCTGAGCCGCATTCTCTTCGGAAAACTCCATGACGCATTCGCTACTCAACCTGGGCCATCTGGCCGAGCCGGAACTGTCTTCCGATCTGCCCGCCATCATCGACCTGCGCCTGCCCGACGCGCCGCGGCATTACACCCACGTCCAGGTCCGCCTGCTGGCGGGCGGCGTGGCCGCCTGGCTGTCCGCGCGCAGCCTGCCGCCGGGCAGCCGCATCGCCATCGCCGCGCTGAACCGGGCCGAGTACCTGATCGCCTACTTCGGCATCATGCGGGCGGGCCATGTGGCGGTGCCCATCAACATCAAGCAGTCGCAAGAGAACATCGACTACGTGCTGCGCGATGCCGACATCGCGCTTGCGCTGGTGGATGGTCCGCGCCGCGCCGCCTTCGAGGCCAAGGTTCCAGTGCTGGACTTCGACGACGCCGGTCCGCAGGGCTTTGCCGCGCAGATCGCGCCCACGGACTTCGGCTTCGTCACCCCGCAGGCCGACGACATCGCGCAGATGCTGTACACCTCGGGCTCCACCGGCAAGCCCAAGGGCGTGCCGCTCACGCACCGCGGCCAGTTGTGGGCGCTGGCCGCCACCTCGGCCGCCGTCGTCCCCCGTGCAGGCACGCAGGAACGCTATCTGCTGGCCCAACCGCTCTTCCACATGAACGGGCTGTTCATGGCCAAGCGCGCCTTCGCCAGCAACAGCCTGCTGGTGATCCAGCCTTCGTTCGACGTCGCCGCTTACGCCGACGCGCTGGAGCGTTACCGCATCTCCGTCCTGACCGCCGTGCCCACCATGTTCGCCCGGCTGGTCAAGGATCCGGCGCTGCTGCAAGGACGCGACCTGTCGGCGCTGACCCGGGTCATGCTGGGCTCGGCCCCCATGACCGTGGCGTTGCTGGAACGCATCCAGCGCGCCCTGCCCGGCGTGCGCGTGACCCACGGCTACGGCACTACCGAGGCCGGCCCGGCGGTGTTCGGCCCGCATCCCGATGGCCTGCCCACGCCCGCGCTGGCGCTGGGCTACCCGCTGGATCCCGCGCAGGTGCGGCTCGCGGATGGCCCTGGCCCGGACCAGGGCGTGCTGCTGATGAAGAACCCCGCCGTGCTCGCGGGCTATCACAACCTCCCGGAAAAGAGCGCCCAGGTGCTCAAGGACGGCTGGTACCACAGCGGCGACGTGCTGCGGCGCGACGCCGACGGCTTCTATTACTTCGTGGGCCGCGCCGACGACATGTTCGTCTGCTCCGGCGAAAACATCTATCCCGTCGAGGTCGAGAAGCTGCTGGAATCCCACCCCGACGTGCGCCAGAGCTGCGTGGTGCCGCTGGCCGACGAGGAACGCGGCCATATCCCCGTCGCCTTCGTCGTGCGCCGCGACGGCAGCCGACTGCACGCCGACGCGCTCAAGCGCCACGCGCTCGCGCACGGCCCGGCCTACCAGCACCCGCGCCGCATCCGCTTCGTGGATGAACTGCCCTGGGCCGGCACCAACAAGGTCGACCGCAACGCGCTGCTGCTTGCCGCGCGCCAACTGGAAGCGCAACATGCGTGGACCCAAGCCGAAACGGAGGCGGCATGAGCCAGACTGAATTCCCCGACAGCCTCGCCGGCAAGACTGCGCTCGTCACCGGCGCCAGCCGCGGCATCGGCCGCGCCATCGCGCTGGCCCTGGGCCGGCGCGGCGCGCGCGTCGCCGTGCACTACCACAGCGCAGGCGATGCCGCCGACGACGTCGTGCGCCAGATCGAGGCGGCAGGCGGCCAAGCCTGGGTTTTGCAGGCCGACCTGGCGCAAGCGGACGCCGCAGCAGTGTTGGCGCGGGACTTGCGCGCCTCGCTCAAGGAACGCTACGCCGACGACGGCCTGGACATCCTGGTCAACAACGCCGGCGTGGGCCTGCGTGCGCGCCTGCCGGAAGTCACGCCGGACGCGTTCGACCGGGTGCTGCAAGTCAACCTGAAGACCCCGTTCTTCCTGATCCAGCAGACCCTGCCCTTCCTGCGCGACCATGGCCGCATCGTCAACGTGTCCTCCATGGGCACCCGCGCCGCCTATCCGGAAATGAGCGTCTACGCGCCCGCCAAGGCCGGGCTGGAAGCGCTGACCCTGCTGCTGGCGAGCGAACTCGGCGCGCGCGGCATCACCATCAATGCGGTGCTGCCCGGCGCCACGGCCACGGACCTCAATGCGCGCGCCCGCGATCCCGAGCAGAGCAAGGTCATCGCCAAGACGGTTGCGTTGGGACGCGTGGGACAGCCCGAGGATATTGCGGACATCGTCGCCTTTCTGGCGTCGCATGAGGGGCGCTGGATCACGGGGCAGCGTATCGATGCGACGGGCGGACAGCGGCTGTAAGTCGCGCTCCGCTGGCCGCGCCCCTGCATCGAATCATGCAAGCGGCCGGTTCAAGATGCTTTCGTACTGAAGCAGGTCTTCCGCCGAAAAACAGCAGAAGATCACCTCCAGCATGGAGGAATCCTCAACCAGGCTTGTACGGACGCTTGCGACGGCCACCTCCGCCGCCAATTCGATGGGATACCCGTATATCCCCGTGCTGATGCTGGGGAACGCAATCGACTTGACCGCCCTTTCTTGCGCCAGTTCCATGCACCGGCGATAGCAGCTGGCCAGCAGCGTCGGTTCCCCGCTATCGCCGCCCCGCCATACCGGGCCCACAGTATGGATGATGTACTGCGCGGATAGGCGATAGGCCTTGGTCACCTTCGCATCCCCCGTCTTGCAGCCGCCCAGCAAGCGACATTCATGCAGAAGATCCGGACCCGCCGCGCGATGGATGGCGCCATCGACGCCGCCCCCACCCAGCAACGAGGAGTTTGCGGCGTTGACGATGGCGTCCACCTGGAGCTTCGTGATATCTGAACGGATTGCGCGCAGGCTTGTGGACATGATCTTGCTCCTAGCGGTGCGAGCGCCGTTGCCGCAGCGTGTTTACGGCGTGAGCTTGCTCGCAGCAAGTGTCACCGCGAAGGACGCATCACGCTTATCGGTCAGAACGGATTGCAGATCCGCGCAGCCGAAATCGGTAAATAGCCTCTGCTCAAAGCTCGGGTGGTAGCCCTTCCAAAAATAGCGCGCCTGCGTGCCATCGACAAGCCGCTTTTGCTCAGACAAGCAAGGGCCTGGCGATGCATGGATAAATCATCCTGGCTTATCGTTTTTCTTTTTGGCAGTGCAGATTAGGACTCTCGCATGAGAGCCCGCGGTCCCGGCGCTGCAATTCAGCTTATGGCGAGATCATCATCGAATGGCGTACCCAATATTGGGTAAATCTCCTCACGAAGGTCGATTTAAGATCCCACCAAACTTAAGAAAAATTATCAGGCGAATGCTTTGTAACTGCGTCCAGTTCGACATAATGCGCAGCCGAAATATTTTTCAGCCACGCCATACAGCGCGCGATGAAGCCAAAGGAGGAGCTTTCGATATCATTAAGTTTTAAGAGACAAATTCAAAATCAATAATTTCGTAGCAAAATAATTCCCATCAAAAAGCCATCAAAAAAATGGAGTTAAAAATGAACGACGAAAATGAAATTTTGGTTGAAGGAATCTTAAACGCCGGCGAATCTCATAAACCGCTCACTGCAATGCAGGTTGCGGTTCCCATCGAAGTAATCAACGCAGTCAAAGCCGCCCCGTTAACCAAATTTGGAGAGAGCATAGACGAATCTTCGAAATCCTTTTCGAATCAAATTCTTAAGTATGATTGGTTAACAATCAATGCAAAAGGAAGAATGGTTCTTACGAATTTCTCAGTACCCTGGATTGCAATTGCAGTAAAAAACTTGAGCATAGAAAACGCACCAACGATCAATGACAAGGCAATCATATTGCGCGCTCTCGATAGCTCGCTAGAGAAGTATGTTAATGGTGCAAATCGAGATCCATATCCAAGTCGCGCGCGCGACGGGGCAGATGGAAGCGGCCAAGAGGGAGGCAGCGGCGCCGAAGGTGTCTGGGGCGGCGATGGACTCACTGTTCATACACCAAAAATATTCTTCTTTTTTCAGAATATCGACGTAGCGACGCAAGACCCTCCGGCTGGGGGAGTCCACATTCGGATTATCGCCGATGGCCCCAAAGGAGGTAACGGAGGGAATGGCGGACCGGGACAAGATGGCGGCCATGGCGGCAGCGGCACGTCTTCGCAATGCCGGAATGTAACTTTTCCCATTAATCATTGCTACGAATGCGTCGCAGGCCCTGGCGACGGTGGCCGTGGCGGTAATGGCGGAATTGGCGGACGGGGTGGTGCCGCCGCTGCCGGTGGCAATGCAGGAGATGTTTGGTTTATAGGACCGAAACCGGATCTGGCAAAGACCGGCTATTTCGGAGTGGCGCAAAAGGGCGGAGCACCAGGAAATCCCGGACTCGCAGGTGGACCTGGTAAATGGGGCGGAGGCGGCGGCGGCGGATATCAGTGCAAATGCTGCACAGTTGGCGGAGGATCGAAAGGGGATGGAACTGAGCCTACACCATCGACGCGCGGGCCTGGCCCTGTTTCCGCTCTTCATGGAGTAGATGGCGACACATTCCGTCTAGAGCGAAACAATGGTGACCTATGGCCTTGAACCAGCCACCTGCTCGCACCGATTAATCTTTCGACCATTTGGACTAAGGGATTTAGAGTCCAATTGGGGAGAATAAGTAGTCTGATATTATTTTCCAGAGTTTTTCTCTGAATATCTGAAATTTTCCCGCCCGGCATCACCCATCACAAGACGTTGGCAAGCAACCAGGTCATTGTGTGAAGAAAAACCAGACAATGGGCTCGTTCAAAATTTCAGTCCCCTCTTGAGCATAGGGGTCAGACTACGATTCCGCCCACCTCATGCGCTCAAGAATTCGCTGGTTGACACCGCTTCCTCACATGCAACGATGCCTTCTGAATGCCCTGTTGATTGCCCTCCTCGTCAGCGTCAGCGTGCCTGGCAGTCGGGCGCAAGCCCAGCCCCAATCGACGCCAAAGATACAAGCTGGCGAGGGCCGCCCATACGAAATCGCCGACAGCGAAGTATGGGACGTGCCCGATCCGGTGTCGGGCCGGGGCTACCAGGTCTATGTCGCGTTGCCGCCGTCCTATGCCAAGCAGCCGCAGCGGCGCTACCCCGTGCTGTATGTGACCGACGCCGACTACGCCTTCCCTATCATCCGGCAGTTGGCGCGCCGCCTGAACGTGGAAGGACCGCGGATCGAGGAATTCATTCTTGTCGGCCTGTCATATGGCAAAGGCGAGGATGGCGGAGTCAGCCGCCAGCGCGACTACACGCCTACACCGAACGGCCCAAGCACCGCGCCGGCCAATGCGGTCCATGGCCAGGCGCGCGCCTATCAAGCGTATCTGCGCGATCAGGTAAAGCCTTACATCACCGCCCGCTACCGGACCGACCCGGCCAGAGCCCTTTTTCTCGGCCACTCCTATGGGGCGCTGCTGGGGACACAGATCCTGTTCACCGAGCCCGGCATGTTCAACGGCTATGTCCTCGGCAGCCCGTCCCTCTGGTACGACAAACGGCATGCCATGAAGCTCGAAGCGCGCTATGCCCAGCAGCATCGGGACCTGACGGCGAATGTCTATCTTTACGTCGGCGCCTACGAAGCCCTGCGCAAAGGCGACCGGCGCTACAACCAGACGGTGGACATGGTCGCCGACAACCGGGCGCTGGAGGCGGCGCTGCAAAGCCGGAAATATCCAGGCTTGAAACTGAAGTCCGTCGTCCTGAATGACGAGGACCATCTCACCGTGGCGCCGCGCGGCTTTATGCAGGCCCTGAGATATCTGCTGCCGGTGCGTGACTAAATACGAAGATGCGACTTGCGCCTGCTCTAGATCGCAGGCCCCTTCAGTTCGATCTGGTTGCCGTCCGGATCGAAGCAATAGATCGAAAGTCCTTCGCCTTCCGCGCCATACCGCAACACGGCCTTGTCCGCCGTAATGCCGAAAGCCCGCAGATGGTCCAGGATGGCCGTTTCATCGAACGGATCGACCCGCAGGCAGAAGTGGTCCAGGTTGTGCCGGTCTTTCCCTGGCGCTTCCCCGCCCGCGGCGCCCAAAGGCCCTTGTACATCGACCAGATCGATCATGGAGCCACCGGCGCTCAGATGGATCATTGCGTACTCGTCGTTCTTCTTCTTGATCTGGCAGCCTAGTACTTTCGTATAGAAGTCCACGCTACGCGTCAGGTCCTGAACCCTGAGCACGACATGGTCCAAGTGCTTGATCTGAAATGCCGGCATGATGATCCTCCTGGGCCGAGAGTGATACGGGCGGCGTTGGCCTGCTCCGGACGTATCAGTCTAGCGTGCCAGCTAGAACCGATCGAGCTTCAGCCCCGCCGCAAGATAATCAATAAAAGCCCGTACCTTGGCGGGTGGAAGCCTGTGCTCCTGCCAAAGCACGTGTATGGGCACAGGCTTGGACTCGAACGCTTCGAGTATGACTTCCACCTGCCCCGCATCCAGCAGGTGCCTGATCTGCCATAGCGGCGAATAACCGATGCCGAGCCCGGCGCCGACCGCGGAATAGATCGCCGCCATCGTGTTGGTCCGGAACGGACCACGAACCCCGACGCTGCGCCGCTTGCCATCTATCTCGAAGGCCCATTGCCCCGAGCGTTGATCGATGGTCCTGACAATGCAGTCGTGCTGCCGCAGTTCCGAAGGATGCGCGGGACGGCCACGCTCTTCGAAATACGAAGGCGCGCCGAATACGACTCTGCGCAAGGCTCCCAATCGTCTTCCTTGCAAACCCGAATCCGGCAGGTCTGCGATGCGCACGACCAGATCGAGGCCTTCCGCGGCAAGGTCAACAAAGGAATCCGTCAGTTGCAGATCGACTTCGATCTGCGGGTATGCGCGCATGTACTGCGCGATGATCGGAACCAGGAAGTCCGGGCCGAACAGCACCGGGGCGCCGACACGCAATATGCCCGACGGCGCGGCCCGGCGGTCTGCGACCTCCAGCCGGGCCTCGCCTATTTCCTCCATCGCCGGTTTGACCCGCCGGAAGAACGCCTCGCCGGCTTCGCTGAGAGAGCAATGCCGCGTGGTGCGATGGACAAGTTGCACGCCGACGTCTTCTTCCAGCGCGGCAAGAGAACGGCTGACGGCCTGCAGCGAGCGGCCGAGATGGCGCGCGGCTTTCGTCAGGCTTCCCGTTTCAGCGATGTGGATAAACGCTTCCAGGTCTTCGAGGCGGCTCATTATTTATCTCGAATAGCGTGATTCATTTTCAATTTCCACGCGTATTGTTCCACCAATCGGTAGAAAATACACTGCCTTCGTACTCACACGCACACGAAGGAGAAACCCTGTGAACGGCACTCAGCCTATCGTTTTGGTGGTCGGAGCCAGCGGCAAGTTCGCCAGCCTGGTGGTTCCTGAATTGCAGCGGCGCAAGGTCACGGTCCGGGCGCTCGTGCGCGACGAAGCACGCGCCGCCCAGGCCCGCTCACTGGGAGCGGCCGAGACCGCCATCGGCGACCTCCGCGACGTCGACAGCCTCGCAGCCGCTACGCAAGGCGTGGACGGCGTCTTTCATATCGGCCCCGCGTTCACCGCCGACGAAGCGCCCATGGGCGTCGCCCTGGTCGACGCGGCCAGGCGCAGCGGCGTGAGGAAATTCGTCTTTTCATCGGTCATCCAGCCGACCAACGTGCGCCTGGCCAATCACGCCAGCAAGATCCCGGTGGAGGATGCGCTTTACTCGTCGGGCCTGGAATACACGATTCTGCATCCCGCGAACTTCATGCAGAACATCGGCTTGGCCTGGCCATCGATCCGCGAGCATGCCAGTTTCGGCGAACCCTTTCCCAAGGACACAGGCATCGCTCGCGTGGACTATCGCGATGTGGCGGAAGTTGCCGCCATTGCCCTGACCGAAGAGACGCTGGCCTACGCAACCTTGGAGCTGTGCGCCGGCATGTACAGCCGCATGGACATCGTGGCAGCCCTGGGCGAGGCGCTGGGACTTCCGGTCGCGGCGCTGGAGCCCGGTTTCGACGCATGGGCGGAAAGCGCGCAGTTGCCTTATGGCGATCAGCAGTTGCTTCTGTTGTCCAGGGTTTTCGATCACTATCGCGCCTGCGGGCTCGGAGGAAACAGTCTTGCGCTGAAGGCAGCGCTGGGCCGGGATCCGCGTTCGCTGCGCGAGTACATCAATGACCTGGTGGCCGAGAAACAAGCGGCGCGCAGCCGCAGGGAGTGTTGAAATGGCTGACCGCTCATCAAGACCCGCCCTGAAAAAACTCCCCCAGCGCTATGCCCCCTTCCTGATGCCGCTGGTTCTTTCGGTGTTCATGTCGGCCATCGTTTCAGCGGTGGCGACCGCCGCGAGCGTGGGTGTGGGCCCCGACTTTGTCGTCAGCTGGCCCAGCGCCTGGGGGGCCTCCTGGATCGTGGCCTTTCCCAGCCTTTTGCTGCTGCTGCCCGTCGTGCGGCGAATAGTCGCCTGGATGGTGGCCCAGCCCTAGGCTGGGCAGCGCCAGCATGAACCCTGCGTGGCCGCGTCGGCGTGCGTCAAGCGGCCGGCCACGCAAGCATCGCGGCATCGATGATCATGTTGAGCTTCTTCACGCCCGCGCCGTCGCGGGCCTGGATCGACAGGCCTTCGAGCACGGTCGTGTAGAAGGCGGCAAGCTGATGGACATCGGCGGACGGCGGGAGGTCGCCCTGCGCAATGCCTTGCGAGAGGCGTTTCCTCAGCATCGATTCCCCGTCCTCTCGATTGGCGGCAAGAAACGCGCGTACGCTTTCGTTCTCGGGCGCGCCCAGCAGCGAAGACAACACGATCATGCAACCACGCGGCCCCTCGGCGACGGCATAGGCCCGTGCATTTGATCGCAGCATGGTTTCGACGGCCTCGCGGGCCGTCCGGGCTACGCTGAGGCTCTGCGACGTCGCACGCCCCTCGACCCGGTCGTAAAGCTCGACCGCCTGCCGGAAGATCTCTTCCTTGCAACCGAAGGTCGCATAAAGGCTGGGCTTGTTGACGCCGGTGGCGCTGACGAGATCCTGGATCGAGGTACCTTCATAACCTTGCGCCCAGAAGGTGCGCATGGCTGCCAGCAAGGCCAGGTCTTTGTCGAACGCTTTCGGACGCCCGATTTTCGGCGCGGAGGCCGATTTTGCTTGATTGCCAGAATTCACGATTCAATGATCCGCAGCCCCGCCACACCAACACCTATCAACCCCAGGAACAACAGCTTGGCCGATGACATCTGTTCGCCGAGCACCAAGGTACCGAAAACCGCTACGCCAAAAGCGCCTATGCCCACCCAGATGGCGTAAGCGGTGCCCACCGGCAGATGCTTCAGAGCCAAGGCGAGCAACACCAGGCTTAGCATGGCGACGCTTATGCCGATCAGGCTTGGCCAAAACCTCGTCAATCCGTCTGCCTGCTTCAGCGCCAATGCCCAGACGATTTCAAGCATGCCGGCCAGAACCAAGAATCCCCAGGCCATCCGAGTCCCCATTCCTGTTCGCCTTCCCGAAACCCTAGGCGGTGAAGCCTCCATCGATGGCGAGCGATGCGCCGGTGATGAATTGGCTCTCGGCCCCCGCAAGATAACCCACAGCGGCCGCAATTTCCTCGGGTTGGGCGTAGCGTTTAACCGCCATGAGTTCCAGCTCGGCGGCCACAGTCGGGCCGTCGGCAGGGTTCATGTCGGTGTCGGTCGATCCCGGATCGACAATATTGACCGTAATGCCGCGGCCGCCGACCTCGCGCGCCAGGCCCTTGGTGAATCCGATAAGCGCGGACTTGCTCATCGCATAGAGCGTCACGCCCGCGTAAGGCACCCTTTGGGCGAAGCAGGAGCCGATGGAGATGATGCGCCCGCCGGTTCCCATGTAAGCCAGCGCGGCTTGCGAGGCCACGAACACCGCTCTGGCGTGGATCGCCAGGGTGTCGTCGATTTCCTCGAGCGTGGCGTTCTCGACGGGTCCGTAGGGGAACACGCCGGCGCTATTGACGAGTATGTCCAGCCTGCCCAGTTCCCCGGCAGTCTGCTCTACCGCCGCCCGGACCGCGGCCGGGTCGCGGCTGTCCGCCTTGATGGCCAGGACCTTGGCGCCGGTTACACCAAGTTCCTGGGCGTAGTCTTTCGCGGCCTGATCAGATCTGGCGTAAGTGAACGCGACATCAGCGCCCCGTTCAGCGAACCTTCGGACGATGGCGGCGCCGATGCCGCGCGTACCCCCGGTGACCAGCGCAACCTTGCCTTGGAATTCCATCGCCAAGCTCCTTTTATACCGATCGGTTCAAAAGATGCTACGCGCAGCGGAGTTCGTCGTCAAGCATCACTTCCCGCGGATATACCCATCCCGCGTCTGCGGCAGCTTCATCCCCAGCACGGCGGAGGCGACCTGCGTGCGCAGGATCTGCGCCGTGCCGCCCGCGATGGTGAACATGCGCGCGTCGCGCACGTGACGTTCCATCGGCAGGTCGCGGCCGTAGCCGGACGAGCCATGCAACTGCAAGGCGTCATTGGTCACGCGCTGCGCGGTTTCGGCCGCGAAGATCTTGGCCTGCGCGGCCAGCGACAGATCCGGGAAGCCGAAAGTCCGCGGCGTGCCGCTGCTGGCGGCCGCATGCAGCATGTGCCGCGCCGCATTCAGCTGGATCGCCATGTCGGCGACCATCCACTGCAAGCCCTGGAACTCCGCTATCGGCCGGCCGAACTGCTGGCGTTGCTTGACGTAGTCCACGGCCTCTTCGAAGGCGCCCTGCGCGATGCCCAGCGCCACGGTGCCCGCGCCCACGCGCTGGGCGTTGTAGGCTTGCATCAGGCCGGCAAAGCCGCGCTTCAAGCCCTCCGGTGGAACCACCAGCATGGACTTGTGCACTTTGAGGTCGCGGAACTTGATGTAGGTCTCGGGTATGCCCCGCACGCCCATGGCGTAGGAACGCTTGGCGATCTCCAGGCCATCGTCCGCGGCGTCCGGCTCGCGCACGTGGATGAAGGCGCCTATGCCCAGGTCCACGCCCTCGTCGAACACGCGCGCAAAGATCAGGTGCAGGCGCGACACTCCGCCCCCGGTGATCCAGTATTTCTCGCCGTTGATGAGGTAATCGTCACCCATGCGCACTGCGCGAGTGCCCATTTCGCTGGCCGCGCTGCCGGCCTGGGGCTCCGAGATGCAGATGGCGGGCTTGTCTCCCGCCAGCACGCAGCCGGCGGCCAGCGTCTTCTGCTCATGGCTGCCGTATTGCATGATGGCGCCGATTGCGCCCATATTGGCTTCGACCGTGATGCGTCCCATGGTGGCGCAAGCCTTGGCCATTTCTTCCACGACCAGGACGGTATCGAGATAGCCCAGTCCCTGCCCGCCGTACTCGCGCGGGATCGTCATGCCCATGAAGCCGGCCTCGCGCAGCTGGCCCACATTGGCCCAGGGATACTGTTCGGATTGGTCGGTGGCCGCGGCCGTCGGCTTGAAAACGGTCTGCGCCAGTTCGCGCGCGCGCTGCTGCAGCGCCAATTGCTCTTGGGAAAGTTCAGTCATGGTTCATCCTTGCTACGTGCAAAACTCCGGCCGGGCCATTTGGCCCGCCGGCATCAACCCACCTTGATATCCGCGCGCCGCGCCACCTCGGCCCAGCGTTCGACTTCGCTGCGCGTGAGCGCGGCCAGTTCCTGCGGCGTGCCGCCGCCCGCATCCGCGCCCAACGCTATCCAGCGCTGCACGAAAACCGGGTCGGCAAACGCGGCATTGACCGCCGCGTTGAGCACGCGCACCACGTCCGCCGGCGTGGACGGCGGCGCATAGATGCCGTACCAGCTGGTCGCGTCGTAATTGGCCGCACCGCTCTCCGCCGCCGTGGGCACGTCGGGCAGGCTGGGCGAACGCACCTTCGAGGTCACGGCGATCGCGCGCACGCTGCCGGCCCTGATGTGCTGGATGGCCGACGGCATGGTTTCGAACATCATGTGGACGTTCCCGGCAATGATGTCCACGATCGCCGGCGCCGAGCCGCGGTAAGGCACGTGCATCATCTGGGTGCCAGTGACGTTCTTGAAGTACTCGGCCATCAGGTGCTGCATGGTGCCCGCGCCCGGCGTGGCATAGCTGTACTTGTCCGGATTGGCCTTCAGCAGCGCCACCAGCTCCTGCACATTCTGCGCCGGCAGATCCTTGTTGACGATCAGCGCATGGTTGACGCGCCCCAGAAAGCCCACTGCCGTCATTTCGCGGATGTCGTATCCCAGCTTCGGATACACCGACTGGGCGATCGCGTGATGCACCGCCCCGAACAGGATCGCGTAGCCGTCGGGGCGGGCCTTGGCCACGGCGTCCGCGCCCAGCGTGCCGCCGGCGCCGCCGCGGTTTTCCACGATGACCGACTGGGCCAGACTCGCGCGCATCGGCTCGGCCAGCTGGCGCGACAGGATGTCCACGGTACCGCCCGGCGCATAGGGCGCAATCAACCTGATGCTCTGCGACGGATACTTGCCCTGCGCAAATGCGCGGCTCAATGGCGCCAATGCGGCCAGCGCCAACAACTGTCTCCTATCCATGCCTCTCTCCTCTTGTGTCCGCCCTCGTGCGGGACGGTGTTGTCTAAGGTGCGTGACGTCAGCCCGGCGAGCCACCCGCCGTCCAATCGCCCAGGATTTGCTGCGCGTGCTCGTTCAGACGGGGCGGCGGCCTGCGGTACGAAACCGGCGTGGCGGACAGCTTCAGCGGGTTTGCCAGCAGGTTCAGCTCGCCGCCTTGCGCCCACTCGCAGGGCATGCGCAGATGCGCGCCGCGCGCCTGGACGTGCGGATCATTGAACACATCGCGCAGGTCGTTGACCGGGCCGCAAGGCACGCCCACGGCTTCCAGCTGTTCCAGCCAGGTTTTCCTGGGGCGCAGGGCCAGCGCGTCCTGTACCCGTTGGCAAAGTTCGGCGCGGTGGGCGACGCGGGCCGCATTGGAGGCGTAGCGCTCGTCATCCGCCAGCCCGGCCAGGCCGGCAATCTCGCAGAAGCGCCGGAACTGCGCATCGTTGCCCACGGCAAGAATCATGGGACCGTCGGCGGCGTCGAACACCTGGTAAGGCACGATGTTGGGGTGGCCGTTGCCTAGCCGCGCGGGCGGCTCCTGCTCTGCCAGATAGTTGGTTCCGGCATTCACCAGCCAGGCAATCTGGCTGTCCAGCAGCGAGATGTCGATGTGCTGCCCCTGCCCGGTCAGGTCGCGGTGGCGCAGCGCCGCCAGGATGCCGACCGCGGCGTACATGCCGGTCATGACGTCGGCGATGCCCACGCCCACCTTCATGGGCGTGCCCTGCGGCTCGCCGGTAAGGCTCATGATCCCGCCCATGCCCTGGATCAGGAAGTCGTAGCCCGCGCGCTTGGCGTACGGACCCGTCTGCCCGAATCCGGTGATGGAGCAACACACCAGGCGCGGATACCTGTGCTTGAGCTGCGCATAGTCCAGCCCGTGCTTGGCCAGGCCGCCGACCTTGTAGTTCTCGACCAGCACGTCGGCATGGGCCAGCAACTGATGCAGCGCGTCCCGGCCGGCCTCGGTGGCGATATCCAGCGCGATGGACCGCTTGTTGCGGTTGGCGCTCAGGTAGTAGGCGCTTTCGCCGGTCGCGCGGCCGTCCTGGCCATTGATGTACGGCGGCCCCCACTTCCGGGTGTCATCGCCCTCGTCGGGCTTTTCCACCTTGACCACGTCCGCGCCCAGGTCACCCAACAGCTGCGTCGCGCTGGGGCCCGCCAGGATGCGCGAGAGGTCCAGGACACGCACGCCCTTGAGCGCGGAGGCTTCCACTGACTGCATACGCCTTCTCCATCAGAGTCGATCGATGCAGTCTAAAATTCGCAATCCTCACCTTCAATTGAGTTTTTTTTCAACATGAAGGAACGCTTGGCGCCTGGGCGGGACGGGCGACGCGCGGCGCTACTTGACCGGAAACTTCAGCTTGGGCGCGGCCTCCCTGACCATGGCCCAGAAGGCATGCGCGGCAGGCGACAGCTTGCGCTCATTAAGGCAGGCCAAACCGATCCTGCGCTTGGAGGCGGGGCTGATCTTGCGGTAGACCAGCCCGTCGTAGGCCTGCGGCAGCACCAGCGACGCCAGCACGGAGATGCCCTGCCCGCGCCTGACGAACTCCAGGATGGACATGATCTGCGAGAGGTCGTGCGCGATATGCGGCTTGGCGCCGGCGCGCTCGAACATGCGCGTAATGACCGGCTGCGAACCGGCGCGCGTCATGATCAGGGGATAGTCGATCAGATCCTTCACCCCGATCGTCTTGCGTTCGGCCAGCGGGTGGCCGGCAGGAAGCACCACCATCAGTTCATCGCTGACCAGCGGCAGCGTGTCGAAATCCGGTTTGGGCAAGGCCACCACGCCGATCTCGATGCGGCGCTCGACCAGCGCGCGCTCCAGTTCGGGGTCCGGCTTTTCAGTGACGAAGACGTCGACGCCCGGATAGCGCGCCTTGAACATTTCCAGCATCTGCGGCAGGATGTTCAAGGAGGAACTCGCGCCCAGCGAACCGAGATTCAGCAAGCCCGAACGCAGGCCCGCGCTGGCGCTGGCCGTCGCCCGCACGATCTGCAGGGACGCGAACACGTCCCTGACATGCGGCAGGATCTGCTGCCCGGCATAGGTGAGCAGCACGCCCGGCGCATTGCGGTCGAGCAAGGGCGCCCCCAGCGTGGCCTCCAGCGTGCGCAGGGCGTGGCTGGTGGCCGAGGGCGTCATGCCCAGCCGCGCGCCGGCACCCGCGATACTGTCGGCCGACGCCAGGGAAATCAACAGTTCCAGCTGTCTGAGAGAGAGGGATTTTGCTGCCTGATCCGGCATGGCCATGTTTCCTTGGTCTAAGTCGCCAGCGCTTGCGCCAGCTCCAACGCCCGCGCCAGAAACGCCGACGTGTCATCCTTGCGGTAACTGACGATCACCGGCGACACAAAGGTATCGGCGTCGATCGCCACGTGCGCCACATCCTGCCGCTGCAAGCGCTGCACCGACGCCGGCACCACCGTCACGCCCAGCCCCGCCGCCACCAGGCCGATGGCGGTCTGCAGTTCGTTGGCCTCCTGCACCACTTGCGGCGCATGTCCCGCCGCGCGGAACAAGCCCAGTACATGGTCGGAGAAGTTCGGGCGCGGGCGCGCCGGATACAGCACGAAGGGTTCGCGCGCCAGGCGCTCGACGGATACCCGCCGCAACCGCGCTATCGGATGGCCCAGCGGCACCGCCGCCATCAGCGCTTCGGTCATCAGCACGCGCCGCTCGATGGCGGGATCGTCGAACAGGATGCGGCCTATGCCCAGATCGATGCGCCCGGCCTTCAGCGCCTCCAGCTGGGGCAAGGTGGTCATTTCCGTGAGACCCACCTCGACCTGCGGATCGGCGTTGCGCAGTTGCCGAATCAGCTCCGGCACGAAACCGTAGAGCGTCGACGGCACGAAGCCTATGCCGAACCAGCGCCGCTGGGTCTGCCCCAGCCGGCGCGTGCCCTCCAGCACCTCTTCCAGGCGCGCGGTCAACAGGCGCGATTGTTCCAGCAGGAAGCGGCCCGCTTCCGTCAGGCGCAGCGCCCGCGTGGTGCGCTCGAACAGCTGCACGCCGAGTTCTTCCTCGAACAGACGGATCTGGCGGCTGAGCGGCGGTTGGGCCATGTGCAGCCGGGCGGCCGCGCGGGTGAAGCTGCCTTCTTCCGCCACGGCCTGGAAATAACGCAGTTGCCTCAGTTGCATGGCATGGCCTTATACATACCATAAAGGTATCAATCAGAACCCATATAGTCTTGGACTCACGGGGAAAACGCAAGCCATACTGAGCCATCGCTCGAACCTGATCGTGGAAAGTATGAATCGCGGGACATCTTCCCGTGGTCTGCGGACCATCGGCGCGCGGCGACACAATAATTCCAGCATTACGGAGACCATCATGCGCTTGCGCTCTGCATTCCAACGACTCGCCCGGGCCTGTGTCGGCCTGGCGCTGCTGGGCGGCGGGTCCGCCGCCCTGGCGCAAACCTATCCGGATCACCCGGTCAAATGGATCGTGCCCTTCCCGCCCGGCGGCGCGATGGACAGCATCGCCCGCACCCTGGGCGAATCCATGGGCAAGCAGCTCAACACCACCTTCATCGTGGAAAACCGCGCGGGCGCAGGCGGCAATATCGGCGCGGCCAGCGTGGCCCGCGCCAAGGCCGACGGCTACACCATCCTGATCGTCGCCAACGGCATGGCCGTCAACCCGGCCTTGTATGCGGACCTGAACTACGACCCGATCAAGGACTTCGCGCCGATCTCGCTGCTGGCCGTGGTGCCCAACGTGCTGGTCACCAATCCCGCGCGCACCGGCGCCACCAGCGTGCAGGACGTGATCGCCAAGGCCAAGGCGCAGCCCAACCACTACACCTATGCCTCGGCCGGCGTGGGCACGTCCATCCATCTGGCGGGCGAGCTGTTCCTGTCCATGGCCCAGGTGGACATGCTGCACGTGCCCTACAAGGGCAGCGGCCCCGCCGTCGCCGACCTGCTGGGCGGACAGGTGGACTACATGTTCGACAGCATCACTTCCGCCAAGCCGCATATCGAAGCCGGCAAGCTGCGCGCGCTGGCGGTGACGACCAGCAAGCGTTCGGCCGCCCTGCCCGATGTGCCCACCGTGGCGGAAAGCGGATTGCCCGGCTACGAGCTGATGCCCTGGTTCGCGGCCTTCGCCCCCGCCGGCACGCCGCCGGAAGTGGTCGCGAAATTGAATGCCGCCATGCGCGCCGCCTTGAACGACGCCAAGGTGCGCGCCACGCTGGACTCCATCGGCGCCGAGCCCATCGGCGGCACGCCGGACGAACTGCGCGACCACCTGGCGCGCGAGACCGCGCAATGGAAGACGCTGGTGAAGGAACGCGGCATCAAGATCAATTGAGGGCGCCAGCTCATGCCTTCCGGCCCGCGACAGGCATGGCGTCCCACGGATACCCATCGAACGTGTCCTTGACCAGCTCCCGCAGCCAGATGATCGCCGGATCCTGGTGAAAGCGCGGATGCCAATGCTGGCGCAGCGCAAAGGACGGCAGCGGCAGCGGCGGCTCCAGCACCTTGACCACGCCGTAGCCGCCGAACACATTGCCCAATTCCTGCGGCACGGTGGCGATCAGGTCCGGGTGCTGGTCCAGCAATAGCGGCACCACCAGGAAGTGCGGCGTGGACAGGAAGACGTTGCGCTTGACGCCCTGCTCTTCCAGCGCGCTGTCATAGGCTTCGGACGAGCGTCCGGCCAAGGTCACCACGATCTGCGGCATGCGCTGAAACTGTTCCAGCGTCAGCTCGTCGCCCACCTCCTTGTTCTTCACGCTGACCAGGGTCACGAAGCGGTGCATGAAGAGCTGCTGCTGGAACAGGCCCTGCGGCGCCGCGCGCAGCGATCCCAGCACCAGATCCACCTCGCCCGAGGCCAATAGCGGCTCGACCTGCTGCAGCGGCACCTGGCGCGTGCGCAGGGTGCAGTGCGGCGCCAGTTCCCGCAGGCGCTTGATCAGCGGCGGCAGGAACACCAGCTCGCCCATGTCCGTCATGCACAAGGTGAACACGCGCATGGCCGAGGCCGGATCGAACTGCGCCTGCGACAGCACCTGTCCGCGTATGGTCGCCATCAGCGCCAGGATGGTGGGCGCCAGGCTCTCGGACTTGGGCGTGGGCTGCATGCCCTGGCCGGTCTTCACGAACAGCGGATCGTCGAAGAACGCGCGCAAGCGGTTCACGGCGTGGCTCATGGCGCTTTGCGACAGGCCGAGCTGTTCGCCGGCGCGGGTCACGCTGCGCTCGCGCATCAAGCTGTCGAAGACGGCAAGCAGGTTGAGATCTAGTTTCTCGTTATGCATAGCGTGCATTTCCAGAATCAGGCTCATGACATTGACGCATATTCCGCCGCTATCTATCGTCTTGTCAAACGCCGCGCAGACCGGCGTTTCCACAAGGAGACAAAATCTTGAAACCCCTTCTACACCCCGTGCGCGCGGTGCTGGTTTCGTGCGCCCTGCTGTCCTGTAGCGCCGCCTCGGCCGATGTCGGCGTCGGCGTCATCCTGTCGCTCACCGGCCCGGCCGCCTCGCTGGGCGGCCCGGCCAAGAACGCCATCGACCTGCTGCCGCGCGAGATCGCGGGCGAAGCGGTGCGCTACATCGTGCTGGACGACGCCTCGGACGCCACCGGCGCCGCCCGCGCCTTCCGCAGGTTGGTCGACGAGCACAACGTGGACGTGGTGCTGGGCACCTCGGTCACGCCCGCCACCCTGACGCTGCTGCCCATCGCCCAGGAGAAGAAGGTGCCGCTCATGAGCCTGGCGGCCGGGGCCAAGCTAGTCGAACCCATGGACCCGCAGCGCCACTGGGTGTTCAAGGTGGTACAGAACGAAAACCTGATGGTCGCCAGCACCGTCGCGCACATGCAGGCCGCCGGCGTGAAGACGTTGGGCTACATCGGCTTTGCGGACGCCTACGGCGACAGCTGGCTGGCCGAAGTTTCCGCGCAGGCGCAGCGCGCCGGCATCAAGCTGGTCGCCACGGAACGCTACGTAAAAACGGACACCAGCGTCACGGCGCAGACCCTGAAGCTGCTGGCCGCCAGGCCGGACGCGGTCATCGTGGCGGCGTCCGGCACGCCTGGGGCGCTGCCGCAGAAGTCCCTGCGCGAGCGCGGCTATGCCGGCCGCATCTACCAGACCTACGGCATCGCCAACCGCGAGTTCCTGCGCATCGCAGGCAAGGACGCCGAGGGCGCGCTGTTCGCCGTGGGCCCGGTCGTGGTTGCCAGCCAGCTGGACGAGGCCAACCCGATACGCGCCGTCGCCCTGGACCTGACGCAGCGCTACGAAGCCGCCCACGGCAAGGACTCCATGTCGGTGTTCGCGGCCAATGCCTGGGATGCCGGCATCGTGCTGCAACAGGCATTGAAGGCCACCTTGCCCAAGGCCAGGCCGGGCACGCCGGAATTCCGGGCCGGCCTGCGCGATGCGCTGGAGGCCACCCGCGACGCCGTCACCTCGCAAGGCGTGTCCACCATGTCGCCCGCCGACCACGTGGGCTATGACGAGCGCGCCGCTGTCATGGTGCAGATCAAGGACGGCGCCTGGCGCTACGTCAAATAACACAGGAGCAAACCCATGTTCATCAAAAACACCTGGTACGTCGCGGCCTGGGACCAGGAAGTCAGCGCCGACGGCCTGTTCTCGCGCACCATCACCGGCGTGCCCGTGCTGATGTACCGCGACGGCGCCGGCCGGCTGGTGGCGCTGGAAGACCGCTGCTGCCATCGCGGCGCGCCCTTGTCGGTGGGACGGCGCGAAGGCGATTGCGTGCGCTGCATGTACCACGGCCTGAAGTTCGACCCCACCGGCGCCTGTGTCGAGGCCCCGGCGCAGGCCCGCATTCCGCCGCAGGCCAGGGTGCGGACCTTTCCGGTGGTGGAACGGCACCGCTGGATCTGGATCTGGATGGGCGATCCGGAACGCGCCGATCCGGCCCTCATCCCCGACACGCAATGGCTGGACCATCCCGATTGGCGCAGCCTGGACGGCTATATCCATTACGACGTCAACTATCTGCTGATCGCCGACAACCTGCTCGATTTCTCGCACCTGCCCTTCGTGCACCCGACCACGCTGGGCGGCAGCGAAGACTATGCCTCGGTCTCGCCCAAGGTCGACCGGCTGCCCGACGGCGTGCGCATCACGCGCTGGACGCTCAATACCGAGGCGCCCGCCTTCGCCAAGAAAGTCCGCGAGTGGCCGGGCCTGGTGGACCGCTGGAACATCTACAACTTCACGCTGCCCGGCATCCTGTTGATGGATTCGGGCATGGCCCCGGCCGGCGGCGGCGCGCAGGAAGGCAATCGCGCCGGCGCGATCGAATTCCGCGGCTGCCAGGCCCTGACGCCCGAAACCGCGACCTCGACCCATTACTTCTTCGCGCATCCGCACAACTTCTCGATCGACCGGCCGGAAATCACCGCGTCGATCCACCAGAGCGTGGTGGATGCCTTCGACGAAGACCGCGACATCATCACCGCGCAGCAGCGCTCCCTGTCCCTGGCGCCGGACTTCAAGATGGTGCCGCTGTCCATCGACGCCGCGCTGTCCCAGTTCCGCTGGGTGGTGGCGCGCCGCGTCGAGGAAGAGCAGCAGGCGGCGGCTGGCGCGTCGGGCGCGCGTGCCGCACAGGCGGTGGCCTGAGATGCGGCGACTAGTCGTCAGCCGCATCGTGCGCGAGGCGCGCGGCGTGCTCGGCCTGCATCTGCGCAGTCCCGACGGCGCCATGCTGCCGGCCTTCGAGGCCGGCGCGCATGTGGATGTGGCGTTGGGCAATGGCCTGGTCAGGCAGTATTCCCTTTGCGGCGACCCGACGGAACTGGGCGTCTACCGGCTGGGCATAGGCCTGGCGGCCGATACGCGCGGCGGCTCGCGCTACGTCCATGAACAGCTGCGCGAGGGCGACCTGGTGGATATCGGCGAGCCCAGGCAATTGTTCGGGCTGAACGCGCAGGCCGCCGGCCATGTCTTCATCGCGGGCGGCATAGGCATCACGCCCATCCTCAGCATGATCCATGCATGCGTCAGGCGCGGCGAGCCCTGGCGGCTGCTGTACTGCGTGCGCGACCGCGACGCGGCCGCCTACCTGCCTGAACTCGCCAGCCACGGCGAGCGCGTGGCGCTGCATGTCGACAGCGAACAAGGCGGCGCGCGCTGCGACCTCGACGCCTATCTGGGCGCGCTGGCGGAACCGGGTATGCATGTCTATTGCTGCGGGCCCGGGCCGTTGATGGATGCGGTGGCCGCAGCCTGTGCACGCGGCGCCATCGCCCCGGCGCGCGTGCATTTCGAGCGCTTTGCCGCCAGCGCGCCCGCCACGGCCGAACCCGGCTCGGCTTTCATGCTGCGGCTCGCGCGCAGCGGCGGCTGCCACGAAGTGCCCGCGGACAAGTCGGTGCTGGACGTGCTGGAAGCGGCCGGCGTCGCCTGGCCGTACTCCTGCCGCGAAGGCCTGTGCCGCAGCTGCGAAGCGGGCGTGCTGTCCGGCGAGGTCGACCACCGCGACTACGTGCTCAGCGACGAGGAACGCGCCGCCAACCGCAGCATGATGGTTTGCGTGTCGCGCGGCTGCGGCACGCTGGAGCTGGACGTCTAGGCAGGTTGCTGCAGGGCCGACGCATCCAGCAGATGGTCGACGATGGCGAGTATCTGCTCGGCGGCTTCGCCGATGTGCCGCTCCAGCGCGGCCTCGGCGTCTTCGGCCCGGCCCTGCCGCGCCAGCGCGATCAGCTGGCTGTGCTCGTCGTGGGCCTGCTGGCGGATCGGCGCGTTGACGATCTGGAAGCGGAAATAGCGTTCGGATTTTTCGTGCAGCGCGCGCACCATGGCCAGCGCCGCGGGCCGTTGCGCCGAGCGGTACAGCAGTTCGTGCAGCTGCCAGTTCAGGCGCCCCCATTGCTCGGGCTCGGCCGTGTCCATCTGCGCCACCACCTGGCTCGCCAGGTCCAGGTCCTGGGTCTCGCGTTGCTGCACGGCCAGGCGCAACAGCCACGGCTCCAGCCGCAGGCGGATGTCGAAGAACTCCTGCACCTCGGCGCGCGACAGCATGGAGACGTAGGCGCCGCGGTGCGGAATCATGTCGATCAGCCCTTCGGCGCTGAGCTGGCGGATGGCCTCGCGCACGGGCAGGCGGCTCACCCCCAGTTCCTCGGCGAACAGTTCCTGGCGCAGCGCGGAACCGGGGGGAATCGCGCCGGACAGGATGCGGTCGCGCAGTTCGTCGACCACCAGTTCGACAGCGGTCTTGCGCACGAGGCGGCCGGGACTGGCGGCCTGGGAACGGGACGGGTTGGAGGCGGAAAGCGGCGAATTCTGGGACATGAAACCTGCCTGGTTGCACCGTGCGGCGGGAGCGGCACGGCAGGACTGAGTGGAAAACAGGGCCGCCATGCCCAGGAAAACCCCGAGAGACAGTCGGCGCCCACAGCCCTTTTAATGTGAGTATATTGGATCCATGATCCAGTTCAAGCCAGCGCCCCCAAGGGACTGGTCCGAGGCCTCCGCCTCGTTTTTTTAAGCCCCATATTTTTGGATCCAATATCCAATAACCAGAATCCGCTCCATTACAACCGGACGGACCACGCATCAGGAGCCGCAGCATGAGCATTCAATGGCAAGGCGTATTCCCCGCCGTCACCACCAAGCTGAAACCCGATTTTTCGCTGGACCTGGAGGCTATCCGCCAGGGGCTGGAACGCCTGATCGAGAACGGCGTGGGCGGCGTGGTGATGATGGGCATGGTGGGCGAAAACGCCCAGCTCTCGCCCGAAGAAAAATTGCAGGTGCTGCGCACCGCCGTGGACACCGTGCGCGGCCGGGTGCCGGTGATTTCCGGCGTGGCGGAAACCGGCACCGCGCGCGCCGCCGCCTTTGCGCAGGAAGCCGAGCGCATCGGCGTGAACGGCCTGATGGTATTCCCCGGCCTGACCTACAAATCCGACGGCCGCGAGACCGTGGCCTTCTACCGCGCAGTGGCGCGCGCCAGCGCCCTGCCCATCCTGCTCTACAACAACCCGCGCGGCTACGGCGTGGACCTGACGCCGGACCTGGTGGCCGAATTGCTGGAAGAGCCGACCATCGTCGCCATCAAAGAAGAGTCCTACGACACCACCCGCGTGACCGACCTGATCACGCGCTTTGGCGACCGTCTGGCCGTGGTCTGCGGCGTGGACGACCTGATCCTGGAAAGCGCCGCGCTGGGCGTGACCGCGTGGGTGTCGGGCATGGCCAACGCGGTGCCCAAGGCTTCCGTCGACCTGCTGAAGCTGGCCGTCGAGGGCGATTTCGCGCGGGCCCGCAAGCTTTACGCCGCGTTGACGCCGCTGTTCCACCTGGACACGGTGGTCAAGCTGGTGCAGCACATCAAGCTGGCCGAACATCTGATCACCGGCAGCGCCGAAACCGTCAAGCCCCCGCGCCTGGACCTGGCCGGGGCCGAACGCGAACGCACCATCGCCATCACCAAGCAGACGCTCGCGGATCTTTCCGCCCTGGGTTACTGATACCGGAGCCGCCACCATGCGCCCCTACCGCCTGTCCGCGCTGCTTGTCAGCGCCCTGTCCGCAGTTTCCGTCCTGTCCGCCGCGCACGCCGCGGACTACCCCGCCCGCTCGATGGAACTGGTGGTCGCCTACCAGCCCGGCGGCGGCAGCGACAACACCGCGCGCGCCATCGCCGAGGCGGTGCGCCCGCCCATGCTGGCGCAGCCCACGGTGGTGATCAACAAGCCCGGCGCCAGCGGCTCCATCGGCTGGGCCTACGTGGCCAACGCGCAGCCCGACGGCTACCGGCTGGTGCTGATGACGCCTGAAATGCTGGTGGTGCCCCTGATGGGCATAGGCAAGACCACGGTCGGCGACTTCCAACCCATCGCCCGCTTCACCGACGATCCCTCGTCGGTCACGGTGCGCGCCGACGCGCCCTGGAAGACGGTGGAGGAATTCCTGGCGGACGCCAGGAAGAATCCCGAGCGCGTCGCCGTGTCCAACGCCGGCATCGGCACCGTGCCGCACATGGCGGCGGCGGCGCTGGGCGAGCAGGCCGGCGTGAAGTTCGTGCACGTGCCCTACCAGGGCTCGGCCCCGGCCATCATGGGCCTCCTGGCGGGCGACGTGCAGGCCACGACGGTCGCCTACGCCGAACTGCAGCAGCACGTCGAGACCGGCAAGCTGCGCACCCTGGCCGTCATGGCGGCCAAGCGCCTGGACAACCTGCCGGCGGTGCCGACCATGAAGGAAAAAGGCGCGGACCTGCAGTTCAGCGTCTGGCGCGGCATCGGCCTGCCCAAGGCCACGCCCGCGGACGCGGTCGAGAAATGGCGCGCCGCGGCCCGCCAGGTGGCGCAATCGCAGGACTTCCAGGCGCTGATGCGCAAGCAGAACCTGACGCCCTCCTACGCCGACCTGCCGCAGTTCACGGCCGACGTGGCACGCCAGGAGGAAGCGTTCAAGGCCTTGGTGCCCAAGCTCAATCTGAAGCCCTGAGCGTGTAGTCCTGAAGGGCGGCGGGCGCGGCGCGCCCGCTGCGCTGATCCGCCTATTCCACCGTCGCGCCCGACTTCTTCACGACTTCCGCCCAGCGCGGGATTTCCGTCGCCATCAGGTCGCGCAGCTGTTCCGGCGTGCTGCCGACCAGTTCCATGCCCATGGTCTTGCCCAGTTTCTCCTGCACGTCCGGCTCTTTCAGGATCACCGCGATTTCCTGCGCCAGCTTGTCGAGGATGGGCTTGGGCGTGCCCTTGGGCGCGTATACCGCCTGCCAGGACGCCATCTGGAAGCCCGGCACGCCGGCTTCCTGCATGGTCGGCACCTCGGGCGCCAGCGCGATACGGTCCTTGGTGGTCACGGCCAGCAGCTTGAGCTTGCCGGTCTGCAGCAGGGGCAAGGCCGCCGTCATCTGGTCGAACATGAAGGTCACCGCGCCCGAGGACACATCCACCATGGCGGGCGGCGTGCCCTTGTACGGCACGTGCGTGAGCGGCACGCCTATCATGCTGGAGAACAGTTCGCCGGCCAGGTGCGTGGAGGTGCCCGCGCCCGAGGACGCGAAGGTCCGTTTGGCCGGGTCGCGCTTCAACAGCGCGATCAGGTCGGCCACGGAATTCACGCCCAGGTTGGGATCCACCAGCAGCACGTTGGGCAGGTAGGCGATCAACGAGACCGGCTCGAAGTCCTTGACCGGGTCGTACTTCAGGTTCTTGTACAGGCTGGCGTTGATGGCGTGCGTGCTGATGGTGCCGCCGAACAGCGTGTATCCATCCGGCGGGGCCTTGGCCACATAGGTCGCGCCGATGCCGCCTGCGGCGCCTGGCTTGTTCTCGACGATGACGTTCTGGTGCAGGCGGTCGCCCAGCTTCTGGGCCAGCACCCGGCCCACCACGTCGGTCGAGCCGCCCACGGTGAACGGCACCACGTAGGAAATCGGCTTCTGCGCCGGCCAGTCGGCGGCCTGGGCGGGCGCCGCCAGCGTGCCCAGCGTGGCGGCGGCCAGCAGCGCGGCCAATGCGCCGCGTCGTTGCGTGTTCATGGTTGTCTCCTGCCTCTTGTTTGGCTTGTGGGGTTGCCGGCAACGCCGGCGGCAAGGCTCAGCGGCCCTGTTGCTTGCGCCATGCGGCGAACTTGTCCTTGGTGCCGGGGTCGGTGGGCGGATACAGCCCCAGGATGGATGCGCCCTGCTGCACCTCGCCGGTCACGAAGTCCTCGAAGGCCGTCATCTCCACGGCTTCGACCGCGATCTCGTCGGCGATGTTGGCGGGTATCACCACCACGCCCTCGCGGTCGCCCACGACGATGTCGCCCGGCCACACCGCCACGTCGCCGCAGCCGATGGGCGCGTTGATGTCCAAGGCCTGGTGCAGGGTCAGGTTGGTGGGAGCCGAAGGCCGCTGGTGATAGGCGGCAAAGCCCAGCTCGGCGATCTCGGGCGAATCGCGGAAGCCGCCGTCCGTCACCACGCCGGCCACGCCGCGCTTCATCAGCCGCGTGACCAGGATGGAGCCCGCGGAAGCGGCGCGCGCGTCCTTGCGGCTATCCATGACCAGCACCGCGCCTTGCGGGCAGGTTTCGACCGCAACGCGCTGCGGATGGGCGCGGTCCTCGAACACCTTGATGGTGTTCAGGTCTTCGCGCGCGGGGATGTAGCGCAGGGTGAATGCCGGGCCGACCATATTGGGCAGCGTGGCGTTCAGCGGACGCACGTCCTGGATGAACTGGTTGCGCAGGCCGCGCTTGAACAAGGCGGTGCACAGGGTGGCGGTGCTGACGCCAGCCAGGCGGGCGCGGGTTTCGGGATTCATTTGGGACACGATGGCTCCGGGGCTGAAGGCAATGGGAGGGGCGCGGACGGCGCGTTAGAAAATCTCGGGCTCCGGCACGGGCGCGCCGAAACCGGTTTCCAGGAAATCGAAATCGCAGCCGTCGTTGGCCTGCAGGATGTGCTTCGAATACATCCAGCCGTAGCCGCGTTCGTAGCGCCTGGGCGGAGGCGTCCAGGCGGCGCGGCGCGCGGCCAGCTCTTCGTCGCTGACGTTCAGGTGGATGCTGCGGGCGGGCACGTCCACGGTGATCAAGTCGCCCGTCTTCACCAAGGCCAGCGGGCCGCCGATATGGCTTTCCGGCGCTACGTGCAGGATGCAGGCGCCATAGCTGGTGCCGCTCATGCGGGCGTCGGACAGGCGCAGCATGTCGCGCACGCCCTGCTTCACCAGCTTGGTCGGGATGGGCAGCATGCCCCATTCCGGCATGCCGGGGCCGCCCTGCGGGCCGGCGTTGCGCAGGATCATGATGTGGTCCGCGGTGACGTCCAGGTTCTCGTCGTCCACCGCGGCCTTCATGCTGGGATAGTCGTCGAACACCAGGGCCGGACCGGTGTGGCGCAGGTACTGCGACGCGCAGGCGCTGGGCTTGATGACGCAGCCGTCCGGCGCGATATTGCCGCGCAGCACGGCCAGCGCGCCTTCGTCGTAGATGGCCCGGTCCAGCGGGCGGATCACGTCGTCGTTGTAGACCTCGGCGCCGGCGATGTTCTCGCCCAGCGTCTTGCCGGTGACGGTCATGGCGGACGGATCCAGATGGTCTTGCAGGCGCGACATCAGCGCCGGCAGCCCGCCCGCGTAGAAGAAATCTTCCATCAGATAGGTGTCGCCGCTGGGCCGGATGTTGGCGATCACCGGCACCTTGCGGCTGGCGGCGTCGAAGTCGTCCAGGCCCACGGCGCAGCCCGCGCGACGCGACATGGCGACCAGGTGCACGATGGCGTTGGTGGAGCAGCCCATGGCCATGGCCACGTTGATGGCGTTCTTGAAGGACGCCAGGCTCAGGATGCGCTGCGGCGTCAGGTCTTCCCAGACCATCTCCACCACGCGCCGGCCGCATTCGGCCGACATGCGCATGTGGTTGACGTCCGCCGCGGGGATCGAGGACGCGCCAGGCAGCGTCATGCCTATGGCCTCGGCGATGGCGGTCATGGTGCTGGCCGTGCCCATGGTCATGCAGGTGCCGTAGCTGCGGGCGATGCCGCCCTCGACCTCGGTCCATTGCTCCTGCGTGATCTTGCCGGCGCGGCGCTCGTCCCAGAGCTTCCAGGCATCCGACCCGGACCCCAGGATCTTGCCCTTCCAGTTGCCGCGCAACATGGGGCCGGCGGGCACGTAGACACAGGGCAGCCCGGCGCTGACCGCGCCCATGATGAGGCCCGGCGTGGTCTTGTCGCAGCCGCCCATGAGCACGGCGCCGTCGACCGGATGGCTGCGCAGCAGCTCCTCGGTCTCCATGGCCAGGAAGTTGCGGTACAGCATGGTGGTCGGCTTGACGAAGGATTCCGACACCGAGATCGCCGGCAGCTCCACCGGAAAGCCGCCCGCCTGGAACACGCCGCGCTTGACGTCCTCGACGCGCTGCTTGAAATGGCTGTGGCAGGGATTGAGGTCCGACCAGGTGTTGATGATGGCGATGATGGGGCGGCCCGCCCAGTCGTCGGGGCCATAGCCCATCTGCATCATGCGGGAACGGTGGCCGAAGGAGCGCAGGTCGTCCCGGGCCATCCAGGCGGCGCTGCGCAGGCTTTCATAAGAGCGTTTCATAGGGGCTGGGCGAAGTTTCGTAATGGCGACCGAGCCATTTAAACACTAATACATTAGTACGTCAGCCTGGTAAAAACCCGCTAAACTCCGTTACTCTTCAGGCCCCACTTCGCACGCGACCCGATGCAAAGCACCAAGCTCAGACTGGACCGCTCGCGCCACGCCGCGCCGCAAGTCTTCGAACATCTACGCGAACAGATCCTGTCCCTGGAGCTGGCTCCCGGCGCGCCCCTGTCGCGCATCACGCTGGCGGAGACCTACGGCCTGAGCCAGACCCCGATCCGCGACGCGCTCATGCGGCTGGCCGAGGAAGCGCTGGTCGAGATCTATCCGCAGCACACCACGGTGGTCAGCCGCATCGACGTGGCCGCCGCCCGCGAAGCGCACTTCCTGCGCCGCTCGCTGGAACTCGAAATCGTGCAGATGCTGGCGCAGCGCCCCGATCCCCTGCTCTTCCAGCGTTTGCAGGCCAGCATCGACCTGCAGCGCGCCAGCCATGCCAGTGGCCAGTACCAGCGCTTCATCGACGCCGACCAAGCCTTCCACCGCGATATGCACGAATCCGCGGGCGTGATCCGGCTGTGGGAACTGGCGCAACGCTACAGCGGCCACCTGGACCGCCTGCGCCGCCTGCATCTGCCTGAAGCCGGCAAGGCCGAGCGCATCCTGGACGATCACCAGCGCCTGCTGGACGCCATCGTCGCGCAGGATCCGCAGCGCGCCCAAAAGGTGTTGCGCGAACACCTTTCGGGCACCCTCAGCCAGGTGGCTGAGATCTGCAAGCGCTATCCGGACTATGTGCTGACGGCCTAGGCGCCGTTGCCCCTAAGGCGTATTCGTCCCGCCCGGACGCGCCCTGCCCGGTATGATCGGGTACACGCCACGGTCACGAGCCTGGCGCCGGCGCGCCGCGCCACCACCGGAAAACACCAATGACCGCAAGGCACGCATTCCTGATCGCCCTGGCCGTGACCGCCTGGGTCCACCCCGCGCAGGCCGCGCCGCCCCCCGGCGCCTGCGAGACCATCACGGTCCGCGAGGGCGATCCGGTGCCCGCCGACGCCTGCGCCGTGAACATCGTGCCGCGCGACCCTGGGCCCGGCGGCATGCTGTCCGGCGGACCAGATTGGGTACCGGTGGACCCCCAGGCCATGCCTGGCGTGTTCTACGACAGCGCGTCGATCAAGGCAGTATCGGAGCGCCCGGCGGTCATGGCCGTGAACGTCGCCTGGTTCTATGCCCAGCCCAAGATCTCCGCGGCAAATGGGCAACCCTACCGCTCCGTGACCCAGCCGGTCACCATGAACTGCACCGCCGGCACTTATACCGTCAGCCAGGTCGTGCACCATGCGGGCGAGAACGCCACCGGCCCCATCGTCGAATCCCTGCCTCCGCCCGGCATCCGCAATGCGCCGATCGCGCAGGACCCTGTGCAGCGCAAGCTGCGCGAGATCGTCTGCCCGGCCAACGGCAAGGGCGCGCGCAAGTAGCAGCCGGCCGTCGCGGCCGTGCCGCGCGCCTATCCCGCCGCTTCGGCCGCCAGCCGCGCCTGGCGTTTGGCCAGCTCGGTTTTCAATTGCACCAGGCTGGGCGTAACGATGGGCAAGAAGGCCGCTTCCCGCCAACGCCGGGCAAAGCCCGAGCCTGCCTGGCGCAAATAGGCCCCGCCGCCGCTGGCCAGCAACTCCAGCTGCACCGCCTGCTGGGCCGCTTCGGCCAGGGCAATGCGGATCTCGAACAGCCGCCAGGGCTGCGCCACGAAGCTTCCACTACGCACGCCTTCGATCAAGCCCGCGGTCAATGCATCCAGCTGCGCGCCCAGCGCTTGCAGCGGCTCGCCCAGGATGCCGCGCGAGGCCTGGCCCTGCCCGGCATCCAGCGCGGCGCGCAAGGCGCCTCGCGCCAGGCCGATGGACAGGCCGCACTGCATGCCGGCGAAAGCCGGCCTGGCCTGGGGCAGGTATAGCCGTGCGTCGGGATGGATCAGCCACGCCGGGCCAATGCGCACATCACGCAGTTCCAGCGCAGCGGTATTGGTCGATTGCAGCGCCAGCAAAGGCAGGTCCGCGCTGCGTTCCAGTCCCGCAATATCGTGCGGCAGCGCCACCACCGCCGGCGTGCCATCGGGCGCGGCAACGGCCGCCGCCACCAGGAAGCCCTGCGGCCGTAGGTTGGTGACCCAGGGCATCTGGCCGTCCAGCACCCATGCGCCGTCCGCCTCGCGCGCGGCGATCTGCAGCGACTCGATGCCGCTGAGGAACTTCATGGCGTTCGACAGCGCGGTCGCGCCGGCCTGCTCGCCCCTCAGCAGCGGCGCCAGCCATGCATCCGCAAGGCCGGTGTTGGGGCTGCGCAGCAGATACTCGATGAAGACGCGCTGGCTCCAGGCCACGAAGGCTCCGGCAACGGAAAGCTCCGCCAATTGCGCGATCATTTCGATGGCGTCGCCGATATCCGTACCCGGCAAGCCGCCCTGCGCTACGGGCACGCCATGGCGCAATACGTCGGCGGCGGCCAGTTGCGGCAGCACCGCAGCAGCGTCCAGGCTGCCGTCGTCCAGGGCATCGGCGTGCTGTCGCAGCCAGGCTTTCAGATTCGCGGGCAGCGCGGCGTGGACGGGCGTACGGACCATGGGTGTCTCCTGCGGGTCGGCATCGGATGCGCCGGCACTGGCGGCCCGGCGCGATCCCGCATGATGCCCGCAAACTGCGATGCCCGAGCGACCGTATCAGCCACCCATCCTGGGCCTTGCCGGTTCAACCCAGGCCCAGCAGCAGATCGGCCAGCAAGGCCGGATGCGTGATGTGGGCTTCGTGCGGCGCGGCGATGTCGACCCAGTTCCAGCCCGCTTGGGACTTCACCAGCTTGCGCGATTCGTCCAGCACCGCCAGCTCGGGCTGGGTGCAATGGATGTAGGTGCGGGCCACGCCATTGCCGATGGGGTTCTTCAGGTTCAGCGGCGTGGTGTAGCTGGCCAGCGGATGCGCGGTCAGGCGGCGCTTGACCCAGTCATGGTCCGCGCTGCCCGGCGTGAACCCCCAGGCCGCGGGCATCGGATCGGGAATCGGCACGGCCAGTCCATCGGTGGCCTTCGAGGCCGCGGCGATGCGGGCATCGGCATCCGCCTTCGGATACACCGAGAACGCATTCTGGCCGCTTTGCAGCACGATGGCGTCGAAGTACACCAGATGCGCCAGCCGCTGCGGAATCCGGTCGGCCACGCCCGTGATGGGAATGCCGCCGAAGCTATGGCCCACCAGGATCACGTCCTTCAATTCCTGGGTCTCGATGACCTGGACCAGGTCCTCGACAAAGGTATCGATGGTGATGTTCTTGCTCAGCAGGTGGGCGCGGTCGCCCATGCCGGTGTAGCTGGGCGCGTACACGCGGTGGCCGGCCGCCAGCAGGCGGTCCGCCACCGGACGCCAGCACCAGCCGCCATGCCACGAGCCATGGGCCAGGACGTAGTTGCGGGCCTTTGCGGTCGGGGCAGCCGGAGCTGCCGCCCCGACCGCTCCCGCGGCTGCCAGCGCGGGCAAGCCCGCGGCCAGCTTCAACAAGGTTCTGCGGGGAAGCATCGTCATGGCTTACACCTGCGCCAGCGCCTGATCCAGATCCGCCAGCAGATCGTCGATGTGCTCGATGCCGATGGACAGGCGCACGGTTTCCTCGCGCACGCCCGCCTTCTGCAGCTCTTCGGGATTGAGCTGGCGGTGCGTGGTGGACGCGGGGTGCGTGGCCAGCGACTTGGAGTCGCCGATATTGACCAGCCGGGTGAACAGCTGCAGCGCGTCCTGGAAGCGCGCGCCGGCCTCCCGGCCGCCCTTCACGCCGAAGGTGAAGAGTCCCGGCGCCTTGCCGCCCAGGTACTTCTGCGCCAGCGCATGGTCGGGATGATCCGGCAGGCCGGCGTAATTGACCCACTCGACCTTCGGGTGTTCGCGCAGGTACTTGGCGATCTTGACGGTGTTCTCGACGATGCGGTCCACGCGCAGCGCCAGGGTCTCGATGCCTTGCAGGATCTGGAAGGAGTTGAACGGCGAAATCGCCGCGCCGGTATTGCGCAGCGGCACCACGCGGGCGCGGCCGATGTAGGCGGCCGGACCGAAGGCTTCGGTGTAGACCACGCCGTGATAGCTGACGTCCGGCGTATTCAGGCGCTTGAAGCGTTCCTTGTGCTCAGCCCAGGGGAACTTGCCCGAGTCGATGATGGCGCCGCCCAGGCTGGTGCCGTGGCCGCCCAGGTACTTGGTCAGCGACTGCACCACGATGTCGGCGCCGTGCTCGATGGGACGCAGCAGGTAAGGCGACGGCACGGTGTTGTCGACGATCAGCGGCAGGCCGTGGCGATGCGCCAGCTCGGCCAGCGCAGCGATGTCGGTGATGTTGCCCAGCGGATTGCCCACGGATTCCGCGAAGATGGCCTTGGTGCGGTCATCGATCTGGGCCTCGAAGGCGGCCAGGTCGGAAGGATTGGCGAAACGCGTGGTGATGCCGTATTGCGGCAGCGTGTGCGCGAACAGGTTGTAGGTGCCGCCGTACAGCGTGCTGGACGACACGATGTTGTCGCCCGCTTCGGCAATGGTCAGGATGGCGTAGGTCACCGCGGCCTGGCCCGAAGCCAGCGCCAGCGCGGCGATGCCGCCCTCCAGGGCCGCCACGCGCTGCTCCAGCACGTCGGTGGTCGGGTTCATGATGCGGGTGTAGATGTTGCCCGGCACCTTGAGATCGAACAGGTCGGCGCCATGCTGCGTGTCGTCGAACGCGTAGGCCACGGTCTGGTAGATGGGCACGGCCACGGCGCGCGTGGTCGGATCGGGGCGATAGCCGCCATGCACGGCCACGGTTTCAAGCCGCCACTGGGGCTTCTTCGCTTCGGTCATCAGTATCTCCTGAAGGGTTGCTTATCAATGATTCTTCTCAGACGGGCAGCGTCCGCGCCGCGCGCAGGATGCGTTCCACGTCCGCATGATTGTTATAGGCGCCGACGGACAAACGCACGTAACCATACTCCACTATGCTGGCCACGATCCCCGATTGTGTCAGATGCGCCAGCGCGGCGGCGGGATCCGGCACGCGCAGCGCCGTTGTCGTACTGCGGAATTCGGGACCGGCCGGCGACACCACCCGCAGGCCCAGGCCGCGCAGGCCCGTGCCCAGCGCTTCCGAAAGCTCCAGCACCCAGGGCTCGATACGCTCCGGCCGCGCGCCTTCGATCAGGTCCAGCGCGGCGGCCCAGCCCGCGATGCCCGGATAGTTGAGGTTGCCCGATTCGAGCCTGCGGGCGTCAGCAGCATCGGCTATGCCCAGCTGCCATTGCAGTCCGGACTTGTCCAGCGTGTTGACGCCCGAAGGTCCGATGTACAGCGGATCCAGGGCGTCCAGCAGCCTGGGCGATACATGCAGCAGACCCACGCCCAGCGGTCCGAGCATGCCCTTGTGCGCGCCGCAAGCAAAGGCATCCACGCCCCATTCATCCACGGCGGCGCGCAGCAGCCCCGCGCCCTGAATGCCGTCGACGACCAGCCAGATGCCGCGTTCGGCGCAGCGCCGGCCCAGTTCGGCGATATCGGTGCGCAGGCCGGTGCCGTACTGCACCCAGGACACCGCGATCAGCCGCGTGCGCGCATCCACATGCTGCCAAAGCTCATCCACCGTGTAGCGATGCGAATTCGCCCGCGCCACGCGCACCTGCACGCCGCGGCGCCGCAGGTTCAGCCAGGGCAAGGCATTGGTGGGATGTTCCTGGTCGTCCACCACCAGGTTGTCGCCTTCCTGCCAGGCCAGCCCCTGCGCAACGATGTTCAGCCCTTCGGTCGTGTTCTTGGTGTAGGCCAGGCGCTTGGCGTCGCCGCCGATCAGGCGGGCCAGCCGCAAGCGCAACGCATCGGCATCGCGCAGCCATTGGGGCTTGTCGCTGCGCGCGTGGGTAATGCCATCGAAGAATGCGCCGACCGCCTCGGCCACCTTGGGCGCCAGCGGGCTGGTATAGGCAATGTTGGCGTAGGCCTGGTCTTGCGTGATCGGAAACAACTGCCTGAATTCGTCCTGCCAGCTCATGCGCCACCGCTCCGTCATTTCAACTTGGTATGCGGGAATTCTAGGTATATGACGCGAATTTGAGTAAGGCTTAGTTTTTATATCCATATGACCATATAGTCGCTCGCGCCACGCCGTCGCACCCATAGAATTCCTGCCTTTCCAGACGGCATCGAATAAAGGAACGGCATGCGTTTGACTCAACAACTGAAGATCGCGGGCATCGCCGCCATGCTGGCGCTGGCCGGTGCGGCTCATGCAGGCACGGTCGATACCATCAAGAAACGCGGCGAGCTGGTCTGCGGCGTGAGCCAGGGATCCGCGGGCTTGTCCATCGCCGACAAGCAAGGCCGTTGGACCGGCCTGGACGCGGACCTCTGCCGCGCACTGGCCGCGGCGGTGCTCGGCGATCCGGAAAAGACGCGCTTCGTGCCGCTGAGTTCGCAGCAGCGTTTTCCCGCGCTGCAGTCGGGCGAGATCGACGTGCTGAACCGCAACACCACCATTACCTCCAGCCGCGACGCCGGCCTGGGCATTGCCTCCGCCGGCATCGTGTTCTATGACGGCCAGGGCTTTCTGGTACCGCGCAAGCTGGGCGTCAAGAGCGCGGCCGAGCTCGACGGCGCGCAGGTCTGCGTGCAGCCTGGCACGGTCAACGAGCAGAATCTGGTCGACTACTTCAAGAAGCACAAGCTCAGCTATCGTCCGGTCGTCATCGAGAATCTGGTCGAACTCGAGCAAGCCTTCTACGCGGGGCGCTGCGACGTCTACCTGTCGGACGCGTCCACCCTGGCCGCCAGCCGCGCAGCGCGCGCCAGCCAGCCCGACGACTTCGTCATCCTGCCTGAACGCATCAACAAGTCGCCGCTGGGCCCCTTCGTGCGGCAGGACGACGCCAACTGGGCGGCCATCGTGCGCTGGACCATCAACGCGCTGGTGGCGGCCGAGGAACTCGGCATCACCGCGCAGAACGCCGACAGCCAGACGCAAAGCAGCGACGCCCAGGTGCGCCGCCTGCTGGGCGTGGACCCCGGCATAGGCAAGAGCTTCGGCCTGGACGAAGGCTGGGCCCGCAACGCCATCAAGGCCGTGGGCAACTATGGCGAAGTCTGGAACCGCAATCTGGGCGCCGCGACGCCGCTGAAGCTGGAGCGCGGCCTGAACGCGCAGTGGAACCAGGGCGGGCTGCTGTACTCGCCGCCGTTCCAGTGACACTGGCAGCATGAGCGCCACGGGCGGGCCCTGAGCCCGCCTTTCTTGCATTTGCCCCCTCCTTCTCCACCATGGCTGCGACCACTCTCCCCTTTCCCTCCACCGGCCGGTGGCGGCGCTGGCTGCCTGCGCTGGCGTGGACGCTCGCGCTTGGCGGCTTGGCTGCCATCCTGCTCTGGCACATCGAATCGGTGCAGACCGCGCGCGGCATCCAGGGCGGCTTCGGCTTCCTGTTCCAGCCCGCGGGCTTCCGCATTTCGGAAAGCCTGCTGGACATCACGCCGGAAGATCCCTATTGGATGTCGATAGCAGCCGGCCTGGTCAACACCTTGACCGTCGCCGCCGTGGCGATCCCGCTGGCTACGGTGCTGGGGCTGGGACTGGGTCTGTTGTGCCTGTCGCGCAACCCCTGGTCCGCGCGTTGCGCCGCCGCCATCATCGCGCCCTTGCGCAATACCCCAGTCCTGCTGCAACTGTTCGTCTGGTACGGGCTGCTGCTGCGCCTGCCCGACCTGCGCCAGGCTTGGTCGCCGCTGCCGCACCTGCTGCTGTCCAATCGCGGATTGGCCTTGCCAGCGGTGCACGGCTGGCTGCCCTACGCGGCCGCGGCGGCCGCCGCGCTGGCGCTGGGCGGGTTCGCCCGCCGCCGCTGGGGCAATCCTGCCCTGTATGCCGCGCTGGCCGGCGCGCTGCTGGCATGGATCCTGTTGCCGCCCATGCGCATCGACCTGCCGGTCAGGCGCGGCCTGGGCCTGCAGGGCGGCTGGCAGCCCAGCATCGAATTCGCGGCACTGACGATAGGCCTGGTGGTGTTCCATGCCGCCTATATCGCCGACATCGCACGCGCGGCGGTGCGCGCCGTGCCGCTCGGATTGGTGGAGGCCGGCCAGGCGCTGGGCTTGAAGCCTCGCAGCGTATTGCGGCTGGTGATCGCACCCTATGCCGCCCGCGTGGCCCTGCCGCCTTATGCCAACCAGTGCCTGGCGCTGGTGAAGAACAGCACCCTGGCAATCGCCATCGGCTATCAGGAATTGATGGCGGTGATCAACACCGCCATCACCCAGACCGGCTTGGCGCTTGAAGGCATCGCGCTGGCCGTCATGGTCTATCTGGGCCTGGCGCTGGCGCTGGGCGGCGGATTATCCGCCTGGAACGCGCGCAATACCCGCCACGGCCCTGGCGACACGCATGGCGCGCGCCTGGGCGAACGGCCTTCCTGGAACGCTGCCGGCGAACGCAGCGGCTGGCTGCCATCGGCCGCGCTGGCCGCCGTCCTGGGTCTGATTCTATGGCGCCTGTTGGAATGGGCGCTGCTCGGCGCGGTATGGCGCGGCGATCCCGCAGCCTGCGCAGCCGCCGCCGGCGCATGCTGGGCCGCCGTGGGCGAGAACCTGCCTTTGCTGTTCTTCGGCACCATGGCCCAGGTCGACCGGGCGCCGGCGCTGGCCGCCTGCGCAGCCCTGCTTGCCGGGGTTGCGCTGGCGCTGACTCCCTCGCGCATCCGCCCCACAACACGCGCGGCGCTGTTCGCCGTCCTGCTGGGCGCGGCCATCAGCGCACTGTCCGGCTGGCCTTGGGGCGGCGCCGCCATCGGTCCGCAACGCTGGGGCGGGCTGCTCGTCACGTTGATCCTGGCCATCTCCGCCCTGCTGGCGGCGGTGCCGCTGGCTTTCGCGCTTGCGTTATTGCGCCGCAGCCATAACCGCAGCGCCTCGCTGGCCGCCGCCGGCCTGATCGAAGCCGTGCGCGGCGTGCCGCTGGTGACACAGCTGCTGTTCGCGTCCTTCGTGCTGCCCATGCTGCTGGGCGGCGGCGTGTCCAAGTTCGCCATGGCGCTGGCCGCGCTGACGCTGCACACCGCCTGCCTGCTGGCGGAGGTGCTGCGCGGCGCGCTGCAAGCCATACCGCCCGGCCAGATGATGGCCGCGCGCGCGCTGGGCATGCCCGCAGCCATGGCCTATGGTTCGGTGATCTGGCCGCAGGCCCGCCGCATTGCCGCGCCTGCCGCATTGGGCGTATTTGTAGGCGCGGTCAAGGACACCTCGCTGGTCAGCATCATCGGCGTGTTCGACGTGCTGGGCGCGGCAAAGGCGGTGGTCGCCGGCACCGATTGGCGGCCATACCACGTCGAGGTCTACCTGGCCGTGGCCGCCCTGTACTTCGCGGCCAGCGTGGCGCTATCGCGCGTGGCCCGCGCCATGGAGGGCAAGAGCGGCCGCGCTTGAAGCCGGCATGCCGCCGCAGGCTGCCGGACCCGCCTCAGAACCGTTCGTCCATCAGCGCCGGCATCACCAATTCCCGCACAAACGACGCATCGGACAGATTCAGCAGCGCGCGCGTCATCGCCACCACGTCGTGCACGGGTATCAGGCCGCCCTCTCCCCGCTGGCTGGCTTCGTCGCGCGGCAGGTCCATGCCGTCTTGCGTGTTCAGGTAGCCCAATTGCAGGCAGGTCACCGCCAGCCTTCGCGCCCTGAAACTCTCGCGCAAGGCGTCGGCGATGCCGCGCAGCGCATACTTGGATGCGCCGAAAGTCACTTCGGGGCGGCCGCTGCCGGCCAGTCCCGAGGTGGAGCCGGTCAGGATGACCTGCGGCTTGCGCGCGCCGAGGACGCGGGGAATCAGCCGTTGCAGCAACAGGATGGTGGCGGTGACATTGATGTCGACCATGCGCGCGATTTCCTTGGGCGAGTCCGCCAGGAAGTCGTAGTGCTCGCTGAAGGCGTGTTCTTCCCACACGCCCAGGTTGTAGAGAATGGCATCGAGTTCATCCGGCGCCTGCGCGGCGATCTGCTCGACGGCGGCCTCGGGCCGTGACAGGTCGGCCTCGATCCAGCGCAGTTCGCAGCCAGGCGCTACGGCGACATCCTGCGGCGCGCGGCGGGCCACGCCCACGATCAGCGCGGCATCCTGGCCCAGTCCCTCCACGAATGCCCTGCCCAGCCCCTTGCTGGCGCCCACCACCATGATCCGCATTGCTGCTACCTCCATCCGATCACGCCCGGGAAAGCGCCAAGCTCCCCCGCGGCAACGACGCCCGGTATAGCACGATCCCTGGCGAATTCACGCAATGCCCGCAGGCGACGGCGGGCATTGCTCGGTCAACGCACCGCGCCCTGCAGCCACGCCGGCCGCGGTGCGGCATCCAGCCAGTTCTTCACGATCAACCCGAGCTCCGTATCGCCCGAGATCCGCAGCCGGCGTTGGAAAAACAAGGTATCGGCGTCCGTTTCCGAGCGCATCAAGGCCAGCAGATCGACCAGCTTCGCGCCCAGCTCCAGTTCGGCGGCAGCGCCGTTCCATAGCGGCCGGAAGGCGCCCTGGCGCACCGCGAAGCTGCTGCGCAGGCCCAGGTCCTCGACCGTGATGGCGAAGCTGCGGCCTTCCAGTTCAGGCGGCGGCGTCAGCCATTTCAGCCGCCGCGCCAGTTCCAGTCCAGCGGTGAAGTGCAGCGAAACGAACGGCGCGGGCAAACGCCGCCCCAGCCTGGCAATCATGCCGGGTACTTGGATCGCCGCGCTCATGCCACGGCCTCCAACAGGTCGATGCCCGGCTTGCCATGGAAGTAGCCGTTGCAGCGGGCCATGCCCGCAGGCGGCTGCGCCTCTATCGGCGCCAGTCCGCGCCGCATCGCATCCAGCGCGGCGATCGCTTCCAGCGTGCCGGCCGATTGCGGACTCACGCGCAACACCTCCACGCCCATGGCCGCCAGCGCCGGCGCCTGCGACAGCAGGTCCAGGCAGGCCCCGGATTGCACCTGGATGCCGTTGATCGCCAGGAAATCGCTAGCTTCCCGCGTGCGCATGTCCAGCCCGTCCGGATGTTCAATGCAGCGAAAACCGCAGTCGTCCTTCTTCAAGCGGAAATGCCGCGCCGTGAAGCAGCGCGCCGAGAACGCCAGCGCCATGCGGCCCCAGACCATGACTTCCGCCTCCAGGCCGGCGGGCTTTTCCGCCATCAGGAGAGCCAGCGTCTTGCTGTCCATTTCCAGCGGCGCGACGAAGCGCGCGGCGCCGCGTCCAGCCAGCCATTCCAGGGTGCCGCCGTGATAGGCGTTGACATGGGGCCCCGCCACGAAGGCACGGCCGTTCAGGTGCCGCACCGCGCCCAGCTCGCCGGCTTCGACCATGAAGTCGTCCTGCCCGCAAAGCTTTTTCAGCGCGCTGGCCTCGGCGCCGGTCTCGATCAGCGTGCGGCCCGACAGCACCACCGTCTTGCCCGCGGCGCGCAGGTCGCGTGCCAGCTCCATCCAGTCCTCGGCCCGCAGCTCGTGCCTGCGGCTACAGACGGTTTCGCCCACATAGATGATGTCGGCGGGGCTGTCGGCCAGCGCGGCGTAGAAATCCAGCGTGTGCTGGCGCGGCCAGTAGTACTGCAGCGGTGCGACCGATATCCGGTAAGTGCTAGATGTCATTTCCATGGACGTTCGAATGCGCCTTGCGTGACTTGGGAACCCTCGGAATGGCGCGCCAGCATGGCGTTCCACTCGGGACGGGGCGAGAAGCGGGAGGCGTCCGCATGCGCGCTGTCCAATGCGGCGCGCAAAGTCGACACCACCTGGGTGACATAGGCCGGGCTGCGCTGCCGTCCTTCGATCTTGATGGCGGAAACGCCCATCTCCGCCAGGCGCGGCAACAGGCCGATGGCGTTCAGGCTGGTGGGTTCTTCCAACGCATGATCGGCCTGCCCGTCCACATCGAAGCGGCCCTTGCACAGGGTGGGATAGGCGGCGGGTTCGCCCGGTTCGTAGCGGTCGATCAGGATGCCGTTCAGGCGCGCGTCCATGCGGCCGTTCTGTTCCGACCAGCGTACCGCATGCGCGGGCGAACAGACGCCCTTGTTGTTGGGGGAATCGCCAGTGGCGTAGGACGACAGCAGGCAGCGGCCTTCCGCCATGACGCACAGGCTGCCGAAGCCGAACACCTCGACCTCGACGCTCACGTTGGCGCAGATGCGCGCGATCTCGGCCAGCGTCAGCACGCGCGGCAGCACCACGCGGCGGATGCCGAACTGCTCCTTCATCAGCTCGATGGCGTCCGCATGGGTGGCGGAACCCTGCACCGACAGGTGCAGGCGCAGGTCGGGATAGCGGTCGCTGGTGTAGGCCAGCAGCCCCGCGTCGGCCATGATGACCGCATCGGCGCCCAGCCCGTAAGCCGCGTCCACGGCGGCGCGCCACTGGGGCGCCCTGCCGGCCTGCACAAAGGTGTTGATGGCGAACAGCACCTGCCGTCCGCGGCTGTGGGCCAGTTCGACACCCGCGCGGATATCGCTTTCGGTGAAATTGAGTCCCGCGAAGTTGCGGGCATTGGTGGCGTTCTTGAGCCCGAGATAGACGGTGTCGGCGCCGGCGTCGATGGCGGCCTTCAGCGCGGCCAGACTGCCGGCGGGGGCCACGAGCTCCAGGGGAGAGGTTCGAGTTTCCATGCCGGCCAGTCTATGGGGCCGCCACGCCCCTGGCCTTGTCGCAGATCAAACGGCCTATGCCGAACGCCGCATGTCGCCCTATTCTTCCGTGTACAAGCCGTGTTCGACCGCGTACACCGCAACCTGCACCCGGCTGGTGAGATTGAGTTTCTTCAAGACGTTCTGCACGTGGATCTTGACCGTGCTCTCGCTGACGTCCAGTTCGCGCGCGATGACCTTGTTGCTGGCGCCGCGCGCCAGCCATTGCACGATCTGGGTCTCGCGCGCGGTCAGGCGATGGCGCTCGCCGCTGCCCCCCGGCTGCGGCGCTTGCGCGGCCAGGCTGGCCTGCCCGCGGAACTGCTCGACCAGCTTGGCCGTCATGCTCTCGGCGATGACCGGCTCGCCGCCCGCGGCGCGGCGGATCGCGGCGGTCAGCGCCTCGGCGTCGATGTTCTTGACCAGATAGCCGCGCGCGCCGTCGCGCAACGCCTGCCCCAGTTCGTCGGCCTCTTCAGACACCGTCAGGATGATGACCGCACAGGACGGCAACTCCTGCGTCAGCAGCTGCAAGGTTTCCAGCCCCGACAGACCCGGCAGGTTGAGGTCCAGCAGCACCACGTCGGGCTTGAGTTCCTTGGCGCGTTTCAGGCCTTCGACGCCGTCGCCGGCCTCGGCCACGACCTCGAAGTCGGGCTGGCGTTGCAGCAGCAGGCGCACGCCCGAGCGGAACAGGGTGTGGTCGTCGACGAGGAGGATACGGATGGGCATGGTCGGAATGTTCAAGCGGCCTGGCGTTCGCTGCCGGGCAAGGTCAGCGCGACGCGCGTACCGGCGCCGGGCTGCGATTCAAGTTTTATCACGGCGCGCATGCGTGCGGCGCGTTCGCGCATGATGTGCAGGCCTACATGCGATTCGCCGCGTTCGGCCACCTCGGCGGGGTCATAGCCCTGGCCATCGTCGGCAATGACCAGGCTGAAGTCACGGTCATTGGCGACGTCGATGCGCACGTGGCTGGCTTCCGAATGCTTGCGCACGTTGGACAGCGCTTCCTGCAGAATGAAGAGCACCTGCAGCTGCTCGTCGGGCGGCAGCGGCGCGCCCTCGCCCCGGCCGAAGCGCAGTTCGGTCTCGATTCCGGTCTGGCGGCGGAAGCGCGCCACCGTGTCTTCGATGCCGGCCTGCAAGTCGCCCTGCGACAGCTTGGTGCGGAAGTTGGTCAGCAGCTCACGCACGTCCTGGTAGCTTTCGTCCACGCCGGTACGCAATAGCGGCAGGATCTCGTCGATCTCCGCCTGATCGCCGCGCTTGACGGCGGCGTCCAGCATCTGCAATTGCAGGTTGAGGAAATTCAGCCCCTGCGCCAGGCTGTCGTGCAGCCCCTGCGCCACCAGGCCGCGCTCGCGCACCACCGCCAGCTGGCGCGCCTGGGCGCTCAGGCGGCGGTTGTCCAGGGCCACGCCCAGATGCTGGCCCAGCGTTTCCAGCAATTGCGATTCCGCCGGCGACAAGCGGCGCTGCTGGCGGAAATGCAGGGAATACGAGCCCAGCACCTCGTCGCGCGTGACGATGCGGAACACGGCCACGCTGGCGAAGCCGTCGCGCTGGCAGTTCAGTTCCATCGAGGGCGGCGACTCGCGGAAATCCTGGATGACGATGACCCCGGCCTGCCGCGTGGCGACGCCGCAATAGCAGTCGTTCACCCGCATGCAATGCTCGGACTCGACCAGTTCGTCGGACAGCCCCACCGACACCATCAGGTTGAGCTTCTCATTGTTGGGGTCGAGCGCGCGGATGCTGCCGCCCTCGGCGTCGAACTGCAGCATCACGCGCCGCAGGAAGCCGTCGCACAGCGCTTCGATTTCGTTGGGCTGGTTCAGGAAGGCGGCCATGTCGTAGAGCGCGCCGATATCGCGGTTCTGCGCCGCCAGTTGCGCGGTCTTTTCTTCGACGCGCCGCTCCAGGCCGGTGTACAGATCCTGCAATTCGTCGGCCATGCGGTTGTAGCCGCGCGCCAGCACGCCGAACTCGTCCTGGCTTTCCACCGGCAGCCGGGTGCTGAATTCCCTGGCCGCCATGCGTTGCAGGCCGTCGCGCAGGCGCAGCACCGGCGAAATGATCCAGAGATACAGCAGGTAGATCATCGCCAGCGTGCCGGCGCTGGCGATGGCTGCCAGCACGCCTTGCGACAGGCGCAGCGAGGTGGTCTTGCCGGCGTTGTCCTGTTCGATCATGCGCACCAGCGTATCCGCGCGCGCCACGAATTCCGGCAGGGTTTCCAGATAGGTGGCGGCATCCGGCTGCGCCAGGGCGCGCTTGGCGGCCGGCTTCATGATGTCGTACCAATAGGCGGCCACGTCATGCCATTGCTTGCGGATCGCCTCGTCGTTGGGAATGAACAACGGGCGCGCCGGATTGCCCCGCGCCAGCCGCGCAATCGTGTCGTCCATGAGCTGAACTTGCTCATTGGTGCGGAACTCGCGCCCGGCCTGCGGCCGCATCAGCTCCACCGCCACCCGGTTGGCCCGCATGCGCAGGCTGCCCGTGTCGTTGATGGCCGCGCCCGCGCCTTCCAGCTGCCAGGATAGCCACAGCGTCCAGCTGACCATGGACAGCACCACCACCAGCGCCACCAGGGAGCTGATGACGATGCGCGTGGACAGGCGATGCCGGGGCGAAGGCAGGCCGTCGGTGCCGGCGGCGGTATCGGTAGGCTTCATGGCTTTCAACGCGGTATTGCTCTAGGAATGCTGCGGGTTCCAGTGTAGCCGCTGCGCGCCCCGCCACGGCCGCTGACCTTCAGGCCAGCCCCACGGCGCGGCAGATGAAATCCGCGATCTGCGCCGGTTCGTTGACCGGCAGGCAGGGCAAGCCGGTATCCAGCGGCGCGTCGGTGGCCACCGCCAGGAAACTGCTGTCTTCGGCATGCAGCGGCGGCTTGCCCAGCGCGGGCCGATACACCTCGAGGCGCGGGATCGCGGCCTGCTTGAAGCCCTCGACCAGCACCAGGTCGGCCGGCGACAGGCGGGCCAGCTGTTCCTCCAGCGTGGGTTCTGGCGCGTCGCGCAGTTCGTGGACGATGGCGTAGCGGAACGGCGAGGCCACCATCACCTCCAGCGCGCCCGCCTGGCGGAAGCGCGCGCTGTCCTTGCCGGGCGGCTCCATCTGAAAATCGTGGTGGCTGTGCTTGATGACGCTGACCCGCAGGCCGCGCGCGGCCAGCAGGGGCAGCATGGCCTCGATCAGGGTGGTCTTGCCGCTGCCGGAACGGCCGGCGATGCCGAAAACTGGGGTCATGCA
>MCND01000025.1_pt1 | contig 72187 bp, 70 predicted proteins | sample 778211 | NCBI WGS metagenome assembly MCND01 (sample SAMN04296812, study PRJNA304217) | bioreactor metagenome | isolation source: activated sludge enriched with benzalkonium chloride | place: Turkey: Istanbul urban wastewater treatment plant
CCCCGCCTATGCCACCGCCGGCGCGCTGATCTATGTGGCGATGCTGATGATGGGCGGCATGGCCCATATCGATTGGGAAGAAGCCACCGACAGCATTCCGGCGATCGTCACCGCGATCATGATGCCCCTGACCTTTTCCGTCGCCGACGGGATCGCCCTGGGTTTCATCACCTACGTAGTGCTCAAGGCCGGCACCGGCAAGCACAAGGAAATCTCCATCAGCCTGTACGTGCTGTGCGCAATCTTCGTCGCCAAGTTCGTATTCCTGTAGTCACAGGCCCCGGCCGCCAAGCCCCGTCCCGTTGGATGGGGCTTTTTTCATGGAGCACCAGCCACACGACGGCAAGCCCTGGCTGCAGGCAAAAAAAAGCCCGCAGTGTGGGGCGGGCAAGGACCAAAGAAAGCTATTTGCGCAGGATTCTTGGGGGAAAGTCCTAGCTTCCTCGATAGGTCGAATAGCTGTAGGGCGAAATCAGCAGCGGCACGTGGTAGTGATCCTGCTCGGCGCTGATGCCGAAGCGCAGCACCACCACATCGAGGAATGCCGGCTCCGGCAACTGCACACCGCGGGCGCGGTAGTAATCACCAGCATGGAAGTGCAGCTGGTAGACGCCGCTGCGGTAGTCATCGCCCTGCAGCAACGGTGCATCGCAGCGACCGTCGCTGTTGGTGACGGCGGTGGCGACCGGCTCCAGCTGAGCCCCTTCGACCCGATACAGCTCGATCTTGATGGCGCTGCCAGGGCAGCCATGTGCGGCATCCAAAACGTGTGTAGTCAAACGTCCCATTGATTCTGCGTGCCTGTCGCGCCGTGCGCTTCAGGGCTCGCGCCTCCCGAAGTCAGTGAGTGAAGGGAAGCCACAGCATCGACAGCGAGAAAGACTGTGGCAGGTGCACAATTAAGACATTTTCAATAAAAATTGTACACAATAATAATCACAAATATTCGCCTCGCCGCACAGGCTTTCGATAGCCTGCGGATCTTCTGCAAAACCACAGCAACAGACGACTTGCCATTCATTACCTGACTGCTTGGGCAAGTTTCTTGCAGAGCATTCCAGTACCGATAAAAGCGGAAAAATGCAAAAAAACGGGCTTACAAACTGAATATAAAGTTGTATACAATCAAGCCATCGCAGTGACGCCCACCTGGCTTCCCCCGACTTCAGGTCCCGCCACGCCACCGTTATCACGAACAAGAAGGAAGACTGCAGTGAGCGCTGACTACCCTCGCGACCTGATCGGTTACGGCTCCAACCCTCCTCACCCTCACTGGCCAGGCAATGCCCGGGTCGCCCTGTCCTTCGTACTCAATTACGAAGAAGGCGGCGAGCGCAACATCCTTCATGGCGACAAGGAGTCGGAAGCCTTCCTGTCTGAAATGGTCGCCGCGCAGCCCCTGCAAGGCGAGCGCAACATGAGCATGGAGTCGCTGTACGAGTACGGCAGCCGTGCCGGCGTCTGGCGCATCCTCAAGCTGTTCAAGGCATTCGACATCCCGCTGACCATCTTCGCCGTCGCCATGGCTGCCCAGCGCCATCCCGATGTGATCCGCGCCATGGTCGAGGCTGGCCACGAAATCTGCAGCCACGGCTACCGCTGGATCGACTACCAGTACATGGACGAGGCCCAGGAGCGCGAGCACATGCTCGAAGCGATCCGCATCCTCACCGAGATCACCGGTGAACGCCCCCTGGGCTGGTACACCGGCCGCACCGGCCCGAACACCCGACGCCTGGTGATGGAGGAAGGTGGTTTCCTCTACGACAGCGACACCTACGACGACGACCTGCCCTACTGGGAAGCCAACAACCCCACAGGCAAGCCGCACCTGGTGATCCCCTACACCCTGGACACCAACGACATGCGCTTCACCCAGGTCCAGGGCTTCAACAAGGGCGATGACTTCTTCCACTACCTCAAGGATGCCTTCGACGTGCTGTATGCCGAGGGTGCAGAGGCACCGAAGATGCTCTCCATCGGCCTGCATTGCCGCCTGGTGGGGCGCCCCGCGCGCCTGGCCGCCCTCAAGCGTTTCCTCGAGTACGTCAAGGGCCACGAGCAGGTCTGGTTCAGCCGCCGGGTCGATATCGCCCGCCACTGGCACCAGGTCCATCCTTACCAGGGGGCCGCGAAATGACCGCTTTCCAGACCCTCAAGCCCTCGACCCTGGACCGCGCAGGCTTCGTCGAGGCCTTCGCCGACATCTACGAGCATTCCCCATGGGTGGCCGAAAAGGCCCATGACCTGGGCCTGGATGCCTCCATCGACCAGATCGAGGGCCTGCACCAGCGCATGAGCGACATCCTGCTCAGTGCCGATCACGCCCGCCAACTGGCGCTGATCAACGCTCACCCGGACCTCGCCGGCAAGGCCGCGATCCAGGGCGAGCTGACCGAGGCCAGCACCAACGAACAGGCTGGCGCCGGCATCCATCAGTGCACCGCGGAGGAGTTCCAGCGCTTTACCGAGTTGAACGACGCCTACAAGGCCAAGTTCAAGTTCCCCTTCATCATGGCGGTGAAGGGCAGCAACCGGCACCAGATCCTCGCCGCGTTCGAAACCCGCATCCACAACTCGGTGGACACCGAGTTCAAGTGCGCCCTGGAGCAGATCAACAAGATCGCCCTGTTTCGCTTGCAAGCCCTGTAGTCCTCCAAGGTGCCAGTCCCGATGACTCCCAGGGGCCTTCAGGGACTGGCATGACAAACAGACAAGAACGATGCAGGACCACCTACGCCAGCAACGCACCGACCTGACGGCCGAGCGTGGTCAGCAGTGACTTCATTAGAGAACGAAGAAGAACAGCATGCGCACACTGACGATTGAACCCCTGACCAAAGAAGCCTTTGCCCCTTTCGGTGACGTGATCGAAACCGAGGGCAGCGACCACTTCATGATCAACAATGGTTCGACCATGCGCTTCCACCGCCTGGCGACGGTCCAGACCGCCCAGCCGGAGGACCAGGCCATCATCAGCATCTTCCGCGCCGATGCGCTGGACATGCCGCTGACCATCCGCATGCTGGAACGCCATCCGCAGGGCAGCCAGGCTTTCATCCCGCTGCTCGGCAACCCCTTTCTGATCGTGGTCGCGCCGCTTGGCGATGCACCTGTATCAGGTCTGGTCCGCGCCTTCGTCAGCAATGGCAGGCAGGGCATCAATTACCATCGCGGCGTCTGGCACCACCCGGTGCTGACGATCGAAAAGCGGGATGACTTCCTGGTGGTTGATCGCAGTGGTTCGGGTAACAACTGCGATGAGCATTTCTTCAAAGAGGATGAGCGTTTGATCCTCGCCCCCCACCAATAAGAGAAGGCCCGATCACCCGACAACAAGGGTGACGGGTATGAGGTAGAGACTGTGGAAGCACATCTGTTGGAATGGCTCAATCTGAGCGTGCGCTGGATACACATGATCACCGGTGTGGCCTGGATCGGCGCATCGTTCTATTTCGTCTGGTTGGAGAACAACCTCAATCGCGCCAACCCCAGGGACGGCTTGTCCGGCGACCTCTGGGCGATCCACGGCGGCGGCATCTACCACCTGGAGAAGTACAAGCTGGCACCGCCCTCGATGCCGGAGAACCTGCACTGGTTCAAGTGGGAGGCCTACTTCACCTGGATGTCGGGGATTGCCCTGTTGTGCCTGGTGTTCTATTGGAACCCGACCCTCTACCTGCTCGCCCCTGGCAGCACCCTGAGCGGTGGTGAAGGTATCGCCATCGGCGTCGGCTCGCTGATCGCCGGCTGGTTCATCTACGACTTCCTGTGCGACTCGCCGCTGGGCAAGCACCCCGCCCTGCTGGGCCTGGTACTGTTCGTACTGGTCATCGCCGCCTGCTTCGGCTTCAGCCAGGTGTTCAGCGGTCGCGGCGCCTACCTGCACACCGGGGCGATCATCGGCACCATCATGGTGGGCAACGTGTTCCGCATCATCATGCCGGCCCAGCGCCAGCTGGTAGCGGCCATCGAGGCCAACCAGACCCCGGACCCGGTCCTGCCGGCCAAGGGCCTGCTGCGTTCGCGGCACAACAACTACTTCACCCTGCCGGTGCTGTTCATCATGATCAGCAACCACTTCCCCAGCACCTACGGCAGCCAGTACAACTGGTTGATCCTGGCCGGCATCGCCGTGGCGGCCGTGTTGGTTCGCCACTACTTCAATACCCGCCATGACAGCCACAAGTTCGCCTGGACCTTGCCAGTCGCGGCACTGGGCATGATCTGCCTGGCCTATGTGACGGGCCCTACGCCGATGACCAGCGCTCCTGAAGTGGCCAAGGCACCCGCCAAGATCGATTACCAACCCCTGCCGGAAACCGCTCTCGGGGGCGGCGCCAAACCGGCCACCGAGGCACCGGCCCAGGCTCCAGCGACGACCACTACGGCACCGGCCCAAGCCAGTAACGGCCCGAGCTTCGAGAAGGTCCACAGCGTGATCCAGGAGCGTTGCGCGGTCTGCCATTCGGCCAAGCCCACCAGCTCGCTGTTCAGCACCGCACCGGCTGGCGTGATGTTCGACACCCCGGAGCAGATCCGCCTGCAGGCAGCACGTATCCAGGCCCAGGCCGTGGCCAGCCAGATCATGCCCCTGGGCAACATCACCCAGATGACCCAACAGGAGCGTGAGCTGATCGGTGCCTGGATTGCCCAGGGGGCCCAGACCAACTGATCCGCGCCTGGCGCCAGGCTGCTCTGCGGGCAAGCTCGCCTCTACAGAACCTGCACTCTCTGTAGAAGCGAGCTTGCTTGTCATCAGCCGATCATGATTTGCCCGTTGCACACCGCTGTGCACCAAGACACAGCGGCTAAATCACAAGAATAAGAACATCCGAGGTGTTGCATGTCCGATTCATCCGAACAGTGCGTCCCCGATGCGCCCGCCATTCAGCGCTTGCCCTTCTTGCAACTGATCCTGGTCGGTTTGCAGCACGTTCTGCTGATGTATGGCGGTGCAATCGCGGTACCGCTGATCATCGGACAGGCCGCTGGCCTGAGTCGTGAAGAAATCGCCTTCCTGATCAATGCCGACCTGCTGGTGGCCGGCATTGCCACCATCGTCCAATCGTTCGGCATCGGCCCCATGGGTATCCGCATGCCGGTGATGATGGGCGCCAGCTTCGCCGCCGTCGGCAGCATGGTGGCCATGGCCGGCATGCCCGGCATCGGCTTGCAGGGCATCTTCGGCGCCACCATCGCGGCCGGCTTCTTCGGCATGCTGATTGCGCCCTTCATGTCCAAGGTGGTGCGTTTCTTCCCGCCTTTGGTCACCGGCACGGTGATCACCTCGATCGGACTGTCGTTGTTTCCCGTGGCGGTAAACTGGGCTGGCGGGGGCACTTCCGCGCAATTCGGCTCTCCCATCTACCTGATCGTCGCCGGGCTGGTACTGGGCACGATCCTGCTGATCCACCGCTTCATGCGCGGCTTTTGGGTGAACATCTCCGTGCTGCTCGGCATGGCCCTGGGCTACGCACTGTGTGGCCTGATCGGCATGGTCGACCTCGGCGGACTGGCCCAGGCTCCCTGGCTGCAAGTGGTGACGCCGCTACACTTCGGCATGCCGCAGTTCCACCTGGCCCCCATCCTGTCCATGTGCCTGGTGGTGGTGATCATTTTCGTCGAGTCCACCGGCATGTTCCTCGCGCTGGGCAAGATTACCGGTCATGAAGTCACGCCGCGCATGCTGCGCCGGGGCCTGTTGTGCGATGCCGGGGCCTCGTTCTTCGCTGGCTTCTTCAATACCTTCACCCACTCCTCCTTCGCCCAGAACATCGGCCTGGTGCAGATGACCGGGGTCCGCTGCCGCTCCGTGACCATGGTCGCCGGTGGCCTGCTGATCGTCCTCAGCCTGCTGCCCAAGGCCGCCTTCCTGGTGGCTTCGATTCCCCCGGCGGTACTGGGCGGTGCGGCCATCGCGATGTTCGGCATGGTCGCCGCCACCGGAATCAAGATTCTCCAGGAGGCTGATATCGCCGATCGCCGCAACCAACTGCTGGTGGCGGTGAGCATCGGCATGGGCCTGATCCCGGTGGTGCGTCCGGAGTTCTTCTCCCACCTGCCCCTGTGGATGAGCCCCATTACCCACAGCGGCATCGCCATGGCGACCCTGAGTGCCCTGCTGCTGAACCTTTTGTTCAACATTCTCGGCGGTGCCGAGCGGGCCTCTGCCCAGCAAGTGCACCAACACTAGCTCGTGAGCCGGGCGTCATTGCGACGCCCGGACTTTGACTCACCCATGACCTGATACCTGTCACAGCGGCGATCCCAGCAAGGAACGACCGCTACCTGCAATCGCTGCGCCTTGACAATAAGAACAACCAGGGAGCAACCACCATGCAGACCGACCGGACGGGCCTGTCGGCGTTTCGCCGCCAGCCGCCGACACGTCTCCAGCCCATGGCTGGCGCCAGCCATCTTCCGGGCATCGCCCCTCATCGCCAGCCGGTTCCGCAAATGACCGGCCTGCCCATCCGTCAATGGCTGCAAGTGCGTCACCGTGCTGCACTTGAGCCCTGCCGTGGGAGCCAGTATTCTCCGCGGCCGCGCGAATCCGGTCTAAAAAAAAGCCCGGATGAAAAACCTGACCCAAGAGCCAATTTATCCCGGCCAAGGCAGGTAGCCAGGCACACGAAAACAGTGCAGGGAAAAAACTCTCGCTCGACTGTATCGCTACAGCCGGACGGGAGTTTTTTTGCTTTTTTCGGACCTGGCCCAGCAGACGCTAAAAGCGTCGACGCTGATCGAACGCAGAGTTGTAACGCAAGGAAAAGGCGCCAAACCAGAGCGCTATGCCAAGAAAACATGGAACCACTACTTTTGGAGCAACCGAATGAACCCGATGAGCAAGAACCTGCTGCTCGCCACCGGCCTGCTGGCCGGGAGCCAGGCCATGGCTGGCGATCTGCTGCAGTGGCAGAACAACAGCCTGACCTACCTGTATGGCAAGAACTTCCAGGTCAATCCGCAGATTCAACAGACCGTGACGTTCGAACACGCCGACGCCTGGAAATATGGGGATAACTTCTTTTTCCTCGACCGCATCTTCTACAACGGCAAGGAGGACGGCAACGTCGGCCCGGACACCTATTACGGTGAGTTCACCCCGCGCCTGTCGTTCGGCAAGATCTTCGACCAGAAGCTGGAATTCGGCCCGATCAAGGACGTGCTCCTGGCCTTTACCTACGAGTTCGGCGAAGGCGACAACGAGTCCTACCTGGTCGGTCCCGGGTTCGATCTGGCAGTGCCCGGTTTCGACTACTTCCAGCTGAACTTCTACCAGCGCCACACCGAAGGCAGCCGCCCAGGTGATAACGTCTGGCAGATCACCCCAGTGTGGTCCTACACCATTCCCGTGGGCGGTTCGGACATCCTGATCGACGGCTACATGGACTGGGTCGTGGACAATGACCGCAACGCCAAGGGCACCTACCACGCCAACCTGCACTTCAACCCACAGGTCAAGTACGACCTGGGCAAGGCCATGAACTGGGGCGCCAAGCAGCTGTACGTCGGTTTCGAGTACGACTACTGGAAGAACAAGTACGGCATCCAGGATTCCCGTGGCTTCGAAACCAACCAGGACACCGCCAGCCTGCTGATCAAGTACCACTTCTGATCAGAGCTTGCGGACGCTGCCTCCACCCGGTTGGAGGCAGCGCACAATACATCTACAAATTCGATAAAACCTTCGCACATTTCGCAACCATCGATCGATGAAGCAGGCATAACATGCCGCCATTCCCACATTGATCAGGAGTTGCCCATGACCCAGCTGCGCAAGGTACTCAGCATCCATAGCGGCCAGCCCGCCTCTGACGGTGCCGGGGTGAAACTGACCCGGGTCTTCGGTGGCCAGGGTGTCGAACGCTTCGATCCGTTCCTGATGCTCGACGAATTCGGTTCACAGAACCCGGACGACTACATCGCCGGATTTCCACCTCATCCACATCGTGGTTTCGAGACCGTGACCTACATGCTCGAAGGGCGCATGCGCCACGAGGACCACCTGGGTAATGTCGGCCTGTTGCACAGTGGCGGCGTGCAGTGGATGACCGCAGCCAAAGGCATTATCCACAGTGAGATGCCAGAGCAGGAAGAAGGCGTGATGCGCGGCTTCCAGCTGTGGCTGAACCTGCCGGGCCGGCACAAGCTCGACCCCGCCGCCTACCGGGACATCCAGCCCCAGGACATCCCCCGGCTGACCACCACCGGAGGAGTCGAGGTGGTCGTGATTGCCGGACGCTTCGACGATGGCCAACACCAGCAGGCAGGAGCCGTGGAGCGCCCCCATACCGAGCCACAGTACTTCGACCTGCGATTGCCCGCCGGCGCCTCAGTCAGTCCACGCCTGCCAGCAGGGCATCGGGCGTTGCTGTACGTCTACGAAGGCGCGCTCGAGCTTCCCGGCCATCCACAGAGCGTGGCCAGCGGCAAGCTGGTGCGCCTGTCCGATGACGGTGAGTTGCAATTAAGCAGCTTGCACGGTGCCCGAGTGCTTCTGATCGCCGGCAAGCCCTTGGCTGAACCTGTGGTGCAGTACGGACCTTTCGTGATGAATACCCGGGAGGAAATCGAGCAGGCCCTGCGAGACTTTCGCGACGATCGCCTGACGGACTGAAGCCCAGGGCCAGGGCTCAGGCCGGCGCCAGGGTCTTGCGCAAGCCGAGGAATCGCGCCAGTTCCTGGGCCTTGGCCAGTGCGTCGCTGCGCCCCAGCTCGATCAGTTCGCTGCAATAGGCCGCCTCGAACAGCAGGTAGCTCAACACCCCAGCACCACTGGTTCGAGTCGCCCCCGGCCCCCGCAGGAACAAGCGAAGGGCTGCCGGCAACTCCTGCCGGTGGCGCGCGGCGATCTCATCGATCGGCTGGCTTGGGGCAATCACCAGTACCTCGACCGGGGCAATGCCCAGGCCGTGCTCGGTGGCACCGCCTGGCACCAGGCGGGTGAAATGATTGAGGCGCTCCAGCAGTTCGATATCGCTCTCCAGGCTGTCGATGAAGGTACTGTTGAGCATGTGGCCACCAATCTGCGCCAACGTCGGCTCCTGCCCGGTGTAGCTGCGTGGCGTGGCGTTCTCCGGATCGTTGCCCCGCGGGTTGCCACTGACCCCCACCACCAGCACCCGACTGGCTCCCAGGTGCAACGCCGGGCTGATGGGCGCCGACTGGCGTACCGCGCCATCGCCGAAGTACTCCTGGTCGAGCTTCACTGGGGCGAACAACAGTGGGATCGCCGAACTCGCCAGCAGGTGGTCCACGGTCAAGCGGGTCGGCAACCCGATCCGCCGATGTCGCAACCAAGGGTCGATCACCCCTCCCCCTTGATAGAAGGTCACGGCCTGGCCGGACTCGTAACCGAAGGCGGTGACCGCCACTGCATGCAACTGCCCCTGGGAAATGGCATCGCCGATCCCCGAAAGGTGCATGTGCTGGTTGAGTAAATCCCGCAGGGGCGAACTGTTGATCAGCGCCACCGGCACCTGGGCGCCCAATCCCAACAGGCTGTGGCCGACGAACCGGCTGGCCTGGCGAATCACCCCCGGCCAGTCGCTGCGCATCACCTGGTCACTGCGAAAGCTGCGCCAGAACTCTGTGAGGCGCTTGATCGCCGCCGAGAAATCAGTGGCGCCACTGGCCAGGCTGACGGCGTTGATGGCCCCGGCGGAGGTGCCAACGATCACTGGAAAGGGGTTGCGTGCCCCCGGCCCAAGCAGTTCGGCAATCGCCGACAAGACCCCGACCTGATAGGCCGCCCGGGCTCCACCGCCGGAAAGAATCAAACCGGTGACAGGTTCTGCCGCACTCATCAACTCATTCCCTCCATGGCGCCCGGGGGCCGTTCTGTCATTGCCTGGGGATCACCCGCGCTTCTTGTAGAGGCGCGGCTCACCCGGCGGCCGGCTCTTGAAGCGCCGATGTGCCCAGAGATATTGCTCGGGACAAGCACGCAACGCACCCTCGACCCACTGGTTGATCCGCAGGCAATCCTCTTCTTCGGTGGCGCCGGGAAAGTCTTCCAGCGGAGCATGGATCACCAGGCGATACCCGCGGCCATCGGCCAGGCGCTCCTGGGTGAAAGGCACCACCTGCGCCTTGCCCAGGCGGGCGAACTTGCTGGTAGCCGTGACCGTGGCAGCCTGAATGCCGAACAGGGGCACGAACAGGCTCTGCTTGGCGCCGTAGTCCTGGTCCGGCGCATACCAGATCGCACGGCCGGAACGCAGTAGCTTGAGCATGCCGCGCACGTCCTCGCGCTCCACGGCCAGGGAATCGAGATTGTGCCGCTCGCGGCCGCGGCGCTGAATGAAATCGAATACCGGATTCTTGTGCTGGCGATACATGCCGTCGATGGTGTGCTGCTGGCCCAGCAGCGCAGCACCGATTTCCAGGGTGGTGAAATGCAGGGCCATCAGGATCACCCCCTGCCCCTCTCGCTGGGCCTGCTTGAGGTACTCCAGCCCCTCGACGTGGGCCAGGCGTGCCAGGCGCGGCTTGGACCACCACCAGCTCATGGCCATTTCGAAGAATGCGATCCCGGTCGAGGCGAAGTTCTCCTTGAGCAGGCGCTTGCGCTCTGCCACGGACTTTTCCGGGAAGCACAATTCCAGATTGCGCCAGGCAATGCGCCGGCGCTCGCCCGCTACCCGATACATCAGCGCCCCCAGGGCACGACCGATTTGCAGCAGGACGGGATAGGGCAGTTGGACGACCAGCCATAACAAGCCAAGCCCCAGCCACAGCGGCCAGAAACGTGGAGACAAGAATGCAGCTTGAAAACGCGGGCGATCCATTAAAGATTCCGGACAGACAACAGGGTCGCGCATTCTACAACGGTTCGACCTGGCTTGCGGGCCGAGGGCGTTCTCGTTATAAGTCTCGGCACTTTTAGTGACAAGCCGCCTTCTGCAGACCATGAGCCAAACCGAATCGCTAGACCAAGACCCCGTCTTCCAGTTGAAAGGCAGCATGCTCGCCATCACCGTACTGGAACTGGCCCGCAACGACCTTGAGGGCCTGGATCGGCAACTGGCCGCGAAGGTCGCCCAGGCACCGAACTTCTTCAGCAACGCTCCCCTGGTCCTGGCCCTGGACAAACTGCCCGCCACCGAAGGCTCGGTGGACCTGCCCGCACTGATGCGCGTGTGCCGCCAACATGGCCTGCGTACCCTGGCCATTCGCGCCAGCCGAATCGAGGACATTGCCGCGGCGATTGCCGTCGACCTGCCGGTTCTGCCACCGTCCGGAGCCAGGGAACGACCGCTGGACCCACCTGAAAGCGAAGTCCGCAAGGTTCCGGAAAAGCCCCCCGAGCCTACCGTCAAGCCAACCCGCATCATCACTTCGCCAGTACGCGGTGGGCAGCAGATCTATGCCCAGGGCGGCGACCTGGTGGTGGTGTCCTCGGTCAGCCCCGGCGCGGAACTTCTCGCCGACGGCAATATCCATGTATACGGCCCAATGCGTGGCCGGGCGCTGGCTGGCGTCAAGGGTGACACCAAGGCGCGGATTTTTTGTCAGCAGTTGAGCGCCGAACTGATCTCCATCGCCGGCCAGTACAAGGTCTCCGAAGACCTGCGACGCGACCCTTTGTGGGGCTCGGGAGTCCAGGTCAGCCTGTCGGGAGACGTGTTGAACATCACTCGTCTTTAACGGATACTGCCGCATTTTCCAAACATCTCTAAAACGTAGCGAAAACGGCTCAAACGAAGTGGGAAATTGGCGACCCGCAGCGTCTACCAACGGTAGATCCTGCCACTGGCCGAGCTCCAGCCACGGCTGTCCGACTGCAGTAGTTTTCAAGAGATGTTTTTCAGGGACCCAAAGTCCTTTTTCCTTAGGGGTGAAACACCTTGGCCAAGATTCTCGTTGTTACATCCGGCAAGGGTGGTGTGGGTAAAACCACCACCAGCGCCGCTATCGGTACCGGCCTCGCTCTGCGTGGCCACAAGACTGTCATCGTCGACTTCGACGTCGGCCTGCGTAACCTCGACCTGATCATGGGCTGCGAGCGTCGCGTGGTGTATGACTTCGTCAACGTGGTGAATGGCGAGGCCAACCTGCAGCAGGCGCTGATCAAAGACAAGCGCCTGGAAAACCTCTATGTACTGGCCGCCAGCCAGACCCGCGACAAAGACGCGCTGACCCAGGAAGGCGTGGAAAAAGTCCTGATGGAGCTCAAGGAGACCTTCGATTTCGTGGTCTGCGACTCTCCGGCCGGCATCGAGAAAGGCGCTCACCTGGCGATGTACTTCGCCGACGAAGCGATTGTCGTGACCAACCCGGAAGTGTCTTCGGTTCGCGACTCCGACCGCATGCTGGGCCTGCTGGCCAGCAAGTCCCGCCGGGCCGAGAAAGGCGAAGATCCGATCCAGGAACACCTGCTGATCACCCGCTATCACCCAGAGCGAGTCGAAAAAGGCGAGATGCTTGGCGTCGAAGACGTCAAGGAAATCCTCGCCGTTCGCCTGCTGGGCGTGATCCCGGAGTCCCAGGCAGTGCTCAAGGCTTCCAACCAGGGTATCCCTGTCATCCTCGACGACCAGAGCGATGCCGGCCAGGCCTACAGCGACACCGTCGATCGCTTGCTGGGCAAGGAAAAAGAACACCGGTTCCTGAATGTCGAGAAGAAGGGATTCTTCGAGCGCCTGTTTGGAGGTAGATAATGAATCTTTTTGACTTCTTTCGTGCCAGCAAAAAGGTCACTACCGCGTCGGTAGCGAAAGAGCGTCTACAGATCATCGTGGCGCACGAACGCGGCCAGCGCAGCACCCCGGATTACTTGCCTGCCCTGCAGAAGGAACTGGTGGAAGTGATCCGCAAGTACGTCAATATCGGGTCCGACGACGTGCATGTCGCCCTGGAAAACCAGGGCAGTTGCTCGATCCTGGAACTCAATATCACCCTGCCTGATCGCTGATCGACCAGGCTGGAGCCACGGCGGCTCGCGGGCCTCATGCATACATGGGGCTGGCGTGCCGCCGTTGGCGTTTGTTACGAGACTGTTTTAATGCCGCTGTCCAATATCCACATCCTGCATCAGGATGCCGCCCTCCTGGTGGTCAACAAACCGACCCTGCTGCTTTCGGTTCCCGGTCGCGCCGACGACAACAAGGATTGCCTGATCACCCGCTTGCAGGAGAACGGTTATCCCGAGGCCCGCATCGTCCATCGACTGGACTGGGAAACTTCAGGGATCATCCTGCTGGCTCGCGATCCGGATACCCATCGTGAGCTGTCCCGGCAGTTCCATGACCGCGAGACCGAAAAGGCCTATACCGCCCTGTGCTGGGGTCAGCCGGAACTGGACAGCGGCAGCATCGACCTGCCCCTGCGCTATGACCCACCGACCAAACCGCGACACGTGGTGGACCACGAACAGGGCAAGCACGCCCTGACCTTCTGGCGCGTACTGGAGCGCTGTGGCGACTGGTGCCGGGTCGAGCTGACGCCCATCACCGGCCGCTCCCACCAATTGCGCGTGCATATGCTGTCGATCGGCCACCCGCTGCTGGGCGATGGCCTCTACGCGCATCCACAAGCCCTGGCCGCCTGGCCGCGCCTGTGCCTGCACGCCAGCATGCTCGCTTTCACCCATCCACAGACCGGCGAACGCTTGCGCTTCGAATGCACCGCGCCGTTCTGAAGCCTCTGTAGCAGGAGACCCCAGCGGCTCCTGCTGACGCCTCCAAGAGCCCACGCCGCCACTTTTCCGATCAATACGTTAAACTCGCGCCACTGCTGTCTGGAGCTACTTATGCGCGAAGAGTTGAACCAAGGCCTGATCGACTTCCTCAAGGCCTCCCCTACCCCTTTCCATGCCACTGCCAGCCTTGTTCAACGCCTGGAAGCAGCGGGCTACCAGCGTCTCGATGAGCGCGAACCGTGGACCACCGAAGCCAACGGCCGCTACTACGTCACGCGCAACGATTCCTCCATCGTCGCCGTCAAGCTGGGTCGGCACTCCCCTCTGCACGGTGGCATTCGCATGGTCGGCGCCCATACCGACAGCCCGTGCCTGCGGGTCAAGCCTCAACCCGAGCTGCAACGCCAGGGTTTCTGGCAACTGGGCGTGGAAGTCTATGGCGGGGCGCTGCTGGCCCCCTGGTTCGATCGCGACCTGTCCCTGGCAGGCCGGGTGACCTTCCGCCGCGACGGCAAGGTGGAAAGCCAGTTGATCGACTTCAAGGCGCCGATCGCGATCATTCCCAACCTGGCCATCCACCTCAACCGTGAAGCCAACCAGGGCTGGGCGATCAATCCACAGAACGAGCTGCCCCCGATCCTGGCCCAGTTCGCCGGTGACGAGCGCGTGGACTTTCGTGCCGTGTTGACCGACCAACTGGCCCGCGAACACGGCCTGAACGCCGACGTGGTGCTGGATTACGAATTGAGTTTCTACGACACCCAGAGCGCTGCGGTGATCGGCCTGCACGGCGACTTCATCGCCGGCGCGCGCCTGGACAACCTGCTGTCCTGCTACGCCGGGCTGCAAGCCCTGCTCAATGCCGACAGCGACGAAACCTGCGTGCTGGTGTGCAACGACCATGAAGAGGTCGGCTCCTGCTCGGCCTGTGGCGCCGATGGCCCGATGCTCGAGCAGACCCTGCGCCGCCTGCTGCCCGAAGGTGACGAGTTCGTGCGTACCATTCAGAAATCGCTGCTGATTTCTGCCGACAACGCCCACGGCGTACACCCCAACTACGCCGACAAGCACGACGCCAATCACGGCCCCAAGCTCAATGCCGGCCCAGTGATCAAGGTCAACAGCAACCAACGCTACGCCACCAACAGCGAGACTGCCGGTTTCTTCCGTCACCTGTGCATGGCCGAAGAGGTGCCGGTGCAGAGCTTCGTGGTCCGTAGCGACATGGGCTGCGGCTCCACCATCGGCCCGATCACCGCCAGCCACCTGGGGGTACGGACCGTGGACATCGGCCTGCCGACCTTCGCCATGCACTCGATCCGCGAGCTGTGCGGCAGTCATGACCTGGTCCACCTGGTCAAGGTGCTGAGCGCCTTCTACGCCAGCCAAGAGCTGCCGTAGGCCGCCAACCGAGCCCGCACAGGGACGTCACCTGTGCCGGCTCGGCCCCAGGAACCGGTGGCAGAGCGGCCGGTTGCTGATGCACATCACCACGGATCGCGACAAAACGACCTAGACTTATAAGAATTCCTTCTGAGGAGGCCACGGCCATGATCTCGATGTCTTCATTCCATTCCATGCTCGTGCCGATCCTCGCTGGCATGATCCTGCTGGCCATCGGCTTCAATTTCCGCGACAAGAACCTCGGCGTGTTCAGCATGTGGACTGGCATGCTGCTGATCCTTGGCACCGTGGTCTACAAGATCCTGGCCAAGCTCGCGGAATAAATGCGGCACTCGCCCTCGCATTGAATTTGGCGGCCTCGTACACTCGGTCGATCCTGCATTCCTCCGAGGTTGACCGCCCAGTGTTCGCTCGTCTTTTTGCCCTGCCCTGCTATGTGCTCGTCTGCCTGCTGACCTTCCTGCCCCTGAACAGCGCCCAGGCCGTGGGGCTGCCAGGGTTGCTGGGCAACCAGGGCAAGGCACAGCCACAAGCCGAGGAGCCTTTGGGGCAATCCCTGGACGAGGTGATCAAGTCCCTTGAGAACGACCAGCAACGAGCCAAGCTGCTGGCAGACCTGAAGCGCTTGCGAGACACCACGAAAAAAGCCCAGCCCACCCCGGAGGAGGGTGTGCTCGGGCTGATCGGCGGTACCCTGTCGACCCTGGAGAAACAGTTCTCCGGGGCCGACAGCCCCCTGACTCGCTGGACCGACGAGTTCGAACAGGCCCAGCAGGAACTGGCCTCGCTGATGCTGCCGGCCAGCCAATGGTTGCCGATCATCTTCGCCTTCGCCCTGATCCTCATGGTCTGGAGCCTGCTCGCCGCGGCGCTGATCTGGCTCAGTCACCGGGTACGCCTGCGCTTCGGCCTCACCGAAGACCTGCCCCAGCACCCCAAGACCTGGGACCTTTTGCGCTTCGCCTTGCGCAAGCTCGGCCCCTGGATGATCGCGTTGCTGATCACCGTGTACATGACCTATTCCCTGCCCTCGTCCCTGGGCAAGGACCTGGCCATGGTCCTGGCTTATGCCCTGGTGGTCGGCACCTGTTTCTCGGCCATCTGTGTGGTGGCGTTCTCGGTGCTCGACGGCCCCCACCGCCATCGCGCCCTGTACATCCTGCGGCGCCAGGCGTTTCGCCCGCTATGGTGGATCGGCAGCTTCGCCGCCTTCGGCGAGGCCCTGGGCGACCCGCGCATGGTGGCCAGCCTCGGCCAGCACCTGGCCCATACTGCCGCGACCTTCGCCAATGTCATGGCCGCCCTGTCCACCGGGGTATTCATCCTGCGCTTCCGGCGGCCGATCGCCCATCTGATCCGCAACCAGCCCCTGGCCCGGCGCCTGACCCGGCGCGCCTTGAGCGATACCATCGAGATCATCGGTACGTTCTGGTACCTCCCTGCCCTGGTACTGGTGGGCATCTCGCTGTTCGCCACCTTCGTCTCCGCCGGCGACACCAACACCGCCCTGCGCCAGTCGCTGCTGTGTACCGTGCTGCTGGTGCTGTGCATGGTGATCAATGGCCTGGTACGTCGCCATGCCCAACGCCCCCATCGCGGCCACAAGCGCCATGCGCTGTATTCCGAGCGCCTGAAGGGCTTCTGCTACACCCTGGCCCACCTGGCCGTTTGGCTGGCCTTCATCGAGCTGGGCCTGCGGGTCTGGGGCATGTCGCTGATCCGCTTCACTGAAGGCGACGGCCATGAGGTCAGCGTCAAGCTGTTCAGCCTTGGCGGCACCCTGATTTTCGCCTGGCTGATCTGGATCCTCAGCGACACCGCGGTGCACCACGCCCTGACGCGTTCGCGCAAGGGCCTGGCCAATGCCCGCGCCCAGACCATGATGCCGCTGATCCGCAACGTGCTGTTCGTGGCGATCTTCATCATCGCCACCATCGTCGCCCTGGCCAACATGGGCATGAACGTCACGCCACTGCTGGCCGGTGCCGGTGTGATCGGCCTGGCCATCGGCTTCGGCGCCCAGTCGCTGGTGGCGGACCTGATCACCGGCCTGTTCATCATCATCGAGGACTCCCTGGCCATCGACGACTACGTGGATGTCGGCGGCCACCTGGGCACCGTCGAAGGCTTGACCATCCGCACCGTGCGCCTGCGGGACATCGACGGTATCGTCCACACCATCCCGTTCAGCGAGATCAAGAGCATCAAGAACTACTCCCGGGAGTTCGGCTACGCCATCTTCCGCGTGGCGATCCCGTACAACATGGAGATCGACGATGCGATCAAGCTGATGCGCGATGTCGGCCAGAAGATGCGCACCGACCCGCTGCAGCGCCGCAATATCTGGTCGCCCCTGGAGATCCAGGGGGTGGAGAGCTTCGAATCCGGCAGCGCCATCCTCCGCGCCCGCTTCAAGACCGCGCCGATCAAGCAGTGGGAAGTGTCCCGGGCCTTCAACCTGTCGCTCAAGCGCCACCTCGACGAGGCCGGGCTGGACCTGGCGACCCCGCGCATGAGCATCCAGGTGGTCACCGCCGGTGGCGGCTCCCAGGCCGAGGCGTAAGGCGAGCGGCACGCCTGGGCACGGATACGGCTGCGCGCTCCATGGCAGGGCGGTCCATGACAGGACGGCACGGCCAAGGGGCCTGGCAGCCCCGTACTACAACAACAATCAAGGAGAGAGTCCCCATGCAGCTATCCGTCATCGCCAGCGCTTGCCTGGCCAGTGTTCTGGCCTTGTCCGGCCACTACGCCCATGCCGCTGACGACAGCGCCATGGACCAGGCCCGCAGACACATCGCCGAGCAGGCCAAGGCCCTGGAACCGGCACTGCTGGCAAACCGTCGCGATATCCATGCCCACCCTGAACTGGGCAACACCGAACACCGCACTGCCGAGTTGGTAGCCACGCAGTTGCGCGCCCTGGGCCTGGAAGTGCGCACAGGCGTCGCCCGCACCGGCGTGGTGGCGGTGCTCAAGGGCGGCCTGCCCGGCCCCACCGTGGCCTTGCGCGCCGACATGGACGCACTGCCGGTCAAGGAGGTCGCGGACCTGCCATTCGCCTCCAAGGCCAAGGGGCGCTACCTGGACAAGGAAGTGGACGTCATGCACGCCTGCGGCCACGACGCCCACACGGCAATCTTGCTGAGCACGGCGAAAGTCCTCAGCGACATGCGCGAGCGCCTGCCAGGCACCGTGGTGTTCTATTTCCAGCCCGCCGAAGAAGGCCCGAGCGATTTCATTCCCGATGGCAAGAACATCTGGGGCGCGAAGATGATGGTGCAAGAAGGCGTGATGCAATCGCCCAAGCCGGACGCGGTGTTCGGCCTGCATGTCTGGGCCGGGATTCCCGCCGGGCGCATCGCCTATCGCCCGGGCCCGACCCTGGCCAGCTCCGACGACCTGCGCATCCGCATCCTCGGCAAGCAGACCCACGCCGGCCGCCCCTGGGACGGCATCGACCCGATCACCGTCGGCGCCCAGGCCATTGTCGGGCTGCAGAGCGTGGTCAGTCGCCGTACCGATATTTCGTCGTACCCGTCGGTGGTCAGCATTGGCACCATCAACGGCGGCACGCGCTACAACATCATTCCCGAATCCGTGGACATGACCGGCACCATCCGCTCCTACGACTATGGCATTCGCCAGAAACTGCACGGCGACGTACGCCAGACCGTGGAGAAGATCGCCGAAAGCGGCGGCGCCAAGGCCGAGGTGAGCATCATCGAGAAGTACGACCCGACCATCAACGACCCGGCCCTGACCCAGAAGATGCTGCCGAGCCTGCGCTGGGCAGCCAAGGACGATGTGGTGCAAGGCCCGCTGGTGAGTGGCGCCGAAGACTTTTCCTTCTATGCCAAGCAGGCGCCGGGGCTGTTCGTGTTCCTCGGCGTGACGCCCCGGGACCAGGACATGGCCAAGGCCGCGCCGAACCACAACCCGGGATTCTTTGTCGATGAGTCGGCTCTGGTGGTGGGCGTGCGGACCCTGGCGTCCTTGACCACCGACTATCTGTTCGCCGGGGCCAAGCCCTAAGCTCCCGAACCAGCCCGCTGGCGCGAGTGCAGCGGGCTCAGGCCACATCCACGCCGACGTGGATCGCATCGTGGCGCCAGAACTCCAGGTCGCAATCGATCAGCCGCTGGTGCTGGTCGTAGTTGACCCGGGCGATGCGCAGTCCCGGGCTGCCCACCGAGACCTTGAGCGCCGCGGCCGCTTCCGGCTGCAGGGAAGTGGGCACGATCTCGAAACGCACCCGCCCGTAATGCAGGTCGTAGTGCCGGGCATACAGCTCGGTGATCGACTGGTTCAGGTCCAGGTCGAGGATCTTCGGGAAGTACTGCGGATTCAGGTAATGCTCCACATACAGCACCAGACGCTCGTCGATCCGTCGCGCCCGGCAGATCTGGATCACGCTGGACAAGGCCGGAAGTTGCAGCCAGGCGCAGACCGCTGCCGACGCCGGTTGCAAGCGCGCAGAAATCACCTCGGTGGACGGCACCCGGCCCTGGGCGCTGACCATGGCGTGGAAGTGGCTGCGCTGCATCAGGTTGTAGGCCAGGCGCGGCGGCGAAACGAACCAGCCCCGGCGCTCCTCTCGGTAGATCTGCCCCTGGGCCTCCAGTTGCAGCAAAGCCTCACGCACGGTGATCCGGGTAGTGGCGAACAATTCGCTGAGCTTGCGCTCGGCCGGCAGCTTGCTCCCCGGCGCCAGCAAGCCATGGGCAATCTGTTCTTGCAGCACCTGGCCGATGGCTGTCACCGCCTTGGTTGCCTCTATACGCATCAACGTTACCTATCTGGACTAGACCAGCACTGTTCCAGTGCCTGGCAGCGACCCGGGCGGCCTCCTGCTCCTGAGTGCAAAGCCTAGGCAACGCAGATGACTGATATGTGACAAAGCTGCCGAACGGCCTAGTGCCGGGGCTGCAATTTCCCCGCCAGGGCCTTTGAAAACGGGAGTTTTGCCATGGTCTACGCTTAGTTCGCAGTGTCGAGCCTGCGCCTGGTTCCAGGCGTTCGCAGCAGGCATCGACATAAAAGTGTCATCCAACAGGCTTAGATTGGCTCAGGTATTGCTGACCTAGACCAACCCACCGCAAGACTGTCGATCACAACGCAGCGTGGAACACGCCCAAAGGAGCTTCGGATGAAACAGCTTTTCCTGGCATCACTGTTAGGTTCGACCATCGCCATGTGCACCGCCGCCGTGGCCGCTGACAACGATTTGAAAACCCTGGAAGCCGCTGCAAAGGCGGAAGGCGCCGTCAACAGCGTCGGCATGCCCGATGACTGGGCCAACTGGAAAGGCACCTGGGAAGACCTGGCCAAGACCTATGGCCTCAAGCACATCGACACCGACATGAGCTCGGCCCAGGAAATCGCCAAGTTCGCCGCCGAGAAAGACAATGCCAGCGCCGATATCGGCGACGTTGGCGCCGCGTTCGGCCCGATCGCCGTCAAGCAGGGCGTGGTCCAGCCCTACAAACCAAGCACCTGGGCGCAGGTCCCGGACTGGGCCAAGGACAAGGACGGCAACTGGGCCCTGGCCTACACCGGCACCATCGCCTTCATCATCAACAAGAAGCTGCTGCACGGTTCCGAAGCACCCAAGAGCTGGGCCGACCTGGAAAAGGGCAAGTACAAGGTGTCCATCGGTGACGTGAGCACCGCCGCCCAGGCTGCCAACGGCGTCCTGGCCGCCGCCATCGCCAAGGGGGGCGACGAGAAGAACATCCAGCCGGCGCTGCTGATGTTCGCCGAGATCGCCAAGCAGGGGCGCCTGTCCCTGGCCAACCCGACCATCGCCACCATGGAGAAGGGTGAAGTGGAAGTCGGCGTGGTCTGGGACTTCAACGGCCTGAGCTACCGCAACAAGATGGTCAACAAGGACGACTACGAAGTGCTGATCCCGTCCGACGGCTCGGTGATCTCCGGCTACACCACCATCATCAACAAGTACGCCAAGCACCCGAATGCGGCCAAGCTGACCCGCGAGTACATCTTCAGCGACGCCGGGCAGGTCAACCTGGCTCGGGGCAATGCCCGCCCGATCCGCGCCGAACACGTCAACCTGCCGGCGGACGTCAAGGCCAACCTGCTGCCCAACGAGCAGTACAAGCACGTGACGCCGATCAAGGATGCCGAAGCCTGGGAGAAGACCTCCAAGGCCCTGCCGCAGAAGTGGCAGGAAGAAGTGATCATCAACATGCAGTAATGCTGCATCCGTAGGGGCGAGGCTTGCCCGCGATCCAGACGCTGCGGTCTATCTTGAAATCGCAGCGACACCATCGCGGGCAAGCTGCGCTCCTACGAGATTGTTCGGTCTTGCGGAGCCCTTGCCCCATGTCACACAACGTCATCCTTGTCGTGCTCGACGGCCTCAATCACCAGGTCGCCCGTCACGCCATGGGACATCTTCAAGCCTACGTCGGCGCAGGACGCGCAGCGCTGTACCAACTGGAATGCGAGCTTCCGGCACTGTCCCGCCCGCTGTACGAATGCATCCTCACCGGCGTGCCGCCGATCGACAGCGGCATCGTGCACAACCAGGTCTCGCGCCTGTCCACCCAGCGCAGCCTGTTCCATTACGCCCGTGCCGCCGGCCTGGCCACCGCCGCTGCCGCCTACCACTGGATCAGCGAGCTGTACAACCGTACGCCATTCAATCCGGCCCGGGACCGGCACACCGCCGACCCTGAGTTGCCGATCCAGTACGGCCACTTCTACTGGAACGACCACTACCCCGACTCCCACCTGTTCGCCGATGCCGAGGACCTGCGCCTGCGCCACGCTCCCAATCTGTTGCTGGTGCACCCGATGAACATCGACGACGCCGGCCACAAGCACGGCCTGGACAGCGCCCAGTACCGCAACAGTGCGCGTTCGGCCGACATCATCCTGGCCGACTACCTGCAAGGCTGGCTCGACGCCGGCTACCAGGTGCTGGTGACCGCCGACCACGGCATGAACGCCGATCGTTCGCACAATGGCCTGCTGCCGGAGGAACGGGAGGTGCCGCTGTTCGTCATCGGCGAGGCCTTCAGCCTCGATCCCGGGGCCACACCGAAGCAGACCGAACTGTGCGGCACCCTTTGCCAACTGCTCGGCGTACCCCACGACAAACCCTTCTGCCGGGAGCTGTTGAAGTGAATTCAGTGACCCGTGGCAAATGGCTGGCGGCCTTGTGCCTGGTGCCTTTCGCCCTGTTCTTCATCGTGTTCCAACTAGCCCCGCTGGCGTGGGTGCTGATCAACAGCCTGCAGTCCGAGGAGTTCGGCTGGGGCCTGGCCAACTTCAACAAGATCTTCAGCTCGAAGTTCTACCTGCAGGCGATCCAGTACAGCCTGGAGATCAGCTTCTGGTCCAGCGTGTTCGGCATCATCATCGCCGTGCTGGGTAGCTACTCGCTGCGCCGGGTCGACTCCAGGCTGCGCAACTTCGTCAATGCCTTCGCCAACATGACCAGCAACTTCGCCGGCGTGCCCCTGGCCTTCGCCTTCATCATCCTGCTGGGCTTCAACGGCGCCATCACCATCATGCTCAAGCAGTCGGGGATCATCCAGGACTTCAACCTGTACTCCAAGACCGGCTTGATCATCCTCTACACCTACTTCCAGATACCCCTGGGGGTGCTGTTGCTGTACCCGGCTTTCGACGCCCTGCGTGAAGACTGGCGCGAATCCGCCGCCCTGTTGGGCGCCAGCGGCTGGCAATTCTGGCGGCATATCGGCCTGCCGGTGCTGACCCCGGCGTTGCTGGGTACCTTCGTGATCCTGCTGGCCAATGCCCTGGGCGCCTATGCCACGGTCTACGCCCTGACCACCGGCAACTTCAACGTCCTGCCGATCCGCATCGCGGCCATGGTCTCCGGGGACATCTCCCTGGATCCGAACATGGCCAGCGCCCTGGCGGTGGTGCTGGTGGCGCTGATGACCCTCGTGACCATCGTCCATCAGCTGCTGCTGAAGAGGAGCTACCATGTCTCGCGCTGAATCCGGCTCCGCCGCCCTCTACCACCGATTCGTGGTCTGGCTACTGTTCGCCATCCTGCTGTTGCCGCTGTTGGGGACCTTCGTCTACTCCATCGCCAGCAGCTGGTCGGCGACCATCCTGCCCAGCGGCTTCACCTTCAAGTGGTACCTGCAGTTGTGGAGCGACCCGCGCTTTCTCGCGGCCTTCGGCCAGTCGCTGCTGGTCTGCGTTGGCGCTCTGGTTTTGTCGGTGGTGCTGATCCTGCCGCTGCTGTTCGTGGTGCACTACCACTTTCCCAAGCTCGATGCGCTGATGAACATCCTGATCCTGCTGCCCTTCGCAGTGCCGCCGGTGGTGTCCTCGGTGGGCCTGTTGCAGCTGTACGGCTCAGGCCCCCTGGCCATGGTCGGCACACCGTGGATCCTGATCGGCTGCTACTTCACCGTGGCCCTGCCGTTCATGTACCGGGCCATCACCAACAACCTGCAGGCGATCAACCTGCGGGACCTGATGGACGCCGCCCAACTCCTGGGCGCCAGCACCTGGCAGGCGGCCCTGCTGGTGGTCCTGCCGAACCTGCGCAAGGGCCTGATGGTGGCGCTGCTGCTGTCCTTCTCGTTCCTGTTCGGCGAGTTCGTGTTCGCCAACATCCTGGTGGGCACCCGCTACGAAACCCTGCAGGTGTACCTGAACAACATGCGCAACAGCAGCGGCCACTTCACCAGTGCCCTGGTGATCTCCTACTTCTTCTTCGTGCTGGTCCTGACCTGGGCCGCCAACATCCTGAACAGGGACAAGAGCCAATGAGCTTCGTCGACGTGCAACACCTGCAAAAGCATTACGCGGGCACCACGGTGTTCAGCGATATCAACTGCCAGATCCACAAGGGCGAGTTCGTCACCCTGCTGGGCCCCTCCGGCTGCGGCAAGTCCACCCTGCTGCGCTGCATCGCCGGCCTGACCCCGGTCGACAGCGGCAAGATCCTGGTCGACGGCCAGGACATCGTGCCCCTGAGCCCGCAGAAACGCGGGATCGGCATGGTGTTCCAGAGCTATGCACTGTTTCCCAACATGACCGTGGAACAGAACGTCGCCTTCGGCCTGCGCATGCAGAAGGTCAACGCCGACGACAGCCACAAGCGGGTCAGCGAAGCCTTGCAACTGGTGGAGCTCAAGGACTTCGCCAGCCGTTACCCGCACCAGCTGTCCGGCGGCCAATGCCAGCGCGTAGCCCTGGCTCGCTCCCTGGTAACCCGGCCACGCCTGCTGTTGCTGGACGAGCCGTTGTCGGCCCTGGACGCGCGGATCCGCAAGCACCTGCGCGAACAGATCCGCAATATCCAGCGGGAACTGGGCCTGACCACCATCTTCGTCACCCATGACCAGGAAGAAGCGCTGACCCTGTCGGACCGGATCTTCCTGATGAACCGGGGCCAGATCGTCCAGAGCGGCGACGCCGAGACACTCTATACCGCTCCAGTGGACGAATTTGCCGCCGGCTTCATCGGCAACTACAACCTGCTGGACGCCGAGAGCGCCAGCAAGCTCCTGCAACGCCCCATCAGCGGTCGCATCGCCATCCGCCCCGAGGCCATCGAGCTGCGCAAGGATGGCCAGCCGGACGCGCTGATCCGTGGTCATAGCCTGCTGGGCAACGTCATCCGCTATCGGGTCGAGGCCCGTGGCGTGGAACTGGTGGTGGATGTGCTCAACCGCTCGGCCGCCGACTTGCACGCCGATGGCCAGCGCCTGGCGTTATCCATCGATCCGAGCGCCCTGTGTGAGGTAGCTTGACGGCAGCGACAAGCTTCAAGTTATAGATAGACCGCTAAGCACCTAAATCCAATTCTTGCAGCTTGAAGCTTATAGCTTGAAGCTGTTCTCGGAGAGAACTGCACTGATGGCCCTGGCAATTTTTGATCTGGACGAAACCCTGATCCACGGCGACTGCGCCACCCTCTGGAGCGAGCAGATGGGGCGCCTGGGTTGGGTCGACAGCGAGTCGTTCATGCGACGCAACAACGAACTGATGGACGCCTACAGCCACGGCAAGCTGGCCATGGAAGAGTTCATGGCCTTCAGCCTCGAACCCATGGCCGGACGCAGCCCGGAGGAAGTGGCGCATCTGGTGGAGCCCTGGGTCGAGGACGTGATCGAGCCGATCATCTTCAGCGATGCCTGCAAGACCCTGGCCGCCCATCGCCAGGCGGGTGACCGGATCCTGGTGATCTCGGCCTCGGGCACCCACCTGGTGAAACCCATAGCCCAGCGCCTGGGCATCGACGAAGTACTGGGGATCGAGCTGGAGGTACGTAACGGCGTCTATACCGGCAACACCGTGGGCACCCTGACCTATCGTGAAGGCAAGATCACTCGCCTGCTGCAATGGCTGGAGGCCGAGAAAGAGAGCCTGGAAGGTGCGAGCTTCTATTCGGACTCACGCAACGACCTGCCTTTGCTGCTGCGGGTAGCGCATCCCCAGGTGGTCAATCCAGACCCGGTGCTGCGCGAACATGCACAGCAGGCCGGCTGGCCGATCCACCATTGGAAATGACCGGACTGCCAGGGGAACAGGCCACGGCCCGCTCCCCTGGTGGCTAGGCCAACGCGGGGTCGATCACCAGTACCAGCTTGCCTGACACCTGGTTGGTGGCCAGTTCGGCGAAGGCCAGTTCGGCATCCTGGATCGGGAAGGTCATGGCCAATTGCGGACTCAGTCGCCCATCACTGAACAGGGGCCAGACGTTCTGCCCCAGGTCGCTCAGCAGGTCGGCCTTGAACTGATCGCTGCGGCTGCGCAGGGTAGAGCCCAGCAGCTGGATGCGCTTGGCCAGCACCTTGGCCAGGTCCAATTGGGCCTCGCGGCCGCCCATCAGGCCGATCAGGACCCAGCGCCCATCGAGGGCCAGGAGCTTGAGATTATTGGCCGCATAGCTGGCCCCCACTGGGTCGAGGATCACATCGAACGGCCCGAAATCGCGCAGCGCCTCTACACCTTCGGTGCGCACCACGCCACCCTGGGCCCCCAGGTCCTCGCAATAGGCCAGGCGCTCGGCCGAGCCGACACTGACCCAGCACGGGCTGCCGAACGCCTTGCATAGCTGGATCGCCGCCGAACCGACACCGCTGGCCCCGGCGTGCAGCAGCACCTTCTCACCGGGCTTGAGCGCGGCCAACTGGAACAGGTTCAACCAGGCCGTGGCGTAGACTTCCGGCAAGGCCGCAGCCTCGACCAGCGACAACCCTTCGGGCACCGGCAGCACATGGCGCGCATCGACCACCACTTCCTCGGCCATGCCACCGCCGGCCAGGAGCGCACAGACCCGATCACCGACTTTCCAGGACGAACCCGGGCCGACTTCACTGATCACCCCTGAGCACTCCAGGCCCAATACATGACTGGCGCCCGGCGGCGGCGGATAGAGCCCCGCACGCTGCAACAGGTCGGCCCGATTCAGGCCCGCAGCCGCCACACGAATGCGAACCTGCCCTACATCACAGGCTGGACTTGGCTCTTCAACCCACTCCACATGACCTTCAACGCCTTGCAATGCTTTCACAGTGCCTCCATAGTGAGTCTGGACTGAGCCCGGAGCTTCTCGCGCCGGGCTTTTTGCATTATGCGACCGGCCTTAATGGAACCGGCGACTTCAAAGACGGCCTAATATGCGTGATCAATTGCCCCCACGTCGAATCAGCATGAAGCATCTGTTCCCCAGCACCGCCCTCGCTCTCTTCATTGGTTTCGGCCTGCTGCCGATGTCGGCCACTACGTTCGCAGCCAACAGCTGGGACAATCTTCAGCCCGATCGCGATGAGGTAATTGCCAGCCTCAACGTCGTAGAACTGCTCAAGCGCCATCACTACAGCAAGCCGCCGCTGGACGATGCTCGCTCGGTGATCATCTACGACAGCTACCTGAAATTGCTGGACCCCTCGCGCAGCTACTTCCTGGCCAGCGATATCGCGGAATTCGACAAGTGGAAGACCCAGTTCGATGACTTCCTCAAGAGCGGCGACCTGAACGCCGGGTTCACCATCTACAAACGCTACCTGGACCGGGTCAAGTCCCGCCTGGACTTTGCCCTGGCAGAGCTCAACAAAGGCGTGGACAAGATCGACTTCACCACCAAGGAAACCTTGCTGATCGATCGCAAGGACGCACCTTGGCTCAAGACCACCGCCGAACTCGACGATCTGTGGCGCAAGCGCGTCAAGGATGAAGTGCTGCGGATGAAGATCGCCGGCAAGGAGCCCAAGCAGATCCAGGAAACCCTGACCAAGCGCTACAAGAACCAGCTGGCGCGCCTGGACCAGACCCGGGCCGAGGATATCTTCCAGGCCTACATCAACACCTTCGCCATGTCCTACGACCCGCATACCAACTATCTGTCACCGGATAATGCGGAGAACTTCGACATCAATATGAGCCTGTCGCTGGAAGGCATCGGCGCGGTACTGCAGAGCGACAACGACCAGGTCAAGGTCGTGCGCCTGGTACCGGCCGGCCCGGCGGACAAGACCAAGCAGGTAGCTCCTGCGGACAAGATCATCGGCGTCGCCCAGGGCAACAAGGAAATGGTCGACGTGGTGGGCTGGCGCCTGGACGAAGTGGTCAAGCTGATCCGCGGTCCCAAGGGCACCCTGGTGCGCCTCGAGGTGATCCCGGCCAGCAATGCACCGAACGACCAGACCAGCAAGATCGTGCCCATCGTGCGCGAAGCGGTGAAACTCGAAGACCAGGCGGTGAAGAAGTCGGTCCTCAACCTCAAGCAGGACGGCAAGGACTACAAGCTCGGGGTGATCGAGATCCCGGCCTTCTACCTCGACTTCAAGGCCTTCCGCGCTGGCGATCCGGACTACAAGAGCACCACCCGCGATGTGAAGAAGCTGCTGACCGAACTGCAGAAGGAAAAGGTCGACGGCGTGGTCATCGACCTGCGCAACAACGGCGGTGGCTCCCTGCAGGAAGCCACCGAGCTGACCAGCCTGTTCATCGACAAGGGCCCCACCGTACTGGTGCGCAACGCCGACGGCCGGGTAGACGTGCTGGAAGACGAGAACCCAGGTGCCTTCTACAAAGGCCCGATGGCCCTGCTGGTCAACCGCCTCTCGGCCTCGGCCTCGGAGATCTTCGCTGGCGCCATGCAGGACTACCATCGTGCGTTGATCATCGGCGGGCAGACCTTCGGCAAAGGCACGGTCCAGACGATCCAACCGCTCAATCATGGCGAGTTGAAGCTGACCCTGGCCAAGTTCTACCGGGTTTCCGGCCAGAGCACCCAGCATCAGGGCGTGCTTCCAGACATTGGCTACCCATCGATCATCGATACCAAGGAAATCGGCGAAAGCGCCCTGCCTGAAGCAATGCCGTGGGACACCATCCGTCCAGCCATCAAGCCGGCGATGGACCCGTTCAAGCCGTTCCTGGCCCAGCTCAAGGCCGAGCATGAAACCCGCTCGGCGAAAGATCCGGAGTTCGTGTTCATCCGCGACAAACTGGCCCTGGCCCAGAAGCTGATGGCGGAAAAAACCGTGAGCCTCAACGAAGCCGACCGTCGTGCACAACATGCCGATATCGAAGCCAAGCAACTGGCCCTGGAAAATACCCGCCGCAAGGCCAAGGGCGAGGAGCCGCTCAAGGAGCTGAAGAAAGAGGACGAGGACGCCGTGGCAGCCGCCGAGCCGGACAAGACCAAGCCGGAAGACGATGCCTACTTGAGCGAGACCGGGCGTATCCTGCTGGACTACCTGAAGCTCAACACCTCGGTGGCCAAGCACTGAGGATGATGGCAATTTAATTCGAACGCTCCTCGGAACGTCATTAAACAGTCATCATTCTGTCGTGAAATAAAGGACCGGGAGCCGCGTGCGCCCGGTCCTTTTTTTATCGACAGAGATCGCCATGACCACGACCGAACAGCTCAGTGCATTGAGTTCAATCCTGGCTCAAAGCGGTTTGCACAGCCTGTTCCAACCGATCATTTCCCTTTCGGAACGCCGTATCCTCGGCTACGAGGCCTTGAGCCGTGGCCCCTCCAACAGCCCTTTGCACTCCCCCGTCGCCCTGTTCGCCGTGGCCCGCCAGGCCGGGCGCCTGAGCGAACTGGAGATCGCCTGTCGACAAAGCGCCTGCAAACGCTTCAGCGAACAGGTGCTCCCGGGCAAGCTGTTCCTCAACGTTTCCCCCGAATCCCTGCTGGAGGCGGCTCATCAGCCCGGACGCACCCTGCAACTGCTGCAAGACTTCGGTATTCCACCCAGCCAGGTGGTGATCGAACTCACTGAGCAGACCCCCATCGACGATTTCCAACTGCTGCAAAATGCTCTGCATCACTATCGTGACATGGGTTTTTCCATTGCCCTGGATGACCTGGGTGCCGGCTACTCCAGCTTGCGCCTGTGGTCGGAGTTGCGGCCGGATTACGTCAAGATCGACCGGCACTTCATCGACGGAATCCACCAGGACGCCCTCATGCGCGAGTTCGTCGGCTCGATCCTGCAGATAGCCAAGGCCTCCCGAGCCAAAGTGATCGCCGAAGGTATCGAACTGGTCGAGGAACTTGCGGTACTGACTGAAATGGGCGTCGACCTGGTCCAGGGCTACCTGCTCTGCCGCCCCCAGGAGCAACCGCTACGCGATGCCCGGGCAATGATGCCCAAGCACGACAGCACCAGCGTGACCCTGAGCGATGAAGGCAGCGACCTCAGCGCCCTGCTCAACGAGCAACCTGCGGTGGCACGCGACACCCCTACGGCCCATGTGCTGGAGGCCTTCCGCCGGCAAGCCAACCTCAACTCCCTGGCGGTTCTCGACGAACACGGCCAGCCCTGCGGGATCGTCCATCGACATTCGCTTTCCGATGCGCTGCTCAAGCCCTTCGCTACCGACCTGTTCGCCCGCAAGCCCATCAGCCGGCTGATGAACGACGACTTTCTCGCCGTTGAACTGACTCAATCCCTGCAACAAGTCAGTCGCCTGATCACCAGTCGCGCCCGGCAGCGTATCGAGGAGGACTTCATCATCACCCTCAATGGCCACTACCTGGGGCTGGGACGAGTGATCGATGTGCTCAAGCTGATCACCGAGTTGAAGATCCAGCAGGCACGCTACGCCAACCCGCTGACGCTGCTACCGGGCAACGTACCGATCCAGCAGTGCCTGACCCGCTTGCTGCAGCAGGGACGGGAGTCGGTGATCTGTTATGTGGACATCGACAGCTTCAAGCCCTTCAACGATATCTATGGCTATGGTCGTGGCGACGAGGTGTTGCTATGCCTGGCCCAGTGCCTGAATGACCGGGTGGACCCCAGCCGCGATTTCGTCGGGCATATCGGTGGGGATGACTTCCTGCTGGTACTGGGACCGGAAGACTGGCGCAAGCGACTCAACCAGCTACTGGACGATTTCCATAGCCAATGTCGGCGCTTCTATCGCAGCGAGCATCTGGAGGCCGGTTGCTTCGTGGCGCCCAATCGCCAGGGAGTCCGCCAGGAGTTTCCCTTGCTATCACTGTCCATCGGCGTGGTCCACTTGTACCCGCAGGCCTGTGGCCAGCTGGACTCCAGCCAGCTGGCCGAATTGGCCTCACAGGCCAAGCACCATGCCAAGAACGTACAAGGCTATAGCGTGCATGTGATCGACAGCCTGGAAGCATTGGCTGGCCCGAGAAGCACAATCCTCAATGCGGCAGATTCAGTTGCTCAAGCTTGAGGCTTGCCAGAGGATGCCCTGCCTGGGCCGAAAGCTTCCACCAACGGGCCGCCTCGGCGGCATCGGGGGCCTTGCTGGCCGAGCCGGCAAGACTGATGACGCCCAGCTGATAGGCTGACTTGCCATCACCGGACAGTGCCGCCAGACGTAGCAGGCGGATGCCTTCCTCGCGCGCACCAAGCCCTTGCCCCCGGAAGGTCAGGATGTGCCCATAGAAACTTTGCGCACCCACATCGCCAAGATTGGCCATGCGTGCATACTGCCCTTCCATCCAGCGCCAGCTGCGCGGCTGACGGATAAACCAGGGCCAACGGAACAGTCGACGCGCGAGCCAGTAGCCAAGCCGCGCCTTGAGTCGCAAGAACATTCAGGCCTCCGCAGATTCGGGATACTCGTACTCGAACACTCGCACCACCTCCGAGGCATGCCAGGACGCCGCGGCAACGCCGTCGGAAGGCCCGGAAAAACGCCCCAGGCGCTCCACGCACTCGAAGAAACCCGTGCGCGGCAAGCGGCTGGCCCCCTGACTGATGACCAGGGAGCTGCGCAACGGCTGCTCGGCCCGCGCATCCAACGCGGCCAGGTGCTCCAGCGCGGCCGTCAGTGTCTGCATGGCCGGGCTGGGCAATTGCAAGCGCTCCAGTAACGCGCGATAGGTTAAGAGATGCCGCTGACGCCGGGCTTGATCCAACTCACCCAACAGCCCATCCCAGTGCTGACGACTGATCCTTACACTCACGGTTGATCCCTCCACCCCGGCACCGTCAACTCCCAGGCCAGGCTGCGGCGGATCGCAGCGTCGGGTTGACGCTCGCCGCTTTCAATCAGGGCCAGGTAAGACGGGCTGATGCCTACTTTGCGAGCCAACGCCTCAATGGCGATGCCCTTCCCTTCGCGAAGATTACGTAGCTGATCCAGACCCGGAAGGCTCCGGGTCGATGCCGCTGCCTGAGCAACGTCGGCAGTCTGTGGCGCTTGTTCGGTGAGACCTGCGGCTGCCAGTAAAGCTTGATACTGAGCCCACGGCAGAACCGCATATTCGGGTTCGCCATCGCGTTCAATAATCTGGATATCCATTACTACCCCGTAGGACAACGACACTTAACGAGTCGGACTTTTCCTTTTAAGTGTAATCCTATCAGCGGCAGCGGTCGCGGGGAGCATGATTGTCATCAGGCAATGGTTCAAATGCCTGGATTTTTTCCTGGCCCCTCCAGTTGCAATTGCTCCGGGGTGTCCGGCAGCCTTTCGAGCACCACCAATCGCTCCGGTGCCTGGCGGTTGCGCCAGGCACGAAAGGCGTCGAGCTCATCACCCAGGGTCTTCATCAGCCAAGCCAGTACGGCAATATCATCGAGCATGCCGAACAACGGCAGGAAATCGGGAATGGCATCCAGCGGACTGAGGAAATACATCAGCCCCGCCACTACCGACAACAATGCTTTCGGGCTGATCGCGCGGTACTCGCCTCGCCAGTAGGCCAGGCACAACGCTTGCAGCAGGCGCAGGTCGTCCTTGACCTTGCCCAGGCGCTGGCCCTGGAAGGCCCCCTTGCTCGCCACAGCGAAGAGCAGGGTCGGCAGGCGACCACGACTCAAGAGTCGAGCGGCCAAAGGCAGGAAGCGGGCAAAGTTCCAGGGCGTCTTCATGTTCACTCCCAGTGAAATGTTATCCACACAAATTGTGGATAACCTTGTGAACAGAGCCATATTTAGAGGCTGAAAGCCCCGTTTCACAAGGGTTTGACTCAGATCGGGCGTTTTTTACTCACATAAAAAAACCCATAATTTCATTGACTTGGCAGCCCTCAACGACTAGCTACCCCAGCTCCCTGATCAGACTGCGGCCAATGCCGCCAGTTCGAGCTTTTTTACCAGTACCACCCCACAGAAACGACAACGCCCCGTAGGAACGGGGCGTTGCTTCAGGCGCTAAAACAGGTTACTTGGCGGCGTCCTGCTTGTCCTGCTTGGCTGGATCCTTGATACCCAGCAGCTCCAGCTCGAAAACCAGTACCGAGTTGGCTGGAATCGACGGGCTTGGGCTCTGGGCGCCATAGGCCAGGTCGCTTGGGATGTACAGCTTGTACTTCTCACCCACGTGCATCAGTTGCAGGCCTTCGACCCAACCTGGAATCACTCCACTGACCGGCAGGTCGATCGGGCTGCCACGATCTACGGAGCTGTCGAAGACGGTGCCGTTGGTCAGGGTGCCGGTGTAGTGCACGGTCACCACGTCAGTTGGCTTGGGCTGTGGGCCGTCGGCCTTCTTCAGGACTTCATACTGCAGGCCGGAAGCGGTGGTGGTCACACCTGCCTTCTTACCGTTTTCCTCGAGGAATTTCTTGCCAGCAGCGGCCGACTCTTCGCTGATCTTGGCCATACGCTCTTCAGCACGCTTTTGCAGCGCGGCGAAGGCTTCGATCAGGTCTTCGTCCTTCAGCTTCTGTTCTTTCTTGCCGATGGCATCTTCAATGCCCTGGGCTACCGCTTTGGAATCCAGATCATCCATGCCTTCCTGGGCCAAGCTCTTGCCCATGTTCAGGCCGATGCCGTAGGAAGCTTTCTGCGCCGGGGTTTTCAGCTCTACGCTGGTCTGCGAATCACAACCGGCAAGTACCAGGCTAACCAGGGCCACCGCCGCCGCCAACCGATGCTGTTTCATGCTATTTCCTTGTTCATGCGCCTAAAGGGCAATCGAATAAAGCCGCGAGCTTATCAGGCCGCCACGACCAATGGCTACCGGCATAGGAGCAGCAAATAGCTGATAAGTTCACGTCTGCAAACGCATTTCATGGTCTGGGTTACACCTCGCTCGGTCCAATCACGAGGTACTCAAAAAAGCGCGAATAACCATAGCGCAAGTAATGGCTACTTGCCGCACAAGATTCACTCAGGCATAAGGAAACGAAATTCGACAAGGACGTACATCTTGCGCCTCATCTACCGTGCATTACTGCTGATTATCCTGCTGATCGGCATCACCCTGGCTGTAGTGCTGTACTACACCGCCAACCCGAAACTTCCCGACTACGTTCCCGCCGAACAGGTGCACTACCTGGACCAGTGGGATGACAAGGATCGCCAAACCTACTATTTCACCCCCCAGGGCACCCAGGTCAAAGGCCTGCGCTATGACTGGTTCGTCGCCCTGGAGCTGCCGTTCTCCGAGCACGCCTTCGCCACCCCTGAATACCTGGCCCGCTTCGGCTTCCTGGTGGAGCCGGGACAAAAAGCCACGGCGCAAAACCCAGGCAACCTGCCAGTGGGCTTCGCCCGGCACCAGAACCCGGGCAGCCAGGAACAGTACCTCGATATCACCTGCTCGGCCTGCCATACCGGCGAGCTGCGCTTCAATCACCAGGCCTTGCGGATCGATGGCGGCTCGGCGCAGCACGTGCTGCCCTCCAGCGTACCGACCTTGCGCGGCGGCAGTTTTGGCCAGGCGCTTGTTGCCAGCCTGGCCGCGACTTACTACAACCCCTGGAAATTCGAGCGCTTCGCCCGCAAGGTCCTGGGTACAGGCTATGACCTGCACCATGAACAGCTGCGCAAGGACTTCAAGGAATCCCTGGACACGTTCCTGCGGGTCGCCTGGAACGACACCCATCGCGGCCTGTATCCCACGGAAGAAGGCCCCGGTCGCACCGACGCTTTTGGCCGCATCGCCAACGCCAGCTTCGGCGACGCGATCTCACCTACCAATTACCGAGTGGCCAACGCCCCGGTGGACTACCCCCAATTGTGGGATATCTGGACCTTCGACTGGGTCCAGTGGAACGGCTCGGCACAGCAACCCATGGCCCGCAATATCGGCGAGGCCCTGGGCGTGGGGGCGACCCTGAACCTGTTCGATGCCGCCGGCCAGCCGCTGACCGGCGAGGCTCGCTATCCTTCCAGCGTGCGAGTACGCGACCTCAACCATATCGAAGAGACCCTGCAACGCCTCAAGCCCCCCACCTGGCCGGAAGCCCTGCTGGGCAACATCGACAAGCCGCTGGCCGCCAAGGGCCGCACCTTGTTCGCCACCCATTGCAGCGGCTGCCATGTTCCTGCGGTCAGCGAGAGCAACGGCCGCCCGGTCCAGCAATTGAAGATGCTCCCGGTTGCGGTGATCGGCACCGACCCGAACTCGGCCAGCAACATCGCCGACCTGCGCTATGACTTGAGCGCCCTGCAATGGGATACCGCCGAGCTGGCCAAGTCCAACGTCGAACTGCATCCGGCACCGAGCGAACCGCTGGACCTGCGGCAAATGTCGGCCGCCAAAGGATTGGCCTATATCACCGCATTCGTCGAGGAGCGCGCCTACCGCGACGCCAAAGTCACGCCCGAAGAGCGTTCGCGACTGGATGGCTACGGCCTGCCGATCGGCGTACGTGAGTTGCGCGCCTACAAGGCACGCCCGCTGGCCGGGGTCTGGGCGACCCCGCCCTACCTGCATAACGGTTCGGTGCCCAACCTCTATCAACTGCTATCGCCGCAATCGGAACGCTCTACCACCTTCTATCGCGGTACCTTCGAGTACGACCCCAAGCACCTGGGCTATCGCCTGGAAGCCTTCAAGAACGGCTTTGAGTTCGACACCCGCATTAGCGGCAACCATAACAGTGGCCACGAATTCCGCGCCGGCCAGCGTGGTAAGGGTGTCATCGGCCCCTTGTTGCAACCCGAAGAGCGCTGGGCACTGCTGGAGTACCTGAAAGTACTGGGCGGGCCACTGGAGTCCCAACTGCCATGAAACTCGATCTCGCCAGAAAACGACCCTCCCTGCTGGGCAGGCTGTGGCTGCGCCTGGGCGCTTTGCTGGGCAAGGGGCTATTGCTGCTGGTCGGCATCGGATTACTGGGTTGGGCCCTGGCGACAGCCTGGTTCGCCTGGCAACATCGCGGGCCGGTCTCGGTACAGGAGCAGGTTCCCGCCGATGAGGCAGCCCGCACCCAGGACATCATTCAAACGGCGGTGCGTATCGTCGATCAGCATCGTGCGGGGACTCGCTACCTGCGCGACGCCCACGCCAAGGCCCACGGCTGTGTAAAGGCCGAAGTCCAGGTTCTGCGTGAGTTGAGTCCGGATCTGCGCCAAGGGGTGTTCGCCAATCCAGGGCAAACCTGGCAGGCCATCGTGCGCCTGTCCAACGGCAACGCCTACCCACAGTTCGACAGCATTCGTGATGCTCGCGGCATGGCGATTAAGCTGCTGGAGGTTCCCGGCCAGCAACTGATGCCCGCGGAATCGGACAGGCGTGAACAGGACTTCGTGATGTTCAATCATCCGAACTTCTTCGTCAGCGATGTGGCCGAGTACCAACAGAACTTCACCGCTCAGGCCGACGGCAAGAAAGTCGGGGCATTCTTTCCTCACTGGGACCCGCGCAGCTGGCAAGTCCGCCACCTGTTTATTGCCCTGGCGACCCTGTCACCGGCGCCAAGCAGCCCGACCCAGACTACCTACTTTTCGGTTTCGCCCTACAAGTTCGGCAAGGCCAATGCCAAGTTCCGGGTCATGCCGGACCCTGGTAGCTGCCCGGCCTACAGCCTGCCACTGCAGAACCAGGATCTGCCTAACTTCCTGCGCAGCGCACTGGTCCAGCAACTATCCAGCGATCGAGTCCCGGCTTGCTTTGTCCTGCAGATCCAGCGCCAGGACCCCAAGCGCTTCATGCCGATCGAAGACACCAGCATCGAATGGAAGGAAAGCGACGCGCCCTTTGAAACCGTGGCCCGGGTAACGATTCCTCCTCAGGATTTCGACACCCCGGCACAGAACCTGGCCTGTGATAACCAGTCGTTCAATCCCTGGTTCGGCCTTGAAGCTCATCGCCCCATCGGCGGCATCAATCGCCTGCGCAAGTCGGTGTACGAAGCCGTCAGTGACTACCGGCGCAGCCGGAACGCCGAGTAACGGCTCAAAATGAAAAAAGCGGCCTCAGGGCCGCTTTTTTTCATCAATGAGTGCCTGGCTAAAATGCAGGCAATAAAAAAGCCCGCATTAAGCGGGCTTTTCGTGGTGACCTGGCGTTCAGTGTTCCAGGCTACCGAATATGGCGCAGCGGACGGGACTCGAACCCGCGACCCCCGGCGTGACAGGCCGGTATTCTAACCGACTGAACTACCGCTGCGCGTAGCGTTGAAAGTAAGTGGTGGGTGATGACGGGATCGAACCGCCGACATTCTGCTTGTAAGGCAGACGCTCTCCCAGCTGAGCTAATCACCCTTTACCTTCGTTGCGGGGCGCATTATGCCACAGAAACTCTTAAAGTGTTGATTTAATTGATATTTTTATCAAAAAATCTGAATTTCCATGATTTGCCGCACAACCCGCAAAACCTCTTACAGCAAAAAGCCCGCGCTAGCGGGCTTTTTGTGGTGACCTGGCGTTCAGTATTCCAGGTTACCGAATATGGCGCAGCGGACGGGACTCGAACCCGCGACCCCCGGCGTGACAGGCCGGTATTCTAACCGACTGAACTACCGCTGCGCGTAACACAATCAAACGAATGGTGGGTGATGACGGGATCGAACCGCCGACATTCTGCTTGTAAGGCAGACGCTCTCCCGGCTGAGCTAATCACCCTTCTCGTTCGGTGTGGCGCGCATTCTACGGAGCAGCCCCCACTCTGGCAAGCACTTTTTATAATAATTTTTTCAGCCCTTCCAAAGGCTTAGCGAAGGGTTGGCCTGAGCAGCAGCGAAGAGAATAATGCCCTCCTTTGTATAAAGGAGAGATTCACCCCATGTGGTTCAAAAACCTGCTGATCTATCGCCTGACCCAAGATCTGCCTTTTGATGCTGAGGCGCTGGAAACTGCACTGGCGACCAAACTGGCGCGCCCCTGTGCAAGCCAGGAGTTGACCACTTATGGTTTCGTCGCGCCTTTTGGCAAAGGAGAAGATGCCCCGCTGGTACACGTCAGCCAGGACTTCATGCTGGTAGCCGCGCGCAAGGAGGAACGCATCCTGCCAGGCAGCGTCGTGCGTGATGCGGTCAAGGAAAAGGTCGAAGAGATCGAGGCCGAGCAGATGCGCAAGGTCTATAAGAAGGAACGCGACCAGATCAAGGATGAAATCATCCAGGCCTTCCTGCCTCGTGCCTTTATCCGTCGCTCCTCGACCTTCGCCGCCATCGCGCCGAAACAGGGCCTGATCCTGGTGAACTCGGCCAGCCCCAAGCGCGCCGAAGACCTGCTCTCCACCCTGCGCGAAGTGCTGGGCACCCTGCCAGTGCGTCCGCTGAGCGTGAAGACCGCCCCGACCGCGATCATGACCGATTGGGTCAAGACCCAGCAGGCCGCCGACGACTTCTTCGTTCTCGATGAATGTGAACTGCGCGACACCCATGAAGATGGCGGCATCGTGCGCTGCAAGCGCCAGGACCTGACCAGCGAGGAAATCCAGCTGCACCTGAGCACTGGCAAGGTGGTCACCCAATTGTCCCTGGCCTGGCAGGACAAGCTGTCCTTCGTGCTGGACGACAAGATGGTGGTCAAGCGCCTGAAGTTCGAGGACCTGCTGCAGACCCAGGCCGAGGAAGACGGTGGCGACGAGGCCCTGGGCCAGCTCGATGCCAGCTTCACCCTGATGATGCTGACCTTTGGCGACTTCCTGCCCGCACTGTTCGAAGCCCTGGGCGGCGAAGAGATCCCGCAGGGCATCTGACGCCCCGAGCGGATAGCCCACTGCACCAGACGCCACCCACCCGGTGGCGTTTTCACATAATAAGGAACAGGCCATGCGCGCACTGGCTGCACTGAGTCGCTTCGTCGGCAACACCTTCGCCTATTGGGTACTGATCTTCGCGGTGCTGGCGTTCTTCCAGCCAACCTGGTTCATCGGCCTCAAGGGCGCCATCGTGCCCCTGCTGGGACTGGTGATGTTCGGCATGGGCCTGACCCTGAAGCTCGAAGACTTCGCCGAAGTCGCCCGCCACCCCTGGCGCGTGGCCCTGGGTGTGGTGGCGCACTTCGTGATCATGCCTGGCGTGGCCTGGGCACTCTGCCAGGGATTTCACCTGCCGCCCGAGATTGCCGTAGGCGTGATCCTGGTCGGCTGTTGCCCAAGTGGCACCGCCTCCAACGTCATGACCTGGCTAGCCCGCGGTGATCTGGCGTTGTCGGTCGCCATCGCTGCCGTGACCACCCTGCTCGCACCATTGCTGACGCCAGCCTTGATCTGGCTGCTGGCTTCGGCCTGGCTGCCGGTGTCCTTCATGGAGCTGTTCTGGTCGATCCTGCAAGTGGTGCTGCTGCCGATCGTGCTTGGCGTGCTAGCCCAACGCCTGCTGGGCCAACGGGTTAGACATGCCGTTGACGTACTGCCGCTGGTGTCGGTGCTGAGCATCGTCATCATCGTCGCCGCGGTGGTGGCTGCCAGCCAGGCGAAGATTGCCGAATCCGGCCTGCTGATCATGGCCGTGGTAATGCTGCACAACAGCTTCGGCTTCCTGCTGGGCTATGTCACCGGTCGCGTGTTCAAACTGCCACTGGCCCAGCGCAAGTCCCTGGCCCTGGAGGTTGGCATGCAGAACTCGGGGCTGGGCGCAGCCCTGGCCAGCGCCCACTTCTCCCCCCTGGCGGCGGTTCCCAGCGCCCTGTTCAGCGTCTGGCACAACATTTCCGGGGCATTGCTCGCGACCTGTTTTCGCCGGATGGCCGAGCCTGCCCCTGAGAAGCCCGAGAAGTAAGGCTGCCTCCTGAAAAAACCGATCGCCCCACTCGGCACGGGCCGTATACTGCCCAACGCGAGGACGACCTCGCGGCTCGTGTCGAGTCATGAATTCCTGGGGACGACCCCATCCATCCATGAGGTCAATATGTCCTGGATCATCCTGTTTTTCGCCGGCCTGTTCGAAGTAGGCTGGGCAGTGGGCTTGAAATACACCGATGGCTTCAGCCGCCCACTCCCCACCGCCCTGACCATCATCGCCATGGCTATCAGCCTGGGCTTGCTGGGCCTGGCCATGAAGGAGCTGCCACTGGGCACCGCCTATGCCATCTGGACCGGAGTCGGTGCCGTCGGCACGGTGATCGCCGGCATCATCCTGTTTGGCGAGTCCATGGCCCTGGTCCGCCTGGCCAGCGTGGCGCTGATCATCGCAGGCCTGGTGGGCTTGAAAGTCAGCGCCGCCTGACAGCCCGGCAAGCAGGAATGAAAACGCCCGCATCATTGCGGGCGTTCTTGTATCCGTCCCCTGGCTAGCGGCGCGTACCGCGCAATTCCCCTACCATGACCTGCAATTGTGCAGGCTCGGCAGCTTCCACAGCCACCGAGGGCCCCGCGACCAGGGTGACCCGCGACCAGAACCGATGGAAGAAACCCTTGTTCGGATCACGGCTGAAAAAACTGCCCCACAAGCCTTGCAAGGCCAGCGGAATCACCGGTACCGGGGTTTCCTCGAGAATCCGTGTCAGGCCGCCCTTGAACTCGTTGATCTCACCATCGGCGGTCAGCTTGCCCTCAGGGAAGATGCACACCAGCTCGCCATCGCGTAGGTACTCGGCAATCTTCTTGAACGCCTTTTCATAGATCTCCATATCTTCATGGCGACCTGCAATGGGAATAGTCCCGGCGGTACGGAAAATGAAGTTCAATACCGGCAAGTTGTAGATCTTGTAGTACATCACGAAGCGAATCGGCCGACGTACCGCACCGCCAATCAACAAGGCATCGACGAAGGACACATGGTTGCAGACCAGCAATGCCGCCCCTTCATCGGGAATCTGCTCCAGGTTGCGATGCTCCACACGGTACATGGAATGGCTGAGCAGCCAGATCATGAAACGCATGCTGAACTCGGGAACCACTTTGAAGATGTAGACGTTGACCGCGATATTGAGCAGCGACACCACCAGGAACAGGTGCGGAATGCTCAGCTTGGCCATGCTCAGCAGCACGATGGAGACAATCGCCGAGACCACCATGAACAGCGCATTGAGAATGTTGTTGGCTGCGATGACCCGGGCCCGCTCGTGCTCCGGGGTCCGCGACTGGATCAGGGCATACAGCGGCACGATGTAGAAACCACCGAAAATCCCCAGGCCCAATACATCCAGCAACACCCACCAGGCATGGGAGAAGCCCAGCACTTCGACCCAGCCGTGACCGGTAGCACTCTCAGGAATACCGCCGGAGTGCCACCACAGAAGCAAGCCGAATATCGTGAGCCCCAGCGAACCGAAGGGCACCAGACCGATCTCCACCTTGCGTCCCGAAAGCTTCTCGCACAGCATCGAACCCACGGCGATGCCCACCGAGAACACGGTAAGAATCAGTGTCACAACCGTTTCGTCGCCGTGCATCCACTCCTTGGCGTAAGCCGGGATCTGCGTCAGGTAGATCGCCCCGACGAACCAGAACCAGGAGTTGCCGACAATCGAGCGCGAAACGGCCGGAGTCTGCCCCAAGCCCAGGCGCAGGGTGGCCCATGACTGGCTGAAAATGTTCCAGTTCAGGCGCATTTGCGGAGCGGCCGCAGCTGCCCGGGGAATTGCCCGGCTGGCCAGATAACCCAGCACCGCGACCCCGATGATGGCGCCCGAGACAATCGGGGCGTAATGCGTGGAGGACATCATGATCCCCGCGCCGATGGTGCCCGCAAGGATCGCCAGGAAGGTGCCCATTTCCACCAGGCCGTTCCCGCCTACCAGCTCTTCCTCATGCAACGCCTGGGGCAGGATCGAGTACTTCACCGGGCCGAACAGCGCCGAATGAGTGCCCATGGCAAACAGCGCCAGTAGCATCAGCGACAAGTGATCGAAGACAAAACCCACCGCCCCCACCGCCATGATCACGATTTCCCCCAGCTTGATCAGGCGGATCAGCGCATCCTTGGCGAACTTCTCGCCGAACTGCCCGGCCAGGGCCGAGAACAGAAAGAACGGCAGGATGAACAGCAAGGCACAGAGGTTGACCCAGATCGATCGGTCCCCCTCGATGCTCAGCTTGTAGAGAATGGCCAGGATCAACGACTGCTTGAAGATGTTGTCGTTGAAGGCGCCAAGGGACTGCGTGATGAAAAACGGCAGGAACCGCCGCTTGCGAAGCAAGGTGAACTGCGAGGGGTGACTCATCTTCCGTGTTCCTGAGTGGCGAGGATACTGTTATTGGAATGCCGAACATCGATCCAGGCCACACCTTACCTGTCTTTACCGATTATTTGTGCAAGCCGGCAATGCACGGCGAAACAAACAGCTCTCCTTTATAGGCGCCCTGCACCGTGCGCTTGGCCACGATCAGCCACATCACGGCCAGGGCCGCCACCAACACGCCGCCCATCACACTGAAGAACCCCAGGTGCAGGGTGCTACCCAACTTGAGGGTCGCCAGCGAATACACCCCCAAGGGGAATGTGAACCCCCACCAGCCAAGGTTGAAGGGGATGCCCTCACGCAGATAGCGCCGGGTGATCAGCAAGGCCATCAACATCCACCACAGACCGAAGCCCCAGAGGGTCAAGCCGGCCACCAACCCCAGGCCAGCGGCGATTTCGCCAATGCCCGCAAGGTTATTGGCGGCGAAGATCGCCGGTGCATCGCCACCCAGTACCAGCATGCCCAATGCACCGGTACCGATCGGCCCCAGGGCCAGCCAGCTCGAAGCCGCCATGCTTTCATGGGGCAATTTGTGCAAGGCCATGCGCAGCAGGAGAATCGTCAGGATGCTGAACGCCACAGGCAACGAAAACGCCCACAACACGTAGCTGGTACTGAGCATCACCAACTGGGCATGGGCATCTTGCAAGTGAGGGGCCAGCAGGCCGCCGCTGGCCGCGGCCACTTCGGCAGCGACCACTGGCAACAGCCAGACAGCGGTCATCTGGTCGATGCTGTGTTCCTGGCGGGTAAACATCATGTAGGGAATCAACACACCGCAGGCCAGGGACATGGCCACATCCAGCCACCACAACACCTGCGCCGGCATCAGCACCGCCTCCCCCCAATGAGGCAAGCCAAACAGCAACAGGCCGTTGATGATAGTGGCCAGCCCCATGGGGATGGTGCCGAAGAACATCGAGACGGTGGAATGCCCAAAGATCCGTCGCGCCTCATCGAAGAACATCACCCAGCGCGCGGTGTACAGCGCGGTAAACAGCAGGAACAGAACGATGGTCAGCCACCAGAACCCTTCGGCCACCAAGCGCAGCCCAGGAACTTCGGCAGGCCATTGGGCCAACGCCAGGGCCAGGACGCCAGTCCCCATGGTGGCGGCGAACCAATTGGGCGTGAACTGACGAATAGCTTCGCGCGGATGGGGTAGATGACTCAGGGGCCGGCGGCCGGCTTTGACGCTTTGGGTGCATGGCATGTTAGGGGTCTCCTGTCCTCTGAAGAGGTTGGAGCCCATGGTAGAACCTAATCGAATATCTATATAACGGGTAATTTCTCTATCTGTTATCTATTTTATAGATATACGCTCAAATACTGCCCTCACACTCGATGACCAGCACCCGGGCGACACCCAGGGGATGGGCCACATGCTCGGTCCCCATAGAGGCATGGAAGATATCGCCCACCTCAAGCAACACTGTCTGTTCGAGTCCGGCGTGGCGATAGTGCATTCGCACCCGACCGTTCAACACGACGAACACCTCTTCCCCCTCGTTGATGTGCCATCGATAAGGCTGGTCGGTCCAGTGCAAGCGCGTGCCAATGCCATTCATGCTGGCAATATCCAGGGCCGCCCAGGCGCGCTCGCCGACAAAGTCGGCACTGCGAATGACCTTCATGAGCGCCCCCGCGTGCAGGCGTCGGAACACTGTCCGGGGCAATGCAAAAAGGCAACGGTCCAGGCCACGGCGGGCTCCTTGAGTACGGGAAACGAAGCCCCATCCTGAGCGGCCGAGCCCTGATAAAGAAGTGGCCCGATGGCCATGCTTCGATAGAATCAGGCCAACTTTTCCAAACGCCTACGACATGAACAATCCAATCCGCATCGCGGTGATCGCCTTCGATGGCATCAGCCCATTTCACCTCTCGGTACCGCTGCTGGTGTTCGATGAACAGGACCGGGGACTCGGGCTGCCAGGTTTCCAGGTGCGCGTCTGTGCGTTTGAAAACCCGCCGCTGCGCACTTCGGCCGGTTTCGATATCACCGCCCATCATGATTTGGACGAACTGCACACGGCCGACGTGATTGTCATGCCCTCCTGGCGCGATAGCCTTGAGCGACCACCACAGGTGTTGCTCGACGCCCTGCTCCAGGCCCATCGACGAGGAGCCCGCCTGGTGGGGTTGTGCCTGGGGGCCTTCGTCCTGGCGGAGACCGGACTGCTGGACGGTCACCCGGCAACCACTCACTGGCGCTGGGCGCAGACCTTTGCTGAAAGATTCCCCCAGGTCGCCCTGGATGCCGATGTGCTGTATGCCGAAGCCGGCAACCTGCTGACGTCCGCTGGTACCGTCGCCGGCCTGGACTGCTGCCTCCACCTGCTGGAGCAACTGTGCGGCGCACAAAACACCCACAAGCTGGCCAGGCACTTGGTGATTGCCCCGCATCGCTCCGGTGGCCAGGCCCAGTTCATCGAACGCGCCATGCCCAAGGGCGGCGAGCGGGACCGCATGGGACTGTTACTGCAATGGCTGGAACGGCACTTTACCGAAGATCACTCGCTGGATGCCCTGGCAGAACGGGCTGCCATGAGCCGACGTTCGTTTACCCGGCACTTTCGCCAACTGACGGGCACCACTGTCGGCCAGTGGTTGATCAGGCAACGCCTGAATCATGCCCAGCGCCTGCTGGAAACCAGCCAGCAGAGTATCGAGGCCATCGCCCTGGCTTCGGGTTTTGCCAGCGCCCTGTCGATGCGCCAGCACTTCACCGGTGTCTTGCTGCTTTCTCCTTCGGCCTACCGGGCGCAATTCCGCCGCCCTTGAAGTGCCCGGTTCAAAGCCCCGGTTCACCAGCCACCACCGGACGCTGGCGCATCAGGGCCAGCAGGGCGCCCAGGGACAGGAGAATCAGCACTGCACCATAACCATCGGTGGTAGCCACCAGGCCGAAGTTGCGAGCCAATCCTCCAGCCAGCAATGCCGGCAGGCAGAACGCCAGGTAGCTCAGGACATAGAACGCCGACAACAGCCCGGCCCGCTCGTGGGGCAAGGCCAGGGGCACCACACTGCGCAACGCCCCCAGGAAACCGCCACCGAAACCGCTGCCCAGCACCAGGGTGCCAAAGAAAAACAGCAGCAGGCTAGCACTGTGCACCGCAGCCAGGATCAGCGCCACGCCCAGGGCCAACAATCCGGCCCCCAGGCGCAGGACCCCGTCGGGCCGCCGCTCGCGCAGGGAATAGATCATCACTGCTCCGCTGAGCGTCAGCACAGCGACCAAGCCGCCGCCGATCAGGTTCGAGGTGAAGCCAGTGGCAGCCCGTACCAGGGACGGCGCCAGGGATAGATAGAAACCACCCACTGCCCAGACCGCCACATCCACCGGCAGTGCCAGCCATAGCGCACGCCGTGCCTGCACAGGCACATGCAGGGTCGGACGCAGCGAGGCCCAGGCCCCCGGTTGCGCACTGACGCTTTCCGGCAGGCGCCAGATATACAAGGCCTGGAGCACGAACAAACCGAGCAGCAGCCAATAACTCAATTGCAGCGGCAACGGCGCGAACTCCACCAGCAAACTGGCCCCCATGGCCCCGCAGGCCATGCCCAGTAGCGGTGCGATGCTGTTGACCAGCGGCCCCTGCTCTCGATCGGTATCCAGCAGCGCGGCCCCCAGGGCACTGGTGGCCATGCCGGTCGCGAAGCCTTGGACCATGCGGGCAGCGATCAGCCAGTACACGCTGCTTTCATTGATAAACAGCAGCATGGCCAGGATATTGAGCAACAGGCCGGTAAAAATCACCGGGCGACGTCCCAGGTAATCCGACAACGAACCGACCGTCAGCAACGCTGCCAGCAGGCACATGGCGTAGACGCCGAACACCAGCGTCAGCATCGCCGCAGAAAAATGCAGATTTTGCTGGTACAGGTGGTACAAGGGGGTCGGCACGCTGGAGGCGGCCAGGAAACCGAGCAAAGTCACAGCCAGGAACAGCAGGCTGCAACGGTTGGACACGCGAGTGTCGATAGCACCAGGCATAGGGCACGCCCCACTAAAGCTAATATTTTGCTTTTGCGGAGTGTGCTACTGCCAAGCGCTTAAAGCAAATTCTTTGTGTTAAGGTTCGACCCCATGGCTATTAAAGAAGGTTTACGCCCAGGCGGTCGCAGCGCCCGGGTCCAGGAATCCATCCATCGAGCAGTGCGCGAGCTTCTTGAAGAACAGGAACGCTCAACCCTGACCGTCCCGCTGATCGCCACTCGCGCCGGCGTCACCCCTTCGACCATCTACCGGCGCTGGGGCGACCTGGCGACCTTGCTCGCCGACGTCGCCCTGGCCCACATGCGCCCGGACAGCGAACCGGCCAACACCGGCAACCTGCGCGGCGACCTGCTGGCCTGGGCCGAACAATACCTGGACGAGATGAGCTCCGAGCCCGGGCGCAACATGATGCGTGACGTCCAATGCAGCGCCACCCCGGGTTATTGCGCGACCATCCTCAGTGGCCAGTTGCGGATCATCCTCGACCGTTATCGGAGCAGCTCCGCCCCCTTGCCGGACGTGGACCGACTGCTGAACCTGGTCGTGGCGCCCACGGTGTTTCGCATCCTGTTCGCCGCCGCCCCCCTCAAGGTCGAGGAACTCCACGAACTGGTCAACATCGCCCTGCTACCGGCGCCCGAGCCCCACTCCCGGACAAACTGAAGCGCCCTGCGACATCAGGCCGCGCCGATACCATGGTCGACACTGACGAGGACCCGACATCGTGCCAGACTGTCTGGCCGGGATGATGTGCCCGGTGTTTTCGTTCCGGAGTTCCCATGTCGTTGTCCAGCGGGCTGATTGCCGCCGTCGCCCTGGCCTATATGGCCATCATGTTCGCCATCGCCTTCTATGGCGATCGGCGCAGTGCGCCCCTTCCACCACGCGTACGGGCCTGGGTATATAGCCTTTCACTGGCGGTCTATTGCACCAGCTGGACCTTCTTTGGCGCCGTGGGCCAGGCCACCGAGCAACTCTGGGCCTTCCTGCCGATCTACCTGGGGCCGATCCTGCTGCTGGTCTTCGCACCCTGGGTGCTGCAGAAGATGGTGATGATCAGCAAGCAGGAGAACATCACCTCGATCGCCGACTTCATCGCCGCACGCTATGGCAAATCCCAGTCCCTGGCGGTAGTCGTGGCGCTGATCTGCCTGGTGGGCGTACTGCCCTACATCGCCCTGCAGCTCAAGGGCATCGTGCTCGGGGTCAACCTGCTGATCGGCGCGGGAGCCGACACCATGGGCACGCGCGCCCAGGACACGGCGCTGATCGTGTCGCTGATCCTGGCCCTGTTCACTATCGTCTTCGGCACCCGCAACCTGGACGCCACCGAACACCACCGGGGCATGGTGCTGGCGATTGCCTTCGAGTCCCTGGTCAAACTGTTCGCCTTCCTCGCCGTTGGGGTCTTCGTGACCTTCGGCCTGTACGACGGCTTCGACGACCTGTTCAACCAGGCCATGCTGGCGCCGCGCCTGGAGCAGTACTGGGAAGAAACCATCAACTGGCCATCGATGGTGGTGCAGACCGGGGTGGCGATGATGGCGATCATCTGCCTGCCCCGCCAGTTCCACGTCACCGTGGTGGAAAACATCGAACCCCAGGACCTGCGCCTGGCCAAGTGGGTGTTCCCGGCCTATCTGGCCCTGGCTGCGCTGTTCGTGGTGCCCATCGCCCTGGCCGGGCAGATGCTCCTGCCCAGCAGCGTGCTGCCGGACTCCTTCGTCATCAGCCTGCCCCTGGCCCAGGCCCACCCAGCGCTGGCCCTGCTGGCCTTCATCGGTGGTGCATCAGCCGCCACCGGTATGGTGATCGTCGCCAGCGTGGCACTCTCGACCATGGTCTCCAATGACATGCTGCTGCCCTGGCTGCTGCGGCACAAGAACGCCGAACGCCCTTTCGAGGTGTTCCGCCACTGGATGCTCTCGGTGCGCCGGGTGAGCATCGTCGCCATCCTGCTGCTGGCTTATGTCAGCTATCGCTTGCTGGGCTCCACCGCCAGCCTGGCCACCATCGGCCAGATCGCCTTCGCCGCGGTGACCCAGCTGGCGCCGGCCATGGTCGGCGCGCTGTACTGGAAACAGGCCAACCGGCGCGGTGTGTTCGCCGGCCTCGCCGCGGGTACCTTCATCTGGTTCTACACCCTGGTACTGCCCATCGCCGCCCATAGCCTGGGCTGGTCCCTGAGCAGCTTCCCGGGGTTGGCCTGGCTGCACGGCAACCCACTGAACCTGCCGATCACGCCGTTGACCCAGGGCGTGGTGCTGTCCCTGGCAGGCAACTTCACCCTGTTCGCCTGGGTTTCGGTACTGTCGCGCACCCGGGTTTCGGAGCATTGGCAGGCCGGGCGCTTCATCGGCCAGGAAATCAGCAGCCGCCTGAGCTCTCGCTCGATGCTGGCCGTCCAGATCGACGACCTGCTGAAACTGGCCGCGCGTTTTGTCGGTGAGGAGCGCGCCCGCCAGAGCTTCATTCGCTTCGCCTACCGCCAAGGCAAGGGCTTCAACCCCAACCAGAATGCCGACGGTGAGTGGATCGCCCATACCGAGCGCCTGCTGGCTGGTGTATTGGGCGCTTCTTCGACCCGGGCAGTGGTCAAGGCCGCCATCGAGGGGCGGGACATGCAGCTCGAGGACGTGGTGCGTATCGCCGACGAAGCCTCCGAGGTCCTGCAGTTCAACCGCGCCCTGCTGCAAGGGGCGATCGAGAACATCACCCAGGGCATCAGCGTGGTGGACCAGTCCCTGAAGCTGGTGGCCTGGAATCGTCGCTACCTCGAACTGTTCAATTATCCCGAAGGCCTGATCAGCGTCGGCCGGCCGATCGCCGACATCATTCGCCACAATGCCGAGCGAGGCCTGTGCGGGCCCGGCGAAGCGGAGGTCCATGTGGCCCGACGCCTGCACTGGATGCGTCAGGGACGGGCCCACACGTCCGAGCGACTGTTCCCCAACGGCCGGGTGATCGAACTGATCGGCAACCCGATGCCCGGCGGCGGCTTCGTCATGAGCTTCACCGACATCACCCCGTTTCGCGAAGCCGAGCAGGCCCTGACCGAAGCCAACGAAGGCCTGGAGCAAAGGGTGGCGGAGCGTACCCATGAGCTGTCGCAACTCAATGCCGCGCTGATCGAGGCCAAGGGCACCGCAGAGATGGCCAACCAGTCCAAGACACGATTCCTGGCTGCCGTCAGCCATGACCTGATGCAACCATTGAACGCCGCGCGGCTGTTTTCCGCAGCGCTTTCACATCAGGAAGACGGCTTGTCCGCCGAGGCCCAGCAACTGGTCCAGCACCTGGACAGCTCGCTGCGCTCGGCCGAGGACCTGATCAGCGACCTGCTGGATATCTCGCGCCTGGAAAACGGCAAGATCACCCCGGATCGCAAGCCTTTTGTCCTCAATGAGCTGTTCGACACCCTGGGCGCAGAATTCAAGGCACTGGCCCAGGAACAAGGGCTGCAATTCCGCCTGCGCGGCAGCCACCTGCGTATCGACAGCGACAGCAAGCTGCTGCGCCGGGTCCTGCAGAACTTCCTGACCAATGCCTTCCGCTACGCCAAGGGCCCCGTGCTCCTGGGGGCCCGTCGTCGGGGCGACTCGCTGAGCCTTGAGGTATGGGATCGGGGTCCGGGAATTCCCCTGGACAAGCAGCAGGTGATCTTCGAGGAATTCAAGCGCCTGGACAGCCACCAGACCCGCGCCGAAAAAGGCCTGGGCTTGGGCCTGGCCATCGCCGATGGCTTGTGCCGGGTACTTGGCCACCCCCTGCAAGTCCGCTCATGGCCTGGCAAGGGCAGCGTATTCAGCGTCAGCGTGCCCCTGGCCCGCAGCAACGCGATCGCCCCCGGAAAGGCCACGGAGCTCAACGGACAGTCGCTCAATGGAGGACAAGTACTCTGCGTGGATAATGAAGACAGCATCCTGATCGGCATGAACAGCCTGCTCAGCCGCTGGGGATGCCAGGTCTGGACGGCACGCAATCGCGACGAATGCGCCGCGCTACTCAAGGAAGGCATCAGGCCGCAACTGGCCCTGGTGGATTACCACCTGGACAACGGCGAGACCGGCACCGATGTCATGGCGTGGCTGCGTACCCAGTTGGGTGAGCCGGTGCCCGGGGTGGTGATCAGCGCCGACGGGCGCCCGGAGATGGTCGCCCAAGTACACGCCGCCGGCTTGGACTACCTGGCCAAACCGGTGAAACCAGCCGCATTGCGCGCCTTGCTCAGCCGGCATCTACCCCTGGGGTGAGGAGCGAGCTACTCCGGCAGCTCCAGCTCCTGCCCATCGACATCGGTCATCGCCCGCTCCAGCAAGTCCGCCGGCAGGCTCTTGCTGGCACGGGCGCCTAGCAGCTTGAGCTGCTCGCTACGACTGATCAGGTTGCCGCGCCCCTCGGTCAGTTTGTTACGCGCGGCGGCATAAGCCTTGTCCAACTGCTGCAGGCGATTGCCGACTTCATCCAGGTCCTGGATAAACAGTACGAACTTGTCATACAGCCAACCTGCTCGCTCGGCGATCTCCCGGGCATTCTGGCTCTGGCGCTCCTGCTTCCACAGGCTGTCAATCACCCGCAGGGTAGCGAGCAAGGTCGTCGGACTGACGATCACGATATGCCGGTCGAAGGCTTCCTGGAAAAGGTTCGGCTCGGCTTGCAAGGCCGCGGAGAATGCCGCTTCGATCGGTACGAACAGCAGGACGAAATCAAGGCTGTGCAAACCCTCTAGACGCTTGTAATCCTTGCCGGCCAAGCCTTTGACATGATTGCGCAGGGACAGCACATGCTGCTTCAAGGCAGCCTGGGCAACCTGCGGATCATCGCTACCGACAAACTGCTGGTAGGCGGTGAGGCTAACCTTGGAGTCCACTACCACCTGCTTGTCGCCCGGCAACAGGATCAGTACATCGGGTTGGAAACGCTCGCCATCCGGGCCTTTCAGGCTGACCTGGGTCTGGTATTCACGGCCCTTCTCCAGACCTGCGTGCTCCAGCACCCGCTCGAGAATCAGCTCGCCCCAGTTACCCTGGGTTTTCTGCCCCTTGAGGGCACGAGTCAGGTTGGTGGCCTCATCGCTCAGGCGCAGGTTCAACTGCTGCAGGCGCTCCAGCTCCTTGGCCAGGGAAAAGCGTTCCCGGGCCTCGGCCTGGTAACTCTCCTCCACGCGCTTTTCAAAGGACTGGATACGCTCCTTGAGCGGATCCAGCAATTGCCCAAGTCGCTGTTGGCTGGTCTCGGCAAAACGCTGCTCGCGCTCATCGAAGATCTTGCCCGCCAATTCGGCGAATTGCGCCCGTAGTTCATCCCGGGAGCCTTGCAGGTCCATGAGCCGCTGCTGGTGGCTTTCCTGTTGCTCACGCAACTCGGCACTCAATGACGCGGCCTGAGCATCCAGGCGCCGCAACTCACTCTCCTTGGCCGCACGCTCCAGGCTCCAGGCATGGGCTGCGTCCCGGGCGTTGTCACGCTCGATCTGCAACAACTCGACTTCCCGCCCCAGGGCGGCCATCTCTGCCTGCTTGAGGCCATTGGCCTGGCTCAGGTCGCTGACTTCATCACGGCTGGCGTCCAGTTGCGCCAGCAGCCCTTCCTGGGCCATCTGGGCCGTCGCCAGCCGCTCCTCCAGGAGCGCCAGCTCAGCCTGGCTGGAACTGGCGCGACGCTGCAGTTGCCAGGCCAATGCCAGCAGCGGCAACGCGGCGCCCGCCAGGCCTAGCAGCATGCTGGTCAAGTCCATAGCCATAGCGACTCCTGCCATCAAGATAAGGAATGAAGGTTAACCAAGCAGTCAGGGGTTGGACAGATCAGTCTTCGATCCGAACCAGCTCTTGTTGAGCACGACGGTCACCAGCGCGAGCCGCCTGGCGCAACAGGTCGTGGCCGATACGCCGATCTCGCGCATTGCCACATTCGCTACACATCAATCGACCCAAACGGCTCTGGGCCACCACCACCCCTTCCCGGGCCGGCTGCTTGAGCAAACGTCCGGCGAAGTGCTTGACGCTCGAGCTATGCCCAAGGCGAGGACTATCCAACAACCACAGGGCGACACGTAGGGAGAAACGCTTGGGTTCGGTAACACTTGCAGGGGTAGCGGTAACAGAAGGTGATACTGAGCGAAACTTCATAAAGCACTGTGGGGCAGATCGAAAGGCGCGCCACTCTACTCCTTTTTTCGCCAGGGTAAAGTCAAAAAGAGCCAGCACGCCCGTCCTAGAGCAAGTGCTTGGGACAATCCACAGAAGCTGTGGATAACTCAGTGGACAACCCCTCCACAACCCTCGCGAAGCCCCATGAGACGGGCCTTCCAGTCAAACTGACGATTTTTTCACCAGTAAAAAAAAGCGATGTTTATCATTGACTTAAATTCTCGAGACAGGCTATAGGCCATGCTTCGAAGAAGGTGACAACAGGGTGACACGCTGCGCAACAAGTGTGCACAACCGCACCGAAATTAGCGTCGGTAACGCACCGTTTTCGTACACGCCAGAGCCAGTAGGGTTACACTTTCGCGCTAGACCTTGGGGGAATTTTCCTAATGCGCTTGCATTGTTTCCCTCAACTCAATAGAATGGCCGCCGTTAGTACCAAGCTGAAAGTCAATTCTGGTCGAACAAGTCCCCCGGTAGCCCTCCAAAACGAGCAGCAACCGAACCTCAAGGACCGACCATCTCGCTGGTTTCCAGGCAGATTCGCACCTAACCAGGCCCAGGAATAAAACCCAAGGCCAAGCGCGAAACACCTGCTCTGACCGAACCAACCTGCAAATTGATCAGGATCTCCACCCTGGGCCCAGAACCTTAGCCCTTGTTGTGCTGCCTGACCTCCTAAGTACCTACCTGCCAGCCTTAGCGCAACTGTAATCAAAGCGCTGCAAACTGGCTGCTTTGTTCCAGACAGGTTCTTCGCTCGACCCTTGGCGGTCGGCGTTACTGGAACGTTTTAACGTTGCACGGTTCTATAACCGTGTCATTTGTAGGAACACCTAATAATATGTCTATTCAAATCCAGACTCAGGATGCCATTCGCACCCTAACCCACGCTTTTGCACCATTGAACTGCCTGATCATGGCAACCCGCAAAGGCGGCTTTAGTTTTACCCTGGTCAACGAACACGGCATCGCTCGCCACAGCGAACGCCTGTACCCCGACCAGTACTCCAGCGCCGAGCCACTGCAAGCAGTGATCGAACGCACCCGCCAGGCCCTGGTCGCCTGATCCGGCAGTACGCCGAAACCCAAAAGCCCCGCCCTGCTGCGGGGTTTTTTATTGCCTGTGATTTATCGGTCGGCTGCAGCGATCAAAGTACTAATCGGCATAAGGCATATAACAAGAGAACGGAAATATTTTAAAAACAGTCCTTTACAGCACAGATATGACACTACACTTCAACTCAAGCGGCCCGATCCGCTTCCGGCAAACCTGATCCCCTTCATTCGCTGCCAAGCACCTTCAGGTTTCGCCGGCCAATTCAATTCTCGAGGGCCTTATGGGTATCGCCGCCAGCGAGTTGTGCCGCTATGTCATTCGCCCAACACTGATGTACCTGGGTAGCCATAGCAAGACCGCTGAAGCCCTGTTATTGGGCATCGCCGCCAGCCAGTCCGCGCTGGGCTCGGCCCTGCACGATCGTCGCGGCCATGGCCTGTATCGCATCACCGAACCCCGCCACCGCGCCCTCTGGGACCACTACCTGGCACTGGACCCGGAACGCGCCAGCCTGGTTCGCGGGCTGGCCAGCCAGCATGCATTTCTCAGTGGCCCTCACCTGGAACTGACCGTGAACCTGCGCTATGCCACGGCCATTGCCTGGCTGCTGGTGGAAGAACAACACACCCCGCTTCCCGCTGCCGACGACCTGCTCGGCATGGCCCGTATCTGGAGAAAGACTTTTCAACCACAAGGACGCCTCAGAGATTTCGCCTACGCCTGGCAAACCTGCATTTCGCCACTGAATCAGGTCGCCTGCTGACAACCACTTTTACAAGATCAGAGAAAAAGCCTGATTTTGGTCGGATTGTCCTACAAAACCGCTCTAAATCAACTATTGCAGCCTATAGCGCCGAGACAGAAATATTGGTAGTTTTCGCCTCGGTGATCATCAGGAGTTCTAATAATGAAAAAAGTAATGCTCAAATCCACCATTGGCCTCGCCGTTGCGGTGGCATCCAGCCAGATCTTCGCAAGCGGCTTCGCCCTTAACGAACAAAGCATCAGCGGCATGGGTACCGGCTTCGCTGGCCGCTCTTCCGCTGCCGAAGATGCAAGCACCCTCTATGGCAACCCTGCCGGCATGTCCCTGCTCAAGCGCGACCAAGTAACCGTGGGCGTAGCGGCAATCGATGCCAAGACCAATATCAAGAACGAGAAAGGTGGCGCTCCTGGCGGCTCCAACGATGGCGACATGGTGCCATTTACCAGCGTCCCAATGGGCTTCATCGTCAAGCAACTGGGTGATGGCTGGGCCTTTGGTCTGGGTGCCTATGCACCTTTCGGCCTGATTACCAACTATGAAAGTAACTCTGCCGGTCGTTATTACGGCAAGAAGAGCGAAGTTAAGGTCGTGACCCTGCAACCGACCATCAGCTACGCCTTCAACGACATGGTATCCATCGGTTTCGGCCCAACGATCAACCGTATCAGTGGCCAGCTGACCTCGGCAGTGCCATTTGCTCCGACCCTCGGAAAAAACGACGGTAGGGTGAACGTCAAGGGTGATGACACCGCCATTGGTTACAACGTCGGTATCATTGTCCAGCCGACCGAAAGCACCCGCCTCGGCCTGACTTACCACTCCAAGGTCAAGTACGAGCTCGACGGCCATACCAATATCTCCGGCATAGGCTTCGGTGCATACAACGGCAACCGCTACAAGGCCTCCCTGGATATCACTACTCCAGAAATCGTCGACTTCTCGATCACCCAGAAGCTGGACGACCAATGGACCGTCTACGCAGGTAGCACCTGGACCCGCTGGAGCCGCCTGAAAGACATCACCGTCAATAACGAAGGCGTTCCAGCGCGACTGGGTGGCACCGCCGGCCCTATCGGCACCAGTGTCGAGCCACAGAACTGGCATGACACCTGGGCCTCGGCCATCGGTGTCTCCTACAAGCTGAACAAAGAGTGGGTACTGCGCAGCGGCCTGTCGGTCGACCAGGCACCAACCAACAACACCGATCGCTCCGTACGCATCCCGACAGGCGATCGTAAGGCCATCAGCTTCGGTGCCGGGTACAGCCCAACCGACGACCTGACCTTCGACGTGGCCGTGTCCTACCTGAAAGAAGAAGACGTCAATGTCAACCGTACTGGCAAAGGCCCTGCTTATAGCGCAACCTACCAGAACAGTGCCTGGGGCTATGGCCTGGGTGCCACCTACAAGTTCTAAACCGTTGTAGGCGCTTCCTGGTTTGACAAAAACCCCGCAAATGCGGGGTTTTTTCATGATCAGGCAGGACCGTCAGGACCCCGACGCCAGCGCCTTCTCCACGGCTTCGATGAACTCCGGGTTATCCGGCTTGGTCAGGCTGGAGAAATTGGCAATCACCTTGCCCTGGCGGTCCACCACGTACTTGTAGAAGTTCCACTTCGGCGTACTACTCTGCTCGGCCAGCGCCTTGAACAGGTGCACCGCATCTGCGCCTCTGACCTTCTGCGGCTCGGTCATGGTGAACGTCACACCATAGTTGACATAGCAGACCTTGGCGGTCTGCGCCCCATCCTTGGCTTCTTGCTTGAAGTCATTGGACGGTACTCCCAGCACTTCCAGCCCTTGGTCCTTGTATCGCCGGTACAAGGCCTCAAGGCCCTTGAACTGCGGGGCGAAGCCGCAAAAACTTGCCGTGTTGACCACCACCAGCGGCTTGCCGGCAAAGCGCTGGCACAGATCGATGGACTCCTTGGCGTGCAGCTTGGGCAACGAGCCCTGCAGCAGTGCAGGGCAATCAGCGGCCCAGGTCGAACCGACGAGAGTCACGAGCAAAGCTGGAACAGCAAACCAGCGCATGGCCATATCCGGTGTCCTTGAGTAAGCGCAAGACACTGAAGTTACTCGCCCCTGCACACGCCTAGCAAGCGCCCATGCCCAACTGCATCAACGCCAACCCACCGCGGTGCCAACCCCACCAGGCCAGCAACAGCAGGACGGTCCCCACTCCCAGACCGATGCCCCAAGCGAGCCAGGGCCTCATGCGGCGCTGGCCTGCAAGCGCGCCACGGGACGCTCACGCACCGGCCAATTGAGGGCAGCAGCCAACAGGCTGAGCAAGACCGCCACCTGCCAGATCAGGTCGTAGCTGCCTGTGCGGTCATACACCACGCCTCCCAGCCAGCCCCCCAGGAAAGAACCCAATTGGTGGAACAGGAACACGATACCGCCAAGCATCGACAGGTTCCTGACCCCAAACAAGGTGGCCACCGTCCCGTTGGTCAAGGGCACGGTCGATAGCCAGAGAAACCCCATGGCCATGCCGAACAGGTAGGCACTGGTCTGGGTCACCGGCAGCCACAGGAACAACACGATCACCACCGCCCGCAGCAGATAGAGGGCCGTGAGCAGACGCGGCTTGGAAATCCGCCCCCCGAGCCAACCTGCGGTATAGGTCCCGAAGATGTTGAACAGGCCGATCAAGGCCAGCACCGTGGTACCTACCGTCGCTGGCAGGTGCTGGTCCACCAGGTAGGCCGGAAGATGCACACCGATAAACACCACCTGGAAGCCGCAGACGAAAAAGCCGAACGCCAGCAACCAGAACCCGGAATGAGAGCACGCCTCGCGCAGGGCTTCTGCCAAGGTTTGCTCGTGCCCTAGCACCGGTAGCGGTTTGTCCTTGAGCATGCTCACCAAGGGCACGATCAACGCAACCAGCAAGCCCAGCACCAACAATGCACTGGACCAGCCCAGCCAGCCGATCAGGCCGAGGGTTCCGGGCAACATGGCGAACTGTCCGAAAGAGCCTGCGGCACTGGCGAGCCCCATGCCCATGCTGCGCTTCTCTGGCGGCAACGCCCGACCAACCACACCAAGAATCACCGAGAACGACGTACCGGACAGGCCGATGCCGATCAACAACCCGGCACTCAGGGACAGCGACAGGGGGGAATCCGCCAACCCCATGAACAGCAACCCGACGGCATACAGCACACCACCGATGAGCACCACCTTCGCCGCCCCGAAACGGTCGGCCAGCGCCCCGGTGAAAGGCTGGGCCAGGCCCCAGATCAGGTTCTGCAAGGCGATGGCAAACGCGAAGACTTCACGCCCCCAGCCGAATTGCGCACTCATGGGTGGCAGGAACAGGCCGAAGCCATGCCTGATACCCAGCGATAAAGCCAGAATCAGTGCACTGCCAAGAAGTACCCAACTGCTGGTACGCCACGTCGATGACATTTTTATTCTCCGTTACGGGTAGCTACCCGCTTATATTCGAACGAACCCTCATCAAGCCAGTTCGTTCAGCAAGGCCAACAGGGTTTCACGCTTCTGCGCCCCCAGGCGATCGATCAGTCGCTGCTGGGCAGCCTCCCAGGCCGGCAGGGCTGCGGCCAGCCGCTCACGCCCGGCCTCGGTGAGTTGCACCAGGCGGTTGCGTTGGTCGTCACCCTCCATCAAGCGCACCAAGCCAGCAGCCTCCAGGACCCGCACGTTGCGCCCTAGCGTACTGCGATCCAGCCCCATGGCTTCAGCCAGGCTGGAAATGCTTGGCTGGTCCAGGCGCAGCAGATTATTCAGCAAGGAATACTGGGCGACGTTGATCCCGAAGCCATCGAGGGCTCCGTCATAGAACCTGCTGACGCCACGGGCGGCGCGCCGCAGGTTGGTGCACAAACATTGAGAGGGAAGCATGATGCGTGTATATACCCGCGACTGATCCAAGGCAATAATTTTCAATAAAAATACCGCAGCGCACTGTTGTTCAAAACAGCGCCACGCTCAGCAAAACCACCATCTCCAACAGCTCCAGCAAGGCCCCGGCGGTATCTCCAGTAGTACCCCCAAGCCGCCGCAGCATCAGATGGCGCAACCAGCAGAACGCCGCGAAAGCCATGAGCAGGGCCCACAGCCCGCTATACCCCCCTAGCAGCAGGCAGGCCAGCACGCTAAAGCCCATCACCTGCCGCCCAGCCAAACGCGGCAAATGATCAGCCAGGGCCTGCCCCAGGCCACCGGCACGCACATAAGGCGTGCTTAAGAACAGCCCAAGCAAGGCGCTACGCCCGATCAGCGGTGCCAGCAGCAGGGCAAAGCCCTGCTGCCGTTCGATCAGGACCACCAGGGCAGTGAACTTGAGCAACAGCACCAGTACCAGGGTCACTACGGCAATCGGCCCGCTGCGAGGGTCCTTCATGATGCTCAGGGTACGCTCACGATCACCAAAACCACCCAGCCAGGCATCGGCACTGTCCGCCAACCCATCCAGATGCAAGCCGCCACTGAGCAAGACCCAGGCCGCCAGGAGCAGGGCCGCCTGCAGCAATACCGGAACCCCACCGAGCAAGGCACTCAACGCCCATAGCAAGATCCCGAAGAGCAACCCCACCAGCGGATAGCACAACAGGGAGCGCCCCAGCTCCTTAGGCTGCGGCATGCCTGGCAGGCGGATCGGCAGGCTGCTGAGGAACTGCAAGGCAATCCAGAACGGCAGCATCTCAACCCTCCTCGCTCAAGCAGCCGGCCGCCATCACCTTCAGGCTGAAAAAGGCGCCATGGTTCACTTCGACATTCAACAGCTGTTCACGAGGCAGTCCGCGCGCCCTGGCCAACAGCAGGCGCATCACGCCGCCATGGCTGACCAGCAGTACACGTCGACCGGCGTGAGCCAGGTGAAGGCGGTCGATCGCCGCCAGCACCCGCTGTGAGAAACGCTCCACCGGCTCACCTTCAGGCGGGGTGAAAGCATAGGGATCGGACCAGAAGCGCCCCAGCACCTCGGCATCGGTCTGCATCAGGGATGCCGCACTGCGCCCCTCCCAGGCACCAAAATGCAGCTCTTGCAGGTCCGGTTCCAGGACCAGCGGCAATTGCAGACGCTCGGTCAATTGCTCGGCAAACCGAGCACAACGCTGTAAAGGCGAACTGACCACCAAATCCCATTCACCGCGCCCCTGGATTCCATCGTGCATCTGCTGCCAGCCATGGCTGGTCAGCGCATCGTCCAGGCTGCCACGCAAGCCCCCCCCCGACTCGGTCTCGCCGTGGCGCAACAGATCCAGGTGCAGGATCATGCCGGACGGTCTGCCACGGCAGCCTCGGCAAAGGTCGCCATCTGCCCATGCAGGTCGCAAGCCAGGCGCAACAAAGGTACCGCCAGTGCCGCACCACTGCCCTCACCCAGGCGCAGCCCCAGGTCCAGCAAGGGGTCGGCCTCCAGGACCTGCAACACATGGCGATGCCCCGGCTCGGCGCCCTGATGGGCGAACAGCAACCAGGGTCGGCAGGCCGGATTCAGGCGCACAGCCACCAACGCGGCAACGCTGCAGATAAAACCATCCACCAGCACCGCGATACCCTCCTGGGCGCAAGCCAGATAGGCCCCCGCCAACGCCGCGATTTCAAAGCCGCCCAGGCTGAACAATGCGTACAACGGGTCATTGCAAGCCTGCGGATGCAGCGCCAGGGCACGCTCGATGACCTGGGCCTTATGGCTGACCCCAGCGGCGTTCAAGCCAGTACCGGGACCAGCCAGTTGCGCAGCCGGAATGCCCAGCAAGGCGCAGGCGATGGCGCTGGCGGCCGTGGTGTTGCCAATGCCCATTTCTCCACCAATGAACAACTGGGCGCCCTGTTCGCGAGCACGCAGCGCGCTGTCGCGACCAGCCTGCAGTGCCTGCTCGCCCTGGGCAGGGGTCATGGCCGGGCCCATGAGGAAGTTCGCCGTACCCGGCCCCAGGTTCAGGTGACGCACCCCGGCCAGCTCCAGGCTGGGATTAATAGTCCCGAGGTCCACCACTTCCAGCTGCGCCCTCAATTGACGGGCCAGCACACTGATAGCCGCGCCGCCACTGACAAAGTTCAGCAGCATCTGCCCGGTGACTTCCTGCGGATAGGCAGAAACACCTTCAGCCACCACCCCGTGATCACCGGCGAAAATCGCAATCCACAGCTGCTCGAGGCTCGGCTTGAGCTGCCCCTGCAGCCCCGCCAGGCGCACAGCCAGTGGCTCCAGTTGGCCCAACGAGCCGGCCGGCTTGGTCAGTTGCTGCTGACGCGCCAGCGCCTGCTCGACCACTTGGGCATCGATCGCTTTGCACGGATTCTGCCACCAGGAATTACTCATAACGCGGGTCCTTTCAAAGTCAGGGGCAGGCCGGCGACAGTCAGCACCACACGCTGACAACGCTCGGCCAGAGCTTGATGCAGCCAACCGGCTTCATCCACGTAGCGGCGAGTCAACTCGCCCAGCGGCACGACACCCATCCCGGTCTCGTTGCTGACAAAAATGATGCTGCCCGGCAGTGTCGCCACACACTGCAGCAGGGCGTCGCGCTCGGCGACCAGGCGTGCCTGGTCTTCGAGCATCAGCAGGTTGGTCAGCCACAGGGTCAGGCAATCCACCAACAGGCAATGCCCTTCGGCAGCGGCCTGCTGCAGCACCCGAGCCAACTCCAGCGGCTCCTCGATCAGCCCCCAATGTGCCGGACGCCGCTCGCGGTGATGGACGATGCGCTGATTCATCTCGCCATCCAGTGGCTGGCTGGTGGCGATGTAAGTCACCGCCAGGGCACTGTCACCGGCCAGCTTTTCAGCCAGGCGACTCTTGCCGGAGCGGGCACCGCCGAGGATCAGTTGCAACATGCTTGGGCACCTTTGAAGAGAAAACGGAACATGGGCGCGGCTAGAGGTGACAGAGCTGGCGCAGCGCGCCGGTATCCAGGTGGCGCTCCACCAGGTCCGCCAGGCGCTCGATATCGCGCTCGCGCAAGGCGTGGTAATCCACCTCTTGCACATCCTCCAGCCCAGCCCAGCGCAGCAACGCGCCACACGCGGCCGGGGTCTCGAACAGGCCATGCAGGTAAGTGCCGATAATCTGTCCGTCGTCGCTATAGGCGCCATCGCTGCGCCCGTCGTCGAGCCGCACAGGCGCTTGCTCCAAGGCAGGCCCACGGCTGACTCCGGCGTGAATCTCGTAGCCGCTGACCTTCGCGTCTTCCAAGACCAGGCGACCACTGACATTACGCAACTGCTTTTCTGTTTCGAGCACGGTCTCGAAGGCCAGCAGCCCCAAGCCCGCGCTCGATCCCGCTACGCCTTCGAGCCCCAGGGGATCGTGCACCTGCTCGCCGAGCATCTGCAGGCCACCACAGATCCCCAGAAGCTTGCCGCCATAGCGCAGGTGCCGGGAGATCGCCTGCTCCCAACCATTGGCCCGCAGGTAGGCCAGGTCGCTGCGTACGCTCTTGGAACCAGGAAGAATGATCAGGTCTGCCGCGGGAATCGCCTGGCCGGGGCCAATGAACTGCAGGTCCACCTGGGGATGCAGGCGCAAGGGATCGAAGTCGGTATGGTTGCTGATGCGCGGCAACACCGGCACCACGACCTTGAGCAACTGCTCGACCTTGCTGGCCTGACGCTGGTCGATACCGTCCTCGGCCTCCAGGTGCAAGTCCATGACATAGGGCAACACGCCCAGCACCGGCTTGCCAGTGCGTTGCTGCAACCAGTCCAGGCCTGGTTGCAGCAATGCGATGTCTCCCCGAAAGCGGTTGATGATGAAGCCCTTGACCCGGGCCTGTTCGCTAGGCGAAAGCAGCTCCAGCGTACCCACCAAATGGGCGAACACACCGCCACGATTGATATCGGCGATCAGCAACACCGGGCAGTCCACCGCCTCGGCGAACCCCATATTGGCAATGTCCCCGGCCCGCAGGTTGATCTCGGCCGGGGAACCGGCACCTTCCACCATCACCACCTGGTAAGCGGCCCGCAGCCGTTCGTGGGAGGCCAGCACCGCCTGCATGGCAACCGCCTTGTAGTCGTGATAGGCCACGGCATTCATGGTGGTCACCGCACGACCATGGATGATCACCTGGGAACCAGTGTCGCTATTGGGCTTGAGCAGCACCGGGTTCATGTCGGTGTGAGGCACCAAGTTAGCAGCCTGGGCCTGGACCGCCTGGGCCCGGCCGATCTCGCCGCCATCGGCGGTCACCGCACTGTTGAGGGCCATGTTCTGCGGCTTGAAGGGCACCACGCCGACACCCTGGCGCACCAGCCAGCGACACAGCGCAGTAACCAGGGTGCTCTTGCCGGCATCCGAAGTGGTGCCTTGCACCATCAGTGTTGTCATGGGTGATCCTTGCGGTAGGCCAGCAGCGCCTGATCCAGGCGCACCCAATCGGCCTCCTCGGCAGGCAAGCCGAAACGCAGGCTGCTGTTATGGACGAACAGGCGCAGCAGAATGCCCTGTCGCGCCATGAACTGATGCAAGCGCTCGGCCTCGGCGGTGATCAGCCATTGAAACAGGGCACAACCTCCCTGGGGCTTGAAACCATGGCGCTCCAGGACGTCCACCAACCGCTGGCTGGCCACTTCGCTGCGCTGGCGCTGGCGGGCATGCCCGGCGACATCTTGCAGACAGGCCTGGCCCAGCACCCGGGTTGGTCCACTGACAGCCCAGGGCCCGACCTGTTCGGCCAGTAGCTTGAGCAACCGGTGCTCGGCCAGGACAAACCCCAGCCGCACACCAGCCAGGCCGAAGAACTTGCCGAAGGAACGCAGGACGATCAACCCCACCTGGTGGGCATGACCGGCCAGGCTCAGCTCGGGGGTGTTGTCCATGAAGGCTTCGTCCACCACCAGCCAGCCACCGCGCTGGGCCAGGCGCCCGTGCCACTCCAGCAGGCGCTCCGGGGGCAGGCTCAGGCCCGTGGGATTGTTGGGATTGACCACCACCAGCACGTCGAGGCTGTCGAGAAAGAAGTCCACCTCCTGCTCCAGCACCTCGCGAACCCGGTACCCGGCGCGGCGCCAGGCTTGCGCATGCTCGGCATAACAGGGCGACAACACCCCGACCTTGCCCGTACGTCGCAAACGCGGCAGCAATTGGATCGCAGCCTGAGAGCCCGCTACCGGAAGCACCTCCCTGGCGCCGTAGTACTCGCAGGCCGCCTGCTCCAGGCCATCGTCGGTCTCTGGCAGGCGCGCCCATGCACGCAGCGGTATCTGCGGCAATGGAAACGGCCAGGGCGCCAGGCCACTGGACAGGTCAAGCCAGTCCTCTTCAGGAATACCCTGCTCCAGGGCTGCCTTGCGTAACCGCCCACCGTGCTCAAGCATAGAATTCAGCCCCCAGGCAAAGAATCAGCAACCAGAGCCAAACGCCTCGCTGCACCAGTTGCCAGCCACGATCGATGGAACCGGCACTTGCCGGCTCGCCCTCGCCCAACTGTGGGCGTTGATGCAACTGACCATGATAGATCGCCGCGCCCCCCAGCTCGACGCCCAGGGCGCCGGCGCCAGCCGCCATCACCGGGCCCGCATTGGGACTGTCCCAGGTGGGCCCTTGGCGGTACCAGCACTTGAACGCCAGGCGGGTCTTGCCCAGCAAGGCATAAGTCAGGGCCACCAGGCGCGCCGGCACATAGTTGAGCAGATCGTCGATCCGTGCGGCTGCCCAGCCGAAGCGCTCGAAGCGCTCGTTGCGATAGCCCCACATTGCATCCAGGGTGTTGCTCAGTCGATAGAGCACCACTCCCGGCACACCCGCCACAGCGAACCAGAACAAGGCGGCGAATACCGCATCGCTACCGTTTTCCAGCACCGATTCGGTCGCTGCCCGAGCCACAGCGGTGGCGTCCAGCTCGCTGGTCTGGCGGCTCACCAGATACCCTACCCGGCGCCGAGCTTCGTCCAGGTCATCGCTGCGCAGCGCCTGGGCCACGGGCTCGACATGCTCGCCAAGGCTGCGCAGCCCCAGGGCGCAGTACAACGCCAGGATCTCCACTAGCCAGCCGATATAGGGCAACCAGGACAACGCCGTGGCCAATAGCGTCAGGGGCAGGACGGCCAGCACCCAGGCAGTGACACCATGACTGCGCCAGCCTCTTCCGGCAGCGTTGAAACGCTGCTCGATCCGATCCGCCAGGCGCCCGAACGCCACCAGTGGATGCCAGCGCCTGGGCTCGCCCAGCAACGCATCCAGTGCCACCCCGGCGACACTCAGCAATGCCACGCTCATTGGCTTACTCCCCAGCGGTTTTCATACAACAATTCATTCAACGGCCGCGGCTGTGCCCAGCCTTCCAGGGCCAGCATTGGCGCCGGGTAGAACTCGGTGACCGGCCCCAGGCACAACACGGCCAGGGGCTTGGCCCCCTCCGGCAAGCCCAGCAAGTCGGCTAGCGCCTGGGGCTCGAACAGCGATACCCAGCCCATTCCCAGGCCTTCGCTACGCGCCGCCAGCCACAGGTTCTGGATCGCGCAGGACAAGGACGCCAGGTCCATCTCCGGCAGGGTCCGCCGACCGAAGACATGCCGCTCGCGGCCGTCCATCAACGCGGCCACCAAAAGCTCGGCGCAATCGTTGATGCCTTCGACCTTGAGCCTCATGAACTCGTCGGAGCGCTCCCCCAGGGCCTCGGCGGTGCGCACTCGCTCCTCTTCCACCAATTGCTGGATCTGCCCCCGCAGCACGCGGTCGCTGATGCGGATGAAACGCCAAGGCTGCATCAGCCCCACGCTCGGCGCCTGGTGGGCTGCCGTCAGCAAGCGCTGCAACAGCTCGGGAGCGACGCTGCCGCCGGCGAAATGGCGCATGTCGCGACGCTCGGCAATGGCCCGATAGACCGCCTCGCGCTCGAGCGAGGAAAAAGCCTGTTCAGTCACCCGTGACGCCCCCAGCTACATCAACCTCTCGCTTCGGAGCGAACAACGCGGCCACCGCCGCAGGATTGGATGGAAAGTAGAAATGCACATAGGAGGCCGTCATTCTCCCGACCCGATAGACCGCCTCGGCACCACGGCCACCGTTGGGACTGGAGCCCCGGGCGATAGGCGCAAGCTCGGTACTGGTCAGGGAATGATGGTAGGTATGGCCTCGCAGGCTACCCTCCGGCAGGTCCACCGCTTGCAAGGCCAGGGCAGCCAGACGCTTCTGCATCACCGCTTCGCCGGGGAGCAGGCCCAGCAGCTCGGCTCGCTGGCCCTGGACATCGACCAGGGAATCCAGCAAGTACAACATCCCGCCACACTCGGCGAGCAAGGGCTTGCCAGCGCCATGATGAGCACGAATAGCCGCCAGCATCGCACTGTTGCGCTCCAGCGCCTGGTGATGCAATTCGGGGTAACCGCCTGGCAGGTACAGGCTGTCGGCCTCAGGCAGCTCGCGATCGTGGATCGGTGAAAAGAAGCTCAACTGCGCCCCCATGGCTCGCAGCAAGTCCAGGTTGGCGCCATAGGTAAAGGCAAATGCCTCATCCCGCGCCACGGCAATGCGCACACCCTCGAGCAGTGGTTCACACATTGTCGGAACGGGGGCGGCAAAGCCGACGGCAGGCGGTAGCGCTACCTGGCAACTGCTGGCCAGCGCCTCGGCGGCAGCATCCAGGCGCAAGTCCAGGTCATTGAGCTCGTTGGCTTGCACCAGCCCCAGATGGCGACTGGGCAATTCGATATCCGTCTCCCGGGACAGAGCGCCATACCAGCGCAACCCTTCGGTGAGGCTGCCTTCGAGCAACTGCGCATGGCGCAAGGTGCCGACACGATTGGCCAGCACCCCGGCAAATGGCAGGTCCGGCTGGTAGCGCGCCAGGCCCAAGGCCAGGGCACCAAAGGTCTGGGCCATGGCGGTACCGTCGATCACCCCCAGCACCGGCACTCCAAAATGCCGTGCCAGGTCGGCGCTGGAGGGCGTGCCGTCGAACAGCCCCATGACCCCCTCGATCAGGATCAGGTCGGCCTCGCCCGCGGCTTCCCACAATAGGCGGCGGCTCTCCTGCTCACCCACCATCCACATGTCCAGCTGGTACACCGGGGCACCACTGGCACGCTCGAGAATCATCGGGTCGAGAAAATCCGGCCCGCACTTGAAGACCCGCACTTTGCGCCCCTGATTGCGGTGCAGGCGCGCCAGGGCGGCAGTCACGGTAGTCTTGCCCTGGCCGGATGCCGGTGCGGCGATCAATACCGCCGGGCAATGACGAACATCATTCATGGGTTCACGCTCACAGCTCGATGCCTTTCTGCGCCTTGATACCGGCCTGGAAGGCATGCTTGAGCATGCCCATCTCGGTGACGGTGTCGGCCAACTCGATCATTTCCGGCTTGGCCCCGCGCCCTGTCACCACCACATGCTGCATCGGCGGACGGGCTTGCAGGTCGCTGAGCACCTGATCCAGGTCCAGGTAGCCATGCTTGAGGGCGATGTTCAGCTCATCGAGCACCACCAGGCCAATCTCTGGATCGCTCAGCAACTCCCGGGATACCGCCCAGGCGGCTTCGGCGGCGGCGATATCACGCTGGCGATCCTGGGTCTCCCAGGTGAAACCCTCACCCATTACATGAAACCGCACCTGCTCGGGGAAACGCCTGAAAAACAGTTCCTCACCGGTACTGTTGCGACCCTTGATGAACTGCACCACGCCACACCGCATGCCGTGCCCCATGGACCGTGCCAGCATGCCAAAGGCCGAACTGCTCTTGCCCTTGCCGTTGCCAGTCAGCACCAGCAACAGTCCGCACTCATTGGGGGAGTTGGCGATACGCTCGTCGATCACCGCTTTTTTGCGCAGCATGCGCGCCAGGTGACGTTCGTCACGCTCGTAGGATTCACTCATGGGACAGCTCTCCGTTGGGGCTGGGGGAACTGGGGGCAGGAACAGGAATAGACGGCACAAGCCTGGCATCGCCCACCGTGATGCCGTTGGATGAGTCAGGCCGGTCTCCGGGCTCATGAGCGGCATCGCTGCCGGACTGCGCGCCTTCCCATGCCTGCGTCGACACAGTGGCACTTGCGCAATCTTGACTCACCTACCGTTGCGGGGGCAGCGCCGGAATCGTCGCCTGCTCCATGGCTGGAGAGGACCCTGACCGGCTTCCCTGTTTCACTCTATCGACCTGTGGCCACAGAGCACCTGAAACAAGTCGCGAAGGTTAGAGGGTTGAGAATGGAGCGTCAATTGAAGCGGCCCGCCATATCCTGCACAAAACTGCACTGCATCAACAAACTGACGCCAATCTTGTGCCACACTGGAGGGAGTGATATCAAATAGCCACTTTCAGGACATGACGTCCCGTCACACAACAATAAGGGGTGAGTTCGATGCAAGGCATGATCATCAGCAATCCAAGGCTGGAATTCCTGCGTCCGATGCTGGAGCGCTGGTTCGATTGCATTGACCGCTACAACGCGGTCCGCGGCGATAACGAAACCCCTTACTGGTTCGACGAACAGGCCAACCTGGGCCTGCTCTCCGCTGCGGCCTGGATGGCCGAGATGGTGACCCTCGAACACAGCCCCAGCAAGAAGCAGCTTGAAGAAGGCGCACGCAACGCTCGTACCGGCCTGTACCTGGCCACCAAGGAAGAACGCGCCTACATCCAGGCCACCCAGCGCTGGCCACGAGTCAACAGCCTGAACCTGACCCAGGCACTGCTGGATATCGCCAATGAGGCGAAGGCGATCAGCTATGCCAGCGACCTGAAGCTTGGCTGCCTGTTCGTCGCCCCTCAAAAGGCACAGCACAGTGCTACTCCCGAAGAGCTGCAGGACATGCTTGACGATCTGCAGAAGGAACACTGCTGCGCCGTGGCCTGGTATTTCCCCTATGCGTATCGCAAACTACACAACGAGGCTGGCCAGTATCACCCCGGAATAGCCGTACTGTTCAAGGAAGCCCGCTGAGTACAAGGAACCCAGGCCCGCCCATGCCTCTCTATGATTGAACGTTCGCGCATCCATAGGGACATCAACATGCTCAAGCCACGCCATACCTTGCTCATCATCGCCGCTGGCCTCGCCGCCTGCGGCGAAACCTCCAGCCTTCAGGTCGCGGATGGAACCGGCCCAACCCCCAAGCTGCCGGAACCCAATCCCACGCTGATTCCCACGCTGAACATCGCCCCGGCCGTCGGCTGGCCCCAGGGAACCAAACCCCAGGCCGCCAGCGGCACCCAGGTCAACGCCTTCGCCGAGAACCTCGACCATCCACGCTGGCTCTATGTCCTGCCTAATGGGGACGTCCTGGTGGCAGAAACCAATGCCCCGCCCAAGCCGGACGACAGCCAGGGCCTTCGCGGCTGGGTAGCCGGCAAGGTGATGGAGCGCGCCGGCGCCACCGTTCCCAGCGCCAATCGCATCACCTTGCTGCGCGATGCCGATCATGACGGTGTGGCGGAGACTCGCAGCGTATTCCTGGAAAACCTCAACTCGCCCTTCGGCATGACCCTGGTGGGCAACGACCTGTATGTGGCCGACACCGACAAGTTGCTGCGCTTTCCCTACCAGAACGGTGACACCAGGATCAACGCCAGCGCCATCAAAGTGCTCGACCTACCTGGCGGCACGCTGAATCACCACTGGACCAAGAACGTCATCGCCAGCAAGGACGGCAGCAAGCTGTACGTGACCACCGGCTCGAACAGCAACGTCGGCGAAAACGGCCTGGACAAGGAAGAAGGCCGGGCGGCGATCTGGGAAGTGGACCGTGCCAGTGGCCAGCACCGACTGTTCGCCACCGGCCTGCGCAACCCCAACGGCCTGGCCTGGGAACCAGTGAGCGGAGCGCTCTGGACAGCGGTGAACGAACGGGACGAGATCGGCAGCGACCTGGTGCCCGACTACATCACCTCGGTCAAGGATGGCGCTTTCTACGGCTGGCCCTTCAGCTACTACGGCCAGCACGTGGATGTGCGGGTCAAGCCCCAGGACCCGGCGCTCGTGGCCAAGGCCATCGCCCCGGACTATGCCGTAGGGCCGCATACCGCCTCGCTGGGGCTGGCCTTCGCCGAAGGCAGCAAGCTTCCCGCCCCCTTCACCGAAGGCGCCTTCATCGGCCAGCACGGTTCCTGGAACCGTAAGCCCCATAGCGGCTACAAGGTGATCTTCGTACCGTTCAGCGGCGGCAAGCCCCAAGGACAGCCGATCGACCTGCTCAGCGGCTTTCTAGATGCTGACAAGAACGCCATGGGGCGACCGGTGGGAGTGGTGATCGACCAGCAAGGGGCCCTGCTGGTCGCCGATGACGTCGGCAACAAGATCTGGCGCGTGAGCACTGCCAAGAAACCCTGAGCTCAGCGCTTGCGACATAGGGTCAGGCCATCCCCCAGGGGCAGCAACGACAGATCGATACGCGGGTCATCCTTGAGGGCACGATTGAGCGCCTGGATGGCCCGGGTATCCTCGCTGGCAGGAGCCACCTCCAACACCCGCCCACTCCACAAGGTGTTATCGAACACGACCAACCCTGCAGTACGCAGCAAGCGCAGCGCGGACTCCAGGTAAGCCGGGTAATTGGCCTTATCGGCATCGATGAAGATCAGGTCGAAAGAATCACCCTGCCCCTGTTGCTCCAGGCTGGCCAGGGTTTCCAGGGCAGGCGCCAGGCGTAGATCGATATGCTGCTCGACTCCAGCCTCCTGCCAGTAACGGCGGGCAGTGGCGTTGTAGTCACCAGGAAGATCACAACAGACCAGCGAACCATCCTCAGGTAACGCTTGGGCCATGCACAAGGCGCTATAGCCAGTGAAGGTGCCAACTTCCAGTACCCGGCGAGCACCGATCAGCTTGATCAACAGGGCGAGGAATTGCCCCTGCTCCGGCGCAACCTGCCAGCGCGCAGTGGGCAAGGCTTGGGTTTCATCCCGCAGGCGGCGCAGCAATGGCGTTTCACGCAGGGAAACGTCCAGCAGGTACTGATAGAGGGCATCGTCGAGGTTGAGCGTACGGGCAGTCACGAACACCTCGACAAGAAATGATTATGGATTGTGCGCCAAGTGTTCCGGCTGCAGCACGCGCTTGGCGCTCAGGTAGGCTTTCTGCCAGTAGGCCTTGGACAGGCTGTCGAGCTTCACTGTGCCGCCAGTGGCCGGGGCATGCACGAAACGTCCTTCGCCGACATAGATCCCCGCATGGCTGACCTGGGAGCCGCCATTGGTGGCGAAGAAGATCAGGTCACCGGTTTGCAGCGCGTTCTTGCCCACATCCGGGGCCTGCATGCCAATCATCTCGCGAGTCGAGCGCGGCAGCGAGATACCAGCGGCATCACGGTACACATAACCGATCAGCCCACTGCAATCGAAACCTGAGTCAGGGGTATTGCCGCCCCAGCGATAAGGCGTACCCACCAGGCCCAAGGCACGAAACAGCACATCTTCGGCAACCGGAGAAAAGGTTTGGGAGGAATTGAATACCGGAGCACGCACCACGGGCGCAGGAGGCGGAGTACGGCTGGCACAAGCGCTGAGCAGCGCGGCGAGGACGATGAGAGCGATACGGGCCGAGGTCGACATAAGCTGAACAATCCTGATCGGGATGCGGCTTTCTCTGCCGTGGTACTGAAAACAAAACCGCGTAAGCGAGGCTTACGCGGTTTGTTTCAACAATAGATCAGGATTCTAGCGCCTACGCGCCAAACTTCAAGTAAGACTTTAACTTCGCCCTACAAATAGTCTGCTTATTTACGCGCGGTGACTACGGTTGGAGCCATGGCGAGTGCGCGCTTGGCTTCAATGAAGGTCTTGCTCCAGTAACTGTCACCCAGGCTGTCGACCCGCACGCCACCACTACGACGGCTGCTGGAGTGGATGAACTGATCATCCCCCAGGTAGATACCGGCATGGCTGACACGTCCGCGGCCATTGGTGCTGAAGAACAGCAGATCACCCGGCTTGAGGTTGTTGCGCGCAACCAGGGGAGCCTTGACGTTGATCATTTCGCGAGTGGAGCGAGGCAGATTCATGCCTGCCTCTTCACGAAACAGATAACCAATGAACCCACTGCAATCGAAGCCGGCTTCGGAGGTCCCGCCGAAACGGTAGCGGGTACCAATCAGGGACATGCCGCGCTCGAGAATGCTGTCAGCCAGAACTGGCAACTGATAAGGCTTGCTGTCAGCGAATTCTGCCAGTTCCTTTTCAGTTGCCAGCTCTTCCTGGTAAACAGCGGAAGACTGGTTCTTGGTAGTGACTTGAGCCTGCTGTACGACTTGTTGCTGCGACACCGGAGTATGGGAAGCGCAACCAAACAACAGGGTAACGAGTGCGAGAGGCACGAGGGGTGCGAAGCGATTTAGCATGGGCACGACCGTGGCTTGAATAAAAGAAGTAGCGACTATGCCTTCTATCGCCCTCATTTGCAAATTCAATCGATCAGAATGTGACTTATGAGTTTCTTGCGTACATCTAAGGCTTTAAGCCCATTTAAGCCGCACCCGCCCTTGGAAGCCCTTCCAAAGGCGCGTTTTCTGGCGCCTGAATTATGCCCGAACCCCACAGGATGACTGGAAAACCATCCTTACCAGCCCAGGGTTTCCTTCAGGAAAGGAATGGTCAGCTTGCGCTGCGCCTGCAAGGAAGCCTGGTCGAGACGCTCGAGCAACTCGAACAACGCACTCATGCTGCGGGTACCACGCGTCAGGATAAAGTGCCCGACTTCGTCGGTCAGGTGCAGGCCCCGCCTGGAGGCGCGCAACTGCAGGGCACGCAACTTGTCTTCATCCGAAAGCGGACGCATCTGGAAGATCAACGCCAGGGTCAGGCGTGATTTCAGGTCCGCCAGTTTCACAGGCAATTCACGCGGAGAGGTCGACGCTGCGATCAGCAAGCGCCGACCGCTGTCACGCAAACGATTGAACAGGTGAAACAGCGCCTCTTCCCAGTCAGCCTTGCCAGCCACGGCCTGCAGATCATCCAGGCACACCAGCTCATACTGCTCCAGGTGATCGAGAATCTCGATACCACGATCCAGCAACTCGGCCAGCGGCAGGTATACCGCAGGCTCCCCCAACTGCTCGAAGCGCAGGCACGCAGCCTGCAACAAGTGGGTACGACCCACGCCATCCTTGCCCCAGAGATAAATCAGGCTTTCGGTCCAGCCGGCGTCGGCTTCGCAAAGACGCTCGACATAGCCGAGTGCAGCGGCATTGGCGCCTGGATAGTAGTTGATGAAGGTGGCGTCATCACGCAGACGCACACCCAGGGGCAGCTGAATCGGTTTCATGCTGACTGAACAGTTCCGAACGAACCGTTAGTGGCCTCAGTGTAAAGTTTGCAAAGTTTATACTCGTGACGCCGAGCGCACAATGCAGCAGACCACAAGCAAAATCAAAGGTTTGCGTGAACCAAAAGGACTCCAGGGGCTTATTTGACAGACTGAATGGCATCCAGCCCATGCTCAACCCCCCGCCCCCCCCCACTACAGGTCGGGA
>MCND01000027.1_pt1 | contig 67414 bp, 60 predicted proteins | sample 778211 | NCBI WGS metagenome assembly MCND01 (sample SAMN04296812, study PRJNA304217) | bioreactor metagenome | isolation source: activated sludge enriched with benzalkonium chloride | place: Turkey: Istanbul urban wastewater treatment plant
GTCCCAACGTCAGACACAGATTGATGACCTGCACCAGCAACGGGAGAGCGCAGCACACGAACGCCGCGAGGCCCAACAGCGCACCCAGGAATTGCAGCAGGAACTGCAGGCGTTACGATTCAAGGCCGAGCAGGAGCGTGTCACGCAAGAGACCTATGTGCGCGGCGTTGAGGATCGGGCTCACCGCGAGGTTGATCGCTCCCGAGAGGAGGTCAAGGCTGTTGCAAATCAGTTAAAAGCCGCCAGCCGAAAGGGTGATGATCTGCAGCAAAAACTGGAGCGGACTCAGAGCGAACTCAGCCAGGCGCAGCAACGGGCCACCGCGCAGCTAGCTCGGGCTGAAACCTTGGAGCAGCAGCTGATTCGAGTGCGCGAGCGGCCCAAGGTCACGCGCAAGCCAAGAGTCAGAAAAAGTTCAGCAGCACATAATCGCCAAGAGTGAGGAGCTTTCGCTCCATAGAAAGACTGCTATCGGCCAAAAGCGGACTGTTCGACAGAGGGAGAGAGGACCTTTCTGAAGGCTGAAGGTCCCTAGGGAATCGGGGCTATTCAAAGTGCCACTGGCCTGTGAGCACAGGTACAACAGCATCTACCGGACAATCCGCACCAAATCAGTCTTCGCCAACATCATCTCCGTAACGGTACTTGCGAACTGCGATGCTCTCGTCGACCCGCTGCCGCTCATGCTTGATATGGCTCTGCAAGCCTTCCGTTAGCCACTCTGCAAAGGCTCTAATCCGCTCATCCTCATCGCCCATCCAACCAGAAATAGCGTCGAGCTTGCGCTGGAGGGCTTCAGCTATCCCATATTCCCCCCCCACGACACCGGTCCTCTCAATGACAGCCGCAAGCTCGTTCCAGATTTTAGAGCGCTCTGGAACTATCTTAACGATTTCCTTACAGGCGCCCAGAATCTCTAGCGAGCCACCGTAGGTGCTCAGAATACCGATGACAAACAGCAGATCATCATCGTTACCCGCCTTGACGTACGGCAGCAACAGTCCTTCTAGCCGAGCACTAAACTCCGGGAAAACCGACTTAACCACTCGAGCGCCACGATAGGCAAACATGAAGCAAATCTCCGCGCTGTAATCTGCGCGGAGGGTTGCCAACAGCGCATCAGGCTCCTGGGCAAGCAATTTATTCAGCTTGGTAAGGTGGTAGGGAATCGACTCATAGCGGCCTTGGTCGCTGTCATTGCCCTTCTCTTTGGCCAACAATCTGGCACGTTTTAGGCGGGCGATTAGAAAGTCACGAACAGCTTGTAAATCGCGCTTCCCGATCTCATAGAGAATTTCCTCAGCCCGATAGTCTATTTCTGGCAGAGAGATCAGCGTGGAGAGAACTTCAGCACGCTCATCCACCTCCATACTAACTACTAAAGCTTGGAAATCCCGACTGAACCAGATTACTTGAGCCCAACTAGGATCATTGTGCTTGGCCATCTCTCGCAGAGCTCGCATGAAAACTGCCTTGGCGTCAGCCACACCCTCGGAGTGGAGATTTGCAGCGACCCCCATCGCTTGTATGAGAGAGTCCCGAGCTCCAAGTGTTAAGGCACGATCAACAACCTCAGCTAGCAACTCCAATCGGTCGCTCCCTGTCTTGTACAGAGACTTTGCGATAGCTGTGAGATGCCTCCCCTCTTCGAGCCAGCCTCTTACAACTTGATCAAGCTTGGTTGCACTAGCGCTGGTCCAAAGCCCTGCGATAAGGGCAATGAGAAAAGGCTCCATGACGTCTTCATGATCAGTCAGAAGCTCCAGAGCAAGTCTCGGCCGCTTTTCACCGATGGATTGCAGAAAGCCGTAGTACACAGGGAACGTAGCCAGATCGTTTGATCTAGTCCTGGAGAACTCTAGGATTCGGTCACGCCATTTTGCATAGGTGGTGTCATTGATCTCCTCAAGAAATCGGTGAGCAGCAAGATGACGCTTCTCATCACCATACTCCCAGGCCTCCTGAGAGCGGCTCAGTTCCTCCCATTTTCCAAATATTCCCTCAAAGCCAATTAGCTGCTTATAAATTTGGTACTCGGCATGCGCGTCCAGCACATCGCGCACCTCCAGCGCTTTGTTCTTAACTACTTGTGATGCCCCGTGGTAATAGTCCCAATAGGCTTGATGCTCAATAAATTGCACTATGGGTAACGCCTCGGTTGCCACGAGATCGCGCAAGAATTCAAGTACCACGATCGCGTCCCGCTCAAACATGGCAGACGTTTCATTATCACTAGTTGCAGAGACGCTTTCACGACGTGTGGCAACATCCAAGGCCTGCAGTACTCGCCTGCGATGCTCGACAGACGCATCAAGACAGTAGACCTTCTTGGCTAGATTGATGGCTTCAGCCCGCATATCAGCAACACCGCCGCCACTCACAATCGATCCCCGTCGAATAGTAATGCTGTGGTAGCTCCAGGAAGTTCCTTCGATGGTAGGCGAGAGCACTTTGTTAAGTATCTGTAGAACAATGCCCGAACTAGCCAATAGCACATCGTCTGATAGGCTTGCGAGATAGGTCACCATGCGCTTCTGTGGCACAGCTCCTTGAGCGGGCTCACCGTAAAAAACTTCGAGATCGAATGTTGCAAGCAACTCAAGAGCCCGCTCTGCCTTCGCTACGACTTCGTTATCAGTCGCGCGCGACATCTCTAACAGAAAGTCTGTCACCTGCTCCGTATGCAAGTACCGAGCTTCTTCGGCGACTTCAATTGCCTCCCGAACCAAGCTCTCACTGGAACGGTAGCGAACACCCGAGATTGGCTCTCCGTCCTGGCTCAACACCCGGCTTGGAAGTGAACGCACAAAGCTCTGCAGCAATGGCAGCGTTGCCATGTGATATCGCGGAACCAAGACAGCAAGCGTCTTAAGAGCCTCTAACAGCTCGACATAGTCTGTACTTTGCCGGAGCGCGTTCTCGAGGCGGCCGAATTCCTCCCCTAAACGCTGATCAACAGCATCGGACTTAACACCTACCAGCTTGGTAAGCGCAGCCAAGCGCAGCTCAAGATTACTCATCAGGTGATCCTCAGCAATACATCAACAACCGCCTCACTTGCGGCAGCCAGTTGAGCCAACTTTCGGCTTGTCGGAATAAGGTGCGTGCCAGTGTCAATAAGCCGCCCGGACAGGACCATCGTGCGAGCTTCATGCTCAGCAATCTCACGATCGATGCCAGCCTTCTCTAGCGCATCGAAAAACTCCGCCTTTGTGGGCGTTCCCAACACATCTATCAAGCCCAGAATGACAACATCGACATCCTTAAAGGCAGGACTACGAAGTTGGCCAAGCGGAACATGCGCCTCTTCCTCAGCCTCAGGTGCCTTCATCGGGGCGATGGCGGTCTCCTGCTCAATGTCATCGAGAAGCTCCTGGGCCCCCCTATAGACCTTGAAGCCTTCTGCCTCAAACGCAGCAGCAAGTTTAGTGTCTCCGACTAGGGCACAGTGCCTACCCTTCCTAGGCTTGATCTCGATCCCAGCCTCCAAAATCCATGAGTCGGGAATGTCTTTGCGCCGCGCCTCACGCTGCTCTCTTGGGTTGAATGGCGGCTTCACCTGGAAGTATCTGTTCCACGCCTTGGCGGCATGCTCCAGAGAGATATCAATCACCTCAATCTTGTTGGCTGCAATGAACTTCCCAAAGATATCCTTTGAGTTCCGCTCGACGTCCTCTTCACTCCATAGCTCCAGATGTGGATCTGGTAGCCCCTCCACCAGCATGCCTTGTATGCCCCGCCCCAGCTTATCGAGCTGCGCCTTCATGTCTTCGACAGTCTGCATGTGCTTTTTGAGCAAGGCAGTCCGCTCTTCTTCGAGCGCAATATATGGAATGTAAATCTTGAGTTTGCCCATCTGGGACGGCAGCAAGAGCCGTTGGAAGTCTGCATGCTTAAAATGTATCCGGCGCAGCATGCTCGTATCGATGACGAGGTGGAAAACTTCCATGTTAATGACGGCCTGGTAGAGGGTGGAAACCGTTGCTGACTGAGTCAGTAGCGTTGCATATGGGATGTACAGGGGCTTGCAAGCAGCTATTTTAGACTCACTGGGAATTCGCCCGCCCGGAGCGAATCAACCAAAGCAGCAACAGCATCGAGGGTTTTGAACCTTCGCGTACCGCCCAGCTGAATAGCCCCGGATTTTTAGAGACCGTCCTGCTTCAGAAAATAACATCGATCAAACTCTACCGGTAAAAGCTTCTCGGTGAAACCATGTCGCTGTGTGGGGTTGTAAAACATCTCGATGTAATCGAACACCTCGTCACGCGCCTCATCCCGATTACCGTAAATCCTACGCTTGATCCGCTCTCACTTGAGCAACTGGAGGAAGCTCCGCAAAAGTATTTGAATCGCTGCTGATTTTATAGGCACCTCAAAGGTCAGCTCCTGGCCGAAAGCGGTCAACCATACCCGGCTGTTCCGGTCGCAAATTTAGCAGCCTTCGTTGAAGTTGGAGGTTCTACAGAAGAGCAGGGACGACTCAAACAGTTCAACTACTGGACTGCGCAGCCCCATATGAACGTTCGGCTGTTTTGGAGAAGATCTTGGCCGTGATACGGGCAGAAGGCTAAGCAAATCGGCTGTGGCAGCGCAGCTGGCCATTTCAACCAGTTGATGCTTGGCTTGATGCTCAACGTCCTGACGGGGCAGGGCGGAGAGATCGATACAGCCCGAGTTACTTCGGCGGCGCAGGCAGGGCGCACAGGACCTCCTCGGCGTCCGCCGTTTACAGGTCGATAGCTGCATCAAAGATCACGTGTTGCAGGATGGCATTCTCCAAAACTCCTGAGCCGGCAACTGCGTAGCGGTTGCCAGTACTGACCTCATAGCACTATCGATACGTTCGCTCAGAGAGAATTCATCAAGACCGGGGAACAGCCCAAAGTGAAGGTTGTGAACGCTGCTTATGTACTTCAAGTAGCCACCTAGGGCCCGGCTTCTGACCTGACGCGACAAAAAGGGTGCTTGATTGGGCACTGACGTTGCGGTCACTGATTAATTTGCTGAGTAATGTGGGCCGAATGCAAGCTCCGATTGTATGAGCTCGCGCCAAGCCTTAGCGCCTGCACAGCGGTTGAAAAATAAAGCCCGCCTTAAAAGGCGGGCTATCAAATGTCTCCAAGGGGAGGCAGATTGCCAACAAGTCTCGGAGCAAGCACATTGATAATACACGATATCAAGCGCTGCGTCGGCGCATGATCAGGCTATCGACATGCGAGCAGCGGTTACCCGGCAGAATGTCAGCCGACGGATCGTCTAGTCAGAGGATCATAATTTTTCAGGTCGCGCTCATCGGAAAACAGAATTTCAAAAGGCTCCAGGTGCACGTCAGCATCGTCCCTGAGGGAATATCTCATCCCGCCTTCGACCTGATAGACAATGAAATGCGAGCCATCTCGTGGGTCAGTCACGATTCCCGCCATCATAAGCGGTTCCATGAGCCATGTAGGGTGGCCATTTACCTGAGGAGGTGTAACGAGGTGAACCTGTTCGACCCGCATACGGATTGACTGTGCGTCGATGAACTCCTTCAGCTCATGGGCGTGGTAGATCATCAGCATGCTGACATAGTCCTCCTGGCCAGACCTTCGGGTGACCTGAAGGTAGATCCAGGGAAGTAGTAGCTCTTGCTCGACGAAGCTCCAAACCCTCTGCTCAGCGTGCGTTTTTTTGTAGTCGGGCGTGTCAAAGGTGATCTCTGCCCTTGGGTAAGTCGTAAACATGGCCCGCCCTCGAAAATGAACACTATAGATTGTAGCCCTATAGGATTCGATAGCGCTTCATCGTTCCCTTTGTGGGAACGTAAATTTGGAACTCAGTATCGCGTTCGGCCTTGCGCTCAAAAAGGTCCGAAACAGTAGAAATCTCACACAAGAGGATTTCTCTACCGTGAGCAGCCGCACGTATCTCAGCTCGCTGGAACGAGGCCTGAAAAGCCCTACGCTGGAGAAAATCAATCAGCTAGCAGGCACGCTTGACGTGCACCCGCTCACCATCCTCGTAGCCACATACGTCGCGCGGGACGCCGACCTGGACGTTGAGGATCTTTTTCAGAAAATCAAACATGAATTAGCCGAGATGAGCTCTTTCCAGAACCTCTCTCCATGATGCGCTAGCGCCTGGGATGTGTGAGCCATGCTATCGCTTGGCATGGAGGTCTTTGAAGGTTCGGCGTGAGCAGAAAAGGGGCAGGGCAGGAGTACATCGTTGGCTACCGCCAGATCTTGTGTGCCGGAATACACTGTTGACGAGCCTTGCCTGTTCCCCGTTAGGTTCGGCCACACCAGCCGATTGAAGCCTGTGGAGCAAGAAAAGGACTATTGGTAGACCCCCAGTTCGACTCGTCCTAGGTAGTCTTCAATTGCTCTAAATCCAAGTGGGTTATCCACCAGGGTGAGAGGAGCTAGACCTGCCAAGTGCCTGCAGGGTTTCTGAAGCCATTCTTCGGCAAGCGGCAGACTGCCGAAAACCTTGGCAGCCTGCTCAAGAACCTTGGCGAATTGAAAGGCTATTGCGCTCTGTGAAGCGTTGAGTCTTAACGTGCCGTCATCAGTCTTTTGTGGCTTCGACTTGCCCAAAATTCGATCAATAACCTTTGACGACGCGTAGAGCTTGGAAATGGAGACCATGGCACGTACGTCTTGCAGCGCGAAACCATTTTTTACCAACAAGAAAATGTTGAGCTGGCTCAAATCCTCAGTTTTGATCTGAGTCAGGCAATCCGTTGGGTTCCGAAATTCGCGAGGTGAAATGGGCATCTTGGCACGAGGAAAAACCATAGGGTTCACTTGTCACGTTAGTGATGGAATGGGTGTAGGTCCATTGTAGTTGGATTAAAAGCGCAAGGATCGGATGCTGAAGGCTGGCTGCGTGGAGAGGGAATTTCGAAATTGAGCATTTTCGGGCGAGACTGTTCTAAACTTCCGCTAAAAAACTCCAATTGCTTGCGAGTCTCATAGGAAAAGTTCCGAAATTCCGAAGTCGCGAGGTAGGCCGCAGAAGCCAGGTTATCAAACATCTCCAAAGTGCCTTAGAAGGCTCATGAACATATCTGGCATAGTACATAATTTAACATAATATACATTATGCGAAAGACGAGCATGTTCGTGTGTGTTGCGTTACACAGGAAATTACCTAGGCTCAACTGCAATGCTTCCTACCATAAGGAGCAGCTTCAGCTGTTGCGCTTATGCCTGTTGTTCATTTGAAAGACATTTCCGTGCCCTCCGGACTCGTTGGTTGGTTGTTGACCGATGACCGTGGACGACCGCGCTATTGGTCGACAGTCTGGTCTGCACTGGACGGTGCGAGCTTGGCGCCGTCCACACTACGAAACCAATTGTCCGTGATCGAACAGCTGTACCAGTCGGCCAGACGGCTGTACCAGGCTGACTGCCTTGATTGCTTGATTGCGGAGCTCAAATTCGATGAGCTTGAAGCATGTCTTGAGACGTTTTTCATCACGGCCAGAAATCATGGTGCCCAGACTGCCGCCAACTACCATCCCAACTGGCGTGTGGCCTACGCTTTCGTCAAAAGTTGTGTTCAGCGCCTGGTGAAAAGTCATGCCGATCCTGACATGCTTTGGCTGCTGAGCATGCGCCTGGAGCGTCTGGAGAAGCTGTTTGACTCGCTGGGTATTGATCATGCTGACTATATATTCATCGACTCTTGGTCTATTGCCGCAATTCCCCTTCGGGCATTGCAAATTCTCGGCAAGGAGACAATGTTTGATGCTCTACCTGCGCACCCAGCCAAAAAAATGGTAGATTGTAAAAGCGTGGTTTGCGCACCAACACCAGCTCTCAAGTCAGCTAAAAACCCACTTCTTCTAGTTAGCGTTGTCAGTAGCGGTAGTCTTGTTGATAAATTTCAAGAAATATTCAATGAGGCCTACTCCTCAAAAACACTGTCGACAATTTCGGTGTACTCCTTCTCGGAGCAGACGTACAGCCTCTGCGTGGCTGACTACAACATCGTAAACTATAATTTTGAAGACTGTGAATTCTGTAAGGACGGCAGCAAAGCTATTGAAATTCATCCGAGCGCTTATTATGTAAAAGACCCAAAGGACTCGGGAATCAGCTTACCACCGAAAATAGCGCGCATGGGTTACGACTTCTTTAGAAAATACCATGCACATTTAGATGATATAGTAACCTTTCATAAAGGTGACACATCAAAAGGAAATAAGCACTACGCTTACTTCTTAGACTACAATCAAATCTCTAAAACCACATACTTTAAAGAAAGCCTTCAAGAAAGGCTTTCGCAAAAGCTCACTCTTCAGTCAGTCATCCTCACGCTAGTAGATGACCCCGCAATTAAGCTAGCAGCCGCTTCTATTGGAGTCCAGTGCAGATATACCCAAAAACCAGAAAGCATGCTTGAAGAAGCTACTTTGGAGGCCATTCACAAGGCAGACAAAGTAGTAATTTATGACTCGGTCACAATTAATGGCACTGCATTCACAAAATTCAATAATCTCTGTAGGCAAGACCCAAGGCTTAGCTCTGCAATTAAAGATATAACTTTCTTGGTTGGGCTTTTCAGGCCCACATCATCATGGAAAACTCATAATCAACTCCGAAATAGCCTGGCTTACAATGATCCTCACGTCCACAGGCAATTTGACTACATTGAATGCCTTGTTCTGCCAGATGTAGGGCCTAAAGAGTGCCCATGGTGTCTTGAACTAGCCGCTATCAAAGGCTCCCTTCGGCCGGCACTCAAGAACTCAGGGAATTTCTTTCGTCGCATATCAAAGCTTTCAAACTTGAGTGATGGGATTAAAGGCATTAATGCCATTTTTCATATTGATGCAACCGACGAAACAGTAAAGCTGGGAGCAGAGTCAGTGCTTGCACCTACAGACACAGAGATCTGCGGCGTAATTTTGGCTGTCGCCTCTGCGTTACAGCAGCTGAGGACAATTCAAGACGACAAAGCCCGATTAGCGCCTGGCTTCCCACACACTCAGGTATTGGCATCGACCAACTTCACAAGTTACTCAGAAGGACTAATCAGATCTGCGTTAATCAGAAACACTGCGGCCATCGAATTCGGAGTAGTAGAAAAAGAAAAAACACTTGAAGTATTGCTCAAGGATATGGGCGATCTTGATCAGGGCAATATGTTGTCGGAATACATCATAGCTGTTATCTGTGGAAAGCTACCATCATCATCAAAATTAAATTGCACAGTAACCGCGAAACTGCAAAGGCTTATCAGCGAAAGTCCAGAAGTCATGAGGCTGGCCGCAATTTAAAAGTACCAACGAGAGCATGCCTGAGAGATTTAAAAGTAGATGAATTATTCTCACGCCCCTGCTTTATATCTTAACTAGCTCTACCTGCAATCAGGCTGTGCCGAGGAAACTCGGCACAAATCCTTTTGATTTTTGCCGCTACCCCTTAGATATCATAAAATTTAAGCTGCCGCTTTAATTACTAACGTAACCGACACGCTAGCTTCTTTCAAACATCTTTGATTACCTGCATGCAATGCTCTGGTCGGTGTTACTGTAGTTGTGTCAGAGGCATTGATTTTCCAAGGGCCTCTCAAGACCCTCCAAACTTCCGTTAAATCGTCACACAACGATAGACATTTGCGTGCAGTGATCAATTTTTCCTCGCACGCTGTCTTTGTTGCGTCTTCGAATTAAATCTAACGCAACAGCAGCCACCCGTCTAAACCAGCAACACAAATTTTACGTAATGATAATAAATCCACAGGTAATTTGTATGTTTTGGCAGCGCAACAGATTCTGAACTCGCCTATTATCACCATATTTATATATCGGCTTGAGGGCCAATGGCGGCAGATTTTGAAGCCACACCTCGATCACTCTGCTGCAGCTCACGCCTGGACCTAGACGATGTGACCAGGACAAACGAAACCCGAGCCCCTTGTTTCTGGTGACCGCCAATCCGGAGCTCCACCAGCACTGGACGGAAATTTTTCAACTGCTTGGCCCGTACCGACACCGACCGTTGCTGAACACGTCGCGGCATCTCTCGACATTCGCAACCGTTGCCAAAGATCGAGCTGGAGAACAACTGGCTCAAGAAACTGCTGGCCAAAACCCACCGGCACATCGCACTACTGAAGGTGGGCTTTGGGTAACCGAGGCCGAGCATGAGGCGGCCTGGTAGCTTATCAGCTACAACGCTTTCTAAATTCCTGCACGCTGGCAACTGCTGAGTTCAACGTTATTTCTTTATATTTGTAGTACTTAATTTCTTGTGCCTGGGAGGCCCCGACATTGCCGAAATACTCTTCCCAGGCGTTACCCTCAACAAGTAAATCAGAGAGCATGGTTTTCAGGTCGTTTGCTGTCCAAACTTCCTTGTAGCCTTTTTTAGTACCAGGGGCCGGGCTGTTATGCTTGACATAGTTAACCATCATGTACTCATTTTCGTAGGCCATGAATACCGTATAGACAATCCCCTGGTTAGGAGCTGACTGCTTGTACCAAGGGATAACGACAAAGTGGTGAACCTTTGGTTTCATGACAGCAAAGTGCCAAACAGCTGTCTCCGAGTTCGCACCAAGAAATACGATCGCCTCTTTGATTGCCTTATCCATGGAATTGTTTTTTTCAATCACTTTCCCGTCATTGTCATTTTGCGGCTTCCCGTAAACCGCGCAGCCCATTTGAACCGGCACAGAAAAACAATCATTCAACCATTTGAGAACATCGTTATTGACTATAGCTTTAATTAGATCTTCCCCTGTCATATCCCTTGGCTCCTGCCTATATATCCTGCACGTATTCATAAATGATCAAGAACATGATCCTTGGTGAGGATAGCTTCGATCTGCCCTTTATCAAATTTATTTCAGCTCGCACCTTGCTGGTTGACAGCAGATGCTTGCAGGCTGCGTATATGGAATTTCAATGCCAACTTCCGAGCCAACTATAACCACTGCAGTACATTGTAAGAATCACCAAGTGAACTACCCTGCCCCTATAATTTGAATATTAAAAACAACTCAACTAAATATTCATTTAGTTGAGTTATATCAAAACCCTCAAATCTGCAGCCTCCTAACCCCTACCCTTTGAGATTCTGCGCCTGTCACTGCGCTGCTTTGCCTGCACACCTGCATGCCTTGAAAGGCACGTCCGATCCCAGTGACATCCGGGTGTGACCAACCATTTTGTCGCAAGGGTGATTACAAAACGCTATTAGCGGCATTCGGCATTGGTCGCGCGATCAGACCTAAGGCCTTGAAATAACGTGATCTGTAGCCCTGAGCAGACGGCCACAGGAGCATCACCAGAGTGGAGAAAACACCTGCTTGGCGCCTCCTCCCCCACCTCGACAGACGAAGAAGCGGACCTAGACTCTCACTCGGTTTAGCCCACTGAATCATGCCCCATACGCAAAGGACAGGCTGGCGGCGGCCCTGCTGTTGCCGGTGGCCACTTTGAACAGTCCCCCGGCCTTTACTAGCGCCTCGGTACAGGGCAACGCCCGGGTCGACCTGACCCTGCGTGCCTTCAGTGCCAATGATCGCAACTGGCATTGGGCACGATGGCATCGGACAACCGGCCAGCGCTGCTCAGCATTGAGCCCCTTGGGGTATCGGCCAGCAAGGTTCCACCGGAACAAGGAGGTACATGAGGCACAAACCTAGCGCGCACTGTTGATGAAGATGACCAGTTCAAATCAAACATATTGGAGTACACCTTATGAACGGACACACCAATCCCTCCTTTGACGAAGCCATGCCACTGGGGGCGTCTGATGCGCAATTCATCAATGACCTGCACGAGCTACTGGAGCGCCACGGCAACCTGGATCGCTTTGGACTCTGCCTGCTGCACGATCACTTTGCGGTCGCCGAGGACGAGATTCTCCTCGAGTGCAACGACCATGATGCCCGCACCCTGCATTTGGACGTGGTCAAGCGCGGCTCGCTGCCGGAAAGCAAATTCACCAGCTGGCGCATCGGTGGCCCCCGGGCCGAGGCCCTGACGGCTTGCGCCATGGACAAATGCAAGGTCGAGGCGATGACCGCCTGCGCCATGGACAAGTGCAAAGTCGAAGCCCTCACCGCCTGCGCTATGGACAAATGCAAGGTCGAAGCCCTGACCGCGTGCGCCATGGACAAATGCAAGGTCGAAGCCCTGACCGCCTGCGCCATGGATAAATGCAAGGTCGAGGCGATGACCGCCTGCGCCATGGACAAGTGCAAGTAGCCCAGGGTCCTGCCGATGGCCTGTGGCGGGCACGGGAGGCCGATCGACTGCCGTGCTCGTCCTGGCTCGCGCAGTTTTATAGGCGACGCCATGGCGCCTTGCTCGGGTCCGGCACCGCGGCGCTGGAACTGGCACTGCGCCAATTGGGTGCCACCACCACCTGGCGGGTCGCGGTTCCCGCGGCCACCTGCCATCAGGTGGTCGCCGCCGTTCTCAATGTCGGCGCAGTGCCAGTAATTATCGAGAACGCCGCCGAACTGTTGCTCAGCCGCGAGGCCCTGGCCCCCCACGTCAATGGCCTGGACGCGGTCATTGCGGTCCACCAATACGGCTTGCCCTGTGACATCCCGGCCTTGCGCCGATTACTGGGCGAGCAGCTACCAATCATCGAAGACAGTGCCGGGGCCTGGGACCTCGACCGCCCCGGCGCCTCGCGGGTGATCACCTCCCTTGGCCATGGCAAGGCGCTGGACATTGGCGGCGGTGGCGCGCTGTTCGGTGACACACCGGTGGATGGCGATATCGACGTCTGGTCGCCGGGCCAGCGAGCCCGCGCTTTTCCAGCGTCGAGCCCAGCCTTGTCGATTCATGCCTTGCCGGCGTTGATGCCCGCCATCGCACGGGCCCAAGCCCGCAGCCAGCGACTGCGGCAGCAAATGCCCGGGCTGCTGGCGCGCTTGCGCGATTACGGCCTGGAACCCTGGGCCGTGGAAGGATCACCGACGCTCAACGGGCAGTTCATCCCGATCCGCACCCGTGAGCTGCCGCTGTTCGAACGCCTGCGCTACAGCCCCCATGCTGACGCCCTGGGTGTCTGTGCCCCGGCCTCGGCCGCGCTGCGCGAGCTGCCCATGCTGCGCAACCGGGGCGAGGTGGCCCAGGGACCGCAAACCAGCCTGGAGCTTCACCGCAACTGGGTCCTGCTGGACCCCCTCACCGCCCTCGATCACCCCGGGCACCTTGATGCCTGGGCCGGAGACTCTCGATGAACAGTCCCGTCGCATTTGAACCATCCCACGACCTGGACCAGCCCTTCGCTGGCGGCCCCCGGGTGCGCCAGCTGGCCGACTACGCCGGCAGTGGCCAGGCGCTGGAGGCAGAACAGGTGCTCGGGGTGGCCAATGCGCGCGTAGTGTTCGCCAACTACCCGGCCATTCGCGCCGATTTTGACGCCCTCTGGGAGCCCGTTCCGGGCCTTTCCCAGCACGCCGCCATCGACCGCTGGCTGCTACACAACGCCGCTTATGTCTCCACTAGCCAAGCGTCGGCGCAAGGCATCAACACGCCAATCGCCCGCGATAATCGACAAGTCACGGCCTGGCGCCCGCCTCGCTATGGCCGGGCCGCGGTGCTGTGCGTGCCGGGCAGCGAACAGGTGCTGTTCGACATCAAGGGCATCGGCGTACCGCCGGACGAAGCCCCCGTGCTGCCTAACTCCAACGGTTTGTTGACGCTGGCCGAAGCGGTGCACGAGGTGCTGATGGAACACCTGGTGTTCGCCGCCATGAAGCATGCCGGTGGCGCAATCACACCGCTGCCGGCCTATGCCCTGATCGACCTGGGCTTCGACGCCTTGTGGCATGACGGGCGTCCGCCGGAGCCAGCGGTGCTGCTACTGCGCCGCCCCTGTACCCGCCCGCGGTGCCAATGGCAACGCTACTGGCAAGGCGCCGAACTGGCCGGGGCGCTGATGCAGGCCGAACTGCTGCTGCGGCGTTATGGCTTGACCGCCAGCAGCTGTGGCGCCGTGCGTTTCCTGGTTTGCCGGGAGGACGGCGAGTTGCAGGTACGACGCGATGACCAAGCGCTGCCGGTCAGTGACCAGGTGGCCCAAACGCTACAACGCCTGCTGGCGGATAACGGGGACAGGCCCCTGCTGATCGATGGCGTCAACGTGCAACTGGCCGGGCCGTCCAGCACCGCGCCATTGCAATTGCAGGTGATGGACTTCGGTCGCTATCGGTTTGCCGAACATTTCGCGCATCACTTGTATGCCTGGATCGATGCCGACTACCAGAACCTCAACGGCTTGTACCTGGCCCCGGACGACTCGCGCTACATCCAGCCCGACCCACGCGTGAGCCTGGCAAGGAGCGCCGAGGGGCCCTGCTTTGCCGAACTGCAACGCCAGGTCGCCAGCTTCCGCCAGGACGGCGACCCCCAGCGCCTGTGCCAGGCGTTGCGCGCCACCCTGGAAGAAGCCTGCCGCCCTTTGCGCAACCAGACGCCAGCCTGCCCCTGATGCAGCAGCGTCCGTCCCACGACGGTGCATCAGCCATGATGCCTGCTCAAAACGTCATCCCGTTGATTTCAATCGTGAACCTGACAGCCATTTGACCACTGTCATTGTCGAACCGGCTGTATCCTGCCGATACTCGGACCTGCCATTCACCGGCGTCTACACTCGATGGCAATGCGCTGTAGGGCGATCCCCTGGGCCATTGCTGATCATCATGGATACTTGAGAAGGACACTCAAATGGTACGTGCCGTCACTATTCTCACCGAGAATTTCTCCGACTGGGAACCCGCGCTCATCAACTCCACCGGTCGGGCCTACTATGGTTTCGACACTCGCTTCGCAGCCCCCGGCGGTAAGCAACTGACCTCATCCGGCGGAATGATCATCGTCCCGAACCTGGCCATCGAAGCGATCGACCTGGAAGAGGTGGACCTGCTGATCGTGACCGGAGGCCCTATTTGGAAAACCGACCAGGCACCTGAGATCGAGGCACTGGTACGCGCGGCCCATGCCAAGAAGATCGTGGTGGCGGGCATCTGCGATGGCACCCGGGTCCTGGCCCAGGCGGGAGTGCTGGATCACCTGCAACATACCTCCAACTCTGCCGAGAACCTGAAGCAGGTGCATTACCGCGGGGCGGACTATTACGAGGACGTACCCTATGCCGTTGCCGACCATGGGGTGGTCACTGCCCCTGGCAGCGCGCCTGTCAGCTTCATGGCGCAAATTCTTAACACCTTGGGCCTGAACGACCAGAAACTCGATGCCTACCTGGCCATGCACGCCGCGGAACACATTCACTGCTGAAGAGCTTCAGCGCCCGCCTCGGATTTCCCCCGCTTCTGGTGCTACGGCCTGTTATCTGGCTGTAACACTAGAAGCATTGATCCATTCCCCCGCTACTGCCCTTGATACTCGCTGCAGATTTTTTTCGGTGGCAAAACCGCGAGCTAGAGCGTCCTGATAATTTTTTTTTACAAATAGGAAAAAACTTACTTGCGCTTACGACATTACCTACTAAGGTTTTCCCTCGTGACATGTAGGGGTTTACCCTGGGCTCCATCAGGATGAGCTTGGAGCCGTGTCAAAGGATGCTTTATTTAGATCGCCTCAACGGCGACATTTTTCCTACCCGAGCTAAGGAATGGCTTAATGTATTTGTTTGCCGATATTGTTGTCCGGAACCTGCCAGCCCCCCTTGCAACCTTTGTCCTCAGCACCTGCGCCCATGAGCGGCTAACCGCAGTAAACGCCCCCCTCCCCCTCGGAACCCTGCCCGACATTCCGTCAGGCTCCCTCCTTTGCGCGCGCCTCAGAAACTGATCGGCCCGCTCGAGACCCATTAAAAACCGACGCATTTCTACGACATGAGCGATTCAGACTGTCGTAGATGAACTGTGCGTGCCCAATGACTTTCCTGCTGGTCGGGAGGAGCGTGGGCATCTGCAAATGCGCTCGCCATTGGATCGAAACCGCCGCCGGATAACCCCTGCGCGCCGAGAATCGAACATGTCAAAAGTAACAGCTACAGGCTCGTTCAATGAGCCGCTTGAACCATCAGGCATGGTACAAGCCCTGGCCGATGCCAGGTTCAGCGTCGAAGCCAAGGCCATGGTTGCCCAGGGCCTCTACACCGGACTTGCCCAGGAAGTTTCCACGGTCATCCCGCTCAAGGACGCCGTACTACCGAACCTGGAACCCTTGCGCCAACTGCTGAACGCCGGCTGGGGCGAAGAACTGGGCCGTTACCTCAAGGTGCTCGAGGTTTGCGGGAGCAGCGCTGATGAGGCCCTGCGCAAAGTCCAGATAGCTGTCAGATCCGGCACTGCGCTGTTTGCCGCCGGCCACCTCGCCACTGACAGCGGAACACAGTGTTTCCTGTCGATCCATCATGGCCTGGCCGACGAACACAGCCTGCAGATCCTGGCGCGCCTGCTGCAAGCCGAGGACAGCGATTCGGCCCTGGCACAGATGCGCCAGGGGCATGGATTCTACGAGGCCTATGTCCAGGCCCAGGCCCGGCCCGAACAGACTGCCCCTGGAGGTTCCCTCCCGACGGCGCCACCGATGACACCTGTGCGCCTGCTGCAAACCGGACGCCTGGCCTTCGACGCCCAAAGGCCGCGCATGAGCCTGCAACGCACCCTGGACGTTGCCGCCAGCAATGCCGACAAGCACCCCATGGCGACCCTGCTGGCCTATCTGCAACGGGCTGGAGTCATCGCCGAGGGCAACACCCTGTGTTCCTCCCGTGACTGGCGCCCAGCCCAGCAACAAGACGCCATCGGCATGATGACCGGCCTGGTCCCGCTCTCGCTCGCGCCTCTCCAAGCGCCGTTGTTCCCCGGGCAAACCAGCCTTGAGGCCCGTGCTCGCCGCTGCCCAGCCGCACGCCAGGCACTGGATTGCTGCCGCACCAGCGAGCTGTTCATCAATGGCGCGGCCAAGCGCGGCATCCCGGCCTCCCAGGTGATGAGTGCCACATTCCCGGTGGGCATCGAAATACGGCGCACGGGGCCTGCGCAGTGGTTCCTGGAGATCGAAGGGCCGTTCTGCGACGCCGCTGGCGCCACCAACCTGATCAATGAACTCGCTGATGTACTTATGGATAGGAGTGAATGGAATGACTGAAAACATCCAGTTCGATGAACAAATCCTCGCCGATGAAGTGGCTCGCGTCTCTGCCATTTTCGCCGAGGTGCTCAAGCTGCCCCATGTGGGCCAGGCAGACAATTTCTTCAACCTCGGCGGCGACTCCTTCGACGCGATCCGGGTGATGTCGCGCTTGTCTTGCAACCTGCCCATCGTGACGCTTTTCGAGCATCCGACGGCTACCGACCTGGCCCGGCGCATCCTCAGCGAAGCTACTCGACAAGCCGCGCGCCTGGTGTGTTTTGGCGATGCCCAGGCCGCAGCCGGAGCGACCGCCGTGGTTGCCGTGCCTTTCGGCGGCGGCGATGCCACGGCCTATCGCAACCTGTTCCAGGGCCAGCAGGAGGTACAGGTCTTCGGTGTGGATTTCGGTGACTTCGAAGTCGAGGATGCCTCGGACTTCCATGCCCTGCTCGATACCCTGGCCACTCAGATCGAAGGCATCGGTGCCAAGCGACTGTTGATCTATGGCCATTGCGCCGGGGCAGCCACTGCCGCGTGCCTGGCCTCCAGCATGGCTGACAGCCACAAGGGATTGTCACTGGTCGTGGCCGCCTCGCGCCCGGTGCTGGATGCAGACGCGGCGATACGCGCCGCCGAAGTCACGTCCGACCAGACCTGGACCGATTACCTGCGTTCGCTGGGCGCCTTTACCGGGCTGTTGGACACCCAGGTCGAGAGCATGCTGGCACGCGGACGCAGGGACCACCTGGTCGCCTGCGAAGCCTATCGCTACCTGGCGCAGTACCCGGCACGCGACGTACCGGCACTGGTGCTGCTGGGGGATCAAGACCCGGCCACCGCCGAACCCGAAACCGTGCTGGAACACTGGAGCCAGTTCATCGATGTCACCCAAGCCGCCACCCTGGCCGGTGGCGGGCATTACTTCGTACGCACCCACGCGCACGAAGTCGAGGAAACCGTGCTGGCGTTCGCAGCACACAACACCAATGGAAGGGATAGCAAGCAATGACAGTCAATCATCAACCACTTCTCACCCAAGCCGATCTGCTCAAGCGTGGCTTGGCCGACCTGCAGGAACATGACGCCGAACTGGCGCAGATCCTCGATGCCGAGGTCGCTCGCCAGCAGCGCACCCTGTCGCTGGTCGCCTCTTGCTGCGCAGTCAAGCCGCGCACCTTGGCAGCTTCGTCCTCCGTGCTGGTCAACGTCACCGCCGAAGGCGTGCCCGGACGCCGCTATCACGCAGGCTGCGAGAACGTGGACCTGGTCGAGTCCCTGGCGATCCAACGTGCCCGGCAGCTGTTCGGTGCGCAATATGCCGGCGTCCAGTCGCACTCGGCCTCCAGCGCCAACTATTCAGTCCTCGCCGCCCTCCTGGAGCCAGGCGACACGCTGCTGGGCATGGCCCTGGACAACGGCGGCCACCTGACCCATGGCAGCCCCGTGACCTTCTCGGGCACCTATTACAACGCCATCGGCTACGGCACCACCAAGGAAGGCCTGATCGACTACGACGAAGTCCGCAGGCTGGCCCTGGAGCATCGGCCACGCCTGATCATCTGCGGCGCCACGGCCTACTCCAGGGTTGTGGATTTCGATCGTTTCCGGCGGATCGCCGATGAAGCCGGTGCCATCCTGATGGCCGACATCTCGCACATCGCCGGCCTGGTGGCGACCGGACGCCACCCAAGCCCGATCGACGCCGCGCACGTCACCACCACCTGCACCCACAAGCAACTCGCCGGTCCCCGTGGCGGTCTGATCCTCTCGGGCCGCGACGCCAATGAAAAGGTCCCGGGCCGCGACGTGACCTTCGCCCGAGTGCTTGAGCTGGCAGTGTTCCCCAGGATGCAAGGCGCACCGGCGGTCAACATGATGGCCGCCAAGGCCGCAGCGCTGGGTTACGCCATGACCCCCGAGTTCGATGCCGAGATGCAACGCATCCGCGACGCGGCCGACGTGATGGCCAGCGAGTTCCAGGCCCGGGATTATGAAGTGGTGGGCGGACGCAGCGAAAACCACACCATCCTGATTCGCCTGCGCGCCAACATGACCGGCGCGATTGCCGAGGCCGCGCTGGAGCACTGCGGCATCGTCGTCAACAAGAACCGTATCCCCGGGGAGACACGTTCTTCCTTCGTCACCAGCGGCCTGCGCATCGGCACCGGGGCCCTGGCCCAACGTCATATCGACGCGCAGGGCTGCCGGCAGATCGTTGACCTGCTCTGCCGGATCCTCGACCAGGTGACCCCACAGGGCGATAACGAATTCACCCTGGACCCGGCGCTGCGCAAGCAGTTCTGTGCAGAAGCCGAGGCCCTGTGCGTGAAGTATCCGATCGCTGACTACCTGGCCAACTGACGCCGCGACCAGCACCCCGGCAAACATGGCACGGCGGTCCGAGGATCGCCGTGCTCGGAAAATGCGAACTCTAAGGAGAGAGAAACCATGACGGACAAAATCAAGTATGTCGCCATCAATGGCTCGGAGCGGGTGGATGGCAACAATGCCAGGGCACTGGAGTGGGCAGCCGAGTACCTGGAGAAGCAGGATGTGATCCTCGAGGTCTTTTCACTGGCCAGCGCCAAGATCGACCCCTGTGGGGCCTGCGGCGACTGCAACTTTCGCAACGAGCCTTGCGCGCAGAAGGATGACGCCGCCCGCGCCGTGCGACTCATGGAAGAGAGCGATGGCGTGATCTTTGCCTGCGCGGTCCATGGCTTTGGCGCAACCCCATTGATGTCGGCGTTCCTGGAACGGGTCGGAACCGGATTCCTGCGCCACGATCGCACCCTCACCAACAAGGTCGCCGGGGTCATGGTGACTGGCCGGCGCATGGGGCACGTGGAGGTCTACAACCAGATGCTCCAGTGCGCCCTGCTCAACCGCATGATCATGGTCGGCTACGGCTTCCCGGCGATGCTGGTGGGCGACAAGAAAGGCGAAGTCCTGGGCGACAAGGAAGGCATGGAAATGCTGCGCCGGATGCTCGATCGCATGGTCTCCATGACCCGCCTGCTGCGCGAGCACGAACGGCTCACAGGCCAGCCGGTACTGCAGGTCTCGGTGCCCGGGGAACGCCATCGCGAGGGCACGGACGGCAAATTCTTCGTTCCGGCCAAGTCAGACATGTACCAGGCCAAGGCCGCCCAGCACTGCAACTTCGATGTGGTTGGCGACTGAGCTGCGTAGCGCAACGGCACAATAGCTATCGAGAATCTTATGAGCATTAGAACGACCTGCGTTGGCCTCACCGACGCCCTCCTGCGGGACTGGATCGTAGCGGAACACTTCGAGCGCCTGGCGGATGCAACGGTGGCACAGATTGCCCAGGCCTATGTCGGAGTCTATTCGGCCCGACCGACCAGTTGGCTGGCAGTCATGGCGCGCAATCGCAACCTCGATCGCAAGGCGGTACTGGCCATGGAAAACGCCAGCGACCTGCTACGAATCCCCGGCATGCGACGCTCCAAGTTCCTGCTTCCCGGCGAACTGGCGGCCAAGGTCTTCGCCGCCACCCGCTTGCCCCTGGCCAACCACGAGTGGCGCCTGCGGGACGTCGGGCTCGGCCTGGACGATTACCGGCGACTGCTACCGGCACTGGTCGCGCTGGGCACCGGCGCCACCCTGAACCTGTCAGACATCGGCAAACAACTGGACCTGCCGGGGCCCCAGGCCCGTGCGGTGACATCGGTCGCCGCCTATGACGGCGCGCTGGTGCGTGTCCCGGCGACGAACCAATGGTCCAGCCGCTGGCTTTACTCCGCCGCTCCGGAAGGCTTGCTGCCCGGTGATGGCGTCCCCCTGGACCGCGACCAGCTGCAGCGCGATCTGGCCGCGCGCTACCTCGAGCACTACGGACCGGTCACCGTCGATGACCTGGCCTGGTGGCTCGGGGTTTCGAAGGAAACCGCACGCACGCTGCTTCAAGCCTGCGCAGCCTGCCAGATCGCCGACCAGATGTGGCACAGCCAGGCGGGACTGGCACGTCTTGAACAATTCATCCAAAGCACCACCTCCCCGGCAAGCGCGCAGATTCGCTTCCTGCCGGCCTGGGACCCCCTGGTAATGGGTTATGCCCCGGGTTCGAGGCAGCGCGCCTGCCTGGGGCTGGAACGGGTCGGCGGCTACGACTCGGCCGGGAACGGCCGGCCGGTGGTGCTCATCGGCGGCCGCGCGGTCGCCACCTGGAACACCGCGGCCAAGGGCAGCAAGCGCTCCCTTAGCGTCGATGCCTCGACACTCGCCGACCAGGAGCGCGAAGCCGTACTTGAAGCGGCCTCGCTACTGGCGCAACAGATCGGGGCTTTTCATGAAATCCAGAACACAACAACAGCGTGACAACAGGGAAGGCACGAACAAGATGAGGGACGACATGACATCACTACCCCCCGAAGCACCAGCGCTGCCAGGCAACGAGCGCAGCCTGTGGGACGCGTTCGCAAGCCCGGCGGCCGGACAACCGGCCAGCGACACCCGGGAGCAGGAAGACCTTGCCCTGCCCCCTGGCCTGGCGGCCAGCATGAACGACCTGACAACGGTCGCTGCGATCCTGGGCTCGCTGCTCAGCCCCGAAGGCCGAGTCGTCCTGGGAGTCCACGCAGACGGCAAGTCATTGCAGCTGGGCGTCGATGGCACCGCTCTGAACCTGGCAGAAGACGCCCGGGCCTATATCGCCCAGTTGCGCGCTGACGCCGAAGCGGCCCAGGGCGAGCCAGCCGTGCGCGCCGACATCGAGATCAGCGATGGCACCCACCTGCCACAGGCGCAATCCCCGGTCTGGCTACTGGTGCAGGAAGGTCGCTGCCAGCTATCGGTACGCAGCGATCGCATGACACCGGCCATGCGCCTGGAACTGCTTGAGCTGGTGCACTTCGCCTGCGCCCGGGTACTCGATCCCAAGGCCCTGCCGGCGGCTGCGCTGCAGCCTGCCTGCCCGGTTCCTGAGGAAACCGCCCCCCGTGAATTTCTCGTGGAGCGCATCTACCGCCATGTACAGAGCAAGCCGTCGGCGGTGGCGATCGTGGACGACAACAGCGGCCGTAGCCTGACCTACGCCGAGCTCTGGGACGCCTCCGAGGCGCTGGTCCAGCACATCCGCGAACGCGTCACTTCCCGCCGCTCGAGCCCGCGCCTGGCGCTGTTCCTGGAGCGCGGCTGGCAACACCTGGCCTCGATCATCGCTGTGCAGCGCATGGGGGGCACCTGCGTACTGATCGACCCGGCCCACCCCGATGAACGCATCCGCGCCTTTATCGAAGAATGCACTCCGCATGCGGTCCTGACCGCTGGCAGCACCAGCGAACGGGCCCGGGACCTGGTGACCTATCCGCAGTTGGATATCGACAAGGTGCAGGTACGCCCCAGCCACGTCGACTGGGAACATGGCAAGTGGGTCGAGACGACCAACGAAGCCTGCTTTATCGCCGGCACCTCCGGCAGCACCGGGCGGCCCAAGGCCGTGTGCCTGTCCTATCGCGGGATGGCCGCTACCCTGGATGCCATTATCGAACAGGCCGGGCTGGACGAGCACAGTCGCGGCTCCTGGCTGTCGTCGCCGGGCTACGGAATGGTCGAGGTCGATCCGTTGCCGGTCCTGTGCGCTGGCGGCACCGTCTGCATTCCGGGCCCGCAGGTGCTGCAGGACGTCAACCTGCTGGCACGCTGGCTGCTCGAAGGCGACATGAACCATACCCTGGCCATGACCTCCATCGCCGAAGCGCTGTGGGCCACGGGAATCCGCACCGGCCTGCGCACCATGCTGATCGCCGGTGAACGCTGCAAGCAATGGCCACCCACCGACCTGGGCTATCGGGTGATCAATGTCTATGGTTCGGCAGAGGCGGCGGTGGTTTCCATCGAAGACCTGAGTGCCCCGCGCCGCACCCTGCTGCCCTCGGTAGGACGGGCGATTCCCGGCGCCCAGATGTACGTGGTCGACCGCCATGGCCAGCAACTGGCGGCGCGTTGCGTGGGCGAGCTGATCATCACCGGCGAGACGCTGTCGGTGGGCTACGTGAACCCCGAGGACACGAAGAAAGCGTTTCGTGGCAACACCCTGGATACCACGTCCCCCCTGCAATACAGCACCGGCGATCGGGCACGGATGGCCGCCGATGGCACCGTGGAAATCTTCGGACGCACCGACTCGGTGGTCAAGATCCGCGGACATCGGGTCGACCTGACCGAACTGGAGATCACCGCGCTGCAAGTACCGGGCGTGGTGAAGGCCGCGGCCAACTGCTTGAGCAACGACCTGGGCGCGACCCTGGCCTTGTTCCTGGAGCTGGCGCCGGACGCCGTGGAGGTGGTCGCCCAGGTGCGCAAGCACCTGGCCACCCGCCTGCACCCGGCCGCGCAGCCTGGCCAGATCGTGACCGGCGCCCTGCCCCTGGGACGCAACGGCAAGGTCGACTACAGCGCACTGCAGGTCGGCCCCATCGAACGCGATGCGAACCAGACCCTGTTTGTCCCGGTGACCCAGGCAGACCACGCCGTACGTGATTGCTGGCTGGCCTGGACGCTGTGCGAAGAAGCGACCCTGGAGTCGAGCTTCTTCGACGCCGGCGGCGACTCCCTGCGCGCCTTGCGCATGGTCGGCGAGCTGGCCTGCAAGCACGGCATCCATGTACAGATGGGGGCATTCCTCGAGGAGCCGGTACTGGCGAACCTGGTCCGCCTGGCCAACGCCTCGCGTGATACCCAGTTGCCGAAGTTCGAGCACCTGCCGGCGCAGCAGCAACTGCTGCCATTCGAACTCAATGAAAGCCAGCAGGCCTTGTGGATCGGCCGCGGCTCGTTCTACGACTACGGCGGCGTCGGTTGCCAGGGCTACTTCGAGTGGGAAGTCGAAGCCCTGGATCGCGAGCGCTTCACCCGGGCCGTGGGCTTGCTGGTCGAGCGCCATCCGATGCTGCGCATGACCATCGACGCCAGCGGTCGCCAGAGTATCGGCGATGTCGACGGGACCCAGGCGGTGGAGTTCGTCGACCTGAGCGCCATGGAGGCAGACCAGATCGAACTCGAGATCGATCGGGTCCGTGAACGCATGGCCAACGAAGAAATCGGCACCACCCAGTGGCCGCTGTTCCAGTTCCGCATCAGCCGCATCAGCGCCGCCACCAGTCGCGTGCACCTGTGCATCGACATGCTGATCGCCGACGCCTGGTCGATTTTCCAGGTGATCATCCCTGACCTGATCGACCTCTACCTGGAAGACGAGCCGCAGTTGCCGGTGCTCCAGACCAGCTTCCACGACTACGTCGCTTATCGCCAACTGGTGCTCAAGAGCGCCCAGTACCAGGCCGATCGCGAATACTGGCTGGACAAGATCAACCATCTGCCGGCGGCACCGCGCCTGCCGCAGCTGGAGCCGGGAGAGTTCGAGGGCCAGTCGCGCTTCGAACGGCACGAAGGCACTCTCGCCGTCGCTGCCTGGGAACGACTCCAGGCCAAGGCCCAGGCCCGCAACATCTCGCCATCCGGGGTGGTTGCACTGGCCTTGTGCGAAGTGTTGCGCTGCTGGAGCGAAGAGGATCGGTTCACCCTGAACTTCCCGGTCTCCGACCGGATGCCGGTCAGCGCCGATATCGACCAGGTCGTCGGGGACTTCACCAATACCCTGCTGGTGCCCTACGAAACCGCCGCCGGCGATACCCTGGAGGCTCGCGGCCAGCAATTGCAAGGCGCCATCTGGCAGGCGCTGGACCACCGGCTGTTCAACGGCGTCGAAGTGCTGCGCGAGTTGGCCCGGGTCCGGCGCAGCGGCGGTGCGCCGCTGATGCCAATCGTCCTCACCAGCCTGCTCGGACACCCCGGGCGCCACGACGCGGCCCGTCTTGGCCAGGAAGTCTACGGCGTTTCGCAGACGCCCCAAGTCACCCTGGATGTGCAGCTGCGCGAGTCCGAAGGCACCTTGTACTTCAAATGGGACTACCTCACCGGGGTCATTCGCCCCGAGGTTGTGGAAGCGATGTTCGGTGCCTTCTGCACCCTGTTGCAGCAATTGGCGGACGACAGCGAGATCTGGCAACGCACCTGGCTCGACCTGCGCCCTGGTGCACAGATCGAAGTGCGCGACGCGGTGAACGCGACCCAGGCCCCTGTACCGCCCGTCCATCTGCGTGACCTGCTGCTGGCACGGGTTGCCGAGCGCGCCGAAGAAGTCGCCGTCATCGATACCCTGGGCAGCTACAGCTGGGGCGAGATCGGCCGGGCCGCGACCCGGATCGCCGCGATGATCCAGCAAGCCCATACGCCTGGCGAGCGCTTCGTCGGGATCGTGCTGCCCAAGGGCAGCGGGCACTACGCAGCCGTCTACGGCTGCTTGCTGGCCGGGGTCGGTTATGTACCGGTGGATATCGACCTGCCGTCCGAGCGTATCCGCTCGGTGTTGTCCCAGGCCGGGGTGACCACGGTCATCGCAGGCGCCGATACCCAGTTGCCCGAGCAGGTACAGCGACTGGTGCTGGCGGAGCAGGACCTGCGCGCCTGGGCCCAGCAGCACACTGACCTGACACTGGCGCCGCTGGCGGCGGACTACTCGCCGTACGTGATCTTCACCTCCGGCTCCACCGGCAACCCCAAGGGCGTCGAGATTCCCGAGGTGGCGGTGGTCAACCATGTGTACGACGTCGTCGAGCGCTTCGGCCTGGACGCCTCAGCCCGCCACCTGGCCACAGCCGCGCTGCATTTCGACATGTCGGTCTTCGATATCTTCGGCCCCCTGCTGCATGGCGGCTCGGTGGTGGTGCCCGCCCAGGCGGCAGGGCCCGACCCGGATGCCTGGCTACGCCTGCAGCGTCGCCACGGCGTGACGTTCTGGGCTTGCGTGCCGGCCATCATGGACCTGCTGTGCAGCGTTGCAGAGACCGCGCGCAGCTTCTCGGCGGTGGAGTCGCTGGCCAACATCGTCATGGCGGGCGACTGGATCCCCATGCCGTTGCTGCCACGGGCCAGGGCGCTGTATCCGCAGGCGCGGCTGTACTCCTGCGGCGGCCCTACCGAGACCACCAACTGGTCGGTGCTGCACGAGATCGACGAGCAGGAAGGCCAACTGGTGCGTTCGGTGATCTACGGCGCGCCAATGCGCAACTCGGCTTATCACATCATCGCCGGCGACTGGACCGATTGCCCGGACTGGGTTCCCGGGGAAATGCTGGTGGAAAGCGATATCTCCCTGGCCTGCGGCTACATCGGCCAACCGGAGCTGACCCGCAAGGCCTTTGTCCAGCATCCGCGCAGCGGGCGACGCATGTACCGCACCGGCGACCTGGGACGCTACCTGCCCAACGGTGAGATCGAGATCCTGGGGCGTATCGACAACCAGATCAAACTCAACGGCCTGCGTATCGAGCTGGGTGAAATCGAGAGCGTGGCCGAGTCCTGCCCCGGCGTCTCGCGAGCCTGCGCCGTAGCGCTGCCGGGCCCGGACGGGCATCCCAAGCAGATCGCCCTGGTGTATGTCGGCGAGCCGGACCTGGCCTCGGCAATCACCCAGGCCCTGACCCTGCGGCTGCCTGCCTACATGGTGCCGAAGTCTGTCCAGCCGCTGACCCAATTGCCCCTGTCGAAGAACGGCAAGGTGGATGTACTTGCCCTGCGTGAACTCCTGAGGAATGACATGAAAGACTCCAATAGCAAGACTCCGCAAACCATCCTGCGCACCGTGATCCGAGTCATCGCCAGTCATCTGGAGGAGCCGGTAATACTGCCCGAGGACAACTTCTTCGACCTGGGCGGCGATTCGCTGTCGGCGATGAAGATCAAGATCGAACTCGAGTCCCAGCTGTCCATCGCCGTGCCCCTGGAAAACCTCATGCTCACCGAGACCATCAGTGAGTTCGCCAGCAGCCTGAACGCGGGGAGCCAGCCATGATCAAGGACGCCCTGCACCAGCAATGGCTGGACGATGTGGACGCTTATCTGGAGGGGCGTACCACGCCACAGGAACTGGAGACCAAGGGGCAGTCGCGGGCCCGGGAAGTCTTGGACTATGTCCAGGAGCGCTCGGCATTCTATGCCGGGCACCTGCGCTCGCAAGCCGGCAGCCCCAGTGCCCTGCCGGCGCTGGATGGCGTTCCCTTCACCACCAAGGATGACTTGCGCTGCGTGGGCCGCTCGGTTTGCAGCCTGCCATTCGACCAGATCGCGGTGTACTACGAGACCACCGGGACCACCGGGCTGCCGACCCCCTGCCCTCGAGCCGCGATCGATGTCGAGACCAGTGGAGCCTATGTACAGAAGGCCGTCGCCGACCTGTACCAATCGACCTTCGGCACCACCAACGCCCTGACGGCGATCATGGGTCCGTCGGAGTTGTATGCATTCGGCGATACCTATGGCGAAGTCTGCCGCAACCTGGGGATTCCCTATGTGCGGCTGTGGCCGGAAAGCCCACGGGTCGGCCTGGCCAAGGCCGCCCAGTTGATCAGCGACCTGGGCGTACGCTCGCTGATTTGCTCGCCCGCCGTGGCCCTGGCCCTGGCCCGCCTCTATGTAAGCCAGGGCATCGATCCGCGCGAGACCGCAGTAGGCCAGATCATGGTGCTGGGCGAGCTGTGCACGCCACAGATGCTGAGCAATATCGCCCGGGTCTGGAACGCCCATTGCACCCATGGCCTGTACGGCTCCCAGGAAGCCCATGCGGTGGCCACCGGCTGCGCCAACGGCAACCTGCACTTCTCCGAAACCAACTACCTGGCGGAGATTCTCCCGGTCCCGGGCATGGAGGGCGATGTGGGCGAGTTGTGCCTGACGATGCTCGTGCCCGGGGCCAAGCCGCTGATCCGCTATCGCACCGGCGACCTGGCGCGGCTGCATTCGGCCGAGGAATGCGGGTGCGGCAATCGCTCCCGTTGCCTGCGGGTCTTTGGCCGGGTGGGTGATGTGATGACCCTGGGCGGTCGCCAGGTGGTGCCGGCACTGATCGAATCGGCGGTGCTGGGTGCCGCCGAGTGGGTCTCTGGCTACGAGGTCAAGATCCGCACCGCCAGCGATGGCAGTGACCATGTCGAGGTATCGATGGTGGCGGGTATCGGCGAGCGCTCGGTGGCCCAGGTACAGGAACAGATGGCCAGCCAGTTCGGCACCTCGGTCCAGTTGCAACTGGAACAGAGCCTGGACCCACGGACCGAGACCGGGGCCTACATCTCCTGGAAGCACGCCCGTATCCGCGACCAACGGGAGTCGGCCCTGTGAGTTCATTACAAGCCATCCCCCTGTGGAGCGTGGAGCATCACGAGGTCGCCGACGCAGCGCCGGTCGCCCGGGTGCGCCGCGGCTTGCTCGGGCTCTATCCCTGCCCGGCGCTGTTCGAGACCGGTGCGGGATTCCTGCCGGTCGACGGCAACCAGACCACCTTCATGATCGACCTTCTGCTGGAGTTCAAGCTGGTCAATGGTGCCTGGCACCTGTCGGCCAGCGAGCCCTTCGAATGGGCCCTGGCGGCCTGCGAGCAGGTACTCAACGATCCACAGTCGAGCCTGTGCGAACGCCTGCGGCGCGTGGCCCAGACCCTGGCGCTGCCTGAGGGTTTTCCACTGGTACTGGCCCTGGGCTACAGCGCCGCGCGCTTCGTCGAGAACCTGCCGGGAATGGCCATCGAGCAGGATGTGCCGGAAGTGCTGGTACGGGTCTACCGGCATGTGGTCCGCTACGAAGCCCCTCAAGGCCCGGCGCGGATCGATGTGCTCAACGCCGACGCGAATGCGGGTGCGGACCTTGAGGCCCTGTTCGAGGTGCTTCGCCAGCCGCCTGCGGCATCGGCGCCTGGCCTCGCCGTGGACAGCGCCGTGGTCGAGGATGTCACCGATCGCGAAGGGTTCTGCGCGGCCGTTTCCCGGGCCAAGGAGTACATCCGTTCTGGTGATATCTACCAGGTGCAGCTGTGTCGCCGGGCGGTCTCGAATGCGTCGATCGCCCCGGTGGATCTCTACGAACGCCTGGCATCGGTCAACCCGGCGCCCTACATGTACTACCTGGACCTTGCCGACCTGCATGTCGTGTCATCGAGCCCCGAGCTGATGATCCGCCTCCAGGACGGCGTGGCCCAGGTCCGCCCCATCGCCGGGACCATGAGTCGGGGGGACCTGCGTGGCAACGCGCTGGACAAGATTCCCAAGGAAGCCGCCGAGCACCTGATGCTCGTGGACCTGGCGCGCAACGACCTGGCTCGCTGCGCCGTCCCCGGGGGCGTGCAGGTGAGCTCGTTCATGCAGCAGGACACCTATGGGTCCCTGCTGCACCTGGTCTCGACCGTGGAAACCCGGGTGCGCGAGCACTGCGATGTCTGGGACCTGATCGTGGCCAACTTCCCGGCGGGCACCATGACCGGTGCCCCCAAGGTCCGGGCCATGGAGATCATCGCCGAACTGGAAGGCACCACTCGCGGGCTCTACACCGGTTGTGCCGGCTACATCACCGGGGCCAACAGCGCGGTGCTGGCGCTGACGATCCGTACGATCGTCGGTAATGCCGGGCACTACGTACTGCAGGCTGCCGCCGGCGTCGTCGCCGACTCCCGGGCCGAGGACGAATGGAACGAGGCGGGAGCGAAGATCCGTTCGTTTTCCCGAGCGATGGGGGCCTGCGCATGAAAGTGATGCTAATCGACGCCTTCGACAGCTTCGTCTATGTCATCGAGCAGTACTATTCGGCCGCCGGTGCGCAGACCAAGGTCGTTCGCGTCAACGACGACCCGCTTGCCCACTATCGGCAGTGGCAACCGCAGTTGCTGGTCCTGGGACCCGGCCCGGGTACTCCCGAGGACCATGGTTACCCGCAGATAATTCGTGCGATGGATGAACAGCAGGCTATTTTTGGTGTCTGCCTGGGGCACCAGGCACTGGGCGAACATTTTGGCTGGAAGCTCACTCGTGCGCCTACCACCGAACATGGCAAGTACGCCCAGGTCCACCACGACGCCAAGGGCATTTTCCAGGATGTGCCTTCGGCGCTCACCGTGGTGCGCTATCACTCGCTGGCGATCACCGAGCCGCCAACGCCCACCGCCCTGATGGCCACGGCCTATTCGGACGATGGCGTGAACATGGCGGCGCGGCACCGTACCCGGCCAATTGAAAGCGTGCAGTTTCACCCCGAGAGCATTGGTACCGACTACGGAATTCAAATGATCCGTAACTCGCTGGCCCTGGCCAGCGTCAACGCCATGAGCTGATCGCTCGAGGAAAAACCTGGGTGCCGGCCGGATGCCGGCCGACACCCATTACATCTAAGGATTGGATAGACATGACTCAAACACCCGAGAATGCAACGCTCAATGAAAAACGATGGCAGGCACTGGCTGTCATCTCGATCATCCAGCTGATCCTGCTGCTGGATGCCACCGTGGTGAACGTGGCACTGCCACGCATCAAGCACGAACTGGGGCTCACGGATGGGTCCCTGACCTGGGTAGTCAATGCCTACCTCATCACCGCCGGATCGCTCCTGCTGCTGGGCGGACGCATCGGCGACGCCTTTGGCGTACGTCGCACCTTCCAGGTCGGCGTGGTGATCTTCGGTGCATTTTCCTTGCTGGCGACCTTCGCCCAGGATGCCACGGTGCTGATCATCAGCCGTGCCGGACAAGGGGTGGGTGAAGCCCTGGCGTCGGCCACCGGCCTGGCCATGGTGTCGCTGCTGTTTCCTTCCGGCCCTGAACGCGGCAAGGCGTTTGGCATCTGGGCGGCATTGGGCGGCCTGGGCTCGATCATCGGCGTGCTGCTGTCCGGCGTACTGACTCACTACCTGTCCTGGCGCTGGGTCTTCGGGATCAACGTACCGGTCGTCCTGCTGCTGATCGTCGCCACCATGGTCATGATTCCCAAGTTCGCCCATCGCGTTTCCACTCCTCTGGACCTGGGCAACGCCTTGATCCTGGTGGTGGCCGTCGCCGCGACCGTCATGGCCGTGATGGGCTCCGGCGTCGAGCACCTGCCTGGACAACGGGTAGCACTCCTGGTGCTGGGCCTGCTGGGCATCGCCCTGGTACTGCGTCGTTGCAAGCGCTCGGAAAACGGCATCGTTCCTGCTCGCCTGATGACCCGCTCGCCGCGCCTGGCCGGCTACGCCATCGTGGCCATCCTGGCCGCGACCTCCGGTGCCTTGTTCTACCTGGGCGTGCTGTTGCTGCAGGAATACCTCGGCCTGAGTCCGATGCAGACTGGCCTGGCCTGGCTGCCGTTCTGCCTGGGCTTCTTCCCTGGGATCTTCCTTTGCCAGTTCGTCATGCAGCGTTGGAGCCCGCAGACCGCAGCGGTCGTGGGCCTGATGACCTCGGCAGTGGGTTTTGCCCTGTTTGCCTTTGGCGTGCCCCTGCACAGCTACTGGCTGGGCATGTTCCCCGCCATGCTGGTGACCTCCATTGGCTTTGGTTGTGTCGCACCGGTTGCACAGTCGCTGGCCACCAGTGACCTCAGTGAGGCAGACGCCGGTGCCGGCTCGGGCATCACCACCACCATCCAGCAGTTGTTCCAGGTGTTTGGCGTCAGCTCGCTGGCTGCCGTGGCCCTAGCTGTCTCCGATAACAGCGGTGCGCCGACCATTGCCGCCAACGGTTTCGTCAGCGCTTTCGCACTGTCGGCCCTGGCGATGTTCGGTGGTGCCTTGCTGATCTGGGCCGGGCGCAACGCCCTGGCTCTGGAGCCCGCCCCATCGAGCCCACAGGCATAGGTTATCGTCATGCATCAGAACTACCTGATCCCTCCCTTCAAGGGACCACTCGCGACGCTTGGCAGCGTCGCGGGACTGCGGGAAAAATGGACCGGGGCGATGCTTGACCAGACGGGGCGCGCCTATTGCGGCGCGCTGCGCCTGGACTTCAGCGCACAGTGTGACCAGGCACAGGTATTCGACGCCGTGGCCCAGACCCTGGCACGGCATCCGATCCTGGCGGCCCGATTCGAGATCGACGGCGAACAGCTGGTCGGCCATGCCCCCAGCGAGCCAGACTTGCGTCAAGCGTTGCGCGAGCAACTGGGCAAGGTGCAGGACGCCATCACCGATCAGGACTTCCTGGCCTATCGGGCCCGGCAGGCCTCTGAGCCGGGACTGCGCATCGCCTCGGCCGTGGACCACGACGGCCTGCACATCTGGATCGGCTTCTGGGTCTATACCTGCGACGGCGCATCGATCGATCTGCTGCTGGACGATATCGCCCGGCACTACCAGGGTCAGCCCCCGGTATCCGGCACCGCCTGGAACGACTATTGCCAGACCCAGCAACTGGCCGAACAGACGGTCAGCGCGGCGCAACAGCTGGAGGTCTACCCGCACACCGGCCCCTACGGGCTCGATGCACTGCGCACCAAAGGCAGTAGCGGCATGGGGCGCATGCAAAGCCTGAAGTTCACCAGCAACGTACCTCGCAGCAGGGTCCTGACCTACGCCAAGGCCCAGCGTGTGACGCCGTTCGTGCTGCTGCTGGCGATCTACCAGCGGGCCATCAGTGCCGTGAGTGGCGTGAGCACCGTGGTGACCGGCGTACCTTTCGCCAATCGCTCGGAAGCTGCAGCGCAGACGCTGGTGGGGCCGTTGTCCAACACGGTTCCAGTCAGCACCCGGCATGAGCCTGGCGAACCACTGGATGCGGTGATCAAGCGTGTACAGCGGGCGGTAATCAATGCCTCGGCGCGCCAGGGCATCGAACCGGCAGCGCTGTATCCCGAGGGCATGTCGACACGCACCGCCGGTTTCGAATTGCCGTTCGCGCAGTTGTTCAACGCCTGGAACTCGCGCAGCGCAGGTAGCCGTATCAGCCTGGGCGAGGAGCAGTGGATGAGCTTGCAACTGTTGCCGAACGACACCTGCCGCGTGGCCTTCGAGATCACCCTGGATGAGCACACCGAGGACATCTCGGGGCGAATCGACATGGACGCCGCCGCTTATGGCGACCAGGCCGGACGGGTTATCGAGCAGATTGTCCACGACCTGCAAGGTATCCCCCACGACTGACCGGCCGCACCGGTAGGCAGGCAACGAGCAGAGCGCGGATCGAGCAGTCCCGCGCCCTTCAGGGCCGCAGCGAGGCTTGCGGTCCAGTGCAGGGGTAACCTTGCATATGCTTTGCCAAAGCCAATGACGCGCCTCTGCGCTCATCTGGCTTGACCCTCAGGGCCAAAGATCCCGAATATTCGGGATCTTCCGCTCGAGCGTACCGATCATGAACCGCATACGCCCCTACCAAGCCAGTGACCTGGCGGCCTGCCTGGAGCTGTTCGACAGCAATACCCCGGCCTTCTTCGATCCGCTGGAGCGCGACGACTTCAAGCATTTCCTGGAGCACTCGCCAGACTGTTTCCTGGTCATCGAGCGCGACCGGCAGATCGTCGCCTGCGGTGGTTATGCCATGCGCCCGGAGGATGCCACGGCCAGCCTGTGCTGGGGCATGGTCGACCAGACGCTGCATGGCCAAGGCCTGGGGCAGCAGTTGACCCAAGCCCGGCTCCTGGCCATCCGCGAGTTGGGCCAGGCCAGGACCGTACGCATCAGCACCAGCCAGCACAGCCAGGGCTTCTACGCCAACCTGGGCTTCGTGCCGGGCAAGATCACCACCGACGGCCACGGCCCCGGCCTTGACTGCTGGGATATGCATTTGACGCTGGAATAGACGCCGGACCCAGCGGCCTCAATCCCTGACGATTCCAGGTGTCCTGGGTGGTTGCCGGGTACGGTCAGGATGGTCGCGCTCGATGAACTGGCGCAGGCCCTCCCGGGTTTCGGCCTGATGCACCGAACGGTTGAAGCACTGGGCCTCGATCTTCAAGCCCTCGGCCAGTGGCAGGCCGTAGCCACGAATGGCTGCTTCCTTGTCCGTACGCAGTGCCGGCTGCGGCAGTTGTGCCAGGGCATTGGCCAGCTCCAGGGCCCGGGCCAGCGAATGCCCCTTGGGCACGACTTCATTGACCAGGCCAATGCGATAGGCCTCCTGGGCATCGATCACCTTGCCGGTGAGAATCAGCTCCAGCGCCCGGCCCATGCCGACGATCCGGGGCAGGCGCTGGGTCCCGCCATCCCCCAGGCCGATGTTCCAGCGCCGACAGGTCACGCCGAACGAGGCATGCTCCTCGGCGATGCGCATGTCGGCAAAACAGGCCCACTCCAGGCCGCCGGCATAGGCCACGCCATTGACCGCGGCGATGACCGGTTTGTACAGATCGGTCCAGCGGCTGGGGCCGATAATGCCGGGCGCTCGCCGCGATCATGGGCGGCAACCTCCTCGGGACTGTGGGGCACCAGTTGCGCCGCCGCCTTCAGGTCGCCACCTGCGCAAAAGGCCTTGTCGCCAGTTCCGGTGATGATCGCCACCAGCGCCTGCTCGTCATCGCGAAAGCGCGTCCAGGCTTGCAGCAGTTCCAGATGGGTGACAGGCCCGATGCAATTGCGCTGTTCGGGGCGGTTGAAGCGAATCACCACCACGGGTCCATGTTGCTCGTAGGCTATTTCACTGAATGTCATGGGCATGGGTTCCTTGGGTCCTGGGCCAGCATCGATTATAGGCAGCCTCAGGCATTGGCTCGGGCTGGCTGGCGCCGGGCCTCGTTCGCCGTTACGCTGCTGCCGCACCCGACCACCAAGGCTTGCCGCTCATGTCTTGCTCCGCCCAGTTCTGGCGCGATCCGCACCTGCCCTACGTCGAAAGCCGTCGGGCGTGTGACAGCCGTGCCAATTACAAGGCCCATAGCCACCCCACCCTTTCCATCGGCGCGGTCGACCATGGCACGAGCCTGTTCAGCGGCGCGGCGGAGGGGCCGACACTGATTCGCTCCGGCAGCCTGGTCTGGGTTCCAGCCGGTTGCGTGCATGCCTGCAACCCTCGCCCGGGCGAAGCCTGGAGTTACCAGATGCTGCACCTGGATGCCGACTGGGTAGAGGCCATTTGCCGGGAGCGCTCCCCTGGCCCCGGCGCACTTCGCGACCAGGTGCTGCTCAGCGATGATCCGGATCGCTACCAGCGCTTCTGCCAGCTCAATGCCCTGCTGTTTTCCAACGCCAGTTGGCAAGACAAGGACGTGGCGCTGATCGAGTTCGTCGGTGACTTCTCCAGCCCCGGGCAGCCGGCGATTGCCCTGGCTGCCGATCCTGCCCGGGCCAGTGCCGGCGTGCAGCGGGTGATCGCCCTGCTGCAACATCAGCCCCAGGCCGTGAACACCCTACAGAGCCTGGCGCACCTGGCCGGGATGAGCCGCTATCAGTTGATCCGGGCCTTTCGTGCCGCTACGGGGATGACGCCCCACGCCTACCAATTGAACCAGCGCGTCATCCAGGCCCGCGCTTGCCTGCAGGTTGGCGAGCCTGCCGCGGCATTGGCCCAGCGCCTGGGCTTCGCCGACCAGGCGCACTTTCAACGGGTGTTCAAGGCCCACGTCGGCGTCACCCCCGGGCGGTACCGTAATGCTTGATCCCAGCAGGGGCGAAGCTTGCTTGCGAGGGTCGTGAACGGTAGCGCCTGTTGATTGGATAAACCCATCGCGGGCAAGCCTGGCTCCTGCATTTCCTTGACGGGTCGGCATTGCCGGCGGTACCGGGCTTGATCGGCGCGCAATTTTCTTCAATACCCAAGTTCCTGGCGCACAGCAGACTTCCCGCCCTTTTGCTTGCTGGAGGTCTTGATCGTGATCGAACAGTTCCTGTTGGTGGCCGCTGCACATTTTCTGGCGCTACTGTCCCCCGGCCCCGATTTCTTCCTGGTGGCCCGCATGTCCATGGCCGGCGGTTGGCGCTCGGCCACCGGCGCCTGCCTGGGCATTGCCCTGGCCAATGGCGTCTTCATCGTCCTGGCGTTTGCCGGGGTCTCGGTGTTCAGCCCCGAAGGCCAGCTGTTCCTGGTGATCCAACTGGCCGGGTGCGTTTACCTGCTGTACATGGGCTGGTTGTTTATCCGCCATGCCGGTGCCAGCACCTTAGCCACTGTGGCTTGCGACCAGCGCTCGCAAACTGCCAGCTGGTCCCGCGGGCTGGGCATGGGGCTGGCTTCGGGCCTTCTCAACCCCAAGAACGCCCTGTTCTACGCGAGCCTGGCGTCCCTGGTCGGGGCCGGCCTGGGCAGCGGCTGGAAACTGCTCTATGGCCTGTGGATGTTCAGTGCGGTGCTAGCCTGGGATGTGCTGGTGGCCGTGGCCATCGGCAATGATCGGGTTCGCCAGCGGTTCGCCCGGGCCCTGCCGTGGTTGGAAAGAAGCACCGGAGTGACCCTGATCCTGCTGGCCCTGGCAGTGATCGGCGCGACCTGGTTGCGGCGCTAGGCAGGCCAGGAAGCGCGTCGGGAGGAAAGTTACAAATCAACAACAAACCAACAATCTGCTGTCATGCCCTTAACCGATATTGTCGGACAAGCCTCAGGCCATCGGACGGAACCCCGCGCCCCTACCCTCCTCTTTATTTCACCCAAGGAGTACTCGCCATGCCCCAACAGCCCCGCCTGGGATGCGGCGCAGCCATCGTTCGCGATGGCCAACTACTGCTGGTCAAGCGCCTGCGGGCCCCCGAGGCCGGTCACTGGGGCCTGCCTGGTGGCAAGGTCGATTGGCTGGAGCCGGTGGAGCAAGCCATGCGCCGGGAGATCCTCGAAGAGCTGGGCTTGACGCTGCAGGAGGTCAGCCTGCTCTGCGTGGTGGACCAGATCGACCCGCAATGCCAGGAGCATTGGGTCGCCCCGGTATACCTGACCTCGGCACCGGAGATGGCGCCGTGCAACCTGGAGCCGGAAAAACACAGCCAGATCGCCTGGTTCGAGCTGGACCGGCTACCGCAACCCCTGACCCAGGCCACCCGTACCGCCGTGCGCGCGCTGGTGCGCATGGCCGCGGTGGAAAGTTGAGCCTCGGTATCCGCTGGGCCTGCGTCTCACTGCTGGCCGTTGCCAGCCTGGCCAGCGCCACGCCGGAGCCCTCGGCACCGCTGCCGGCGCCGCAGTACCGGCAGTTGGCCCGCCCCGACGGCTCGCGAATCGACTACTACCTGCTACAACGCAATCCCCGCCTGCCGGCGCAATCGCTGCTGGTGATCCTCCAGGGCTCGGATTGCAACAGCGTGAGCCGCATCCCCAGCATCCGGAAGTTGCTCCTGGCCATGCCCGAGGCCGATGTACTGACGGTGGAGAAGTACGGCATCGATGCAACGCTGCCCTACGACCAGGACAGTGAGCGCGCGGACTGCCCGGCCCCCTACTTGCTCAACGACAGCCCCAGCCAGCGTGTGACAGACCTGCAGGCTGTCATCGAGCACCTGCGCCAGCGGCGGGCCTACCCGCGCATCGTCGCCCTGGGAGGCAGCGAAGGTGCGGTGATCGCCCACGCCCTGGCGGCTCGTTCGCCCGCCATCGATGCCACCGTGGCGTTCAATGGGGGTGGCCGCTGGTTCCTCGATGACCTGCTGCACAGTGTCGATCGCGCTGGTGGGGACCCGGCGCAGCAGCACCAGGCGCGCCAGGGGCTTCTGGCCTTCGTCGAGCAGATGCGCCGGCAATCGGCGGCCGACGTGCAAGCCAGTGGCCATGGCAGTCGCTGGTGGCAAGAAGTGCTGGAACTGGATCAACAAGCGCTGCTGCAGGCCAGCCGCGTGCCGGCGTTGATCATCCAGGCCTCGGCCGATGAGGCGGTATCGGTCAACGCAGTGACCGACCTGATCGAGCAACTGCGCCGCAACGGCCGGTCGAACCTGACATTTCGCGCCTATCCCGGCCTCGACCATCGACTGAGCGACCGCGACGGCCAGAGCCAGATGGCCGCCGTGGTGCAGGACATCGCCCTATGGCTCAGGCAGTTGCCGACGGTCGCGGATGAGCATGGCTGAGGCCGGCCACGGGCCAGTGAAGTGCGACCGATGGCCGCAGGCTTTGGTCTAATTAGCCCGCCGCGGCCCTCGTCCGTTTGTTACCATGCGCGGGTTTTTTGCCTGTCTGGCTGTTCAAAGGGCGTTATTTCATGAGTGTTTTATTGACTCGCCGCACGCTGCTCACCAGCGCCGGAGTACTCGGCCTGGGCCTGCTGGCCGGTTGCGACAACAGTCCCCGGCTGTCCTTCAAGTACGGCAAGGACCTGAGCAATCAGATCCTCGGCCGTACCTTCAAACTCACCGATTCACAGGGCGAAACCAAGTCGCTGTCCAGCTACCGCGGCCTGATGCCAATGATCTTCTTCGGCTTCACCCAATGCCCGGCGGTCTGCCCCACGACCCTGGCCCGGGCGGCACAGGCCAAGAAGCTGATGGGCCGCGACGGCGATCGCCTCAAGGTGGTGTTCATCACCCTGGACCCGGAACGCGACACCCCTGCCGTACTGGATGCCTACGTCAAGGCGTTCGATCCCAGCTTCGAAGCGCTGTACGGCACCCTGGAGGAAACCGCGGCCACGGCCAAGGAGTTCGGCGTGTTCTACGAGAAGATCCCCAGCGGCGATACCTATACCCTCTCGCACACCGCCACCAGTTTTGTCTACGACTCACGGGGCACCTTGCGCCTGGGCCTGTCCCAGTCCCTCAACGCCCAGGAGTGCGCAGAAGATCTGCTCACCGTCATGGAGGTCTGTTAATGACTCTGCAACCCCGCCCATCCCGTCTCAAATCCGCCCTGCTGCTGGCCTCCCTGCTGGGCCTGGCCAATGCCGCCAGCGCCGCGACCCAGGTCGACAACGCCTGGGTCCGCGCCACCGTCGCCGGCCAGCACGCCAGCGGCGCCTTCATGGACATCACCGCCAGCAGCGATAGCAAGCTGGTCCAGGTGCAGTCGCCCGTGGCCAAGAACGTGCAGATCCACCAGTCGAGCATGCACAACGATGTGATGAGCATGCAGCAAGTGGATGCCGTCACCCTGCCGGCCGGCCAGAAGGTCAGCCTGGATACCCACGGCTACCACGTGATGCTCATGGAGCTGACCGGCCAGATCAAGGCCGGCGACAAGGTGCCACTGACGCTGATCGTGGAAAACGCCAAGGGCGAGAAGGAAAGCATCAAGGTCGATGCCGAGGCCCGCGCCCTGAATGCGCCAGACCACGGTTCCATGGACCATGGTTCGATGGACCACAGCATGATGAAGCACTGAGGCCAGCCTCGGTCCCACACGCTGTACGGTCCTGAAAAAGCCGCTGCCCACACCGGGCAGCGGCTTTTTTCATTTAGGCCACCCGGTTCCGGCGTTGCCAGGAGCGAACCTGCCTGTACCGCACAAGCTGTGCTGTAGGCAGGCGTTGTGTTTCAGTCAAGGCCACGCGCCAGCCACACCGTGAACCCGCAGCAATCGGGATCTTCGCTGATATGCCGGACCACCTCGAAGCCATGGGTATCGAGCAGCGTGCAGTATTCGCCGGGATCAAGGCTGGCATGGTAGAGCGCCTCGCCCTCGAACTCACCAATGGCCTCGCCGGCTGCCGGGCCACTGGTGAACATCAGGGCGCAGCCTGGCCGGGCATGGCGCTCGAACACGGCGAACATGGCTCGCTGGTCATCGGGCGCCAGATGAAACAGGCTGTTCCAGGCCAGAATGCCGTCGAAGTCTTCGTTCAGGGCCAGCGTGCGCATGTCGGCGTGGATCCAGCGCTGGTTGGCATGGCGCTGTTGGCACAGCTCCAGCAGTGTCGTCGAACTGTCGACCCCGGTCAGCGCACAGCCGTTGTCGATCAGGTGGCTTGCCATGGGGTCCGCACCGCCGCACCCCAGGTCGAGTACCAGGTGGCCATCGCCCATGAGCTGGCGAAAGCGCTGCAACCACACCCGCTCGCCTTCGAAGCCCCGGGTATGGGTGCGACGCCCCCTATCCCAAGCCTGGGCGTGGCGCTGGTACAACTGGACGATATGGCGGGCAGAGTCATGCATGCATCGAACTTCCATGTGGGCAGTAAACACGACGCCGATTAAACCCTGGACAGGCAAGCATCACAATCCACGGTTTCGGCGGCGTCCGCCTGGCGCGCCAGCCCACGCAGTTTTGTGCCGATGCGAACAATCATCGTGGGCTACACGCTAGGGACCGCTGCTGGTTGGCGCTGGGCCTGGCGCACCGAGACGAACAACAACAGCGACAGGCCAGCGTACAGTCCGAACAGCCAACGGGCCGCTTGGGCCGCGCCATCGCTGCCAGCGCCCGAGCCCAGGCCCGCCAGGTTGACGATCATGCCAGCCAGGGCCGCCCCCAGGGCCGTAGCCACCAGTTGCACCGTGGTGATCGAGGCGCCGGCCAGTTCCTTCTGATCCTCAGGAGCGCGCTCCAGGACCTGGGACAACAGGTGGGGCCAGGCCAGGCCAATCCCCACCCCCACCGACACCATTGCCAGGCATATGGCTCCCAGGCTCACCAGGCTGGTGGCCGCTGGCATGGCCCAAAACGCCAGGAGCAGGCCTGCGACCACCAGGAACGGCCCGCAGGCCACCGCCCGGGCCGCCCCTTGGGGGCTGCGGCCAGAGCTGAAGAGCGCGCCCAGGGTCCAGCCTGCGGCCATCAGTGCGGCAATGTAGCCCGCCAGCAACGGCGTTTGCTGATGCAGGACCTGGAGAAACAACGGCACGAAGACTTCGCTGGTCATGCCCACCACCAGCAACGCCATGGACAGGTACAGCGCTGCAAGGGCACTGCCCGATGCCAGGCTGCCCCTTGGCAACAGCCGCTGCGCGCTGCGGTTTTCCAGGACGCCAACCCATGCCAGCAGGCCCAGGCCGACCCCCAGCCCCACGGCGTTGTACAGCACCGAGGTGCTGATGCTGCCAATGGAGATCGCCAGCACCGTGACCGTCAGCAGAACCAGCTGCAACCCGGGAATCGGACTGCGGGCCGCAGGCTCCTGGCGCTGGCCGGGTAGCAAGGCCATGGCCAGCAGCATGAACAGCAACGTGCAGGGAATCAGCACCCAGAACGCCGCACGCCAGGCACCATGCTCGGCAAAGACCCCGCCCACCGCCGGCCCGATCAGGGTGGCTGCGCCCCACATCGCCGAAATCAGCGCCATGGCCCGTGGCCACAGCGGCTCCTGGAACACCAGGCGGATCATCGCGTAGGGCAAGGCGAACAACAGCCCGCCGCCCAAGCCCTGGACGCTGCGCCCGGCGATCAGCCAGGCCATGTCCTGCGCCAGCCCGCACAGGCCGCACCCCAGCATGAAGACCAGGGCCGCCAGGGCGTAGGCAAGCTTGGGTCCCAACTTCGCCAGGACCCGGGTAGACAGGACCGAGCCGATGATCGAGGCCACCACGAACAATGTGGTGTTCCAGGCGTAGTAATCCAGGCCGCCGATGTCCTTGACCACCGAGGGCAGCAAAGTGGTGACCAGGTAGACGTTGATTGCGTGCAGCGCGACGCCGCCGGCCAGGGCCGCGGAGCGTAACCCGTTCCTGCCCGATAGCAAGGCCGACCAATCCGTTGTCGATGCCATGGTGTGTTCCTGTCTGGTTATTCGAGAAGGCGCCAATGTATTACACAAGTATTTGCTTTGATAATTAGTTTTTTCCATGCCCCTGTTGGCCCCAGGACGATCAGGACTTGGCGATTCGCCAGGCCAAGGCTTGCAGGCCTGTTATGCTTGCCCGGTCGCCAGCCACTGGCAGGCCACCGAATTTTCCTATCCGCCTATTGGTTAATGGCCCCGCATGTCTTCGATGTCCCCTCAAGCCGACAAGAAAAACCCCGGCGCCACCGCCGAGCGCATTCTGTATCTGCTCAAGACCCGTGGCCCGCTGAAAACCGCCGACCTGGCACCGTTGCTGGAGATCTCCCAGGAGGCGGCTCGCCAGCAATTGCAGAAGCTGGTGGACAGCGAACTCATCAGCGGGCAACTGATGCCGGCCCAGGGCGCAGGTCGGCCCTCGCAGAAGTGGGTCTTGACCGAACAGGCCCAGGCGCGTTTTCCCGATACCCACGCCAACCTGACCTTGCAATTGATCGACTCGATTCGCGCGGTGTATGGCGCCGACGGCGTGGAGCGCATCGTCAGCGATATGGAGCGCATCAACACCGCCGAATACCTTGGCGCCTGCAGTCCATTGCCGTCCCTGGAGGCACGGGTCCGGGCGCTGGCGCAGATCCGCGAGGTAGCCGGCTACATGGCCCATGTCGAACCCGATGGCGATGCTTGGCTGCTGATCGAAAGCCATTGCCCGATCTGCGTCGCGGCCCGGCAATGCCAGGGCTTTTGCCGCTCCGAATTGCAGGTGTTCCAGGCCGCCATCGGTGAACTGGGCCATGTGCAGCGGGTGGAGCACTTGATCACTGGCGATCGCCGCTGCGTATACCGCATCAGCGCCGTGGAGCCGCATTGATGGCGCCCCTGCTGTGGCGCCTGCTGAAACAGGCAGGCCTGGTGCTCGGGATCGCGGGAGTGACCCTGCTGGCCTGGCGAGCCTACGACAGTGCGGCTGGCCCGGCGCTGCAACCCTGGCACCTGCATGTGCCCCATGAGCTCGACGCCGAGCAACTCGACCGGGCAGACTGGGCCACCTGGCTCAAGGCCGAGGAGCGGGTGTTCGCCGAAGTTGAGCAACAGGTCAGCGCAACCCTCGATCCCGCCCAGGTGCCGGCCTTCAATCGCTATCGCCAGGACAGCAGGACCTACCCGCCAGCGTTCGCCACGAACTGGAACCACTCCTACATACTGCGCCCCAAAGGCCGGCCACAAGGTGTGGTGGTACTGGTGCATGGCCTTACAGACTCGCCCTACAGCCTGCGCCATGTCGCCCGTCGCTATGTCGAGCACGGCTACCTGGCCATCGGCCTGCGCTTGCCCGGTCACGGCACGGTACCCGCGGGCCTGACCGATGCGCGCTGGCAGGACTGGCTGGCCGCGACCCGCATGGCGCTACGCACCGCCCGCCAGGAAGTGCCGGCTCCGGCGCCCTTGCATATCGTTGGCTACTCCAACGGCGGCGCCCTGGCGGTCAAGTACGCCCTGGACGCCCTGGCCGATCCACGCCTGCCCCAGGCCCAGCGCCTGGTGCTGATCTCGCCAATGATCGGGGTGGCGGCGTCCGCGCGTTTTGCCGGGTTGGCCGCGTGGCCCGCAGTGTTCCCGGCCTTCAGCAAGGCGGCTTGGCTGAACCTGCGTCCAGAGTACAACCCGTTCAAGTACAACTCGTTCCCGGTCAACGGCGCACGCCAGTCCTGGTTGCTCACCGATGCCCTGCAAAGCCAGTTGCTGGCCCTGGCGGAGGATCCGCGATTGGCCAACCTGCCACCGATCCTGAGCTTCCAGTCGCTGACCGACGCCACCGTCAGCACTCGGGCGCTGGTCGATGGGTTGTACCAGCGGTTGCCAGCCAACGGCAGCGAGCTGGTGATTTTCGACCTCAACCGCGCCCGGGATTTCGAAGGCCTTCTGGACCCGGCGAGCGTCACCTCCCTGGCCGGTCTGCTGCCACCTCCGCCCCGCCGCTACACGACGCAGGTGCTGACCAACGATGGCAGCGCCAGCATGGCCATGGAGCTGCAGACCACCACCGCCGTCAGCGAGCACAGCACTCGCCAGCCCCTGGACCTGGCCTATCCGCCGGAAGTGTTTTCCCTGTCCCACGTGGCCCTGCCCTTCCCCCTGGATGACGCCCTGTACGGGACCCAGCCATCGACTGCCGAAGACTTCGGGGTACACCTGGGTACCGTGGCGGCCCGGGGCGAGCGTGGGGTACTGGTCGTTCCGATGGATGAGTTGATGCGCCTGACCGCCAATCCCTTCTTTCCCTACCTGATCCAGCGCATCGAGGCGGATATAGATCATGCAACAGTTTCAGCATTGATCCGGTGAATGACCTACTGCTAGCGTCCCGTCCCTTTCGCTCCCTTGATGCACGAGGGGGCACGACTGCCCCTCGGCAGGGAGTGAGCATGCTAATCAAGAATCGCCTCCAGGCCCTGCGCCTCGGTCTTCTTCGCCAGCGATACGGCGGCGCCTGCCTCGGTGGCGCGCTACTGCTGGCCGCCAGCCAGACCAGCCAGGGCGCCCCGCAACAGGACTATTGGTACCTGCAGACCAGCGCCTATACCCAGCACTGGAAGCATGACCCCGACCACAACAACCACCAGGACCTGGCCGGCCTGGAACGCAATTACGCCGATGGCCAGCTCTGGGGCCTGAGCACTTTTCGCAACTCCTTTTCCCAGCGCTCCTACTACGCCTATGCAGGCAAGGCCTGGGAAAACGCCAGCTGGCCGGTCTACGCCAAGCTCAGCGGCGGCCTGATCCAGGGCTACAAGGGAAAGTACAAGGACAAAATTCCACTCAACCACTTCGGCGTGGCCCCGGCCCTGATTCCGGCCATTGGCGCCCACTACGGCCCGCTCGGGACCGAGGTGGTGCTACTGGGCAGCGCCGCGATGATGGTCAACCTCGGCTACCGCTTCTGAAGCCATGCGGGGCGTATCGGTTCAGTACCCGGGCAGGTGCCTTGGCGATACTGATGGTGACCGGCCAGGCGCCAGAGCCTGGCCGGTCACCGCTCGACTGGACGCGCCGGGCAGTCTTATTTTTCGTCCTCGCAACCCAGCCCCTGGCGCTGGGGCTCTTCATCCACCAAGGTCTTGCCGGTGCGCCCCATGATCTGCCCTTGCAAGGCCCGCAGTTCACCACCATCGAGGCGCTTGCAGCTGTTGATTTCCCAGACATCGCCGGTATTCAGGCTCACCGAGAACAGGCCCCAGTACTCGGTGGCACCGGCCTTGGGATCGTTGTAGCCCAGGCTGAAATCGAAGTACCCCGGATGAGGGGGCTTGCCGCTCTCATCCTGCAGGTCGCCATCGACGAAGACTCCCGGCTTGCTCATCGGGTAGTCCTGGTGCTTGAGGGCCACCAGCAGCACCTGTTGGGCTTGTTCGCGGCTCAGCCCGGTGGAGGCGATCTGGGTCGGCTGCAACGCGGATTGGGCACAGGCACTGAGCCCCGCACAGGCCAGGGACAGGCCCAGCCCCCAGGAAACGGCCGTGACCCTCAGCATGCCAGCCGCCCCCTGACTGCAACGATGATGTCCGCCAGGTATTTGGCGAAGCCATTGCGCCCACCCGTGGCCGCGTCCCCGCTGTTGTAGCCGCTGCGTACCAGGGCCTGGGCAAACTCCATGGGCTCACGCTTGCCCCGTACCGAACCGCCATAACGCTGGGCGAAGGACTGTGCCGATTGCTGGAATGAGGCGAACTTGGCGACCTTGATCGCCGCATTGCCCTGGGGCGACTCGGCGCCGCTCTGCAGCGGCGCCGGGGCATGCATGGAAAAATAGTTATTGAGATCCCGGGCAATCCGCCCGGTACCGTATTGGCTTTCCTGGGCAGCCAGGCCGAGGATGTTCTCCACCGGCAGGTCCAGTTGATCAGCGATTGGCTGGCACACGGCCTTGTACTTGCTGACAAAGGTCACGGCACTGATGTTGTTGCACAGTCTGGCGCTCATCGGTCTTCCCTCATGATGTGTCAATTCCATTTCCAGCGATTTTCCGGCGCTGAGTATAAATCAGCGCCAGGGCCTTGCCTGCGCCTTTCTTAACCTGCTCCACCCAAGCTGTGGCACACATCACAGGCCATTCGGCATGAGCTCGGCCATGACAGGAATTACGCATAAATTTGACGATTTTTTCTTGTTTGCCGCTCTACATTGCGCCCAGCTTTCACCTGCAAATGATTCCCATTGGTCAACGTGAAACGGCGACTTCCCAAGCCAAGGTCCGGACCGATGCCTCCAAAAAAACCAGGAGCTGCCTTCACCATGGCCATTCGTACCCCCTCTCTCTTCAAGTCCGCCCTGCTCGCCGGTGCCGTGATGGCTGCCGGGCATGCCTGGGCGGCGGATGCCGACGGCATCCTGGTCTACAACGCCCAGCATGAGGGCCTGACCAAGGCCTGGGTCGAAGGTTTTACCCGCGACACCGGGATCAAGGTCACCCTGCGCAATGGCGATGACAGCGAGATGGGCAACCAGTTGGTGCAGGAAGGCAACGCTTCCCCGGCAGACGTGTTTCTGACAGAGAACTCCCCGGCCATGGCCCTGGTGGATAACGCCGGGCTGCTGGCCAAGGTCGCTCCGACCACCCTCGAGCAGGTCGGCGCCGCTTACCGGCCGAGCCATGGCAACTGGGTGGGGATCGCAGCCCGCTCCACCGTGTTCGTCTACAACCCGACCAAGCTCGACTCCGGCCAGTTGCCCAAGTCGCTGATGGACCTGGCAACACCGGCCTGGAAAGGCCGGTGGGCCGCCTCGCCCGCCGGGGCTGACTTCCAGGCCATCGTCAGTGCCGTCCTGGAGCTCAAGGGCGAAGCCGCCACCCTGGAATGGCTCAAGGGCATCAAGGCCAATGCCAGCCTGTATCGCGGCAATAGCGCGGTGCTCAAGGCCGTCAATGCCGGCCAGGTGGACAGTGGCGTGATCTATCACTACTACAGCTTCGTCGACCAGTCCAAGACCGGGGAAAACAGCAAGAACACCGCGCTGTACTACTTCAAGCACCAGGACCCGGGGGCTTTCGTCAGCCTTTCCGGAGGTGGCGTACTGGCCTCCAGCAAGCACCAGGAACAAGCCCAGGCCTTCCTCAAGTGGATTACCAGCAAGCAGGGCCAAGAGGTACTCAAGAGCGGTCGCTCATTCGAATATGCCGTGGGCCAGGACGCGCCATCCAATTCGCAACTGGTGCCCCTGGCCGAACTGGATGCCCCCAAGGTCGATGCCGCCAGGCTCAACAGCAAGAAAGCCGTGGACCTGATGGGCCAGGCCGGTCTCCTGTAAGCCATGGCCGACGACCTGTCGCTGTCCAACGCCGCCGATATCGGCAAGGCCTGGGGCACCACGCTGGCCGGCTATCGCCGTCGTGGCCTGGGCCCAGGGGCCGTGCCGTGGCTGTCGGCAACGGCCTTGCTGGTGTCGTTGCTGGCCTTGCTGCCCCTGGGGTTCGTCGTTGGCATCTCGATCCAGACCGGCTGGGCGACCATTGCCCAATTGCTGTTGCGCCCACGGGTCTTGGAGCTGCTGTACAACACCCTGTTGCTGCTGGCCCTGACGCTGCCCTTGTGCGTGCTGCTGGGCGTGGCCCTGGCCTGGCTCACAGAGCGCACCGACCTGCCGGGGCGCCGGGCCTGGTCCCTGCTGGCGGTGGCCCCCCTGGCCGTACCGGCGTTCGTTCACAGCTATGCCTGGGTCAGCCTGCTGCCGACCCTGCATGGATTGCCGGCCGCCGTGCTGGTGTCGGTGATTGCCTATTTCCCTTTCATTTACCTACCGGTCGCTGCCTCCTTGCGCCGGCTCGACCCGGCTATCGAAGACGTTGCCGAGTCCCTGGGGCTACGGCCCTGGCCACTGTTCCTGCGGGTAGTCCTGCCACAACTGCGCCTGGCCATCGGCGGCGGTGCGTTGCTGGTGGGCCTGCACTTGCTGGCCGAGTATGGCCTCTACGCGATGATTCGCTTCGATACCTTCACCACCGCCATCTATGACCAGTTCCAGTCCACCTATAACGGACCTGCGGCCAATATGCTGGCCGGGGTGCTGGTGCTGTGCTGCCTGCTGTTGCTGACGATCGAGTCTGCCAGTCGAGGCCACGCCCGCTACGCCCGGGTCGGCTCCGGAAGCCCCAGAGCACAACGTGCCGTGCGCTTGCAGGCGATTTCGCGCTACGCCGGCCTGGGACTGACGATGCTCACCAGCCTCCTGGCCCTGGGCGTTCCCCTGTGGACCCTGGGCAAGTGGTTGCTGGCCGGCGGGATGGCCGTCTGGCAAAGCGCGGACTTGCTGCCCAGCCTGCAACAGACCCTGGTCCTGGCCAGCCTCGGCGCATTGCTGACCACCCTGGTCGCCCTGCCACTGGCCTGGTTGTCGATCCGCGCCCCGGGCCCATTGCTGCGGCTGCTGGAAAGCTGCAACTACATCAGCAGCTCCCTGCCGGGCATCGTCGTTGCCCTGGCGCTGGTGACCATCACCGTAAAATTCGCCCGGCCGCTTTACCAGACCAGCCTTTGCGTACTCCTGGCCTACGCCCTGATGTTCCTGCCCCGGGCGCTGGTCAGCTTGCGGGCCGGCATCGCCCAGGCCCCGGTGGAGCTGGAAAACATCGCTCGCAGCCTGGGCCGTGGACCGCTGCAGGCCCTGTGGTGGATCACCTTGCGCCTGGCGGCACCGGGTGCGGCGGCCGGGGCGGCGCTGGTGTTCCTGGCCATCAGCAACGAGCTGACGGCCACCCTGCTGCTGGCACCCAACGGCACCCGGACCCTGGCGACCGGGTTCTGGACCATGACCAGCGAAATCGACTACGCCGCGGCAGCGCCCTATGCCTTGCTGATGATCGTGCTTTCACTGCCGTTGACCGGCCTTCTCTACCAACAGTCCAGGCGCAGCGCAGGCCGATGAATACCCTTGAACTCCATGCAGTGCACAAATCCTTCGGCCCAGTAGCGGCGCTGACCGATATCAACCTTTGCGTACCCTCTGGCAGTCGCACGGCAATCGTCGGCCCCTCGGGCTCCGGCAAGACCACTCTTTTGCGCATGATTGCCGGTTTCGAATTCCCCGACCGTGGGCACATTACCCTCGACGGCCAGGTCATGGTCGACGACCGGGGCGCAGTGCCTGCCCACCAGCGCCTGATTGGCTATGTCCCGCAGGATGGCGCGCTGTTCCCACACTTGAGCGTGGCGGCCAATGTCGGTTTCGGCCTGCCAGGGAGCCTGGACAGCAAGCGCCAGCGCATCGCTGAACTGCTGGAAATGGTCGCCCTGGAGGCCAACATGGCAACACGCTGGCCCCATGAGCTGTCCGGCGGCCAGCAACAACGAGTGGCCCTGGTTCGCGCCCTGGCCCAGCGCCCGCGGCTGATGCTGCTGGATGAGCCCTTCTCCGCCCTGGATACCGGCTTGCGGGCCTCGATGCGCAAGACCGTCGCCCGCCTGCTGGCCGCTGCCGGAGTGACCACGGTCCTGGTTACCCACGACCAGGCCGAGGCCTTGTCCTTTGCCGACCAACTGGTGGTCATGCGCCAGGGTCGGTTGATCCAGGCCGGCCCTCCCCTGGAGCTGTACCAGCACCCGCAGGATGCGCAGACGGCGTTGTTCCTGGGTGATGCCGTGCTGCTACCAGCGCACCTGGACAACGGCCTGGCCCACTGCGACCTCGGCGTGCTGCCTGTACGCGATTCGGCTGCCAGGGGCCAAGCCACGATCATGTTGCGCCCCGAGCAATTGCAACTGGCTCCAGAGGCCCCGGGAAGCGGGGTCGCATCCGGTTGCGTCGCCGTGGTCAAAGATTGCGACTTCGCCGGCAACACCTGCACCCTCAATGTCGCCCTGGCCACCGCTAGCGGTGGCGAGCAGCTGCTGCTGGTACGCAATCAGGGCCCCCACCTGCCGGCCCCGGGCACTCGGGTAAGGATCTGTACCCAGGGCCTGGCGCATGTCCTGGGTGCGACAACAGCAACTTGAGCCACGCCTTGGCGGCGCACGCGATTGGGCCTGATACTGGCGCGATACCCGCCCATGGCGGGCGCAGTGAGCTCCACTTTGAACAAGGATTGAACAATGACCGAGCCTGCCAGCGCAGCAGACGAGTACGTAATGATGCAGGCGGCCCACTGGTGCATCCGCCTGCGCGAGGACGACTGCAGCCTCGCGGAACGCCAGGCCTTCGAGGACTGGCTACTGAGCGACCCGAGCCACGCCTGTGAGTACTCCAGGATGCTGGAAGTCTGGGATCTGACCGGCCAGCTCGTCCCTGGCACGTCGGCAGCCTGAGGCCGGCGGATTACAGGTCGAAACGGTCGATGGCGCGACGACGTTCGTTGTCGTCGCGCAGGTCATAGCTGGCGGTGGTCTGGATATTGGTGTGGTGGGCCAGTTTCTGGGCGATCGACAGGTCATGCTCTTCGATCACCCGGGTAATGAACGAACGACGAAAATCATGGGGCATGATCCGCACGCCCACCTCGGCTCCTCGCTGCCGGGCGATGTAGTAGATGGCATGCTTGCTGATACGTTCACGGGTGATATGGCCGCCGCGGCGAATGCGATTGAACAGGAACGGATCATCGGCCTGCCCCTCGGGCAGGCATTCGCGGCGCAGGTCGAGCCAGGCTTGCAGCTTGTGGAAGGCCCAGGCCGGCGCGTACTTGATCAACTGCTTGTTGCCCTTGGCCAGCACCTCAAGGCTGCGCTGGTCGAAGTCCACCTGGGCCAGGTCAAGGTTCACCGATTCCGACTTGCGCATGCCCGAGCCATAGAGCACCGCGATGATCGCCGCGTCACGCACTCCCTGGGGTCGCGGATCCGCCGCGCACACGCCCATCAGGTCCTGGATCAGGGAACGTCGCAGGTTGCGGCCGCGCCCCAGGCGCGTGCCGGCGATGGGCTTTACCGAGCGCATCTTGAGCAGATGATCCTGGCTGATCAGGCTGGCCCGCCAGGCCTCGTTCATGACTCCGCGCAGGGCATTGACGTACAGCGAAGAGGTATTGGGGGCGTAGCCATCGCGACGCAAGGTCGCGACCAGGGCGGTGACATGCTCCGGCTGCAGCTGGTGCCAGGGGATGTCCTCCAGGTTCATGTCCTCATACCCCAGGCGGTCGGCCGCGTCCTGCAACACATAACGCAGGGTCGACTGGCTGGAGGGCGCCAATCGCGCCAGGTACAGGCTCAAGGGATTGGTCGCGCCGATGTTTTCGCTGGCTTGTTCGATGGGCGCAGTCATGGACATATGTAACAAACCGGTTGCACTTGATAGCGCCTTGGCCAGTTGCGAAAAATCCCTGGGTTGCACCCTTTTCTGCTCGCCTTAAACCCGCTAAAACTGGCGGTTACAGCCAATTGATGAACAAAATTAACAAAAAACTGAACCCTGCCTGTCTGGCTCGCAGAAAAACGGACTTTTACCTTATTTTTCATATTCGTTTCACATTTTTCCGCTTAATCTCAGCCACCGACGGCCAAGGGTCTTAGTGCAGTCCTTTCGCAGGTTGCAAAGATAACACCTTGATCCACATTTACTTTTCACAAACTTAGTCTTTACTCATTTGCTGCATGGAATGCCACGCTGGCTCAATCAACTGGATGCGCCTGATGACTGCTTGACCTCCCCGCGTTCCATGAACCGTTGTTCGCTCGCTACACCCCGTATTCTGTAACCCGAGGTAACCATGAACCAGGCTTTCCTTCCTTTCTCGCGCCCGAGTATTGGCGATGAAGAGGTTGCTGCTGTAGAGCAGGTTCTGCGTTCCGGCTGGATCACCACCGGCCCGAAAAACCAGGAACTCGAGCAGCTCTTCGCCGAACGTGTCGGCGCCCGCCATGCCGTGGCCTTGTCCTCGGCCACCGGCGCCATGCACATCACCCTGCTGGCCTTGGGCATCGGTCCGGGGGATGAGGTGATCACCCCCTCCCAGACCTGGGTCTCCACCGCCAACATGATCTGCCTGCTGGGTGCTACCCCGGTGTTCGTCGATGTCGATCCCGACACCCTGATGAGCGACGCAGCCACCATCGAAGCCGCCATCACGCCCAAGACCAAGGCCATTATCCCGGTGCACTATGCCGGTGCAGCCTTCGACCTCGATCCACTGTATGCCCTGGCCGACAAGCACGGCATCGCCGTGATCGAGGACGCCGCCCACGCGGCCGGCACGACCTACCGAGGTCGTGAGATCGGTGCCCGGGGTACGGCGATCTTCTCGTTCCATGCAATCAAGAACATGACATGCGCCGAAGGCGCGATGTTCGTCAGCGACGACGAAGCCCTGGCCAACCGTGTGCGCATGCTCAAGTTCCACGGGCTGGGCGTGGATGCCTATGACCGCCTGACCCATGGTCGCAAGCCCCAGGCCCAGGTGATCGAACCCGGCTTCAAGTACAACCTGGCGGACATGAATGCCGCCATCGCCCTGGTGCAACTGCAGCGCCTGGACCAGATCAACGCCCGCCGCGAAGTGTTGGCCAAGGCTTACCTGGAGCGTCTGGCCGGCCTGCCGGTGCAACCGCTGCACGTGCCGCAGTACCCGCAGCAGCACAGCTGGCACCTGTTCATCCTGCGCATCGACGCCGAGCGCTGCGGCCTGGATCGCGAAGCCTTCATGAAAGGCCTGCAGGAGCAGAACATCGGCACGGGTATCCACTTCATCGCCACCCACATGCATACCTATTACCGCCAGCGCTTCCCGGATGTGCACCTGCCACATACCGAATGGAACTCTGCGCGACTGTGCTCGATCCCACTGTTTCCGGACATGACACTCGACGATGTCGAGCGGGTTGCCGGCGCCATTGAAAACCTCCTGGACTGAAACCCTTGAAACCTTATCCCATTCAGTTCGTGTCGATCGTCATCCCGGTCTACAACGAAGAACAGAGCCTTCCCGAGCTGTTGCGACGTACCGAAGCGGCTTGCCGCCTGCTCAAGCACGACTTTGAAATCGTCCTGGTGGACGACGGCAGTCGCGACGAGTCGGCGAATATCCTGCAAGCCGCCGCGGAACGCGAAGGCAGCCCGGTGGTGGCGGTCATCCTCAATCGCAACTACGGCCAGCACGCGGCGATCATGGCCGGTTTCGAGCAGTGCCGCGGCGACGTGGTGATTACCCTCGATGCCGACCTGCAGAACCCGCCGGAGGAAATCCCGCGCCTGGTGGCCCAGGCCGAGCTCGGCTACGACGTGGTCGGCACCGTGCGCAACAACCGCCAGGACTCGGCCTTCCGCCGCTGGCCATCGAAGCTGATCAACATGGCGGTGCAACGCTCCACTGGCGTGGCCATGAGCGACTACGGCTGCATGCTGCGCGCCTACCGCCGGACCATCATCGACGCGATGCTGGCCTGTACCGAACGCAGCACCTTCATCCCGATCCTGGCCAACAGCTTCGCCCGGCACACCACCGAGGTCTTGGTGGAGCACGCCGAGCGCGAGCACGGCGACTCCAAGTACAGCCCGATGCGCCTGGTCAATCTGATGTTCGACCTGATCACCTGCATGACCACCACCCCCCTGCGCCTGCTGAGCATCATCGGTTTCAGCATGGCCGGTCTGGGTGCGTTGTTCGCCATGCTGCTGATCATCCTGCGCTTGATCTTCGGCGCCACCTGGGCCGGCGACGGTAACTTCGTGCTGTTCGCGGTGCTCTTCGTGTTCACCGGCGGCCAGTTCATCGGCATGGGTCTTCTGGGCGAATACCTGGGACGCATGTACAGCGACGTGCGGGCCCGCCCGCGCTTCTTCATCGAAAAAGTCTTGCGCAGTCAGCCGGCGGCACCCGCCCCGACCGTGACTGTCGACGGTTTAACTTCCACCCATACTGATCAGGTTTCCCCATGAGCAATAAAGCTGTTGTCTTCGCCTACCACGATATTGGCTGTGCTGGCATCGAAGCCCTGCTCAACGCAGGTTATGAGATCGCTGCGGTATTCACCCACGCCGATGATCCGAAGGAAAACACCTTCTACGGTTCCGTCGCACAACTGTGCGCACGCAAGGGTATTGCCGTACACGCCCCGGAAGACGCCAACCACCCGCTGTGGATCGAGCGCATTGCCAAGCTCAACCCTGACTACCTGTTCTCCTTCTACTACCGCAACCTGCTGAGCGAACAGCTGCTGGCCACCGCCAGCAAGGGCGCGTTCAACCTGCACGGTTCCCTGCTGCCGCACTACCGTGGCCGCGCACCTGCGAACTGGGTCCTGGTCAAGGGCGAAACCGAGACCGGCGTGACCCTGCACCGCATGGTCAAGCGCGCCGATGCCGGTGCGATCATCGCCCAGGAACGCGTAGCCATCGAGCGCAGCGACACGGCGCTGAGCCTGCACCACAAGCTGCGTGACGCCGCTGCCAGCCTGCTGCACGACACCCTGCCGGCACTGGCCCAGGGCAAGGTCAGCGAAACCGCCCAGGACGAATCCAAGGCCAGCTACTACGGTCGTCGTACCGCTGCGGACGGCAAGCTGGAGTGGAAGCGCCCAGCCGAGGAGCTGTTCAACCTGGTGCGTGCCGTGACCCAACCTTATCCAGGTGCCTTCTGCGCCGTCGGCGAACACAAGCTGATCGTCTGGAGCGCCGAAGTGGCCAAGGGCAACGAAGGCCAGGCCCCGGGCCGGGTCATCAGCGTCGATCCGCTGCGCATCGCCTGTGGCGAAGACTCCCTGGTCATCACCTCCGGCCAGCGCAACGCCAACGGCCTGTACCTGAGCGGCCCGCAACTGGCCAACGAGCTGGGCCTGGTGGACGGTTCGCTGCTGCGCGGCGCCGAGTCCGGCCGCAAGCCACGTCGTACCCGCGTACTGATCCTGGGCGTCAACGGCTTCATCGGTAACCACCTGTCCGAGCGCCTGCTGCGCGACGACAAGTACGAAGTCTATGGCCTGGACATCGGCTGCGACGCCATCGAGCGCCTGCGCAGCCACCCGAACTTCCACTTCGTCGAAGGCGACATCAGCATTCACTCCGAGTGGATCGAGTACCACATCAAGAAGTGCGACGTGGTCCTGCCGCTGGTGGCCATCGCCACCCCGATCGAATACACCCGTAACCCACTGCGCGTATTCGAGCTGGACTTCGAAGAGAACCTGAAGCTGGTTCGCTACTGCGTGAAGTACAACAAGCGGGTGATCTTCCCGTCGACGTCGGAAGTCTATGGCATGTGCCAGGACAAGAACTTCGACGAAGACAACTCCAACCTGATCGTCGGCCCGATCAACAAGCAGCGCTGGATCTACTCGGTCTCCAAGCAACTGCTGGACCGCGTGATCTGGGCCTACGGCGCCAAGGGCCTGAACTTCACCCTGTTCCGTCCATTCAACTGGATGGGCCCGCGCCTGGACCGCCTGGACTCGGCACGTATCGGCAGCTCCCGGGCCATCACCCAGCTGATCCTCAACCTGGTGGAAGGCACCCCGATCCGCCTGTTCGATGGTGGCGAGCAGAAACGCTGCTTCACCGACATCGCTGACGGCATCGAGGCCCTGGCCCGCATCGTCGACAACGAGAACGACTGCTGCAACGGCCAGATCGTCAACATCGGCAACCCGGACAACGAAGCCAGCATCCGCCAGTTGGGCGAAGAGCTGCTGCGCCAGTTCGAAGCCCACCCGCTGCGTGGCAACTTCCCACCGTTCGCCGGTTTCCGCGAAGTGGAAAGCAAGGCCTTCTACGGCGCGGGCTACCAGGACGTGGAGCACCGCAAGCCAAGCATCGAGAATGCCAAGCGCCTGCTGAACTGGGAACCGACCGTGGAAATGAGCGAAACCATCGGCAACACCCTGGACTTCTTCCTGCGCGAAGCCATGCTGGAAATCGCCGATCGCGCCAAAGAAGAAGCACGCTGATGCAGGCAGGTCTGCGCATTGATGTCGATACCTACCGCGGCACCCGGGAGGGGGTGCCACGGCTGCTCGAGTCGCTGGATGAAGCCGGGGTCAAAGCCACGTTCTTCTTCAGCGTCGGGCCGGACAACATGGGGCGCCACCTGTGGCGCCTGATCCGTCCGCAGTTCCTCTGGAAAATGCTGCGGTCCAATGCTGCCGGCCTGTATGGCTGGGACATTCTCCTGGCCGGCACCGCCTGGCCAGGCAAACCCATTGGCCGGGACCTGGGGCACTTGATGCGCCAGGCCCTGGCTGCCGGACACGAAGTCGGCCTGCACGCCTGGGATCACCACGGCTGGCAGGCCAACACCGGGCGCTGGAGCCAGGCACAGCTGATCGAACAGATCCGCCGTGGCGTCGACAGCCTCAACGATATTCTCGGGCAAGCGGTGAGCTGCTCGGCATCTGCCGGTTGGCGTGCCGATGAGCGGGTCATCGAAGCCAAGCAACAATTCGGTTTTCGCTACAACAGCGATTGCCGCGGCCAGAGCCTGTTCCAGCCACGTTTGGCGGACGGCGGCCTGGGCGCGCCACAGATTCCGGTAGACCTGCCGACCTTCGACGAAGTCGTCGGCCCGGTGGTCTCGAGTGCTGATTTCAACGCTTTCATCCTCGACCGGTTCAAGCCAGGCAAGCTCAATGTCTACACCATCCACGCCGAAGTAGAAGGGATTCTGATGGCCAATGACTTCCGCCAGCTGCTGGCCAGTGCCAAGCAGCGCGACATTCATTTCCAGCCCCTGGGAGACATGCTCCCGGCGGACATCTCCAGCTTGCCGGCAGGCCAGGTGGTACGCGGTGCTCTGGAAGGCCGCGAAGGCTGGCTGGGAGTGCAAGGAGCATGACCAGACGTTGGGCCCTGTCACTGCTGCTGATCGCTTTCGGCCTGTTCTACCTCCTGCCCATGGCTACCCACGGCCTGTGGATTCCCGATGAAACCCGCTACGCGCAGATCAGCCAGGAAATGCTCCATGGCGGTCAATGGGCGTCGCCACATTTCATGGGGATTCGCTATTTCGAAAAACCGGTGGCGGGTTACTGGATGATGGCCATTGGTCAGGCCGTTTTCGGTGACAACCTGTTCGGGGTACGCGTGGCGTCAGCCCTGAGCACCGGACTGAGCGTGGTCCTGGCCTACCTGTTGGCCATGCGCTTGTGGAACGATCCGCGCAAGGCCCTGGCCAGCGCCGTGCTGTACATGAGCTTCACCGTGATGGCGCTGGTGGCGGGCTACGCCAACCTCGACCCGCAATTCACCTTCTGGGTCAACCTGAGCCTGGTTGCGCTGTGGTTCACGTTCGACTGCAAGACCTCCCGCGGGCAGCTGCTGGCCTGGATAGTCCTGGGCCTGGCCTGCGGCATGGGCTTCATGACCAAGGGATTCCTGGCCTGGTTGCTGCCAGTGTTGGTGGCCCTGCCCTACGCCATCTGGCAAAAACGCCTGAAATCGCTGCTGGTATTGGGTGGCATCGGCGTACTCGTTGCCATCCTCATCAGCCTGCCCTGGGCCTTGGCGGTGCACGCCCAGGAACCGGACTACTGGCGCTTCTTCTTCTGGCACGAGCATATTCGCCGCTTCGCCGGTGAAGATGCCCAGCATGCCTCGCCATGGTGGTACTACCTGCCATTGCTGGTGGCCTTCAGTGTGCCTTGGGTCATGTTGTTGCCTGCAACCTTCAAACAGGCCTGGAGCCAGCGACGCCTGGGCAGTAGCGGCTTCCTGCTGCTGTGGCTGGTGCTGCCACTGGCCTTCTTCAGCCTGAGCAAGGGCAAGCTGCCCGCCTATATCCTGCCGTGCCTGCTACCGCTGGCGCTGCTGATGGGCAATACCCTGATGGATCGCCTGAGTGCCAAGCAGACACGCATCATCAGCCTCAACGGCTTGCTCAATCTGCTGGCAGGCCTGTTGGGTTTGCTGGCGCTGGTGTACTTCCAGCTGAAAAAACCGGTGTATGTGGACGAGCCGCAGCACTTGGTGCTGGTTTACGTCCTGCTGCTGGGCTGGATCCTCAGCAACCTGCTGCAAGCCATGCGTCCGCTGACCCTGTGGGCGGCTCCAGCCCTGGGTAGTTTCCTGCTGGCGGCCCTGGCCCCGGCCGCCCTGCCCAATTCGGTGGTCTACAACAAGATTCCCGACCAATTCATCATCGATCACGTTGGTGAACTGAACGAAGCCAAGCACCTGCTGAGCAACGACCTTGGCGCGGCCTCGGCCCTGGCCTGGCGCCTGCGCCGCAGCGATGTGACCTTGTACAACACCGAGGGCGAGTTGAAATACGGCCTGGCCTATGACGATTCGGCCCAGCGCAAGGTCAACCTGGACCAGGTCCAACCGTGGATAGCCGAGGCCCGCAAGCAAGGCTCTGTAGGCGTGGTCATGCGGGTCAAGAGCCGCGACGAGGAGCATGAAGTCCAACTGCTGCCACCGGATGCCAAGCGTTATGCCCAGGGCAACATCGTGATTTTTATCATTCCCCAGAGCCAGCCATGAGCCTGTTGCTTCTACTCCTGGCCTGCGGGCTGACCTGCCTGGGCCAGGTGGCACAGAAATTTGCCGTTGAAAGCTGGCGCGACCAGCCATCGACCGTGGTGGCCAAGCTGCGCTCGGGCTGGTTGTGGCTGGCCCTGTTCAGCCTCGGCCTGGGCCTGCTGGTGTGGCTGCTGGTGCTGCAGCGCATGGAGGTGGGCGTGGCCTACCCGATGCTCAGCCTGAATTTCGTGTTCATCACCCTGATCGCCCGTTTCGTGTTCCGTGAGCACATCGATCGCCGCCACTGGCTCGGTGTCGCCCTGGTGATCGGTGGCGTAGTGCTGCTGGGGCGTCACGCATGAGCCGGGCCAAGGGATTCATCTTCGCCCTGGGCAGCGTGGTGCTGGTCAGTGGCGCACAACTGGCCATGCGCTGGAGTATGACTCGCCTGCCCACGCCACAGCAGTGGCTGGACGCCCTGGGCAACGGCACAGTCGATCTGGCCGCCCTGGCCGTGGTCATCGCGGCGATCTGCGCCTATGCCCTGTCGATGCTCTGCTGGCTGCTGGCCCTGCGCGACCTGCCGCTGGGCCGGGCCTATTCGCTGTTGAGCATCAGCTATGCACTGGTCTACCTGCTAGCCGCCAGCCTGCCGCTGTTCAACGAACCTTTCACGCTTTCCAAAACCCTCGGGGTGGCCTTGGTCATCCTCGGGGTCATCACCATCAACTCTCGATCTGCACCCGCGACAAGTCCCAGGAATACCCCATGAAAATCAGTGTATTTGGAAGTGGTTATGTCGGCCTCGTACAGGCTGCCGTGTTGGCTGAAGTCGGCCACGATGTCATCTGCATGGACATCGATGAGCAAAAGGTCAAACAGCTGCAACAAGGACACGTGAGCATCTTCGAGCCCGGGCTTGCAAGCCTGGTGAAGGAAAACCTCGAAGCCAAGCGACTGCACTTCACCAACGACGAAAAACTCGCGGTACAGCATGGCCAGGTGCTGTTCATTGCCGTTGGCACGCCGTCGAGCGAAGACGGCTCGGCCGACCTGCGCTACGTGCTGTCGGTGGGCGATGCCGTCGCCCGTCACCGTGAGCAGCCGCTGATCCTGGTGGAGAAATCCACCGTGCCAGTCGGCACCGGCGACACCCTCAAGGCCCACATCGAGAAAGCCCTGGACGGCCGTCCACTGCAATTCGATATCGTCTCCAACCCGGAATTCCTCAAGGAAGGCTCGGCGGTTTCCGACTGCCGCCGCCCGGACCGGATCATCATCGGTTGCGCCCGCGAAGAAGTACGCGACGTGATGCGCGACCTCTACGCACCGTTCAACCGCAACCATGACCGCATCATGTTCATGGACCTGCGCAGCGCCGAGCTGACCAAGTACGCCGCCAACTGCATGCTGGCGACCAAGATCAGCTTCATCAACCAGATCGCCGAACTGGCCGAACACCTGGGCGCCGATATCGAATCGGTACGCTTGGGGATCGGCGCCGATACTCGTATCGGCTACCACTTCATCTACCCTGGCTGCGGCTATGGCGGTTCGTGCTTCCCCAAGGACATGCGCGCGCTGATCCACAGTGCCGAGCAAGCCCATTGCTCCAGCGACCTGCTGCAAGCAGTGGAAGCCATCAACGAACGGCAGAAGCACAAGCTGTTCGAGCGTATCAAGGCTTTCTACAAGGGCGACCTGAAAGGCAAGACCTTCGCCCTGTGGGGCCTGGCGTTCAAGCCCAACACCGACGACATGCGCGACGCCCCAAGCCGGGTGCTGCTCGATGCATTGTTCGCCGCCGGTGCCGAAGTCCGCGCCTTCGACCCGGAAGCCATGCAGGAAACCCAGCGCTTGTATCCGGATGAGTCTCGCCTGCTGCTGATGGGCACCCCGGAGTCGGTACTCAACGGTGCCGACGCCCTGATCATCTGCACCGAGTGGCAGCAGTTCAAGGCTCCGGACTTCGACCTGATCCAACAGCGCCTCAAGGCGCCTGTGATTTTCGACGGCCGTAACCTATATGACGCCGAACGCCTGGCGCGCAATGGCTTCACCTACTTCCCGATCGGTCGTGGCGAGTCGCGCAATCTGCCGATCCCTCATCAGCAGTGGTCCGCCGAGGCCTGAATGAACACGCACTCCAGCTCCCCTGCGAACACACTACTTTGGCAATCGTTGGGGCTGGGGCTGCTGACTTTGCTGCTGTTCTGCGTCGGCGCCGATCATCAATCGGCGATCGGCTTCGACTCCCGTTTCTTCCTGTTCGCCAAGGAAATGCTACGCCATGGGCCGGGGTTCTTCCCCACGACCTATGGCGAGCCCTATGCCGACTACACTAGCGCCTCGACGCTGCTGGTGTGGTTGTTCTCGCTGCCCAACGGGCAGGTCACCAGCCTCACCGCCTGGCTGCCCACGGCCATCGCCTCGGCGCTGATCGTCAGCCTGGTCTACCGGCTGCTGGCCTCCTACTCCCGTACCTGGGCCCTGCTGAGCGTCGCCCTGTTGCTGCTCAGCAACACCTTTATCAGTGAAACCCGCGCGGTCTCCCTGGACCAGATGCTGGCGGCAGTTTCACTCACCGTGTTCTACCTGGGCTATGCCCACGACCATTTCGCGGCGCCCCGGCGCCTGGGCTGGATCCTGCTGTTGCTGGTGCTGGGCTTTGCCATTCGCGGCCCCATCGGCCTGGTGATCCCCACCGGCATGCTGTGCAGCTACTACCTGCTGGGCGGCCAGTGGCGTCGCTTGTTCGGCTTTGGCTTCAGCGCCCTGGGGTTGCTGGTGGCGTGCATCGCCCTGCTGCTGTGGCTGGCCAAGCTCAGTGGCGGCCAGGGTTTCGTCGACGACGTGATCCGCATGCAGTTCATGGGGCGCATGGACGGCAGCGAAGGCTCCAGCGACGTCCTCTATTACTTCACCAGTTCCCTGGGCAACTACGCCCTGGCCTATCCGCTGGCGATCCTGGCCTGGGTCGCCGTGCTGCTATCGCGCCCGGCAGAGCCGGGGCCTGGCCTGAAGCTACTGCGCCTGTGTACCGCAGCGGCCCTGGTGGTGATGATCGGCCTGTCGATTCCCCAGGCGAAGAAGGCCCGCTACCTGTTGCCGATGCTGCCCATGGCGGCCATTGTCGCGGCCTATCCGTTCCAGGCTGGCAGCGCTCGAATCATGGCCTGGCTGCGTGGCCTGATCCAGGGCTTGTGGTTGCTGCTACCGGGCCTGCTGATGGTCGGCCTGGTGGTATTGCGGCGCAAGTTCCCCGAACAGCTCACCCACCTCACGCCGATGCTGGTGGTGCTTGGCCTGTTGCAACTGCTGTCCCTGGCCTTGCTGTTCAAGCGCCAATGGCGGGCCGTGGGCCTGGCCTACAGCGCGGTCCTGGCGATCTGGGCTTGCTATATCGGCGTTTACGAGCCTGTCGAGCACCGGCTCTACGACACCCGCACCTTCAGCCATGCAGCCCTGCAGTTGATCGAGGCGGACCCGGCCCCGGTGATCCTCCATCGCATGGGCAAGGATGCCAAGGCGATCAAGTTCATGGTCAACCTCGACCAGGACCTGCAACCACAATTCACCGATCAGCCCCAGGCCCTGGCCCAGATCAGCGGACCGGCGTGGATCATCCTCGATCAGAGCGACCTGGCCAGTCTTGAAGGTACGGCCCTGGCTCACCTGGAGCCCGTGCTCAGTGCTCGCTTCGACAAGAACGACTTCGTCCTGCTGCACCTGCCCAAGGCGGCGACCGCGCAACCCTGAAGTCGTTGCGCGGCGTACCGCTGCCTCCTTACACTCGCGTCCATGACGATCAATATCCGCCGGGCGCGAGTGTCCGATGCCAATGCCCTGCCCGCTATCGAAACCTGCGCCGCCAGACTGTTTCTCCGCGATCCGCAACTGGCCTGGCTGGCCGAGGCCCCGGTGCTGGACGCCGAAGGACACCGGCGCAATATCCAGCGCCTGCCGGTCTGGGTGGCTTGCCCGGCAGAGGACCAGCCTTGCGCCTTCCTGTGCGCCGAACCCCTTGGCCACGAACTGCACATCTGGGAAATCTCCGTAGCCAGTGATTACCAGGGCCAGGGGATCGGCAAGGCACTGTTGCAGGCGGCCATCGAGCACGCCCGGCAGCAGCGACTCAAGGCCCTGACCCTCACGACCTTCCGGCAGTTGCCATGGAACGAGCCTTTTTATCAGCGCCAGGGTTTTATCACCCTGGATGCCGGGCAATTGGGAACACGCCTGGAACAGGTGCTGCTCGATGAACAGCAACATGGATTGCCGGCGCTGCGCCGTTGCGCCATGCGCCTGCTGTTGTAGACGCCATCAGCACAAGGACCGTACGAGGCCATGGCTGCCTACTCACTGATCATTCGCCGGTTGCTCATTTGCTCGCTGACCATCGTCGTCAGCCGGGCCCTGACCGGTGCCCTGCTCACCCAGTTTCTCAGCCACAAGTTGGGCCTGGACCAGCAGGACGTAGGCCTGCTGCTGGGCATCGCGGTGTTCAGCGCCACCCTGCTCGCCCTGTACGGCGGCTACATCATCGATCGCCTGGACAAGCGCCGGCTGCTGATCCTGACCATGCTCTCCAGCGGCATCGGTTTCATATTGCTGACCTTCGCCCAGGATCTGTGGCTGACTACCGTGGTGCTGGTCCTGGTGGAAACGGCTTCGGCGCTGTTCCTGATCGGCTCCAAGGCGATCATCAGTGAATGCCTGCCCCAGGAGCAGCGAGCCCGAGTCTTTTCCCTGCGCTACACCTTGACCAACATCGGCTACGCCACCGCGCCGATGCTGGGAGTGGTGATCGCCGGCTATATGTTTCAGGCCCCGTTCCTGCTGGCCGGGGCCATTGCCCTTGGCAGCATGTGGCTGATGCGCGGCGTGGGCCGAGGTGCGGTCGACATCGGCAAGCCGCTGAGTTTCCTCACGACACTGGCGACCCTGAAAAACGATCGCACGCTGGTCATCTTCACCGCTGGCTGCTTGCTCAGCACCATCGTCCACGGGCGTTTCACGCTCTACCTGTCGCAGTACCTGATGGTCACCCAGGAACCTCGCCAGGCCTTGGACACCATGGCGGCGCTGCTGGCCTGTAACGCCCTGTGCGTAATCGCGCTGCAATACCAGATCGGTCGTTTTCTCAAGCGCGAGCAACTGCGCTACTGGATCGCCCTGGGCACGGCCCTGTTCATGGCCGGCCTGATCGGTTTCAGCGTTGCCGACAACCTGCTGCTCTGGTGCCTGGCAATGCTGGTGTTCACCCTGGGGGAGATGATCATCTACCCGGCAGAATTCCTGTTCGTCGACACCCTGGCCCCCGAGTCCCTGCGCGGCAGCTACTACGCCGCGCAGAACCTGGCGGCGGTGGGCGGTGCCCTGAGCCCGATCATCTGCGGCTACCTGCTGACCCACAGCATCCCGGCCAGCATGTTTTATGTGTTGGCCGGCCTGAGCGCCGCCGGTGGTTGCCTGTGTTATCGCAGTGCCCGCCGGACGGGGGTTTGAGTGCAAAAAATCTGCACTTAAGCTGCATTATTATGAATTTGCCAACCCATCGATTCCTCGGCAGACTGCGCCGGTTCCTCCCCCAAATGTTGGAACGTTCAAGGGCTTTCTGGTGATCCAGACAAGCCCTTCTTTTTGCCCGCCTGAAAATGGATCGCTTGTGTCGATGTTCACCCGCTGGAAACCCGCCGCCATCAATACCCGCCCCCTGGAATGGAGTCGCGCTGCCATCGGCGTGGCCCTGGGCCCCCTGTTCAGTGTCTGGCTCTGCGCCAAGGTCTTCGGCATGCCGGTGGCCTTGCACTTGATCGGTCCCCTGGGGGCATCGGCCGTGCTGCTGTTCGCGGTATCCTCCGGCGCCCTGGCCCAACCCTGGTCGATCCTGGGGGGCTACCTGTGCGCGGCGGTGATGGCCCTGTTGGCCGCCCACTTCCTGGGGCGCAGCCTGGGCAGCGCAGGCCTGGCTGCCGGCACGGCCCTGGTGCTGATGTGCTGGCTGCGCTGCCTGCACCCACCGGCCGGTGCCCTGGCCCTGACCCTGGTGTTGGCCGACCCGGCCAGTGTCGCCCTCGACTGGCGCGAGTTGGGCCCGGTAATGTTGGCCGCGGCCAGTCTGCTGGCCAGTGCCCTGGTCTACAACAACCTGACCCGTACCCGCTATCCCAAGGGGCCGGGCGAGCCGCCGGCGGTCCTCGCCCCCGCCGGGCCCAGCGACAGCCTGGCGATCACTGCCGTCGATCTCAAGCGGGCCCTGGAGGAAATGGAGGAGTTCTTCGATGTCACCCCCGAGGACCTGGAGCAACTGATCCACGCCAGCGAAGCACACGCCCGCCGCCGCAGTATTGGCCAGGTGCTGTCCTCGGCCCCACAGTCGCGCCCCTGAGCCTTTTCAGGCAGCCGCTTGCCGGCTGCCATGTTGCGCTCAGACCATCGGCGACCAGCGCTGGGACCAGTCGTTATCTCTCTGGATGACCTCGCGCAAGACATCGAAAGCCTGTTGCAGCGGCTCCGAATCCCGCTCCCGGGCATAGAGTAGATAGGTCGGGAAGCTGAACTCCGGGGCCTTTTCCACTCGTTCCAATACACCACTGTCCAGGTAGCTCTGCACCACCCGGGTACGGAAGTAGCCACTGCCACCGGCATCGAGGATGAACTGCAGCGCCAGCGGCCCCAGGTTGAAACCCACCGCGGCCTTGGCCTGCTCCGGCAAGGCGGCATCGTGCTGGCGCCGGAAGTCCTCGCCCCAATCGATATAGACATAGGGCTGTGGACGGCCAGCCAGGCGCACCTGGATCAGTTTTTCCTCAAGCATTTGCTCCACTTGCAGGCCCGGCGAGTACAGCGGTTGGAACACCAGCGCCGCATCCAGCACGCCCAGTTCCAACTGCCGTTGCAAGCTCGCGCCGTCGCCGATCTGGGTGCGCACCGCATGGTTGGGCAGCGCCTGGCGCAGGCGGCGCACCCAGTTGAGCATCAGCGGATTGCACAGGCTCAACTCACCACCGATGTGCAGCACATTGCGATAGCCAGCCAGCAATGGCAGGTCGCGCTGGGCCGCTTCCCAGGTCTGTACCAGCTGGTTGGCGTAGGCAATGAAGGCCTCGCCATCGGCCGTGGGCCTGGCACCGGCACGGTTGCGTACCAGCAGCTTGCAGTTGAGCTGGCCTTCCAGGTTCTGCACCCGGGCGCTGATGGCGGTTTGGGTCAGGTGCAGGCGTTCGGCGGCGGCAATCAGGCTGCCGCTGCGGACGATCTCCAGGAAGGTGCGGGCCAGATCGATATCCATAGTGCCTCTGTAGCGTCGAAGTCGAGCGCCATTGTAACGGCCCGTCTCTTTTGAACCAGTGGTGCAAATGACCGGTGCCTCGCCCATCGCCCATCGCCTGTACATGGCCATGGCTGACGGCAAACTAACAAATACGCCATTCTATTGTAATCCAACTAACAACTTAACTAAGCAAAGCCACGACGCAGCCAGCCCCGGGTAATTAATTACAACTTTGTCAGTTACTTGGTGAAATATTACACGCCACGCGACAAACGAAATTTTCACAAAACACCCACTGATTACCGACATTATTTTCCCAAGAATCAATCAGCCTTAAACGCTTGGGTTCATTCATGTCGCGACTATCGATAAGTTCATCAGGCCACCCATTAAAACAACTTTTCCGTTATCTACTGGTGGGAGGTGTTGCCACCCTGAGTCATTACATATTGTTCCTACTGTTGCTCGGCCCCTTGCCAGCCTTACTCGCCAGCCTACTCGGTGCCGCTCTCGGCACCTGGGTCGCCTACCTGGGCAACAAGCGTTGGACCTTCCCACCAGTCGGCACTACCAGGAACACCCAGGCCCTGCGCTTCTGCCTGGTGGCTGCCGGCTACAACCTCGGCAACGCCCTGCTGATGCTGTGCCTGCTGGCGCTCTACCCAGACTCTCCCTTGTCGATGCAAATGCTCAGCACGCTCTGCCTGACCTTGGGCAGCTATTGGATAAACCGAACCTGGACATTTAAAAATGAAGTTGCCTAGTTGCGTACCGATGGATAACCACTCGATTATCAGCATCATTGTCTGCTGTTATGACGAGGCCCACATACTGCCCGAGTTCCATCATCGCCTCATGCTGGTATTGAATGCGTTACCCGTGGCTTACGAAGTCGTGTATGTCAACGATGGCAGCCAGGATGGAAGTGACCAACTACTGGAACAATTCTGTCGTGCGCCCAAGGTGCGCTGCCTCAATTTGAGCCGTAACTTCGGCAAGGAGTCGGCGATGTCGGCAGGCATCGATCATGCAATGGGGGACGCGGTACTGTTTATCGATGCCGATCTGCAGGACCCGCCGGAGCTGATTCCCGCCATGGTCCGCCACTGGCTGGCCGGCTACGACATCGTCAACATGCAACGCAGCGACCGGCGCAGCGATACCGCCGGCAAGCGTTTGAGCGCACAGCTCTACTACAAGTTGATGAACCTGCTGGTGGACAAGTACCCGGTACCACCGGATGTCAGCGATTTCCGCCTGATCGGTACCGCTCCCCTGAATGCCCTGCGCAACATGCCGGAGCGGGCCACCCTGATGAAAGGCCTGGTCAATTGGCTGGGTTTCAGGACCATCGAAATTCCCTACCAACGGGCCCGGCGCAAGGCCGGTGAGTCGAAATGGAGCCCCATGGCCCTGGTGGACCTGGCCATGGAGGGTGTGCTGGCGTTCTCACGCAAGCCGCTGCGCTGGTTCAGCGTATTGAGCCTGGCAACGCTGCTGTTGACCGGTACTTACCTGATGCACCAATGGTTCGTCGACGCCTTCAGCGTGGATCACCTGATCCTCGGTGCCCTGGCCCTGGTCCTGGTGGGCGTTGCCATGGTGGGCGAATACATCGGCGCCGCACTGGTGGAGGTCAAGCGTCGCCCGCTGTACTTCCTGCGTAGCACCTTTGGCGGGTTTTCCCGCCAGTTGCAGGCGCCTCCTGCGCTTGAGTCCGACGAGCAAGAGCGGATCCGATGAACGCCCTTCCAACCCGCACCCTGTGGTGGTTGCTGCTGGGCATCCTCGGCCTGCGCCTGGCAAGCCTGGGGCTCTATCCGCTGATGGACACCTCCGAGGCACGCTACGGCGAGATGGCGCGCAAGATGCTCGAGCTGGGCGATTGGGTGACGCCGATGTTCGACTACGGTGTGCCCTTCTGGGGCAAGCCGCCGTTGGCGTTCTGGAGCCAGGCCCTGGCCATGCAGGTCCTGGGGATCAACGAATTCGCCGTGCGCCTGCCGGCCTGGCTGTTTCATGTAGCCAGTTGCCTGATCCTGATCCGCTTCGCCCGCGAGGAGTACGACGAGCGCAGTGGCCTGTTGGCGGCGATCCTGTTCTCCAGTTCAAGCCTGGGCCTGTTGGCGGCGGGCGTGGTGCTGACCGACCCGGCCCTGAGCTTTTCCCTCCTGCTGGCCTGCTACGGCTTCTGGCGCGGCTGCGTGCATGCCGACCGCGGCTGGGCCTTGGCGGGTTTCTTCGGCCTGGGCCTCGGGCTACTGGCCAAAGGTCCGCTGGTTCTGGTTCTGGTCGGTGCCCAGGCAGGCTTGTGGACGCTGTTCAATA
>MCND01000030.1_pt1 | contig 64967 bp, 50 predicted proteins | sample 778211 | NCBI WGS metagenome assembly MCND01 (sample SAMN04296812, study PRJNA304217) | bioreactor metagenome | isolation source: activated sludge enriched with benzalkonium chloride | place: Turkey: Istanbul urban wastewater treatment plant
GGTGTAGGGCAGGCGGTCGTAGGCCCCGGGCGAAATCGCCTCGACGGCGGCGCGGGTGTCGAAGTAGTCCAGGCGGGTGCCGGGCAGGGGCTTGCGGTAGTTTTGGTTCATGCCTCGGTGCGCTGCAGGTTGCCCTGCGCGATCTGCTGTTCGATGTTGAGACGGGATGCGCGGATGTGGCGGCGCATCAGGATTTCAGCCAACTCGCCATCACCGTCGGCGATGGCGTCCAGAATACGGTGGTGTTCGGCGTAGGCCTGCCGGGGGCGGTTGGGGGTGGTCGAATACTGGATGCGGTACATGCGCGCCAGTTGATAGAGTTCGTCGCACAGCATGCGGAACAGCATCTGGTTGCCGCTGCCCTTGACGATGCGGTAGTGGAAATCGTAGTCGCCTTCCTGCTGGTAGTAGCCCAGCCCGGCCTGGAAGGCTTCGTCGCGCTCGTGCGCTTCCAGCACGGCGCGCAGCTCGGCGATTTCCGAGGGCGGCATGCGTTCGGCGGCCAGGCGGCAGGCCATGCCTTCCAGCGATTCGCGGATTTCGTAGAGTTCGGAAAGTTCCTGCTGTGACAGGGACACCACGCGGGCGCCGGCGTGGGGCACGCGTACCAGCAGCTTCTGGCCTTCGAGCCGGTGCAGGGCTTCACGCAGCGGGCCGCGGCTGACGCCGTGGATGCGGGCCAGCTCTGGCTCGGAAATCTTGCTGCCGGGGGCGATTTCGCCCTTGACGATGGCGGACTGGATCTTGCGGAAAATGTGTTCCGCAAGCGTCTCGCTGTCGCCGGGGGCGGCGCCGGGCAGGGTCAGCACCTTGCTCATTGTGTTGACAATCTTTCCGCTATGGAGAGAAAAATTCGGAAAAAAGCGCCCTTGGGCGCTGAATTGTCAACAATTTACCCCGGAGCCCGGGCTGGCGCAAGCCCGGCCCGACCCCAGGGGGCGCAGGCCGGGCGCCTACCGCTTGTGGTGCACCTGCTGCAATCCATAGACCTGCACCGGCATGCCCACCTGCCGCGCCTTCAGCTGCAGGGACAGGTATTGCGAGTAATGCCGCGACTGGTGCAGGTTGCCGCCATGGAACCAGAGCGCATGCTGCTGCGTGGGCTTCCACATGTTGCGCTGTTCGCCCTCCCAGGGGCCGGGGTCCTTGGTGGTGTCCGAACCCAGGCCCCAGCACTTGCCGACCTTGTCCGCGACCTCGCGGTTGATCAGGTCGGCGGCCCAGCCGTTCATCGAGCCGTAGCCGGTGGCGTAGACCACCAGGTCCGCCGGTAGCCGGACGCCGGACTTCAGCACCACGGCGTCGCGCGTGAGGTGGCTCACGTCGGTGCGCGACTGCAGCTTGATGCTGCCGTCGATGATCAGGTCGCAGGCGCCGACGTCGATGTAGTAGCCGGATCCGCGCCGCAGGTACTTCATGAACAGGCCCGAACCGTCATCGCCCCAGTCCAGCATGAAGCCGGCCTCTTCGAGCTTGGCGTAGAACCCGGCGTCGCGTTCGCGCATCTGGTCGTAGAGCGGGATCTGGAACTGCGCCATGATCTTGTAGGGCAGCGAGGCGAACGTCAGGTCGGCCTTGCGCGTGGTCATGCCGTTTGCCAACGCTTGTTCGGAATAGAGGCCGCCCAGGCCGATGTCCATGAGTGTTTCGGAGCGCACGATGTGGGTGGACGAACGTTGCACCATGGTGACGTTGGCCCCGCCTTCCCATAGCGCCGCGCAAATGTCGTGGGCAGAGTTGTTGGCGCCGATGACGACCACGTTCTTGCCGCGGTAGGCGTCGGGGCCAGGGTGTTGCGAGGAATGCTGCTGTTCGCCCTGGAATTCGTCCTGGCCGGGGAAGCTGGGGATGTTGGGCTTGCCGGACATGCCGGTGGCCAGCACCAGCTGCTTGGGCCGCAGCACCACGGGCTTGCCCTCGCGCAGCACCGTGACCTCCCATTCCTGCTTCTGCTCGTCGTAGCGCGCAGACTGGCAGACGGTGGAGGTCCAGTAGTTCAGCTCCATGATCTTGGTATACATCTCCAGCCAGTCGCCGATCTTGTCCTTGGGCGCGAAGACCGGCCAGTTCTCGGGGAAGGGGATGTAGGGCAGGTGGTCGTACCAGACCGGATCATGCAGGCACAGCGACTTGTAGCGCTTTCTCCAGCTGTCGCCGGCGCGTTCGTTCTTTTCGATGATGATGGTGGGCACGTCGAGCTGGCGCAGGCGCGCGCCCAGCGCGATGCCGCCCTGGCCGCCGCCGATGATGAGCACATAGGGCTGGGTCTGGTAGCCGAGTTCGGCGGCTTCCTGCTCGCGCTTTTCCAGCCAGGTCTGCCGAGTGCGGCTGCTGCCGTGTTCGGCGCCCTTGGGCCGGCGCAGGCCGCTGGGTTCCTCGTGCCCCTTGAGTTCGGACATGGTGGTCAGCAGGGTCCAGATCTTGCCGTCCTGGACGCGGATGTGGCCGTAGCCGCGGGCGCGGTTGGTCTCGATCTCGATCCAGCCTTGCAGCAGGCCAGCCTCCTGCGACACGGCTTCCTTCGGATCCAGGCTGAAGCGCACCGGCTCCACTTGCGGCAGCTGGTGTTGCAGCATGTCGCGGATCTGGCCATGGCCTTCGAGCGTGCGCAGGTTCCAGGTGAACAGCACCAGGTCGCGCCAGTAGCAGTCGTCCTGGAACAGCGCCGCGACGCCATCGATGTCCTTGTTGCCCAGCGCCGTGTTCAGGCGCGCGAGCACGGCGTCCAGGGCGGCGCCGGCTTGATCGGTCTGCATGTCTAGTCTCCTTGCCCGTGGCGGGCGATCGTTGTCGTGGCGGACCGGGGCATGGTCCGCTGGCGGCCCCGGCCTGTGCCGGCCGGTGGGCGTCGATAACGATCAAGCAATCGGCGTGCCAGTTGTCGCGCCCGGGAAGGCAGGGCTGGATGCCGTGGCGTCACGCCACACCTGTGGCGCGAGGGTGTGGCGCCTCAGGTGCGCGAGGCCAGGCCGTGGCGCCGCATCTGGCGATGGACGGTGGACCGGTCCACGCCCAGGCGCCGCGCGGCTTCGGAGACATTGCCGCCGCAACTGGCCAGCATGGCGCGCAAGGCGGCTTCTTCGGGGCCGGCGGCCGCCACGGCCGGCGCCAGCGCGTCGGGCAGGTCGGCGGGTTCGATCACGCCGTTCTCGCACAGCGCGGCGGCGACCGCGATGGCGTTGGCGAGTTCGCGGATGTTGCCGGGCCAGGCATGCGCCTTCAACGCCATCAGCGCGGCGGGCGCCAGCACGGGGGCGCCGGACTCGTCCTGGTGGCGCGCCAGCAGGCGGGCGATCAGCCATTCCAGGTCGGCGCGTTCGCGCAGCGGCGGCACGGTCAGCGTGGCGGCGTTGATGCGGTAGTAGAGGTCTTCGCGGAAGCGCCCCTCGCGCACCAGCGCGGCCAGGTCGCGGTGCGAGGCCGACACCAGGCACAGGCGTACCGCGCGCGGGGTGTTGGCGCCGATGGGTGTGACCTCGGATTCGGCCAGCACGCGCAACAGGCGGCTTTGCAGCGCCAGCGGCATGTCGCCGATCTCGTCCAGGAACAGGGTGCCGCCGTCGGACTCCTCGATCAGTCCCTTGCGGCCCTTGGCCGCCGCGCCGGTATAGGCCCCCGGCAGGTAGCCGAACAACTCGCTTTCGATCAGGGATTCCGGGATCGCCGCGCAGTTCACGGCGACGAAGCGCCCGGTGCGCTGGCTGCCGTCGTGGATGGCGCGAGCCAGGTATTCCTTGCCGACCCCGGTTTCGCCTTGCAGCAGGATGGGCAGCCCCTGCCGGGCCAGCTTGGCGGCGCGCGTCAGCATGGCCGCCATGCGGGCGTCGCCTCCGTCCAGTCCGCGCAGCGCCGACGGCGCGCCACGCACCGCGACGCTGGCGCCGCGCGAGTGCCGGTTGGGTTCGATGGCATGCGCGAACAGCGCGTTGCCGTCGCGCGCAGCGATCAGGCGCTGTTGCGGCGCATGGGCGCGGGTGTAGCGCGGCAGATCGTCCAGCTGCACGTCGAAGAAACGGGTGACGGGCTGGCCGATCAGACTGGCGGGATTGCGCCAGTCCAGGCCAGCCGCGCGCGCCAGCAGCTTGGCGCCGGTATGCGTCATGCCCAGGATGCGGCCGGAGCCGTCCAGCGAGATCGCGGCCTCCGGGTCCACGTCCAGGAATTCGGGCGAGCGCGCGAAACGCAGTACCCATTCATTGCTGGTGCGCGCCATCAGGTTGGCCATCTCGATGCGCCGCGTGGTGCTGGTGACCAGGTGCAGCGCCAGGTTCTGGCTGGCTTTAAGGATGGGCGAACTGAGCAGCGAAATGTCCAGCACCGCCGCGAGTTCGCCATCGGCGCTGTAGATCGGCGCGGCGGTGCAGGACAGCGGCGTATGGGTGTTGTCGAAGTGATCGCTCTGGTGGATGGTGAGGGCTTCGCCGCTCTCCAGGCAGGCGCCCACGGCGCAGGTGCCGGCGCGGCGCTCCGACCATTCCGACCCCAGATAGAGCCCGGCCTTGCGCAGGCTGGCGGTCTGCTGCGCATCGCCCAGGAATTCCACGGTGACGCCCTGGCGGTCGGCCAGCAGCAGCACGTAGTTCTGGCCGGCGACCTGGCGGAACAGATGGTCCAGGCCGGACCGTGCGATGGAGATCAGCGCTTCGGACTGCTGGCGGTGTTCGCGCAGCCGGCCATCCGGCACGATATAGGCCTCGCAGGCCTGGGCGGGGTCCAGCCGGTACTGGTCCAGGCAGCGCAGCCAGCTGTTGACCACGTGCGCGTCGCGTTGCGTGGGCCGGCCCAGGCCGACTTGCTCGATCTCGCGGATATGGGCGGAGTGCAGGGATTCCTGACTAGGCATGTCGTCTCCATGTTGCGCCCGATCTGCGCCGGATCAACGGGCAGCATGCACAGAGGACGACACGCCTGTAAATGCTGGTTATCCAGCATCAGTGCCTATGGGGGACGCTACAGGTCGACCTTGACCTTGCCGGCCTGCACCAGCCCCGCCACGTCGCGAATTTCCGCCAGCAGCGCCTGTTGCAGCTGCGCGGGCGTGCCGCCGGTGGGCTGGAAGCCCTGTTCGCCCAGCTTGGCGCGCACCGTCTCGGTCTGCAACGCGCGGTTTATGCCCTGGTTCAGCGCCGCAATGGCGGCATCCGGCGTGCCGGCCGCGCAATAGGTGCCGAACTGGATCTGCGCCGAGAAGCCGGGGTAGCCGCCTTCCGCCACCGTCGGGATGTCCGGGTACTTGGTCAGGCGCTCCGGACTGGTCACGGCCAGCACGCGCAGGCGCCCGCCTTGCAGATAGGGCTCCACCGCCGCGACGGTGGCGACCACCACCTGGATCTGCCCGCCCAGCAGGTCCGTCATCATCGGGCCCGTGCCGCGGTAAGGCACGTGCAGCATGTCGATGCCGCAGGCGGCCTGCAGCAGCTCGGTGGCCAGATGCTGCGGCGTGGCGTTGCCGGGAGAGCCGAAGGTCAGTCCCTTGGGTTCGCGCTTGGCCTGGGCAACCAGTTCGCCCAGGGTCTTGGCCGGCAGGTCGGCGTTGACCGCCACCATGTAGGGCGAACGGGCAATGGGGCAGACGGGCGCCAGCTGCTTGAGCACGTCCTCGGGCGGCCGGGCGTAGTAGCGCACCGAAGGCACCAGGCCGGCGAACAGCAGCACGCTGCCGTCCTTGGCGCCGTTGGCGGTGTAGTCGGCGCCCAGCATGCCGCTGGCGCCGGGCTTGTTCTCGACCACCACCGGGCGATCCAGCGCGCCTTCCAGCGTGGCCGCGATCACACGGCCCAGCACGTCGGTGCCGCCGCCGGGCGGGAAGGGCACGATGACGCGCAAAGGGGCTTCGCGCGCGCTGGCGGCGCCGCCGAGCGCTGCGCCCAGCGGCGTGAGCGCCAGGGCCGCCATGTTCTTCAGGATGGTTCTGCGATTCATATTGTTTGTCTCCGTATCCACTCTACGCGGGCTAGGCCGCGCTTGGCGCGCCGGCAGCCGGCAGAAAAAATCCATGCAGCGCCGCCGCCACGATGGCGGGTTCCTCCACCGGCAGCATGTGTCGCTGGCCCGGCACCACCTGCGCCTGCGCATGGGGCAGCGCTTCGGCCAGTTCCCGTGTCATGCGCGGGGTCGAGCCGACGTCCAGTTCGCCGGTCAGCGCCAGCGCGGGGCAGGCGATGTCTGGCGCGGCCTGCGCCAGGATCGGGTCTCCCTGCGCGAACACGCGGTATGCCGCCAGGAAGCTGGCGCGGTCGTTGTCCAACAGGCGCTGGCCGATGCTGGCCACGCGCTCGGGACGCCGGGCCTGGAACTCGGGCGTGAACCAGCGCTGCAGCGAGACCTGGGCCGCGGCTGCGGGATCCTGCGTGGCAGCTGCTTCCAGCCGCGCCAGCACGGCGCGTGTTTCGTCCGCGCTGCGGCGGAACACCGTGCTCAGCAAGGCCAGGCGCGTGACGCGTTGCGGGCGCGCGGCGGCATAGGCGCCCGCGATCAGGCCGCCCATGGAATAGCCCAGCAGATTGGCGTTTTGCCAGCCGGCGCGATCCAGTTCCGCGTCCAGCTGCGCGATGTAGTCCTGCACCGTCACCCCATCGGCGACGGCGGGGGCGCGGCCATGGCCCAGCATGTCGTAGCGCAGCACTTCGAAATGGGGCTCCAGCAGCGGCGCCAGATCGTCCCACAAGGTGTGGTCCAGGCCGACGCCGTGCAGCAGCACCAGCGGTTCGCCGCGGCCCGAACGCCGAAAATGCGCGCTCATTTGGCCTGTGCCTCGCGTTCGAGTTCCTGCAGGTCGGAGTAGCGGTTGCCGATCCGGTGATGCGGACGGCCCGAGGTCGCCGCGCCCAGGGCGATCACGATTTCGTCGGGGGCGGGCGCGTCGTTGATGGTGGTCTGCACGGTCAGGTAGTGCGAGCGCAGGCCCTCGTCCAGCTTGTGCATCAGGGGCACGGTGATCACGCAGCCGGGGCCGCCGCGCATATTGGTGAAGCTCAGGTAGCTGGTGCCGCCGACCGCGCCGCGATAGGCGTTGCCAAAGCGCAGCGTGTGGATCAGGGCCGAGGCGTGTTCGACTTCGCCAGCCGTGCCGACCACGGCGGCCTTGCCATAGGCTTCGACCTGATCGGCCGAGCCGGCCTGGCGCAGGATTTCCGCGACCAGCAGCTCGCCCAGCGGCGGCGCGGCTTCCAGGATCTTGGGCCGCAGGTCTTCCTGGAACGGCAGGCCCGCCCAGGGATTGCGGATCACGGCCGCGGCGATGACCATCACCAGCGGGCGTTCGGCCTCGCGGCCGCCTTCGATCAGGGTTTTTTCCACATAGCTGACTACCTTGCGCACTTGCAAAGACATAACCGCTGCTCCAGTACCTGTAGGAATGAAAGACGCGGCCATTGTTGGGTGGCGGGCGGAGTTTTGACAATCCAAATTAACTCAAGTTAATTTCGGAAAATCCGAATTTTCCGCTAGCTTGAATCCATGTCCGCGCCCTTGAAAATCCAGCACTTGCGCCAGTTCCTGCTGGCGGCCGACCACGGCAGTTTCCGCCTGGCGGCCGAAGGCACGTTTCGCTCGCAGGCGGCCGTGTCGGCGGCCATGCAGGATCTGGAGCAGCAACTGGGCGCCCCGCTGTTCGAGCCCGGCAAGCGGGCGCAGCTCACGCCCCTGGGCATCGCGGTGGCCCCGCTGTTCCGCGAACTGTTGTCCACCCACGACCGGGTGCTGGACGCGGCGCGCCAGTTCGGCCTGGGCAGCCAGGGGCCGGTGTCGTTGGCGGTGATGCCGTCGCTGGCCGACGAGTGGCTGCCGCGCCTGCTGGAGCGCTACGCGCGCAGCCACCCCGCGATCCGCATCCGCGCCATCGACGAGTCTTCGCAGGACGTGCACCGGCTGGTGCTGAGCGGCGAGGTGCAGGTAGGGGTGGCGGGGCAGGTGCCGCGCACCGCGGAGGTAGCGTTCGCGCCGGTGGCGCGCGACGCGTTCGGCCTGGTGTGCCGCAAGAGCCATCCGCTGGCGCGGCGCCGCAGACCGGTGCCCTGGTCCGCGCTGGCAGGCGAGCGCCTGATAGGCAATGCCACCTTCGACACGCTGAAGAACCGGCAGTTGGGCGGCGCCATCGAAGACCCGTTCATGGTGGTGTCGAACCGCGCGTCGCTCTTGGCCAGCGTGGTGAGCGGCCTGGGCGTGACCGTGCTGCCGGTGCTGGCGCGGCCGGCGGCCGCGACCGGACTGGCCTTCGTGCCGCTGGCCGAACCCACGGTCGAGCGCATCGTTGGCGTGCTGACCCGCAAGGAAGAAACGCTGCTGCCGTCGGTGGCGGCCATGCATGCGCTGGCCTTGCGTTCATTGGCCCAGTTCACGCGCCGCAAGGGCGCGATCCTGGTGTAGCGGGCCGGGCGTGCTGCGGCGCTAGACGCCGCAGGCGTAGATCATGAACTGGCGGAAGGCTTCGGCGGGCTTGGCCAGCCGCGCTTGCGGATGCCACAGCAGGCCCGCCTCCATGGGCGGGACCGCATCGGTGATGGGCACGGCCTCGATCTTGCGGCCCTCCAGCGACCACGGACGGTAGACCATGTCCGACAGCATGGTGACGCCGAAGCCATGCGCGACCAGCCCGCGCAGCGCCTCCATCGAGCGCGTGCGGAAGGCGATGTCGGGCTGCAGGCCGTGGGCGCGCCAATAGGCCAGCGCGGAGCGTTCGCCTTCGTCCATTTCCAGCAGGATGTAGGGATAGGCGGCAATGTCGGCCAGCGACGGCGCCGATGCCTGCGCCAGCGGATGGCCGGACGCGGTCCACAGCTGCCGCCGCGAGCGTACCAGCACCTGATGTCCGAAGCGTTCGCGCCGTTCCACATTGGACAGCAGCGCCACGCCCAGTTCGACCTCGCCGCTGGCCACGGCGGCTTCGATCTCGGGCCGGTCCAGGTCGACCAGGTCCAGCTCCACATCGGGATAGCGCCGCCTGAAGCGCGCCAGCAGGTCGGGCAGGAAGTAGCCCAGCACTGTGTAGGACGCTGCGATGCGCACCGCGCCGCGCAGCGCATAGCGCTGAAAGCCGGGCTCGCGCAGGGCGTCGTCCAGGGAGTCGAGCACCTCGCGCGCGCGCTGGTGGAAGTTATGTCCTTCGGGCGTCAGGGTGACGCCATGCGGATGGCGGTCGAACAGCCGCACGCCCAGCTGCGCCTCCAGGGCTAGGACCGCGTTGGTGACCGCGGATTGCGAGACGTGTTCGTCGGCGGCGGCCATGGAGAACCGGCCAGTCCGGGCGGCCGCCGCGAAGTAGCGCAACTGGCGCAGGGTGACGTCGTTAGCCATGTGTTTATCGAATATCTGATACCTGAATATATGAATATACGATAGCCAACTCGCTTCCTACACTGCGGCAAAACACCAAGAACCCGGAACGCAGGAGACAAGCGTGAACGCCCCACACCCCGCAGGCGCGGCCGATACCCATGGCCTGACGCTGGACGACAAGTACACCCGCAGCCACGGCCGCATCTATCTGAGCGGCACCCAGGCCCTGGTGCGGCTGCCGCTGCTGCAGAAGCAGCGCGACCTGCAGGCGGGCCTGAACACTGGCGGCTACATCTCGGGCTACCGCGGCTCGCCGCTGGGCGGGCTGGACCAGGCGCTGTGGAAGGCCAAGCGCCACCTGCAGGCCAGCGACGTGGTGTTCCAGCCCGGCGTGAACGAAGACCTGGCCGCCACGGCGGTGTGGGGCTCGCAGCAACTGAACCTGTTCCCGGGCGCGGCGCGCGATGGCGTGTTCGGCATGTGGTACGGCAAGGGGCCGGGCGTGGACCGGTCGGTGGACGTGCTCAAGCACGCCAATTCCGCCGGCAGCTCGAAGCATGGCGGCGTGTTGCTGCTGGCGGGCGACGATCATGCCGCCAAGTCCTCGTCGGTGGCGCATCAGTCCGAGCACGTGCTGATCGCCAGCGGCATACCGGTGCTGTACCCGTCCAATGTGCAGGAATACCTGGACTATGGCCTGCACGGCTGGGCCATGAGCCGCTACACCGGCCTGTGGGTGGCGATGAAGTGCGTGACCGACGTGGTCGAGTCCAGCGCGTCGGTGGAGTTGGATCCGGAGCGGGTGCGGGTGGTGCTGCCCGAGGACGCCTTGCCCGAGGGTGGCCTGAACATCCGCTGGCCCGATACGCCCCTGGCCCAGGAGGCGCGGCTGCTGGACCACAAGTGGTACGCGGCGCTGGCCTATGTGCGCGCCAACAAGCTGAACCGCGTGGTGCTGGATTCGCCGCAGGCGCACTTCGGCATCATGACCGCCGGCAAGGCGTATCTGGACGTGCGCCAGGCGCTCAACGACCTGGGCTTGGACGAGGCCGCCTGCCGCGAGGCCGGCATACGCGTGCTGAAGGTGGGCTGCATCTGGCCGCTGGACGCGCAGGACGCGCGCGAGTTCGCCACCGGCCTGAAAGAGATCCTGGTGGTGGAGGAAAAGCGCCAGATCCTGGAATACGCGCTGAAGGAAGAACTCTACAACTGGCGCGACGACGTGCGGCCGCGCGTCTACGGCAAGTTCGACGAGCGCGACAACGGCGGCGGCGAATGGTCCACGCCGCGCGGCGGCTGGCTGCTGCCCGCGCGCCATGAGCTGTCGCCGGCCCTGATCGCCCGCGCCATTGCCGCGCGCCTGGAGAAAGCCGACCTGTCGGACGCGCTGCGGGCGCGCATCGCGGCGCGGCTGGCGGTGATCGACGCCAAGGAGCGCGAGGCCGCCCGCCCCACGCTGGTGGAAGAGCGCAAGCCCTGGTTCTGTTCGGGCTGTCCGCACAACACCTCCACCCGCGTGCCCGAAGGCTCGCGCGCGGTCGCCGGCATCGGCTGCCATTACATGGCGATGTGGATGGACCGCAAGACCGATACCTTCAGCCAGATGGGCGGCGAGGGCGTCGCCTGGCTGGGCCAGAAGGACTTCACCACCGAGCGCCACATCTTCGCCAACCTGGGCGACGGCACCTATTTCCATTCGGGGCTGCTGGCGATACGCGCGGCAGTCGCCGCGCGCGCCAGCATCACCTACAAGATCCTCTACAACGACGCGGTCGCGATGACGGGCGGTCAGCCGGTGGACGGCGTGCTGACCGTGCCGCAGATCGCGGCGCAGATGCAGGCCGAAGGCGTGATCCGGACCGTGGTCGTGACCGACGAGCCGGAAAAGTACGCCGGCGCCGCCGCGCTGCCGCAGGGCGTGGCAGTGCACCACCGCAAGGCGCTCGACGACGTGCAGCGCGCCTTGCGCGACATCGCGGGCACGACGGTGCTGATCTACGACCAGACCTGCGCCACCGAGAAGCGCCGCCGCCGCAAGCGCGGCGAGTATCCCGATCCGCCGCGCCGCGCTTTCATCAACGAGGCGGTCTGCGAAGGCTGCGGCGACTGCTCGGTGCAGTCCAACTGCCTGTCGGTCGAGCCGCTGGACACGCCGCTGGGCACGAAACGCCGCATCAACCAGTCGTCCTGCAACAAGGACTTTTCCTGCGTGGAGGGCTTCTGCCCCAGCTTCGTCACGGCGGAAGGCGCGACGCTGCGCAAGCCGGGCACGGGCCGCAATCTTCCCGCGTTGGCCGAGCCGCCGCGGCCCACCCTGGCGGAAATCCGCCCGCTTGGGGCCTATCGCGTGGTGATCGCGGGCGTGGGCGGCACCGGCGTCGTGACCATAGGCGCGCTGCTGGGCGCGGCCGCGCATCTCGAAGGCAAGGGCGTGACCGTGCTGGACATGGCGGGGCTGGCGCAGAAGGGCGGCGCCGTGCTCAGCCACGTGCAGCTGGCCAATCGCCCCGCGGACCTGCATGCCACGCGCGTGGCGCTGGGCGAGGCCGACCTGGTCATCGGCTGCGACGCGCTGGTGTCGGCGTCGCCCGAGGTGCTGTCGCGCCTGCGGCCGGACCATGGCCGCGCCGTGGTGAACAGCAGCGCCGCGCCGACGGCGGCCTTCCTGTCGCAGCCCAGCTGGCGTTTCCCCGGCGCGCAGGCCGAAGCCGCGCTGGCGCGCAGCACGGGCGGCAACTGCGATTTCATCGAGGCCGGTCCGCTGGCCGAGGCCCTGCTCGGCGATACCATCTATGCCAATCCGCTGCTGCTGGGTTATGCCTGGCAGCAGGGCGGGCTGCCATTGGCGCTGGACAGCCTGCGGCGCGCGATCGAGCTGAACGGCGTCTCTGTCGAGAAGAACCTGGCCGCCTTCGAACTGGGCCGGCAAGCCGCGCATCATGGCGCCGCCGCGCTCAAGCCGGCGCCGCGGGCGCAGGTGATGGCCTTGCCGGAATCCTTGGATAGCCAGATCCAGCGGCTGGCGCAACACGTAGGCGCCTATCAGGACGAGGCCTACGCCGCGCGCTTCCTGGAGGCGGTGAGGGCGGTGCGTGCGCGCGAAGCCGCGCTGGCGGATCCGCAGCGTTTCGAAGTCACGCAGACGGTTGCGCGCAATCTTGCCAAGCTCATGACCTACAAGGACGAGTACGAGGTGGCGCGCCTGTACGTGGATCCGGCCTTCAAGGCCAGGCTGCGTGAGCAGTTCGAAGGCGAACCCGGCCGCGACTACTCGCTGCGCTATCACCTGGCGCCGCCCGCGCTTGCGCGCCGCGACGCGCGGGGACGCTTGCAGAAGCGCGCCTACGGTTCGTGGATGGGACTGGCGTTTCGCGCGCTGGCGCCCATGAAGCGGCTGCGCGGCACCTGGCTGGACGTATTCGGCAAGACGGCCGAACGCCGCATGGAGCGCCAACTGGCGACCGACTACCAGGCGCTGGCCGAGGAGTTCGCCCGCACACTGGACGCGGCCAATCGCGCCACGGCGCTGGAACTGGCCGCGCTGCCGGACACGATCCGAGGCTATGGCCATGTCAAGGAGCAAAACGTCGAACGGGCGCGCGTGCAGCAAGCCGAGCTGTGGCAGCGTTACCGGGGACGGGCGCGGGAAACGCTGGCGGCTTGAGAAAATCGTGGCATCAAGGCGCTGAGTCCAGCAGCACGCAGTTGCGACCGTTCAGCTTGGCCTTGTACAGCAGCTCGTCGGCGCGACGGGAAAGCAGCTCCAGCGCCGTGGCGTTGTTGCCGCGGGCATGGGCGACGCCAAAGCTGGCGGTCATGCTGAAGCTGGTGCCTGCGCCGGCGCTGATGCGCGTCTGCGCGATGTTCAGCCGCATGCGTTCCGCGATGTCCCGGACGCGGTCGGGGTTGCGGCTGCGGCACAGCACCGCGAATTCCTCGCCGCCCACGCGTGCCACCACGTCGGATTCGCGGAAGGTCTTGCGGCACAGTTCGGCCACGGTCTTGAGCGCTTCGTCGCCGGTGGCGTGGCCGTGCGTGTCATTGATGGCCTTGAAGTGGTCGATGTCGAACAGGATGAAGCCCAGCCCTTCCTGCGCATCGTTGCGGATGTCGTCCAGCGAGGCTTCCAGGCGTTTTTCGAAGGCGCGCCGGTTCAGCAGGCCGGTCAGGAAATCCGTTTCAGCCATGATGGCGAGATCCTGGATCAGGCGGTCGCGTTCCAGCTCCAGCTTGCGCACGGCGGCGGCGTTGTCGTTGAGCACGTTCAAGGCCTTGAACATGCCGTTGACTTCGCCGCGGTACTGGTCCGCGGGAATGGCCGGCACATCGCCGCCTTTCGCGATTGCGCCGATGATGTTGGTGGCGCGCACGAACGGCCGGATGACGCGCTTGCGGAACATGGTCAAGCCGATTACCAACGCGGCCGTGAGCATCGCCGCGGCCGCAAGGGTGGTCAGCAGGACGCGGATCGCGGCCTGGCGGTTTTCTCCAATGCGCCGCTCTACTTCATTGAGCATGAGGTCGCGGAAGCGGACGATGGACTGCATGCGCGGCACGTAGTTCGCGCCCAGTTCGTACATCGACACCAGGGAGTCCTCTGGCGCCCGTTCGGCTATGGCGCGCACGCTGTCCAGGTAGCTCATGCCATCGCCGAAGTACTGCTGCTGCAGTTCGCGGTAGGCGAGGGAAGAGGCGTATCGCGGCATGCTGGCGATGTTGGCGTCGATCAGCGCGCGCAGTTCGTCGATGCGGCCGATCACGCGCTCTATCCTCAGCTGATCGCTGGCGGTCAGCGTGCGGCGCTTGCTGAGGGCTGGCGCGAACGTGGAGCCGACCAGTCCTGCCTGTTCGCGCAATTCGCCGGCAAGCAGCGCCAGCGACAGCAGGTCGAAGTCCTCGCCCTGGTTCCGGGCGACCAGACCGATGCCGTCGGACATCGCGGCGCGCAGTTCAGGCACCAGCGCGACCATGTCGCCGACCACCGTCCACAGGTTGTAGCCGGAGACGTTGGCTCGGGGCGCGGCGATGGCCGCGTCGGCGCTGGCGCGGGCGTTCAGCAAGGACTCGCGGATGCGTTGGATATTGGTGAATTCGCGGGCGCCGTTGGGATTGAGCGGGGCGCGGTAGAGCGCAAGCAGGTCGGCGATCCGTGCATTGGTGCGCTGGCGCGCCTGGTCCAGCGCGTGCAGGATGTTCTCGGGTACCGGCAGGTCGGAGCCCAGCGCGGAGTTCATGGGCCCGCGTTCGGCGGATACCGCCTCCATGGTCATCAGGGTCGTGCGGACCACGATGAAGCCTCTCAGGGCGTCGTCGGTGGCGGCCAGCGACTGCCAGTTCTGCTGTACCACGATCACGGTCAGCATGGAGACCGGCAGCGCTACGCCAGCAGCCAGTGTCAGGAAATACCTTTCAAGGGATTTGAGAGCAAAGACATTGCGGAACATGCGTAAACATCGGCTCGTAACAATGACTGGTGGCCGGAGGTTACTTGAAATGCGGTACGCATAAGTATTGTTTTCCCCCCACATTCAGACAGGTGGAAGTTTGTATCGCATTAAATCGTAAAGTCTCATTTCCGAGCGTATTGCATCACTCTATTGCGAGCGCTTTCATGGCTTGTTCCGCGCCGCGCGGCGGGATCATCATGGCCGCGCGACGGGCAGTTTTTCCAGCGCGTCCTTGAAGTCGGGATAGTCTTTCAGGAATTCCTGGCTGAGCCCGAACCGCTTCACCAGGCGCTCGTCCACCGTCAGGTTGAGCACGGTCGCGCCGTCCCACAGCCTGGGGCGCTTTTTCACGTGGATCAGCACCTTCTCGGTGAACTCGCGATAGGAGTCATGCGGCTCGCATTGCTCGTAGTCCGTCGCGACCCGTTGCGCCAGCCCAGCCTCCAGGCCGGCCTGGCGCGCCTTCTCCTGCAGCCACGAGGCCGGCAGCGTTTGCAGGCTGCCGTCGCGGTAGCCGCCGCCGATGTCGGAATGGGCGCCGATGAACCAGCGCTGCTCGACCGGATGGTCGGCCGGGCGCGGCTCGGAGTTGGCCAGGCGGGTCCACAGGGTCGGCGCGTACGGTTCGCGGAATTCGTTGGTGGCGATGGCGTGATAGGCGTGATGGACGTGGTTGCTGAGTTCGGTGTCGTGGAAGTTGTAGAACCTGGAAAAACCCGGAAAGGGAATGCCGCCCACGGGTATGCCCAGGCTGCCGACCGTGTCCCACACGCCGACGAAATGCACGTCGGTCTCGCGCGAGAAGTTCACGCGGAAGGTCGTGGCTTCCAGCGACGAGGGGATGCAGTCGTCGCGGTAGAGCGCATAGGCTTCCGTCACGTTGTTGTCAGAGGGGTCGTTCAGCAGGCCGCATTTGCGCACCATGCCTGCCAGGCTGCGGGCGGAGTAGGCGCCGCGGCTGAAACCGAACAGGAAGATGCGGTCGCGCGGTTCGTAGCGCTGGCAAAGCCAGCGGTAGCCCGCGCGGATGTTGGCCGAAAGCCCCGCGCCAAAGGCGCCGCCGGCGAACTTGTCGATGGCGGCCCACAGGCCCTGGCCCTGCGTACCCACGCCCTCTATGTAAAGCGTTTCCTGCGTGGAGGTCTCGGGTGCCGCCTTGTAGAGTTCGTAGACATTGGTGCGGTCGTTGGGTTCGTTCCAGGTCCCGTCGAAGAATACGGCTAGATTCTTCACCATGATCGTTCTCCACAGATGGAGTCTTGCGATGAAGCTGCTTGCTGGCATGGCCCGCTTCCTGCGCGACGTAAGCTAGCACGCCGCCGCGGGCCTGCCGGGGGCGTGGTTTCCCTGCTGATCGGACGTACACCGCACTTTTGACTAGCTAATTGGTAGCGATCCGTCGCGCCGGCTGGGCTTGCAGGGCGGCACGGGAGCAGCAGGAAAACCGCACTACACCGAAAGTAGCAATCCGGCGGGCATGGACGGGCGGCGCGTCCGCGTTGGCGGCCGAGCCGCGCTTGGGGTATGTTGCGGGCAGTGCGGCCGCGGGCCGCGCATGATTAAAGAAGATGTACATGGGACCTCTAGCCATACTGGGCGCCTTGCACGAAGAAATCGCCGACCTGCTCGCGGCAATGGATCCGGGCGCCGCCATCCACCGCATCGCCATGCGCGACTTCCATGTCGGCACCTTGTGGGGCACGCCCTGCGTGATCGCGTTGAGCCGGATCGGCAAGGTGGCCGCGGCGGCAACCGCATCCATCGTGATCCAGGAGTTCAAGGCCTCGCGTGTGATCTTCACCGGCTTGGCGGGCGGCCTGCGCCAGGACGTGGCGGTGGGCGACGTGGTCGTGGCCAGCGCGCTGATGCAGCACGACATGGACGCGCGCCCGCTGTTCGGACAGCATGAGATTCCGTTGCTGGGGCGCGAGCGCTTCGACGCGGATCCGGTCCTGAGCGGGCAACTGCTGGAAAGCGCGGCACAGTTCGCGCGCGGCCATGCCGGTTTGATGCCAGGGCAGGGCGCACGGCCGCCGCGCGTGCACCATGGCCTCATCGCCACCGGCGACGTCTTCGTCAATAGCAATGACCAGGCGCACCTGTTGCGCCAGCGCCTGCCCGATGCGCTCTGCCTGGAAATGGAAGGCGGGGCCATGGCGCAGGTCTGCCACGAATTCGGCGTGCCCTTTGCGGTGTTGCGGGTGATCTCGGATCAGGCCGATCACGCGGCGAAGGCGGATTTCACCGATTTCCTGGTGAACCTGGCGCGGGTCTACACCGCGGGCATCCTGGCGCCCCTGCTGAAGTCGGGCGCGCTGCGGGAAGCCTGAGGCCGGCGCTTGTCAGCGGCCGGTGTCGGGGTAGTTGGGGCCGGCGTCGTGGAAGCCGCCCTCGCTGTAGGGATTGACCGCGCCGGGATACGGCGGGCCGCCATTGCCTTGCGCGCAACCGGCCAGGATCACGGCCGTGGCCAAAAGGGAAAGCAGGCGGGTCAAGGCGGATTTCATGATGGTCTCCTGCGCCAGGCGCCCGTGGCGGACGCATGGCGTGCGGCTGGTCTATGCAGTCGATTTTACGCTTCGGACGCGGCGCCGCGCAGGTCGCCAGGCTTGGCCTTGCGTTTGGTCTGCGGCGCCGAGCAGCGCTGCTGGTAGGCCTCTACCGCGCGGGAATTCGCCGCCTGGAAGTAGGGGTGCGGATGACCGGCTTCGCGCAGCGCGTCATGCATGCGCCCGCCCCACACGCATTGCGCCTCGGCCTGGTCCCAGAGCCGAGCGGCCAGGCCTTGCTGGCCGTGGCGCCACAGCGCCAGGCCGTAATCGGCCACGATTTCCTCGTCGCGCGGAATCTCGCGGTAGGACTGCTTCATCAGGTCCAGCCCGCCGTCGATGTCGCCCCTCAGGGCCAGGATCCAGCCCAGGGTGCCCAGGTTGTAAGGGAGGGGGCCGGCGGTGGCTATGGATGTACGCGCCTGGGCTTCGGCCTGCGCCAGGTGATCGGGAAAATCCGCCAGGTAATAGGCGATGCTGTTGGCCCAGTCGGGTTCGTCCCGCAAGGGTACATCGGCTTGGCGGCGCTGCAGTTCCAGCGCGTCTTCCAGCGCCAGGGCAGGCATGCCCAGCAGGCGTTCCAGCTTGAACCTTGCGCGCAGCACGTCGCGGTCCGCGGGTGCGGACCCGGAACGGGCACGTGCCAGCCATTGCCGCGCCAGGTCGGCGCGCCCGGCCATCAGCAATAGATTGGCCATGTCCAGCTGTTGCAGCGGTTGTGCGCCGCAGTCGGTGGCATCCACCAGTTGCAGCGCGCCCTCGGCATCGCCCTGGCTGAACTTGCGGTTGATGGCGTCCAGCTCATCGAAGCACTGGCGGTTTTCCGCCGCGCTCGCTTCGACGGATATCGACAGCGTGGCAGCCGGCCGATCGTGGCTGAAGTACGCCGTGTTGCCCTGGGCCGTGCTGTAGCCCAGGTCCACCCATTGCTCGCCCCAGCGCACGTGCATGGTGGTGACGTAAGGCCAGCCCCCCAGCGGATCCTTATCCCCGCCGCTTTGCAACTGGAACACGCTGCCCCAGGCGCCGCTGCCTATGCGCCGGATCAACGTGTAGTCCTCGGCGGAATGCGCCTCGCGGGTCCAGATCCAGGCGCTGCGGCCCAGCGCGTCGGTGACGCCGTGCACGATGCCGTCGTGGTCGGGCGTACCCTCGATGGACTGGTCCTTGCCTGTCAGGAACAGGCGGTATGGCGTATTGGGAGCGATGGCGCTGCCACGGCTGTTGTCCAGCTTCAGGAGCAGGTAGCGGCCGTGTTTCCCCTTGCCGTACTGCGGCATGCCTTGAGGCGGCTCCGCGGGCGTGCTGCGGGTGGATGGCTTCTTGGTGGACGAGCTGGCGCAGGCGTAGGCCGGCAGGGCCGCCAGGGCAAGCGCGAGCGCGCCGGACAACATCAACGGGGACAGCCTGGATTGCAGAAGCGTCATGGGTGCTGCTTGAGGTCTGAGCGATGGGGCCTGAGAGACAGGCGGCATTCTCTCAGAGAACACAGTGCGGCGCTGGTTTGCCTGCAATGGCGGCGGCCGCCGCGGATCGGATGCGGCGGGCGCGCTCCTGTGGCATTCTTGCGCCCGCGACCCGCCGCCGCCCGCGGCGCATTCCCGTTCCGTGATGCCGACATTCTTCCTGCGGTTGTTTGATTTCCTGCTGCTGTCCGCCGCGGCGGCGCTCTTTGGCGCTTGCCTGACTTCGGTGCTGAAGACCGATGCCTACGGCTGGATGATTCCGGATGCGCCGTTCCTGTACGGGCCGTTCGAGTTCTATGTCGATTCCGCCTTGGCGGGGTTGGCCGGCCTGCTGTCGCTGGCGTTGGCCGAGCGCTTGGCGCGGGTGCGTCGCTCGGCCGCATGGCGGGCCGCTGCGACGCTGGCCGCCGTGCTGGTTGCGCTGTATCTGGCGCCGCCGGACCCGCAGGTGTTTGGCAACACCTGGGCGCCGGGCGAGGCCACGAGGGAACTGTTCGTGGCGCAGTGGCGCATGGTGCTGCCCATTGCGTTCGCGGCGCTGGCGCTGCGCCTGGGATTGCGGAGCATGCTCGCGCGGTCTGGGACCTAACCCTGCTCCAGCCGGTAGAACTGCTGGCTTGCGATCAGCGTCGCGCCGCAGGATGTCTTCATGCCTTCCAGGGCGGTGCGCCGGTCCGAACTGACGGCGGCCGCGCCTTCGACGATGGTATGCGTGCCGCCGCACTTGGGGCAGGTGACGCGGTCCCCCAGCCGGGCCATGGGCTGGCCGAAGATCATGACTGTTTCGTCGCCCGTGACGACCACCCCGCCATGCGAGGTGCGGTCGCCCTTGCGTATCACCGATAGCTGCGCCATGGCTGCCTGTTGCCCTGTCAGTTTGGTTATGTGTGCTTACAGATAGGTGCCGTCGGGGGCCTGCCGCGGCGTGCCGGTGACGAACGTGCCGTCGGGCGCCATGCGGACCGGACCGTCGCCGCCGAGGTAGCGGCCGTCAGGCGCGCGCTGCGGCTTGCCGGCGACGTAGGTGCCATCTGGCGCGCGCGTGATGGGCCCGCCGTCGCCGACGTAGGTGCCGTCGGGGCAGCGGCGCGGCTTGCCGTTGATGAAGCGGCCGTCGGGCATCATGTGGAATGACTTGTTCATCGCGCATCCTCGTCCTGGGGAACCCGCATGATATCCAGGGTCCGTGATGCGTTTTGTAATAGGACGTGTCATCTTCAAACGCAAGGCCGTTACAGATATGGGAGGATCGGTCCTCTTCGCAATGCTCGCCGCAGGCCCGGCGGCCGCGTTCCTGCCATCCAACCAGACCCATATGAGCGATATCGACATACTGCTGCAGCCCATACCCGGCGAGGCGCCTTGCGGCGCCGACATGGTGTTTTCCGCCGAGTTCGACGCCGTGCGCGAAGCCCGCCGCCACGATGATCCGAACCTGGACCAGGGCGACTGGGTCATCGACATCAAAGAGGCCGATTGGCCGGAAGTCATCCGCATCTGCACCATTGTGCTGCGTGAACAGAGCAAGGACGTGCGCGTGGCTGCCTGGCTGGCCGAGGCCTGGGCCAAGACGCGCGGCTTCGCCGGCCTGCGCGACGGCTATCTGCTGGTGGACGGCCTGTGCCGCCACTATTGGGAGGGCCTGCATCCCGTGCCGGACGAGGGCGACGTGCAGCAGCGCGTGGGCAATCTGGCCTGGCTGCTGGCGCGCTCGCAACAACTGATCCGCGAATTGCCGTTGACGCAGTCCGAGGGCGGGCGCTATGGCGCGGCCCTGTGGGACAGCGCCTCGCAGCTGGCCAACGCGGTCAAGCGCGCGCCGCAGAACGCGGCCGAGATCACGCGCGGCAAGCTCACGCTGGACCAGTTCGACGCCGCGCGCCGCGATACGCCGCCGGCCTTCTATTCCGAACTGGAAGGCAATCTGCAAAGCTGCTTCGCGGCGCTGGATACCCTGGAACAGACCCTGGCGCAGCGCCTGGGCGATGAGGGCCCGGCCTTCTCGCCGGTGCGCGACGCGCTGCGCGACGTGACCGAACTGACCCGCCGCTTCGCCCGCGACGCCGGGCTGCTGGTGCGCGCGGATACCGCGGCGCCGGCCGCTCCCGCCGCTGCGCCCGCAGTTGCCCGGATGGAGCCGACCTTGTCCGCCGCCGACCCTGTTTCCGCCGCGCCCGCGCCCGCGGCCGCGCGCGGCCCGCTGCAAACGCGCGAGCAGGCGCTGGCGCAGCTGCGCGAAGTGGCTGAATTCTTCCGCCGCACCGAGCCCCACAGCCCGGTGGCCTATCTGGCCGACAAGGCCGCCAGCTGGGGCGAGATGTCGCTGCACCTGTGGCTGCGCACCGTCCTCAAGAATGGCGATGCGCTGTCCGGCCTGGAAGAGCTGCTGGGCGTGCCCAAGCCGCCGGACCACAACGGCTGAGCCCAGCCATTGCTTGAGCGGCAACCGGCCCTTGCGGGCCGGCCAGGCGCCTAGCGGCTGGCGCGGAACTCGATGCGGCGGTTTTTGGCGCGGCCTTCCGCCGTGGCATTGGTGGCGAGCGGCTGGTCGGGGCCGGCTCCCAGCGTCTCGAAGCGCGCGGGCGGCAGGCCCTTGTCCACCAGGTAGGTCTTGACGGCGTCGGCGCGCGCCTGGCTCAGCGCCAGGTTGGTGCTGCGGCTGCCGGAGCTGTCGGTGTGGCCGATGATCTGCACCTTGTCGCTGTGCAGCTTGGGCACCACGTCCGCCACCTTGTCCAGCAGCTCGCGGCCGCGCGTGGTGAGCGTGGCGCTGCCGGTCTCGAATTCCACCACGCGGTTGGTCAGGACCTGGTCGAGCAGCCCCTGCTCGTCCTTGCTGGCGGACACGCGCAGGCCGTTGACGATCTTGTAGGTGGGATTGAGCGAGGTCGCGAAGGCGCTGGCAATCTGCTGGCGCGAGGCTTCGTTCTGCACTTCGCCGCGCAGGCGGATCTGGGTGCCGTCGATTTCCAGCTGGCCGCGGTTGATCTGTTTCAATGGCTGGCCGATGAGCTTGCCGACGTGCTCGGACCAGTTGGGCGGCGCGACCACGCCGCCCACATCGATCTGGTCGATCACGTTGCCCACGCCGTACACCTGCTGCAGCCGCGCCAGCACGTTGGCCTTGGTGGCCTCGTCCGGCACGGCGCCGCTGGCCACGACCTGGCCGGGCTGGGGGATGACGTTGGCGGGCACCACCGTGGCCGCGTCCTGGGCTGTGGCCGTGCAGGCATACAGCGCGGCCATGAGCAAGAAGGAATAGCGCATGGTCAGGCTCCGGTGAAGACTTCAAGAAAGGTGTCCAGCGCCAGGCGCAAGGACAGGCGCGGCTGGTCCAGGTAGCTGGACAGCTTGGCCAGGCCATGGCTGGCCGACACGTGGTTGCGGACCCAGGGCGCGTCTTCCAGCACGATGTGCTGTTCGGCATACGCCTGCGGCGTGGACAGCAGGCTGGCCAGGGTCTGCGGCGAGGCGCCGCGGAAGTCGACCGCCAGCCGGTGCTTGCCGGCGATGCGGCCGATGAAGAGGGTGATCTCGAAGTCCGCGCGCGACAGGAAGGGCGAGATCAGCGTCATCCAGTAGGCGGCCACCAGGTTGATGTAGAGCGGATCGTCGGGCAGCGGCAGCGACAGTCCCTTGTCCAGCTGCGAGGAGCCGCTGGACATCACCGGCTCCAGCAGGATGCCCAGCGCCAGGATGATGTCGTGCACGCGCGCGGCGTGGCCGTTGCCGCGCAGCATCGCTTCCAGCCGTTCCAGCGTCTGCAGGTCGACGAAGGCGTCGAAGCCGTCGTCGGCCGCCGTGCGGATCTCGCCTTCCAGTTCGTTGAGCGTCTGCAGCGCCGAGGCGGGATCGCTGTCCTGCATCAGCAGGGCGGCGGTGCCGCTCATGCGGTTCCACATGCGGCTGAAGGCGATGGGGCTGCGGGCGATGAAGGCCAGCGGCTTCTGCACCTCCACCGAGGTGGCGGACAGGAAAGGATAGCGGCGGCCCGACAGGTCCTGGCTGGGCTGCAGGTGACCCGCGATGGCCAGCTTGCCGCGCGATCCCAGGATGGCGAACGGCATGGGCTCGGCCTCGTCGTACAGCGCCTTCCAGTGCGGCTCCTGCGCCAGCATCTCCATGGTGCTGGCGACCCAGGCATCCAGCGTGGCCATCAGCTGCGGATGCGAGGTGTTCTTCACGAAGTCGCCGCGGCTGGGGATCTTGCCGAAGTAGGCCGTGCGGAACAAGGGGGACTGCGGGTTGCTCATTGCGGCGCTCCGGGTTGCGTCTGGGCGGAGGATTCGGAAGAGGCGCCGATCACGGACGAGGGCAGGCGCAGGTTGCGCAGGCCCTGGCTGCCGCCGGGCTCGCTGCCGCCGGCGCCGGGCGCCTGGGCGTTGCTGATGATGCGCAGCTTCACCGGCACCGTCACGTTGGATTTGCCCCAGCTCATGTTGAAGCTGCCGTCGGCGTTGGCGGTGCGCTGGGCGGTGGCGATCAGGCGCTCCAGGCCGAAGCGGCCGGGTTCGTTGACGATCTCGACCACGCTGCCGTCGAAGGTGGTGGCGGTGATGCGCGCGCCGGGGGCGCCCTGGGCGTTGGGCCACACGAAATTGACCCACTGCGGCGGGGTGTTGCGGTAGCGCAGCTGCTGGCCGTCGATCTCGATCGTGTACTCGGTCACGCCGGCCGCGGGCTTGGGCTGGATCTGGAACAGCGTCTGCGGCTGGCTGGCTGCGCCACTGCCGGCCGCGCCACCCGAAAGCGGTGCCACCCATTGCGCGAAGTTGGCCGTGAAAGCGGGCTGCAGGCTCACGCCCATGTCGCCCCAGGTGCGCGCCGTGAGGATGTCGCCGCGGCGCACGGTCAGGGGACCCAGCGTGTCGTTGACGTACCTGGCGATGCTGCCCTGCGGGCCGAACACCTGGCCGATCTCGTCGCTGCTGGCCTCGACGCTGGCGCGGCTGGCGAAGGGATACTTCTCCGCCAGGGTCTGGTTGAACGGACGGTAGACCTGCGCATTCCAGACCTTGTTCAGCTCGGACTCCGCCGGTTGCATGGTGACGGCGTAGGCCTGGATCAGCGGGCGCACCAGCAGCGGACGCAGGGTCTCGCGCTGCGTCGCCGACATGCCTGCCAGCATCTGCTCGTCCACCAGCTTCAGCGCATCGGCCAGTTCGGAGTCCTTGCCTTCCAGCGTCTGGCGCATCAGCGTCAGCGCGCCCGGGCCGGGATCGCCCTGGTTGTTCAGCAGGTTGAAGCGGGTGCGGATCTTCGACAGCGCGCCCATGTAGTTGCCCAGCAGCGACTGGTTGTCGCGAGTGACCACCAGCCGCGCCACGTCGGAGAATTCACGCCCCACCGGACCCATCGGAATCGCCTCGCCGTTGGCGGCGGTGGCGGGTGCCGCGGACGGCGGCGTCTGGCGCAGGATGACGCGCTTGAACCAGCCGACCACGCCGCTCTGCGCCTGCTGCAGCCCGGCGTTGATCAGCGAGGGATTGTCCCAGGAGGTCTGCTCATAGGTGGTGTTGATGAGCTTGGCGATGGGCGAGGTCTGTGGATCGCCCAGGCGGTTCATCGCGCCCACCGATTGTTCGAAGCTCGTGAAGGGCTTGATCGTCACGCCGCGCAGGAACTTCTGCCATTCCTCGGCGTACTCGGTCTTGTACATCGTCGCCAGGCTTTTCTGGATCTGCTCCGGGCTGCCTTCCAGCGTCAGGTCGTCGCGCGCGTTCACGCCCAGCACCCAGTCGCTGGTCTGCACTTCCTTCTTGGCGGCCTCGCCGATGGCGGGCTGGATGTACTGCTCCCAGGCTTCGCGCGTGAAGGTGCCGGGGATGGCATAGCTGCCCGCGACCACGCCCGCGTCGTTCTCGCCCACGATGCGCGCCACCGTCATGGCCTGGAAGCGCGTGGCGGCGCGCGCCTTGAGCGTGGCATAGGCGCGTTCGCGCGCCGGCATGCCCTGCATCACGGCGCGCAAGCTGCCGCGGGTCTTCTCGACCAGCGCCAGGTTGGTGTCGATCTGCGGCCAGCCTTCGTCCTGCGCGCGGCCGACGTAGAACGAGATCAGCCGCTCGGCGCTGCGGATCAGCTGGTCGCGCGGCATGGCGCCGCGGTTGGTCTCCAGCCAGCCGCGCCAGAAGCGCGTGATCTGGTCGGACAGGTGCGTGGGATCCACGTGCTGATGATTGGCCATCATCAGGTAGGTCTTGAGCGCGTTGTAGGCGTCGTCCGCATTGGTGGGCGAGGCGTCCTGGAACAGGGTGTCGCCATTGGTCGCGTGCGCGGCGCGGGCCTGCTGCGGCGCCGGTTGCGGCGTGCTCCCGTTGGCCGCCGCGGCAGAGGTATCGACCTTGGCCAGGAAGTCTTCCAGGCTGGCCTTCACCGGCGCCAGCATGAATTGGCGCGCGCCGTTGTAGTACTCGGCCAGCAGCCGCTCCTTCAGCACGTCGCCCTGGTACAGGCCCAGTCCCAGGGACCACGGCCGGCTGGAGGAATAACGGTCCAGCTGCTCGATGCGGTCCTGCAGGATCTCCATCGCTTCCAGTCTGCTCTGCAGGTCGGTGCGTTCGCTTTGCAGGCGGACCACCTTGTCCAGGTCGGCCTGCACGTTCTGCGCCAGTTGCCGGTTGCCCAGGTACGACCAGCTCCAGCCGCCCAGCACCAGTCCCAGCGCCAGCACCAGGCCGAAGAAGGCCAGGTAGCGCATGCGCGTCTTGGCGGGGCTGGCGTGCTGGCGCACCAGTTTCTTGTCCGCGAAGATCACGCTGGAGAACAGCTCGCGCAGGAAGAAGCCGTTGTTGGAGGTCACGCTGCGCGACTGCGCGCGCGCTGCGGGCCGCAGCTCGAAGCGTTCGGCCAGCCGTTCGGTCGACGTGCTTTGCGTGACGCCTTCCTGTAGCGCGCTGGTGAAGTAGAAGCCGCGGAACACCGGCTTGTACTGGAACGGATTGGTTTCGAACAGCGTCGACAGGAAGGTGCGCAGCGCGGGCTTGATGCCGGCGAATTCCAGCGGAAAGGTCAGCAGGCCCGGCGGCAGGTCGCGGCTGTTGCGCAGCGAGATCTGCGCCGTGCCCATTTCCTTCAGGCCTTCATACAGCTCGTCGAAGCGGCTGTCGAACAGCGCCAGCACGTCGCGGTTTTCCTCGGCGCCGTAGGGCAGGGTTGCGCCCCAGACGCGGTCGCGCTCGCTCTGGTCGCTGTCGGAGAAGAACTCGCTGAAGCCCGAGATCAGGTCCGCCTTGGTGAAGATGATGTAGACCGGCGCGAACACTTCCAGGCGGTCGGTCAGCTCCTGCACGCGCTGGCGCAGGTTCTTGGCCAGGTTGATCGCGAACTCGGGGCCTGCGCCCGTCAGCTCGTCGATGCTGGCGGCCACGATGATGCCGTTGATGGGTGCCTTGGGACGGTGCCGCTTGAGCAGGTCCAGGAAGCCCATCCATTCATTGCGGTCCTCTTCATGCACCGAGTAGCGGCCGGCGGTGTCCAGCAGGATGCCCTCGGTGGTGAAGAACCAGTCGCAGTTGCGCGTGCCGCCCACGCCTCGCACCGCCGCGCCGTTCTTGTCCGCGAAGGGGAACTGCAGGCCGGAATTGATCACGGCGCTGCTCTTGCCGGCCGCGGGGTTGCCGATGACGATGTACCAGGGCAGCTCGTACAGGGCCTCGTTGCCCGAGGTCTGGCCGATCTTCGAGGTCTTGATGGTGCGTACCGCCTGGGTCAGCCGCGTGCGCAGCGCTTCCACGTCGTTGCGGTTGGCGGCCGCGCCCGTCTGCACCTGCTGTTCCAGCATGTCGCCCAGGTTCTTGTTGGCTTTTCGGGTGCGCCGCCGGCGCCACAGATAGGCGCACAGCCACAACAGTACGCATATGCCCAGGGCGATGCCCGCCCAGATCAGGCCGATCTCCACCGTGTCGGCGAACAGGAACAGGAACACCACCAAGGCCAGCAGCCCGAGCGCCATGAAGGTGCGGGGATTGGCCAGCGCGCGCGAGGACCAATGTCGGCCCTCGCTGATGGCGCGGGAAGTGCCGGATAGGAGATCGGAGGGGCTGCGCATGGTTTGAGCTATGTTCTTTTGGGTCAGGCGGGGAGGGGTTCGGAGGAAGACACCAGCACCAGCGTCCGCAGCGCGGGGTCCTGGGTCATGAGTGCGAGCACGGGCGCGCCGGCCTGGGCGCAGGCGGCGCCCGCGACGGCCACGGTCAGCAGATGCGCGGCCGCGCCGGTATGGCCGCAACCGGAGCTCACCGCCAGGCATTCCTGGTTGGGGTCCAACGCCGGAAACAGCGCGGCAGCCAGGCCGGCGGTCTCCAGCGGGCGGCTGCCGCGGTGGTCGGCATCGCTGATCAACGCGGCCACGCCATCGGCGGGCTGGCCTTGTTCGGCCAGGAATTGCGCGGCCAATTCGGTCAGCCGGGGTTCATGCAGCGCGCCGCGCGCGTCGGCGCCGACCGAACGCGGCGCTTGCGCCGACAGGATCAGGGTCAGCGCGGCGTCGGCCCGTGCGGGCTCAGCGCCCGAGGCTTGCGCGGCCAGGTCCAGCAGCAGGCCCGCAGCGGCTTCGCCAGGAATCTGGCCCTGCGGGTTGGCATTGGTCATGAGCCGGCCGGCGGCGTCCCATTGCTCGACCCGCGTGGCGTCGATGTAGGAGTCGGCGACCGCGACCAGGCGCAGCGTGGCGCTGCGCGCGGTCAGGGGTTCCTGCGCCAGCTGGCGCAACAGGCCGTCGCAGGCGAGCGCGTCTTGCGCGGCATGCAGGCGCAAGGCGATGCGGCTGGCCGGCCACGCAGCCGTCGCGCGCATCTGGTCCGCGGCATGGTCGCGCACGGCGTCCGGCCATTGCGCCGGCAGCAGCAGTTCCAGCTGCAGCAGCGGCCATGCCTCGTCGCGTTGCGGTTCGCCCTGGTTCAGCACGATGGAGCGCGCCTCCTGCGACAGCGCCTCCACCACTTCCGCCAGCAGGGCGGTTGCACGCACGCATTCTTCCTCGAGCGCGGCGGCCGGGGCGCGGGCCTCGCGCGCCGTCGCGCGCAGCGCCTCGGTATCGAGTTGCGGCGCGCGCGCGCTGAACACCGGAAAGCCCTGCGTGTTCTTGAAAGACGGATCCAGGTCCGGACGCTGCTGCGCGGTCAGCGCCGCGTGGATGGCGGCAGGTTCGCTTCCGGCTGCGGCGCTGGCGGCGCTGGCCAGCACGCGCAGGCGCGCGGCGGCGGGCGCGGGCTCGGCCGCCTGGGCCGTGTTGTCCTGCGCGGGCTGCGCCGGCGCGGCGCGGGCCTCGCGCCGCGCGCGGACGATGCGCGTGCCGCCCCATGCCGCGACAATCAGCGCCAGCGGCAGCGCGAACAGATAGAGGCCGATGTCCACGCCGGTGGGCAGCGTGCGCGATTCCTGCCACCAGATGATGACGGCGAGCCAGACCACGCCGAAGACGAGGGCCAGCAGCAGCCCGGTTTTGAGTATGCGGCTCATGGATGCGACCCGACGCTTGCGAAGTTGATCATTGCGCGGCCTCGCCATTGCGCCGCATGACGCCCGGGCGGCGCAGCTCGGTGTGGCCGAAGTCCATCATCTTCCAGCGGCCGCCCCAGGTCAGGCCGACGCGCTCGGCGGTTTCGCCAAAGAGTTCATAGCCACGCATGGCCCAGGGATCCTTCTCGGACACGACCACCTTGCCGTCGCGCAGGAAGGCGCTGTCCGCGGCCAGGCCGAACTGGTGATAGCTCTGGTAGGCGCCGGCATTGGTCACGTGCGAGCCCATCTTCGCGAGTTCCGCCTGGCGGTCCGGGCTGCGATAGCCTTCGATCAGCACCATCTCGTAGCCGTGCTCTTCGCGCATCACGCGGTACGCGGCCAGCAGGCGCTGGCGGTAATCGGCGTCCAGCAGGTTCCAGTCGCGGCTGGCGCCGCCCAGGTTGGGACGCACCAATTCCACTTCGCGCGTGGTGAACGCTTCAGGCGGCAGCGGGGGCGGCGGGACCAGTCTTTCGCCAGTCAGCAAAGCCTGGATGCGAGGGTCTGGACCCGCGGTCCGATCCTCGTAAACAAATGTGTGATTGTGTCGCATGACGAAAGCGAAAAGTGACGGAAGCAGCACAACCAACAGCACTGCGGCGATGTGCCAGCGGTACGCCGAAAACGCGCCGCCGGCCTTTCCGAAGCCCGTGCGCAGCGCCTGCGCGGAGTCGCCCACGGCCCCGCCGGCGTGTCCCGCGCCGCGCGCCATGCCCTGGCGTATTCCCTGCGCGAACGCGCGCGCTCCCCGTGCCGTGGCCTCCCGCAAGGACGGAAAGACAAGCAACGCGGAGACGCCGATGGCGAGCAGAAAGTAGAGCGGCAGCAGGAGCAGCAAGGAGGTCCCTCAGTTACGAAGGCGTAATCTTTTGTTCTATTCGGGATTCAGGCAAGCGCTTGGACGTTGCAAAACGCGTCCGTGGCTTAGAACTCGTAACAAGAAACGGTGATGCGAAAGAAGTCATCAGGTATTCTCGAACCCCTTGGTTACAGGGGTGCTGACAGCCCCTGCAGACACGGGACTTCGCATGGCAGAAGACGAAAAAAGATCGCGATCACCGACCTCTGTTCCCAGCTTGCTCGCAGGACGCTCACCGTCACCGGATGAACGCGCGGCGTCGCGCATCCTCGCCGCGCTAGAGGGGCGAGTGCCGGACGCCGAAGTCAAACACCTGGCGCCCAAGCGCCGTTCCCGCTTGCCGCTGGCCTTGCTGCTGCTGTTGCTGACGGGCGCTGCGGGCGCGGTGCTATATAGCGTGTTCGATACGCCGCCGCTGCCTGTGGTCGCTGAATCGACTCCTCCTGTTACGCCGCCGGCGCAGCCCGTCGCCGCGCCAGCCGCTACAACAGCGGGTGCGCGCGTGGCCGCTGCCGATCCCGACCCGCAGCCTTCTTCCGCGGCCGTCATCGAAGACCATCCTCTCGCGCAATTGGGACTTCCCAATGCCGATGAGGACCGGACGCCCGAGAACCCCTTGTCTGCGCTGGCCGTCACCGCTACGCCGCCGCAGCCTCGCGCTGCGTTGCAGGCGCAGGCCGCCGCGCCCAAGGCTGCCGGGCCCACAGTGCCGCGCGCGAACACCGCGCAGGCCTCGCCCAAGGCGTCGCCCCAGGCCGCGCCGCAGCGCGCCAAGACGCCACGCAACGATTCCGACGCCGCATTGCTGGCTGCGCTGATGTCCTATGGCCTGCCACCGGCTTCGCCGCCCGGGACCAAGGTCTACAAGAACGACGGCGTCTTCGTGCGCGAACTGCCGGGCTCGCCCTTGGCGGCGCGCCTGGAGCAATGCCGCAAGCTGGGCTTCCTGGAAAGCGAGCAATGCCGCTTGCGGGTGTGTTCGGGTTATTGGGGCACCGCGCCCGAATGCCCGAATCCGCAAGCCCAGGTCGAACCCTGAGTCCTCAGAGAAGGTTTTTCCCCGCAATGGATCCGACTGCAACCCCCGGCTTGTTCAGTTCCGACGCCCGCCTTTTCAGCCTGGAAGGCGAGGGCGCGCTCGCCTCGCTGCAGGTCGAGGGCTGGATCGCGCGCGAAGCCTTGTCGGGCGTTTCGCAAACGCGCGTGGTCGCGCTGTCGGATAACGCCGGTCTGGATTTGCGCGACATGATCGGACGCCCCGCGACGTTGTGGACCACCCGGGCCGACGGCAGCCGCGCGGGCCGCAGCGGCCTGGTGCGCGAAGCCGAGCTGCTGTCGGGCGACGCGGGCCTGGCGCGCTACCGCCTGACCATCGCGCCCTGGCTGTGGCTGGCCACGCAGCAGCGCAACAGCCGCGTGTTCGAAGCGCGTTCCGTGCTGGACATCGTCGGCCATGTGCTGGGCGGCTACGAAGGCTATGTGCATCGCGTGGCCGCCGACGCGGCCGAAGCGCAGGCTGGCGTGGCGCCGCGCCCCTACACCACGGAGTACCGCGAGACCGACTATGACTTCATCAGCCGCCTGCTGGCCGAAGCGGGACTGGGCTGGACGGTGGCCGAAGACCCGGAGGTTCCTGCGCGTCACGTCGTGCTGATCTTCGCTGATAGCCGCGGCCTGGCCGAGGACTCGGAGTCCGCGGGCGGGGGCGTGCGCTTTCATCGCGCGGGCGCGACCGAATCGCGCGACACCGTGCAGGCCATGGCGCGCCAATGGCGGCGCGGCCCGGACCGCGTCACGGTCCTGGGCTGGCATGGCGGCGGCAAGCGCGCGGTGGCGGCCGAGGCGCTGGCGGGTCCCGTCGAAGGCGGCGAAGAGGCTGGTCTGGAATGGTACGAAGTGGCCGGCCACGGCAGCTTTGCCGATGAAGCCGAGGCGCGGCGCCAGGCGACCTTGGCGATGGAAGCGGTGCAGGCCGCTGCGGAAACCTTTGTCGGCCTGGGCAGCGTGCGTACCTTCCGTTCCGGCACGCGCTTCACTTTGCAGAACATGTCTCCGCTGGGTCCCGCCGCTGAAGAGGGCTTCGAACCCGCCTTCGCGCTGGACCGGGTCGAGCACGTAGGCATCAACAATCTGCCGCCCGAGACCCGCGCCTCGCTGGCGCAGCGGCTGGGCGGGCTGGACGCGTATCTGGCGTTGGACGCCGAGGCTCCCGAGTCGCCAGGCGTAGAGCGCGCGCGCGCCGAGCAGTCGCGGGCCGACGCTGCCGTGTTGGCGAAGGCGCGCGAGGTTGGCTATGCCAATCGCTTCCAGGCGGTGCGCTGCGACCGCCCCTGGCGGCCGGCGCTGCCGCAGGCGCGCGGCGCGCGCTTGAGCGGCGCGCCTTCGGTCCATGGCGTGCACACCGCCATCGTCACGGACGCGGACGGCGCGGTGCAGCCGCGGGAGCAGGACGAGATCCTGCGCAACAAGCGCGGCGACGTGCGCATCCGTTTCCATTGGCAGGCCGACGGCGCGGAGGGGCTGGCCAAGAGCCGCTGGGCCCGCGTGGCTCAGCGCCAATCGGGCGCAGGCATGGGCATGAGCTTCGTGCCGCGCATCGGCCAGGAGGTGCTGGTGCGCTTCCTGGACGACGACGTGGACCAGCCCATCGTCGTGGGCGCGCTGTACAACGGCCGCGGCGAGGGCGGCACGCCCGCCACGCCGGGCGGCCGCGACGGCGGCCAGGCCGACACCGAGGTCTACGCCGCCGCGCGCGATAGCGCGCCCAGCGCCCAGGCCAACCTGGCGGGAGGCAATGCGCCCGCCTGGCATGGCGCGGCCGGCGGCGACGAGAACCACCGCAACGCCGCCGCGCTCAGCGGCTTCAAGAGCAAGGAGTTCGGCGGCTCGGGCTACAACCAGATCGTGTTCGACGACAGCGACGGACAACTGCGCGTGCAGATCAAGAGCAGCCTGGAAGCCAGTGAACTGAACCTGGGCCACCTGATCCATCAGGCCGGCAACTACCGCGGCGGCCTGCGCGGCCTGGGCGCCGAGCTGCGCACCGATGCCTATGGCGCCGTGCGCGGCGGCGCGGGCGTGCTGCTCAGCACCTACGCCGGCACCGGCGCCTCCGCCGGCCCCGCAGGCGAAGCCGCGGGCTTGCAGGCGCTGGCCAGCCAGGCCGACCAGATGGCGCGTTCGCTGGACGGCGTGGTCGGCGCGCACCAGGGCTTGCGGCTGGCAAGCGCGCTGGGCTCCAGGGGACCGGAAGCCAGCGTGCTGGACGACGGCAAGGCGCCGCTGGCGGCCATGCATCGCGCCGTGTCCGGCACCGTCGCGGGCGACAGCCTGGACGGCGCGCGCAGCGACGCCTCGGCCAAGCACACCCAGGCGGCCGAGGGCAAGGTGCCGCACCTGACCGATCCGGTCGTGTTCATGGCCGCGCGCGCGGGGCTGGCGCAGGTCGCCGGCGAACACATGCAATACACCGCCGGCGAGACCGTGCACTGGTCGGCCGGCAAGGACCAGAACCTGGCCGTGATGGGCGCGCTGCGCGTGCATACCGGGCAGGGCCTGGGCATCGTCGCCGGCCTGCAGCAGGGCGGCGCGGACTCCGGCCTGGACCTGATCTCCGCCACGGGCGACGTGCACGTACAGGCCCAGCACGACATCCTGCGCGTGCAGGCGCAGAAGGACATCACCATCGGCAGCGCCACGACCAACGTGGAATGTGCCGCGCCCAAACGCATCCGCATCGCCACCGCGGCCGGCGCCAGCATCGTGCTGGAAGGCGGCAACATCACGGTGACCGCGCCGGGGCGCATCGACGTGAAGACGGGGAACAAGCAGTTTGCCGGGCCGGACCAGATGTCCTATGCCCTGCCCGTGTTCGTGCAGAGCGCGCCCGCGCCGATGAAGCTGGCCCTGCGCCTGCAGGACATGCCGGGGGCCCATGGCATCGCGCCGGAGGGCGAGACCTGGCGGATCGTGAAGGTGCCTGCGGAACTGAACGTGGTTCAACAGGGTGGACGCATCAATCCCCAGGTGTTCGATTCGTCGGAGTGGTCCGAGGTCTTGGGCGAAGGGAAGACGCCCGCCGGCGGCGAACTCGGCCTGACGGAAGCGCAGCAATACGCCGTCCATAGCGAAGTGATGGCAAATCCCGGCCGCGTATGGCTGATCAGCGGCCTGACCGCGCAAGCCATGACGCCAGCGCGTTGGACGACGACCTCGGAACAGGCGACGTCGGAGCGGATTCTCGATGCCCTAAATTTTGCGCGCAAGGGTTCGGAACTGGACACGGCGCACGCCGACTGGCTGTCCGAGCATGCCCTGGCCGACGGCTCGGCGCAGGGCCTGGAGACGCTCAAACCCAAGACGAAGGCATAAGGCAGGCGCCCGCCGGCTTGCGTTCAAGAAAAAGGCCATGGATAAACTCGACATAGACCAGTACACCGCGCAGATCGTCCCGGACACGATGACGACGGTATCGGGCCAGTACTTCGACCTGAACCAGCCCTTCGCCATGCCGCGGTATGGCAACCGCTGCGAGTCCTACATCACCGGCCGGGAATACATGGCGGCCGTGGCGGCCGCGATCCGCGGGGCGCAAAGCTTCATCATGATCGCGGACTGGCAGATGGACTACGACGTGGAGCTGGAGCGGCGCGGCGAGAACGGGCATCCGGGCCGTCTGTCTTCGCTGCTGGCGGCCGCGATACAGCGCGGGGTGCATGTGCGCATCCTGCTCTACGATTCGATCAGTATGGCTCTAAATACGCACGATGACACGACGCAGGACATGCTGCATGGCTTGCCCAAGGGCAAGGGTTCCATCCGTGTCATGCTGCAGAATGCCAATACGGGGCGGATTCCGGCAACAAACACTTTTTTTTCCCATCATCAGAAGTTCGTGCTGGTGGACGGAAAACAAGCATTCCTGGGCGGAATCGATCTGGCCTATGGCCGTTGGGAGACTCCGTCCTTCGATGTCGTCATCGACCCGAAAATCCACGTGTTGAACGACGCGTACAACGCGCAGCTTGTGGCGGCCAGGAAGGCGACCCAGGCAGAGCTGGACCTCACCCGGGCCTCGGGGGGACTGCCGGGATTTGAGCCTCCGTTGGGCGGAGCTCTGCTCGATCCCTTGCGGCAGCCGCGCGAACCATGGGAAGACGTGGCCATGAAAGTCGAGGGCCCCGCGGCCTTCGACGTTTTCCTGAACTTTGTGTTGCGTTGGAACAGCTTCGCGCGCGCGGGTACCAATGTGTTCGATCCAAGCATGGATGCGAGTTGGTTCGACCGAGCGAAGGGGTCTCAGCATTTGCTTGATCCGCAGACGCGCGGCAGCGGCAATGCCACGGTGCAGATATGCCGTTCGGCCTCGTCGACACAGTTGCGGGATGAACTGAAACTCTGGGGCGACAATTACAAGTACGTCAACGACGACTGGAAGACGCCCAACCCGAAGCGCCGGAAGATAGTTCAGGCCGCCCGGGCGAAGTGGGCGGCTAACCATCAGACCAGCATCCGGGACGCGATGGTCAACTGCATCCGGTCGGCGCAGGCCTACATCTACATCGAGAATCAGTTCTTCATTTCCGATTGCGGGGTGGATCAGCTCGGCAAGAAAACGTCGCCGGGGACGAATCCCATCATTCCGGAATTGGCCAATGCGATAGGGGCGGCGATCTATGCGGACCGGCCCTTCCATGTGTGGCTGGTGCTGCCAGAGCATCCGGAAGGCCTGTTGGAAGAGCCGGCGACCATGTCCCAGACGTGGTGGGCGCTACAGGGCGTCAAGCGCGCGCGCAACAGCCTGGTGCATCGAATCAACGCCACACTGTACGCCAAGCACCGCAAGACCAGGAAGGTGGCTCAGCCAGCCCAGACGAACGCGGACATCGCTGTCGCGCTTGCCAATTGGGGCATGGCGGACGAATGGCGCAAGTACCTGACAGTGTTGAATCTGCGGAACTACGGTTCGACACGTCTGGGTGTTGTTACGGAGATGATCTACGTACACAGCAAGCTGACCATCGTCGACGATGCGGTCGCCATCATCGGCAGCGCGAACATCAACGATCGCAGCCTGAACGGGAACGGCGATACCGAACTGGCTGCCGTGGTAGTGGACGACGATGGGGCTGCGATGACCGATGTTGGCGCAGGCGTGAGAGTCGTGACGCGGAAATTCGCCCGAGACCTGCGCATGAAGCTCTGGCGCAAGCACTTTGGCATGATGGTTGAGAGCGGCTCGACAGGCGTGCAGAAGGCTGCCGGCGTACCGCAAGGAATCAGTCTGGAGAGACCTTTGGATCCCTCCAGCATCGGGGCTTTGCAGCAGCTCGCGCACGATAACCGCGAGGCCTATAGCACTGTTTTCCGGCATACGCCTCGCAACAGTTTCCGCAAGCTCCTGGATGGACGCAAAGCCTTTCCTCCGATCTATACACAGGTCAAGAAATACGAGGTCAATGGCGTTCCAATCGGCAATGTCGGGCCGGACGGCAAGCTGCGTGATGGCTATATTCTGGTCGACGGTCCGCCCTCGGGGGAATACGATTTCACCAAGTTGCCTGATTTGCAGCCGACGTACATGGCGAATTCAGAGCATAAGATCGAACAGGCAATTGCCTATTTGCGTTCCAAAGTTAAGGGGTTTTTCGTTGAAATGCCCTTGGCGTGGGGGGCTGGCGAAGGAGATACGCCGAAGCCGCCGGGACGTGTCCTGGATAGCGTCATCGCGGAGCAGACGAGTAAGCCGAAGGAAGACTTTTTTGAAAGCAAGAAAGAAGAACAGGCAGCATGATGAGGTTCTTGCCCGCCGTGCGGCAGTTGGTGCCGCCGGTTGACGCCCTAGGAGACAAGTCGTGCGTGAATTCTTGATCTGGGCTGCCGATATGGCGTTTCAGACCGCGTACGCCCTGGTGTACGTGCTCCCGCTAGTCTGCGTCGTGGGGATTGCGGTTCATATCTGGCCGCATCGCTTCGGAGCATTGGGATCGTCGGCCGCACGCAAGGGGCTCGCGATAGTCATGGCGGCCGTATGGCTGTTGGCGATCGTGGGATTTTTTCTGCTCCTCTATGTTTCGCGGAGCTATTCCCGGGAGCATGGTTTTGTCCTGGTCGCTTTTCTTGCCTATATGGCGCCGTCGCTGGTCTTGTCTCTGATCGGATTGATCGTCCGATACAAGACTCGCGTCAGGGACGAAGAGGATGATTGATGTTCCGCTCACGCTGCTAAAGGCGGGAGAGACCTTCGCCACGGAAACGATATCGCTGCTGCCCGTGGTATGGGCCGTCGGCTTGCTATTGTGTATCGAGTCCGACCTGCCATGGTTGCGGTCGACGACCTGGCGTCTCTTGCGGAATGTGATCGTGGCGCTGATGGCGCTGTTTCTGGTGTACGTGGTTGTCTACGCAATATACGGTTCGGCAGTGGCTGTCTATTTCGATGATCACGGGTTCACGAACCTTACTGTACGTACCTTGTCCACGATGTGGGTGTCGATCGCGCTGGCATTGGCAGGAGTTGTGCTGTGGATTCATCGTCGATCCAGGCAGAACTCATGACGATTTTTCGAAAATAGAAAAGAAGAGCGGGCGGTTGGATGGAGGCCTAGTTTGCGGGAAATCTTGATGGCGCTCGCTGAATTCGGAGTGTTGATCGTCCGATCCTCCTGCTACGTATTGCCGCTTGCATGCGTGTTGGCGGTGATCATCCATCTTTGGCCACAGCGCTTTGGCAAGCTGGGAACGGTGGCTTCCAGGCGTTGGATTTCGGGAGGAATGGCGGCGATTTGGGTGTTCGCGCTGTCATTGCTCTTCCTGCTTTATTGGGTTGCTAGCCGATACGACAACGGATACGGCTATGCGATGCTTGGGCTGATGACTTACATGAGTCCGTCGCTCATCATGTCTCTCGTTGCGTTATTGGCCCATTGGCGATTGGCGCGGAGGGACCGCGAACATGTATGAGTTCCCCGTCAATATTCTTCTTTTTGGCAAATCTCTGGCCGTAAACCTCTTTCAGCTTCTTCCAGTTGTTTGGGGTATAGGCATTCTTTTATGCGTCGAGTCCCATCTTCCTGGGCTGTTGCCGAAAGTTTGGCGTAGGGTACGTGATGTCGTCGCCGTCATGATGGCCGTTTTTCTGTTGGTGTGCGGCGTCTATGCCATCTTCGGATACAGCGTTGCCGCTGTTTTCGATAAGCCCGGATATTTTCACATGACCGGGGATGCCTTGTGGGCATTGTCGCTATCCATCGGGATGGCGGTGCTCGGACTGGTGCTGCGTGCGCGTGCCCGGCCCGCCGTCTAGGTTGCGTTTTTTGAGGGCGTTGCTGAAACGGCGCTGCGCATGACGGAACCCTTATCGGAAAAGGGGACGCCCAGCACAGTTTCCGCTAACTATCTTGGGAGACGGTATTGGACGACTTGATGCTTTGGTCCGCCGAAAGGGCGTTTCGGACGGCACAGGCGTTGATGTACGCGCTGCCACTTGTCTGCCTTTTGGGAGTCGCCGTCCAGGCCTGGCCTGGCAGATTTGGGGTTTTGGGATCTTCAGCGTCACGCAGGGCATTTTCCTTTGTCATGGTAGCGGTCTGGCTCTTCGCTATCGCGGGCGCATTGTTGCTCAATCATGTCACCGAGAACTATTCGCGGTCTTATGGTTTCCTCTTGCTCTCCTTCCTGGTTTATCTGGGGCCGTCAATGATCTTGTCGCTCATCGGGGGGATTGTCCGATGCAAGATGCGCCGGGCGGAAAGGGGTAATGGTTGACAACGTGGTGCCAGGGCTTGCGGGAATTGGTCGGGAGTCGAATCTTCGACGGCGGCGGCTGGGCCTGAATGGCCAGCCGATTCGAATCATCCATATCGTCGTTCGACTTATGACCGGCGGTACGGTTACTTTTCTGCCCCGCTTGCCCTACTATCTGGGGCCATCGCTGATCCTGCCTCGGATCGGCCCGACGCTGCGCCACAGATTGCGCTGAGAGCGTCGGTTCTAGCCCTGGGAGAAGAATTTGCGCGCGGTCCTTGCTGCGATTGCCGAGTCTGGCATGTTGATCGCCCAGTCGACGGCCTACCTGGTGCCGGCGGCGGGCGTCCTGGCGCTGATCATCTGCCGATGGCCCCAGCATTTTGGCCGGCTGGGGACGCGGTCCTTCAGACGCGGGATATCGGCTGGAATGCTGGCGGTCTGGGTTTTTGCGCTGGTCCTGCTGGGCATGTTCTATTGGCTGGCGACCAACCATGACAGCGGCTACGAGTTTCCGCTGCTTGGGCTGATGCCGTACATGAGCCCGTCTCTACTTACCGCCCTGATCGTCCTGCTGGTCCATCGGCGAATGGCGAAGCGGGAGCGCGGCCATGAATGAGGTGTATCCCGCCAATGTCCTGCAGTCCGGCGAATTGCTGGCCTGGGGGATATTCCAGATCGTTCCGCTCTGGTGGGGCGCTGGAATCCTGCTGTGCCTGGAGTCCAATCTTCCGGGGCTTTCGGCCAGGGCCTGGCGCGCGGTGCGCGACGTCACGATCGCGCTGATGGCGGTGTTTCTGCTGGCCTGCATTGCTTACGCCGTCTTCGGCTATGGCGTCGCCGTCCAGTTCGATCAGCCGGCCTATTTCGACAAGGCGCTGGAAGCCTTGCGCTTGCTGTCGCTGTCGATGGGAATGGCGGTGTTCGGGCTGGCGCTACGCGCCCGTATCGGGCGCGGCGCCGTTTCCCGCAGCCGTTAAAATCCCGCCATGCTTCCGCCTCAAGTCCTCGTTGCCCTCATCGTCCTGATGCTCGCCGTCGTCATCCCGCTGTTCGCGGTGACGATCCAGCTAAGCCGTTTCATCCATTGGTCCTTCTGGGCCGACAAGGCCACGCGCGGCGAGCGGCCGCATTTCACGGGGCCGGTGCTGGCGCTGATCTTCAGCACCCTGGCCGCCAGCGATTTCGTGGGGTATGAACCCTTTCTGACGATTTCGGAGATGAATCCGGTTCCGATCGAGGCCAGGGCCTATTTCACCGTTGCGATGCTGGCGCTGGCTGTGTGGTGCTGGGCCTATGGGCGGTCGATCCGGGACCGCGTGCTGCGCATGATCGGGACCCGCGCGTCTTAGCGGGGGCCAGGGTTCACGCATGATGTCGATCTACGGCTTTCTTGCGTTGGGCGCCCTGGCATTGGCCATCTGCGTGCCGTTCGCCGCGACGGCGATACAGCTGATTCGCCTGCTGTGGTTCATCACGGGCGACAAGGAGACGCGCGGCGCGCGTCCGCGCTTCACGGGCCTGGTGCTGGCGATGTTTTTCAGTTCGCTTGCGGCTACCGAACTACTGTCCGTGGAGCCATTCCTGACCCTGTCCCACCTGAATCCGGTGCCGCAGCAGCACCGGGTGGAATTCATGATCGCGATGCTGGCGCTGGCCCTCGCGGGCTGGATATGGGGCGGCGCGATCTGGAACCGCCGGTCAGGCGGCTGAGGCGGCCGCTGGAAACAGGGCGCCTACTTCGCCGCCTGCACTTCGATCTTCACCGTGTTCGAACGCACGCCGTTCGATTCGATATATACCTCGTAGACCGCCGGGTCCTTCGGCAGCTGCACCTGCGCCGCCAGGTCGGTGCTGAACTGCGTGCCCACGCTGATGCCGGGACTGATGGGAAGGCCCTTGGGCGGACGCGAGCTGGGGATTTCGTCCACTTCCATGCCGGGACGCTTGCGCGGCTTGTATTCGTAGGCCACGCCTTCATAGACCGCCTTGGTCTGCGTGTTGACGGCGACGAAGCGCGGCAGTTTCTGGTTCTGCGATACGGGAATGATGCCCTGCGCGCAGACGGGGATGACCAGCGCGCCGGAAGCCTGCGGACGCACGCGCGCGGGCGCGGCAATGTTGAGCTGGTCGTCGCTGCCCTGGTTGGGCGGGATGCAGGCGTGGTCGCGCACGGTGCCTATGGGCGCGGTGGCGAACGAGGGCGGATCGATCCAGTCGGTGTTCATCGTGGTCTTCTGGGTATGAGGGGTGGGGCGCGCGGCGGTGGCGGCGCCGGGCACGGCCATGGCCATCGCGGCCGCGAGCAGCAGGGCCAGCGCCGGCGCCAGGCGGCGCCGCGCGTCAGAACGAGGGCCAGCCATTGGACATGTCCGTCTTGCGTACGGCCTGGGCGCAGCTGGCGCAGAAGCGGATGCTGACGCAGTCGCCGCCGAACATGACGCAGGAGCCGACGTGGCTGGGATCGGCCTGGCTGGCAGGCAGGCCGAAGTGGCAGTGGTTGCCGAACTGGGAATAGAAATACGGACCCTTGTCGAGCTTGGACGAGTCCATGTCGGCTTCGTCCGGGTGGGCACGCGCCCACTCGGGGCCGCTGGGCGTCATGCCGATCAGGTGGCCGATCTCGTGCACCAGCGTCTGCTGCAGATAGTCCAGCGTGTTGGGCTCCCAGGGGCTCATCGCCGCCACGCCCAGAAGGTTGGTGCCGGGGAACGCCACGCCGCCCGCGGAGCTTTCCATCAACCGGACCTTCAGGATGATCTTGCCCGTGGTCGGGACGGGAACCAGGCCTGCCATGCGGATGTTCAGGGCGTGGCAGGCCTTGGGGTTCGCCGTATCGTAGGGCACCGGCGTAATGCGGTCCTTGGGTATCGTCACCTGCCTGAGGCCGGCCGCGGGGTCGGTGTACTCGAACAGGCATTCGACGTACCAGTCCACGCCCGGCTCGATGTGATGCCACAGGAAGCTGAGGTTGCCGTCGGCGCTGACGAACTCCACCTGCTTGTCGCCCGCGCCGGGACCGGCCGAGGCTTGCACGTAAATGGGCTGGACGGGCAGCATCGAGGCCAGCCGGTCGATGTGGCAGACCACGAGCGTATAGGGCTCGTGGTCCGGGCCCTGCGACCCAGGATAGACGGAGGCGGCCAATTGGCGCAGGCGTTCATAACCGTCGTCCGTGAACACGTCCATGTTGGCGTCGCCGCGCGTGCTGACCGGCGGCAATTGCACGACGTCCACGCCATGCCGCGCGTATTCCGTCGCGGTCGGCTGGAAGCCGTGGCGGCGCGCCAGCGTCTCGGGGCCAGGCAGCATGATTTCCTGGAGATACAGCCGCCTTGCGGTCTCGACCTGCTCCGTGGAGATGGTCTGGTTCTTGTCGTTCACCACCTCGAAGGTATAGGTGTTCAGGCCGGCGGCGGGCAGGGTGATGTTGTCGACCACCTTGGTGCCGTCGGCGTCGGTCACATAGCTGTAGGAGCGCTGGTTGGGCTCGCGATACAGCGGCTGGCGGCTTTGCTCGCGCGCGGAGTACACCGCATTACCCGCACGCGGGCTGACCTTGACGCTGAAGCGGTGCTGGCCGGCCTTGTTGAAGCGCACGCGGATCCTGGGCTTGTTGGTCTGGCGGTCCAGGCTGTCCAGCGCCTGGCCATCGTTCCAGACTTCGTCTTCCTCCTTTAGGTTGACGTACTGGAGCTTGGCGCCGCTCCTGGCCCGGTAGGCGGATGGCGTCGGCGCGCCGGCGTCCGGCGTCCCGGCCGCGGCGGCGCCGCCTGCGTCCTCGCCGCCGGGCGCGCCCGCGGGCCTGGCCACGGGGCCGGGCAGGCTGACGCCAGCCATTTCCATGACCCGCTTGGCCATCGCCGGATAGGGCGAGTTCGCCACCGCGGGGATGTTCATGATCGCCTCCGCCACCTTGGGCAGCGTGACGCTGGATATCGTGGGTGATTGCAGGATGGCGCCGACCACGGACGGAATCGCGGAGTCGGTCAGGCCCGGCGTGCTGAGTATTGCGCCCGCCACCGTAGGCAGATTGCCCTGGTTGACGTCCGGCATGGTCAGCAGCGTGTTCACCGCCGTGCTCAGCGCGGCGGGGCGTCCGCCCATGGCGCCCATGGCCTGGGTCATGACCGGGCCGATGGCGGATCGCACGCCGCCGCTGCCGGCCGCCGTCAGGTTGGAGGCGGCGTCCAGGGCGGATGCCGCCGTGGCGTTGCCCATCGCCGTGGCGGCGCTGGAAGCGCCCGACAGCATGCCCGAGGCGGACGGGCCGGCGCCTGCGGCCGGCGAAGCCAGGGTGGATGCCTGCGATGCCAGGGCCGAGGCCTGCGACGCCATGCCGCTCGCCTTCGTCACGGCTCCTGCCGCGTCAGTCAGCGCCTGCGGCATGGATACCGCGCCGGCCAGCGCGTCGGTTGAGCCCTGCGCCATATTCATGGTGGAGAGGCCGCCATCCATCAGCGACGGCGTTGCCATGCTGGCCAAGGATTGCGTGGCGCCGTTAGCCAGTGAGGACGTGGCGCCGCCAGTCAGCGACGGAGCCGCATTCTGCATGGCCGTCTGCGCCATGCCGCCGGCCTTTGCCATCGCGCCCGACATCAGTTCCGAGCCTGCCTTGCCCGCTGCCTGCATGGTCTTGCCGGCCATGGCGCCCAATTCCTGCACGGGCTTGAGCGCATCGCCCACCATGCTCTTGGCCTGGTCCAGCATGCCGGACGCGCCTTCGGCCGCCGCGGACAGGCTCTTGGAGACGGCAGTCGCGCCGTTCGCAAGCGCGGCGCCCGCGCTGCCCAGCATCGAGGCTTGCGATCCGGCGGCCGCAGCAGGCGTGGGGGCTGCGGCGAGGGGAGCCGCGGCGCCGACCGCACCGGTCGCGCCGGCGGCATTCAGCGCCTGGCCGGAGCCGGCTTGCGCCTGCAGCTTGGCCTTGGGGCGGTGCACCAGTTCGGCCGTGACCAGCATCGGGTCGCCCACTTGGGTGGACGGCAGCGCCGGCAGCGCGGCCGCGTCGCTGGCAGGCCCAATCAGGTTGTGCGACGCGCCTTTGACCGAGAACATGCCCGGCCCCTTGAACAGGATGTCGCCGCCGGTCATGACGATGCTGGCGCCGGCGGCCTGCAGGGTGACGCTCTGGTTCGCCAGGATCTCGATGCTGTCGGCGGTGGAGGTGACGGTGATGTCCTGGCCGGCCAGCATTTCCAGCATGTCGGTATGCGCGTGGATTGACACAGGGGATTCGGCGGCGACGGCGCGGATGCCGCCGTCCTGCACGAACAGGCTGGTGGAGCGGCCGGAGGCCGTGGCGAAGGTCTGGCGCGCGGCGACGTGGCCGTCGGCCTGCGCGGTGACGTGCAGGTTTTCGCTGGCGTGCAGGATGGCCGAGGCCGGCGTGGCGAAGTTGAGCGAGGAGGGCGCGTCTATCAACATGCGGGCGCCATCGATGCGCTCCACCGCCTCCGTGCCCGTGCGCTCGGCGCCGCTGGCCTTGAGCGCCTGTTGGCCGCCCACGCTGCCCGGATAGCGGCCATCGCCCTTGGGGTCGATGGCGCGGGTCAGCGCGTCATATTGGCTGGTGGCCGCGAGCGCGCGCGCCTGGCGCTTCGTTCCCGCGGCATCCAGGCGTTGCGCCGCATGCTGCGCGCCGCGCAGACGCGTCAGCGCTTCCTGGGCGTCGGCCTGGGTGGACCGGGCATCTTCGCGCGCGCTGGCGGACACCAGCATGCCTTGCCCGGAGCGCACCACGGTCCAGGCATCCGAGCGCAGCTCGAAGCCGGTGCCGCGCCATGCGCCGCGGTTCGATTCGTCCGCGGCCTGCTCGACCAGATAGCCCAGGCCCAGCTGCGTGGCGCCGATGGAACTGGACAGGCGGGTGCGCATCTGCCGCGATGTATCGTCGAACAGCCACTGGCTGTGGCCTGCGTCGTCCAGGCCCTTGCTGTGCCAGCCGCTGAGCGTGCCGGGATGGTTGGCCGCGGCGTCCTCGCCGGCGGACCAGGGAGGCAGGTCCGCGTCGTTGTACAGCTGTGCCGAAGCCACGGGCTGGTCGATGTCGCCGTCCAGGAACTCGACCAGGACCTCGGTGCCTTTGCGCGGCAGATGGTGCGCGCCCCAGTTGGGACCGGCCTGCGCGCCCGCAACGCGCAGCCAGGTGCCGGAACTGTCGTCGCCCGGCGCATTGCCGGTGTCGTCGCCGTGGCTGCGGTGCGCCAGGCCGCCAGGCAACGGGCGCGCGCCGCGTTGCCAGGGGAATTGCACCTTGATGCGCAGGTCGCGGCCCGAGGAAATGGGCGCGTCCTGCGCGGCCACCACCACAGCCGCCAGGCCTTCGGGCGCCGTGGGCTTGGCGCGCCAGCTGGGCACAAGCGGCGCGGCCGCGGGCAGGGCGCCGAAGGCGTTGCGGTAGGAGCCGTGTTCCAGATCGGACTCGCCCAGCGCCTGGGCGGCCTGGCTGCCCAGGTTGTTGGCGGCTTCGTGTTCGACGTGCAGCAGCGTGTAGCGGTTGCCGCCCATTTCATCGACGGCCTGGCCCGAGCCCGCGGCATAGCGGCTGTGCTGGGTCAGCGTGAAGTCATGGCCGGGCATCATCTGGCGCGCCGTGCCGCCACCGTCAAAGCGCACCATGCGGGCTTCATGCGCCTGCAGGCTGCGCGCGGCGGCAAGCTCCGCGCTGTCGCCGTCGGCATGGCGGCCGTGGCCGTCGTAGTCGTAGTCTTCAAGGCGGGGCACCGCGCCGGCCTGGACGTCGGACTGCGCATGCGCCGCGTGCGCGAGCAGCTTGCGGTCGTCCCAGGCCAGGCGCGTCACGGCGTTGGGACGTACCGCGCGGGACGCGCCGAAGCGCGTGATGCTGTCCTCGGTTTCGGTGGCGTCGCTGCGGTGAAAGCGCAGCGTGGCGTCGGGGCAGGCGGGCCGCGCCGCGCGGGTGTCGAACACGACCAGCCGGTGGCGCGCGCCGCCCGAGGCTTCGTCCTGCTGTTCGCCCTGCTGGTGGTCGAAGCGGAAGCTCAAGCCGGCTTCGGCCATCAGGCGCAGCACGAAGGCCAGATCGGTCTCGCGGTACTGCGTGCGCAGCGGGCGCGGCGCGGGCGGTTCGGCGATGTCGAACGAGTAGGCCGCCTGCGGATAGTCGGCGAAGATTTCGCTCAGGATGTCGGTGACCGATTTGTCCTGGAACAGAAAGCTGTCGCGGCGCAGGCCCAGGGCCGCCAGCCAGGGCGCGGCGTGCAGCCGGTAGCGCGCCAGGCCGCCGTCCGCGCCCAACGCGTCCACGCCTTCCACCACTGCATGCCATTGGCGCCTGCCGCCGTCGGCCAGCAGCAGGCTGACGCTGATCTCGCGGCCCAGCAGGGCCTGCACATCCAGTTCGGCCGAGGATGCCAGGCAGTCCAGCGTCAGGGAAAACAGTTCGGAGACGCCTTCGCGCAGGCTCATGCGCTCCACCGCGAGCGCCGCATCCAGGGGCGTGCGCACTTGCAGCATGCGGGCGTTCTGGGAGAGGGTGGCAACATCCAGGCTGCTGAATCCGGCGGGCGTTTGGGAACGGTCGGTCATGGAGCGGTCGGCCTGCGGCTGTCAGGGGAGCGAGATGGTCAGGTGCGCGGCGCGCGGCCCGATCTTGACGATGTCATGGTACGGAGCCATGGCGGTCTGCATGTCGCGGTTCAGGAAGTGGCTCATGCCCAGATAGGCCAGTAGCCCCAGCAGCGCGAACAGCGCGCCGATGCTCCACAGCGGCACGTCGCGCTTGAGCGTGTGGGCGATCTTGTCGGGCAGGGGCCAGTGCGGCGCGAAGCCCGCGCGCTTGCCGCGCAGCAGCGTGATCTCGTCGCCCAGCCGCGCCGTGAGATAGCCTAGCTTCTCCTGGCCTTCGATCATGTACTTGCCCTGGAAACCCAGCAGCAGGCACATGTAGAACACTTCCAGCGATTGCAGGCGCGGCGCGCCCTGCGCGCGCAGGTCCTCCAGGCGCGCAAAGAAGTTCTCGCCGGCGAGCTGTTCGCCGAACAGCGTCAGTTGCAGCGGCTGCAGCATCCAGGCGTCGCGGATGGAAAAGCCGGAATTCAGCACGGTCTCATCCACCGCCGCGCAGAACGCGTACTTGGTGGCGTAGACGTCCTCGGCCGGGATGTCCATCTTCTTCGCGCTGCGCTCGAAGTCGGCCAGGAACTGCTGAACGCGCGCCGAGAACGAGGCGGCGTCCACGGGTTCCTGGCCGCTTTTCAGCAGGAACAGCATCAGGAAGCCGTCGTACAGCAGGTCCAGCAGGGACTTTGCGGGACGCGAGCCGTAAAAGTCGGCGGCGCGGGGAGGGAGCGAGGCTCCGGGCATCAGGGTAGGCGCGTCGGCGGTCATGGGCAGGCTCTAGCGGGTGACGGCGATGAGGTCCAGTTTCAGTTCGGGTATGCCGGAGGGGGCATAGATGGCGATGCTGCGCGCCTGCAGCATGCGGTCATACAGCGAGCCGCGCGTCTGCAGGGTGAAGTAGCAGGCGCCCGGCTTGACGGGCACGGCGGGCGGAACCTGCGGCGTGTAGACGAGCTGCACGCCGGGCATGGCCGATAGCACCAGCTTTTCCACGTCGTCGGGCGCGCCCACCTTGAAGCGCAGCGGCACGGTCTCGGCCAGTTCGCTGGCGGGCGTGGCGGCGGACACCGACAGGTAGAGCGCGGTGGTCTCGTCGAGCTTGCCGGAATCCAGCCGGCCGACATGGAACGAGGGGCGCAGCTCTTCCAGCACGATAGAGAAGTAGCGGGTGGAGATGACGGTGTCGAGCAGGTCGCGCAGGATCTCGTCCAGCTGCGCGAAGGCCGCGCCCGGCGCGTCGTGCTGGTAGGCCGGCAGGTCCGCCAGCGTGTGCACCTTGGAGAAGGTCATGAGCGCACCGGCGAGCCGCAGCATTTCCTGGAACAGGCGTTCGGGATGCAGCTGCGGATTGTGGAACAGGTGCGACAGCGCCGAATAGGCCTCGTTGCAGGTGTGCAGCAGCCAGAACGAGGCCACGTCGCCCGAGCGGAATTCGATGATGTTCTTGTTCGGCTCACGGTGAAAGCCGTAGAGCGCGTTGACCTTGGCCTGCAGCGCGTCGAGCAGGCGGCGCAGCTGTTCGAACAGCGCGCTGCAAGCCTGCACCGTGACGCTGGGGGCGATGAAACTGGTGTCCAGTTCGTAGCCGGCGCTGGCGGTGCGGCGCACGCGCGCAACGGGGATCGTCAGCAGCGCGTCGCGCGGCTCGTGTTCCGACAGCAGGCGCACGTTCTTGCGCAGGAAGGCGAGTTCGGCCGTGCTGGCGTTGGTGTACAGATCCGGCGCGGGGCTGTCCTGATGCGCATAGCGCGCATCGAAGCCCTGTTCCTGGCGTGTGTCGCGATAGTTGCCGCCGACGTCTTTCATCGGATGCAGCGCCAGGTAGAACACCGCCGTGCTGGCGCCGTCCAGGCCGTCCAGCGCGACCGCGGGCGGCAGGTCGTCGTTATGGGGGGCGCTGTAGATCTCGCCGTCGGGAAAGATCGCGGAGAGCTCGGTGGCGCGCAGCATGCCGTTGGCAAGCGCCGCGGCGTCGAAACGCGCCGCGCGCAGGCCCCAGGCATAGGGATGCAGCGCGCGGCTCATTTCCGCGAGGCGGGCCTCGTGGTACGCGTCTTGGCGTTGAAAATGCTGGGGCCGCAGGAACAGCCCCTCTCCCCACAATATCTTCGCTGAATGGCTCACGTTTGCTGGCTCTTGCTTCTTATATAGAGAGGGCGTCGATGACGGCGGCTAGTCGCGGTCGGCTCGCGTTCAGTTCGGGCATTGCACCGAGCCGAGGCGGGCCGGATCGAAGCCGGGCACGCCCGGTGGCAACACTATCTGTCCGGTGACCACGGTCATCGCGCAGGCATGGGCGCCCATGACGATGCCGGTGTCCTCGGCGGTCTTCACTTCGAATACGTATTTCCAGCGCTGCGGCGCGGGCGCGTAGAACAAGCCCGCGACAGCGATGTAGGCAGCGGTTTTTGGCACTTTTTCCAGGTGCTCATAGCGCTGTCCCGGCGTCAGTGTGACTTCGCGTGCAGCGATGATGCTGTCACCCAACGCTGCCTTTTCGGCGTCAGTATCAACCAATTGCGTGAGCGGTGCGCGCTGAAATGCCTCGGCATTCTTCAAATAGTATATTTTCGTAACCACAGCCATGGGCTGTCCGCTACTCGCATTCAAATTTTCTCCGGCATGTATCGCCAATTTCACATCGATTGGCGCATTCGGGTCTTTTTTCAGGCCCGCCATATCCATCATGCCGCCGGTCATTCCGGCCACCGCTCCAATCGCTGAAACCGCTGCGCAACCGCTGATTACGGGGCTTGCCGCGATGATGGCGAGCGCCGCCACGCACCGAGAAAAATAGAGATGTTTTGACATGGCTCTTTATACCGGAAGCCTGCGACAACATACAGATCGCGGCACGTTGAGCGAAGTTTGGTGGCGAGTTACATGAAGTAATGCACTGTAGTGCGGCGCTAACAAAAGGTTGTTGAAATACGCGGCCTTGGTTACACCCTCCTACATACCAAAAAAATGCACAGATACCGGGTTTTCCTCATCAGCGGAATGCTGGCCTTTCTCGCGGGCTGCGCCACATCTCCGAAGCCGCAGACCGACGCCGAATACAAGCAGTCGATGACGCACGCCACGCAGACCTTGGCTGCGAAGGGCAACGACCAGGCGGTCGCCGAGTTTCAGGAAATCGCCCTGCTCAATCCCGCCCGTGGAGAGCCGTGGTCGTACATCGCCAAGATCCGCTTCGACGAGCAGAAGTATGGCGAGGCCATCGTCGCGGCCGACGAAGCGCTGAACCGCGACCCCGAAGACTTCACCGCCAAGACCGTGCGCGCGGTGGGTGGCCTGCGGGTGGCGATGCAGTCGCTGGCTGATCTGCGCGCCAACGCGCTGCTGGCGGGCAACGCCCGCACCGATGCGGTGGCGCTGGCTGCCGCCATGCGCGAAACCCTGGGCCAGGACGTGCTGTTCCCCGAGGGTTACAAGCCGCCGCGCCCGCGCCAGCCGCGGCGCAGCGATGCGCAGGGCGCGGCCGCCGCGCAACAGGCCAAGCCTGCCGCCAACGCGGCGGCGGCGACGCCGGCCGCGACGCCTGTGGCCGCAACGCCCGCAGCCCCTGCGGCGAATCCCGCCGCAGCTCCCGCCGCAAAGCCGCCTGCGGCCCCGGCGGCCGCCGGCGCCGCGCCGGCCGGCCGCGCGCCGGATCCGTTCGGCAACCTCCTCAAACCCTGATCGGGCCTACGGCCTCTTCACTATGCACTTCGCTTGGAGCCCCCATGGCTAAGAAAGAAAGCGTTCAGAAAAGACTCCAGAAAGTACGTCCGCCGCGCGTGCAGCTGACCTATGACGTCGAAAAGGGCGACGCGATCGAGCAGAAGGAACTGCCTTTCGTCGTGGGTGTGGTCGGCGACTTCAGCGCGCAGTCCGAAGCCGAGCTGCCGCGTTTGAAGGACCGCAAGTTCGTCAACATCGACGTCGACAACTTCGACGACGTGATGCGAGGCCTGGAGCCGCGCGCCGCCTACCGCGTGAAGAACCGCCTGACCGACGAAGGCGGCACCTTCGGCGTGGACCTGAAGTTCCGCTCGGTCGAGGACTTCCGGCCCGAGGCCGTGGTGCAACAGATCGAGCCGCTCAAGGAGTTGCTGGACATCCGCACCAAGTTGGCAGACCTGCGCAACAAGCTGGCGGGCAACGACAAGCTGGAAGACCTGCTGGGCGAAGTGCTCAGCAGCACGGAAAAACTGCAGCAACTGACCAGCGAAGCCGGCAAGAACGGCAAGGGAGGCAGCAATGAGTAATTCCGCCGCTGCGCAGAACGTATCCGCGCCCGCCGCCCAGGCCGATTCGGGCCTGCTGGACCAGATCGTCGAACAGAGCCGCGTGGCCAAGTCCACGGCCGAGCACGACCGCGCCAAGGACCTGATCGGCGAACTCGCTCGCGAAGTCATGAAGGGCACCGTGGTGGTGTCGGACAACCTGTCCGCGATGCTGGACGCCCGTGTGGCCGAGCTGGACCGCCTGATCTCGGCACAGCTGAGCGAAGTCATGCATGGCGCCGAATTCCAGAAGCTGGAAAGCACCTGGCGCGGCCTGCATTACCTGTGCCAGGAGAGCAACACCGGCCCGATGCTGAAGATCAAGGTGCTCAACGTCACCAAGCGCGACCTGGTGCGGGACTTCCAGACCGCCATCGACTTCGACCAGAGCCTGATGTTCAAGAAGGTCTACGAAGAAGAGTTCGGCACGTTTGGCGGTTCGCCGTTCGGCGCGCTGCTGGGCAACTTCGAGATCACGCGCCAGCCCGAGGACATGTACTTCATCGAACAGATGTCGCACGTGGCCGCGGCTTCGCATGCGCCCTTCATCGCCTCGGCCTCGCCCGAGCTGCTGGGCCTGGACAGCTTTGCCGACCTGGGCCGCCCGCGCGACCTGGCCAAGGTGTTCGACACGGTGGAATACACCAAGTGGCGCAGCTTCCGCGATTCGGAAGACTCGCGTTACGTGGGTCTGACCATGCCGCGCTTCCTGGGCCGCCTGCCGTATGACCCGAAGGAAGGCACCTCGGTGGAGGGCTTCAACTTCGTCGAGGAAGTGGACGGCACCGACCATGCCAAGTACCTGTGGTGCAACGCCGCCTGGGCCTTCGGCGCGCGCCTGACCGCGGCCTTTGCCGACTTCGGCTGGTGCGCGGCGATCCGCGGCGTGGAGGGCGGCGGCCTGGTCGAGAACCTGCCGACCCACACCTTCAAGACCGACGACGGCGAAATCGCCCTGAAGTGCCCGACGGAAATCGCCATCACCGACCGGCGCGAAAAGGAACTGAGCGACCTCGGGCTGATTCCGCTGGTGCATTGCAAGAACTCGGATTACGCCGCGTTCTTTGGCGCGCAGTCGGTGCAGAAGGCCAAGAAGTACAACACCGACAGCGCCAACGCCAACGCGGTGCTGTCGGCGCAGCTGCAATACATCTTTTCGGTATCGCGCGTGGCGCACTACCTGAAAGCCATGATGCGAGACAAGATCGGCAGCTTTGCCTCCGCGCAATCTGTCGAGAGCTTCCTGAACCGCTGGGTCTCGCAGTACGTGCTGCTGGACGACAACGCGAGCCAGGAACAGAAGGCGCAGTTCCCCTTGCGGGAAGCATCGGTGCAGGTTGCCGAGGTGCCGGGACGTCCCGGCGTGTTCCGGGCCGTGGCGTTTTTGCGGCCTCACTTTCAGCTCGACGAGCTTTCGATTTCGTTGCGCCTGGTTGCGGAACTCCCCGCCCAGGCCCAGAAGTCGTGACCACCGTCGGATTCGACGATTTTTAACCAGAGAGGCTATTAATGAAGGACATCTACGTCAAATTCGGCAATCCCGCGCTCAAGGGCGAGTCGCAGGACAAGGACCATCCGGACTGGATCGAAGTCGGATCGTGGCGCCATGAAATCATCCAGCCGCGTTCGGCTACCGCTTCCACCTCCGGCGGCCACACCGCCGAGCGTACCGAGCATGGCGAGATGGTCTTCACCAAGGACCTGGACGTGGTCAGCCCGCTGCTGTATCAGCACGCTTCGGGCGGCACCACCTTCGACGAAGTGACCATCGATTTCCTGCGCGCCGACGGCGAAGGCAACCGCGTCAAGTACCTGGAAATCAAGCTCAAGTACGTGATCATCTCGCGCGTGGCGCCGGAAGTCGTCAGCGAAGGCCTGCCGCACGAATCGTTCTCGCTGAAGTACGCCGCCGTGCAGTGGAAGTACACGCAGCAGAAGGTGGGCGGCAACCAGGGCGGCAATGCCCAGGGCGCATGGAGCCTCACCAAGAACGACAAGACGTACTCGGTCTGAACCTGACCGCATGAACGGCAAAGGCCCCGGCCGGTCCGGCGCCTTTGCTCAATGAGGCCGCGATGAAGGGATTCGAACCCAGCCTGTTCGACAAGTTGTTCGACGGCGACGGGCAGACACCGCATGCGTTGCGACGCCTGTCGGTGGAAGAAATCAAGGAAACGGTCGCGCGCGACATCGAGGCCCTGCTCAATACGCGCATGGTCTTCACCGAAGACTCGCTCAAGCGCTATCCGAATTGCCAACGGTCCATCCTGACCTATGGCCTGTCGGATTTTTCCGGCCTGAGCCTGGCCAGCCACTACGACCGCGAATTTATCTGCCGGTCGCTGGAGCAGGCGATCGCCCGCCACGAGCCGCGCCTGACGCATGTGCGGGTGCTGCTGCAGGTGGACAGCCGTGCGACCTCGGTGCTGTATTTCGCGATTACCGCGATGCTGGACGTGGGGCCGGCGCATGAGCCGGTCACGTTCGACGCGACGCTGCAGCCGTCCACCTTGCAGTACTCGGTGAGCAAGGGCCGGGCCAAGGCCGCGGCAGTCGCCTGATAACAATCCATGCATGCGGGCGCTGGCGGCACGCCGCCGGCGAAGAAGGGAAAGATGGAAGAACTGCTGCCTTACTACGAACGCGAACTGGGCTTTCTGCGCGGTTCGTCGCGCGATTTTGCGCAGCGCTATCCGAAGATCGCCGCGCGGCTCGGGCTGTCTGGCGAAACCTGCGAGGATCCGCACGTCGAGCGGATGATCGAATCGTTCGCGCTGCTGGGCGCGCGCATCAACAAGAAGCTGGACGACGACTATCCGGAGTTCACGGAAGCGCTGTTCGAGGTCATGTATCCGCACTATCTGCGTCCGTTCCCGTCGTGTTCGGTGGCGCAGTTCGACATGGGGGGCATGGCCTCGCAGCTGACCGCGCCGGTGCGCATGGCGCGCGGCACGGAGCTGAAATCGCATCCCGTGCGCGGTGTGGCGTGCCGTTTCCGCACGGCGTACGACGTCACCCTGGCGCCGGTGAGCATCCGCCAGGCGGTGTTCGCGGCCACGGCCAACGCGCCGTCGGCGGCCAGCCTGCCGGCGGGCGTGACGGGCCGGCTGTCGCTGACGCTGGCCTGCCTGGCAGAAACCCAGAATTTTTCCACCCTGGCGGTGGACCGCCTGCGCGTCTACCTGCATGGCGAGCCCTCGTTCGTGGCAGCGTTGCGGGACTGCCTGTTCCTGCGCACCGCCGCGGCCTATCTTGAAACGCAGCCGGGCCGCTGGAACCGTATGCAGGACGTGCCGCTGGCCGAGGTCGGGCTGTCGGAGGACGAAGCGTTGATCGACTTTCCGGCGAGCTCGCATCCCGCTTACCGGTTGCTGGCGGAGTACTTTGCGTTCTCCGAGAAGTTCAATTTCGTCGACATCGACCTCGCGGCGCTCAGGCGCGCGGCGGGCCCGGTGCGTGAAATCACCCTGCATTTGGCATTGAAGGGCGTGCGAGCGGACTCGAATACGGCGCGCCTGCTGGAATCCGCAACCGCCGACAACTTCCGGCTGGGCTGCACGCCCGTCGTCAACCTGTTCGCGCAACGCGCCGATCCCATCCGCGTCACCCATGCGCAGGCGTCCTATCCGGTGGTGGCGGACGCTCGCCGCGCCTACGGCTACGAGATCTATTCGATCGACCGCGTGCGCCAGGTGCGGCAGAACGCGCAGGGCGATTCGGTGGTGGAGTTCCGGCCCTTCTATTCGCTACATCATGGCGAAACGCCCGAGGGCGCCGGGCACTACTGGACGGCGCGGCGCAATTCCATGGTGGCCGAGCGCAGTCCGGGCTACGAAATGGAGCTGTCCATCGTCGACATCGATTTCGACCCCTCGCTGCCGCAGACCGAGACCCTGAGCCTGGAGCTGACCTGCACCAACCGCGACCTGCCCGCGCATCTGGCGGTGGGGCAGCCGGGCGGGGACCTGTTCCTGGAGGGCGGCTCGATCGCGCGCGAGATCCGCATGCTGCGCCGGCCGACCCACACGCATCGCTTCCAGCAAGGGCGGGCGGCGCACTGGCGCCTTATTTCGCATCTGGCGCTGAACCATCTGTCGCTGGTGCACAGCGGCCTGCCTGCGCTGAAAGAGACGCTGCGGCTGTACGACCTGTCGCATTCCGCGGTGGCGGCGCGCCAGATAGAAGGACTGGTCGGGCTGGACTACAAGCCTGCCACGCACTGGATGCCCGGCGAACCGTTCGCGACCTTCGTGCGCGGCATCGAGATCCGGCTGACCATCAACGAAGACAACTTCGTCGGCACCAGCCTGCATGCCTTCGTGGCGGTGATCAACCGCTTCTTCGGCCTTTACGTGCACGCCAACAGCTTCGTGCAGCTGGTCGTGCTGTCGCGCCGCGGCGCGGAAGAAATCCTACGGTGCCCCCCATGCAACGGCGACGCGATCCTAGCGTAATCGAATCGCTGCTGGCCGAGCCTCAGCGCTTCAAGTTTTTCCAGGCCGTGCGGGTGCTGGAGTCGTGGTTCGCGCGGCAGGAAGGCAGCCGCGCGCGCAACGCCGTGCCCACGCACCTGCGCTTCCTGAATTCGTCGTCGCTGGGCTTCCCGGCCAGCGAGATCGCCGCGCTGACGGCCTATGACAAGCAGGGCCAGACGCTGGAAGACGCCGAGGCGCGGCTGGCGGCGCTGGCCGCGGGCAACCTGGGACGGGTGGAGATCGAGCCGGCCTTCTTCGGCCTGTTGGGCGCGCAGGGCGCCATGCCGCTGCATTACACCGAGATCCTGAGTACGCGCGAGAGCTCGCGGCGCGACCGCGGCGCGCGCGCCTTCTTCGATATTTTCTCCAACCGGGCGGCGGCGCTGTTCTATGCGGCCTGGAAGAAGTACCGCATGCCCGTGCGGCACGAGACTGAACAGGACCATCACTATCTGCCGCTGCTGCTGGCGCTGGGCGGCATCGGTCATCCGGCGCTGCGCGACCGCCTGCAATCGGGCCAGGGCCGGGTGTTCGACGAATCGCTGGCGCACTATGCCGCGGCGGCGCGCCAGCGGCCGGTATCGGCGGCCTATCTGCAACGCGTGCTGGCGGATTACTTCCAGGTGGCGTTGCGGGTGGAGCAGTTCGTCGGGCGCTGGTATCACGTGCCGCCGCAGAACCGCACGCAGCTGGGCATGCCCGGCGCGGTGCTGGGCGTGTCGGCCATGGCTGGCGACCGCATCTGGCAGCGCGACATGCGCATTCGTCTGTGGATCGGTCCGCTGTCCAGGGACGCGTTCACCGACTTCCTGCCCGGCGGCGCGCGCGCCCAGGCGCTGGAGAAGCTCTTGACCATGTTCGGCGGCATGAGCTTCGAGTACGAAGTGCGGCTGGTGATGGCGAAAGAGGACGTCGGCGGCAGCGTGCTGGGCGAAGGCGGCGGCGCGCGGCTGGGCTGGAACTCCTTTCTTTGCACCGAGCCGGTGGCGTCGGACCGCGATGACGCCAGCTACGAATTGCACACCATTCATTGAGACTAGACGACCTAGAACATGGCCACACCCTTGAAGACCCTGATTGGAAAGCTCAACCAGACCTGCCGTCAGGCGGCCGAGCGCGCCGCCAGCCTGTGCATGGCCCAGGGGCATTATGAGGTGGACCTGGAACACCTGTTCCTGGCCCTGCTGGAAAAACCAGCGAGCGACTTCAGCATGGTGGCGCGGCGCAGCGGCATAGAAGCTTCAGTGCTGGAAGCGGACCTGAATGCCGAGATTCGAGGCTTCAAGAACGGCAACACGCGCACGCCGGTGTTTTCGCCGCATCTGCCGCGGCTGTTCGAACATGCCTGGTTGATCGCCTCGCTGGACACGCAGACCACGCGCATCCGTTCCGGCCATCTGCTGCTGGCCTTGCTGACCGAGCCCGACCTGGCCCAATTGGCGCGCCGCGGATCGCGCCTGTTCGAATCGTTCCGGCTGGACGAGCTGAAGCATGATTTCACCGCGTTGACTGCCGGCTCCGAAGAGGCAGGCCAGTCGGTGGCGCTGGGCGACAGCCCGGCGGGCGACGCCGGGCAGGATGGCGCGGCCCCGGCTGCAGGCCTGTCCAAGACGCCGGCGCTGGACCAGTACACCGCCAATCTGACCGAGCGCGCGCGCGAGGGCAAGATCGATCCGGTGATCGGCCGCGATGCCGAGATCCGCCAGATGATCGACATCCTGACGCGCCGCCGCCAGAACAATCCGATCCTGACCGGCGAGGCCGGCGTGGGCAAGACCGCGGTGGTCGAGGGGCTGGCGCTGCGCATCGTGGCGGGCGACGTGCCGCCGGCGCTGGCGGGCGTGGCGCTGCGCACGCTGGACATGGGCCTGCTGCAGGCCGGCGCCAGCGTCAAGGGCGAGTTCGAGAACCGCCTGAAGAACGTGATCGACGAGGTCAAGCAGAGCTCCACGCCCATCATCCTGTTCATCGATGAAGCCCACACCATGATAGGCGCGGGCGGGCAGGCCGGGCAGAACGACGCGGCCAACCTGCTCAAGCCGGCATTGGCACGCGGCGAACTGCGCACCATCGCCGCGACCACCTGGAGCGAATACAAGAAGTACTTTGAAAAGGATGCCGCGCTGGCGCGCCGCTTCCAGGTCGTGAAAGTGGAAGAGCCCAGCGAGGAGCTGGCCGCGAGCATGCTGCGCGGCATGGCGCCGCTGATGGAACAGCACTTTGGCGTGCGCGTGCTGGACGAGGCCATCGTGGCCGCGGCGCGCCTGTCGCACCGCTATATCAGCGGCCGCCAGCTGCCGGACAAGGCTGTCAGCGTGCTGGACACGGCCTGCGCGCGCGTGGCCCTGGGCCGCAGCGCCACGCCGGCGCTGATCGACGACGCGCGCCACCGCCTGGCGCGCCTGGAGACCGAGCGCGTTGCCTTGCGCCGCGAGGCCGCGGCAGGCGCAGCGCAATCCGCGCGCTTGCGCGAGCTGGACCAGGAAATGGACGCCACGCGTGTCGCGTTGACGGACGCGGAAGCGCGGCTGGCGCGGGAAAGCGAGCTGGTCAGGCAGATCCACGCGCTGCGCGAGGAACTCGAGGCGACGGGTGTGGAAGCCGCGCCGGAGCCCGCCGGCAAGCGCCGCTCGGGCAAGACGGCCGAACCCGCCGCCACGCCGGGCCAGGCGCAACTGGCCGAATTGCAGCAGCAGCTGCGCGCTTTGCAGGGCGAGGCGCCGCTGGTGCCTGCCTTCGTGGACGCGCAGGTCATCGCCGAGATCGTGTCGGCCTGGACCGGCATCCCGCTGGGCCGCATGGTCAACGATGAAATCCGTACCGTGCTGGAACTGCAGCCCCTGCTTGCCGAACGCGTCATCGGCCAGGACCATGCCTTGCACGCCATTGCGCAGCGCGTGCGCACCGCGCGCGCCGGCCTGGAAGACCCCAACAAGCCCAAGGGCGTGTTCCTCTTCATCGGCCCCTCGGGCGTGGGCAAGACCGAAACCGCGCTGGCCGTGGCCGACGTGCTGTATGGCGGCGAACGCAAGCTGGTCACCATCAACATGAGCGAGTACCAGGAGGCCCACAGCGTATCGGGCCTGAAGGGCTCGCCGCCGGGCTACGTGGGCTACGGCGAGGGCGGGGTGCTGACCGAGGCGGTGCGCCGCCAGCCCTACAGCGTGGTGCTGCTGGACGAGATCGAGAAGGCCCATCCCGACGTGCTGGAGCTGTTCTTCCAGGTATTCGACAAGGGCGTGATGGATGACGCCGAAGGCCGCGAGATCGATTTCCGCAACACGCTCATCATCCTGACCTCCAACGTCGGATCCTCGGCCATCATGCAGGCCTGCATGAACAAGAGCGCCGAGGAACGGCCCGATCCCGAGGCCTTGCAGGAACTGTTGGCGCCGCAGTTGTACAAGGCCTTCAAGCCCGCCTTCCTGGGGCGCATGAAGACCATCGCCTACTACCCGGTGGACGACGACGCCTTGGTCCGCATCATCGGGCTGAAGCTTGGGCGCATCGCCCAGCGGGTCCAGGCCAACCACCGCGCCGCCTTCGAGTGGGACGAGGCGCTGGTGGAGGCCGTGCTGGCGCGCTGCACCGAGGTGGATACCGGCGCGCGCAACGTCGACCACATCTTGAACGGCACGCTGTTGCCGCAGATCGCGGAACAGGTGCTGGGCCGCATGGCGCAGGGCGAGGCCATCGACCGCATCCGCGTGACCGCCGGCAAGAACGGCGAATTTCGCTATCGCCTTGCCTGACGCCGGAGTCTGACATGCCCATGGATACCGCCGGCCTTTCCCGAATGTCGATCGCATCGGTCGATCAGGCCAACCGCCTGCTGGATCTGCGCACCCCGCTGGGCGCCAACCGGCTCGTCGCGGAAACGCTGTCCGCCACGGAGACCTTGTCGGACGGCGCGTTCCGGCTGGAACTGACCGCCCTGTCCGACAATGCCGGCATCCCCTTGTCCGAACTGCTGGGCAAGCCGGCGACCCTGCGCCTGCAGACCGCGCTGGGCCGCGAGCAGCCCCGGGTCTGGAACGGCTACATCACGGCGGCGGAGTTCCTGGGCGCCAACGGCGGGCTGGCGCGCTATGGACTGACGCTGGAGCCCTGGCTCGCGTTTCTGCGCGCGCGCCGTGACAGCTTTGCCTATCAGGACAAGACCGTCTTCGAAATCGTCGACAGCATCTTCGGCGACTACAAGGATCAGGGGGGCATCGCTCCGCAATGGCGCTGGGTGGTGAAGGACCGCGCCGCCTACGCGCAGCGCAGCCTGACCGTGCAGTACCGCGAAACCGACCATGCCTTCGTTGAGCGCCTGCTGGCGGAAGAGGGCTTGTTCTACTGGGTGGAGCACGAGGCCGGCGAGGGCGATGGCAGCCACACGCTGATCATCGCCGACCATAACGGCGCCTTCCAGCCCGGCCCGCAGGCCAGCGTGCGCTTTGCCCGTGCCGACGTCACGGAGACCGAGGACAGCATCCAGCAATGGAGCCGGCGCGCGCGCTGGCAGACCAATGCGGTGCGCATGGCCAGCTGGGATTACCGCAGCGCCCAGGCCAGGCCGGTGGCGGCGCAGGTCGAGGGCGGCGCCGCGAAGGGCGCGATGGATCTGGTCGTCAACGACTATCCCGGTCAGTACGCCTACGAGGACAGCGCGCAGGGCGAGCGCCTGGCGCACATTGCGCTGGCCGCGCTGCGCGTGGGCCAGGATAGCTGCGAGGGCGCGGGCACCGTGCGTACGCTGGCGCCGGGCCAGCGCTTCGAGCTGACCGGGCATTTCCAGCAGGGCGGGGCCGCCTATGTGGCGATCGCCGTGCGGCACGAGGCCCGCAACAACTTCGACGAGGACCTGGGCCGCGCCGTGCGCGAGGTGCTGGGCGAGAGCGGTCCGCAAGCCGCCGAGGCCGACTTCTACCGCAACACCTTTACCTGCATAGGCATCGATACGGAATTCCGCAAGGCCACGCGCGACGGGCATGGCGAACGCCTGCATCCTCGCCCCACCGTGTACGGCGCGCAGACGGCGCTGGTGGTGGGCGCCGAGGCGCCGGTGCATACCGACCGTGACCACCGCGTCAAGGTGCAGTTCCATTGGCAGCGCGGCAAGGCTTCCAGCAGCCGCCTGGAACATCCTTCGGGCGACGAGAACGCGCCCGCCAAGGACGAACTGGGCACGTGGGTGCGGGTGGCGGAAGCCGTGGCGGGCGGCGACTGGGGCGGCAACTTCGTGCCGCGCGTCGGCCAGGAAGTGCTGGTCGAGTTTTTGCACGGCGACATCGACCGGCCCGTGGTGGTTGGCGCGCTCTACAACGGCGCGGGCGCCGAGGATGCTTCGCACAATCAGGTGCAGGGCGGCGCGGCCAATGCCACCGGCAACGCGCCCGCCTGGTTCGCGGGCGGCGCCGACGGCCATGCGCACAACGTGGTGATGTCCGGCTTCAAGACGCAGGCGCTCGCCAGCAGCGGGCAGGGCACCGGCGGCTACAACCAGCTGGTGCACGACGACACGCCGGGACAATCGCGCCTGACGGCTTCGACCACGCAGGCCGAGAGCCGCCTGAACCTGGGCCACGTCAAGCAGCAGCGCGACAACGAACGACTGCAGGACCTGGGCCACGGCGCGGAGCTGTCGACCCGCGAGGCGGTGGCGCTGCGCGGCGGCGCCGGGCTGCTGATCAGCGCGGACCTGCGCAAGAACGCCAAGGGTGCGCTGCTGGACAGCGAGGAGGCGGGCCTGCAGATCGAGAACGCGATGCGCGTGGCCGACGAATTGGCGCAGGCGGCAACGCGCCAGAAAGCGGTGCTGGAAGACGATCCGGAAACACTGCCGGCGCAGGATGCGTTGAAACATGTGCTGGAGGTTATCGACGCGAAGCAGGACGCGCCCGAGGGCGAGCCCGTTGCGGCCTATAGCGAGCCACAGTTGCAGGTGAGCGCGCCCAGCGGCATCGGGCAGTACACCCCGGCGGACGCCTTCCTGGCGGCCGGGGCGACGTTGGCGCAGGTGGCGCCGGACGTGAACTGGGCCAGCAGCGCCAACCTGGCAATGGGCGTGGCCGGCGGCGCGGTGCTGTTCACGCTCGGCCGCAAGGCGTCCGGCGGCAGCCCGGTGCAGGGTCAGGGGCTGCTGCTGCATGCGGCGGGCGGCAAGCTGCGCCTGCACAGCCAGGACGCCAAGATGACTTTGTCCGCGGAAAAGGCGGTGACCTTCGCGTCGGCGCAGGCCGGCGTGACCGTGCAGGCGGCCAAGCGCGTGCTGGCGACGGCTGGCGGCGCCTATGTACGCGTGGAAGGCGGCGGAATCCAGCTGCACGCGCCGGGGAAGGTCGAGTTGAAGGCCGGCGTGCATAACTGGGTCGGCCCGGAAAGCAGCCAGGCGAATCTGGCCTTCAACGAAGCCAGTCCCTTGTGCGAAGCGCGCGTGCGCGGCGCGGCCCAGCGCGGCGGCGCCGTGGTGCCGCTGGGCTGAGGCGGGAGGACGGCGGCATGCTTGATTACCAGGCGTTCAGCGCCTATGGCTATGGCCTCATCCAGGACGAGCGGACGGCCGGCGTGCCGGCCTGCGTCCAGGCCGAAGCCCTGGTGCCGCCTGCGCTGCGGAAAATGCCGGGGCTCATGCCCCGGTTGGTGGATCTGTCCGCCATGGCAGCGGCGGACAAGGCGCAGGCGCTGGCCAGCCTGAACCAGGCCTTGCTCGATAGCGGGGATCTGTGGCTGGGGCTGCTGCTTCAGTCCGATCAGCCCGCCGATGCCGTGGCCGCGCATCTGCGTTCGCGGATGATCGTCGACATCGCAGGCCAGGGGCCGTGCTTCTTCCGTTTTTTCGACCCGCGCGTGTTGGTCCAGCTGCCGTGGATGCTGGACCCGGCGCAACTGGCCTGGCTTTGCGGGCCGGTGCAGCGCTTCGCGTTCCACCTGGATGGCGCATGGCGCGCCGTGGCGCGCCCCGACGCCGAGGCGGCGTTGCGCCCGCGGCTGAGCGCCGAGCAATCCTTCGCGCTGACCCAGGTGCAGGCGTTGAACGAAGTGCTGGCAGGCCTAGAGACGTTTGAACCGCAGGGGCGCGTCGCCGTGGGTCAGGCCGTGATGGGGCATTTCCGCACCGCCCGCGACCTGGGCCTGGACTCGGCGGAGGAACGCAAGGCGTTCGCGCGCCACGCCCTGGAGATACACCCCGCCTTCCATCGGCACGAGCGGGTCCGCGCCTGCCTGGCGGCGATGCAGCCCGAAGACGATTACCCCTACCTTGCCGCGATCCAGGACCTGTCGGATGAAGACTGGTCCCGAGTGCGCGCGGATATGGAACGAACTGGAGAGCCCGATGGCCGATGATGCAAAGAACTGCGGGAAGAAGCGCTCGTCGCTGGATTGCGGAGAGGATTGCCCGTTTCACCGGATCGGCCTGCCCATCATGCCGCTGCGCTACGCGGTGCTGAAGAACGACGGCGCTTTTCCGGCGCTGGACGGCGACCTGAACACGCCGCAGCTGGCAGAGCGGCCCCTGGGCGACAGCGCACGTTATGGCGTGCGCCTGCTGCGTCCGGGCTATCTGTACGTCTATGACGAGGCGCGCTCGGAGCTGAAGGGCTACTACGTCAACGAAAATGCCACCCTGTACAACTTCGATCTCGACAAGCCGGTGCAGGACTGCGACCGGACCTTTACTTGCACGATGGACCACGAAGCCAAGGCTTCGCTGCTGACGATTCCGAACGCCAAAAAAGCGACATTCGTATGGTTGGCGTTTTCGGACGTGCAGTGGACCAAGGATGTGTGCAAGGCGCACAAGGGCAAGAAGGGCGCCGACATGCGCGAGCGGCACATGTTCAAGTTCGACGTGCAGGCCTGGCTCAGTGGCAAGAAGCACCCTCAAGCCAAGAGCATCAAGACCCTGAAGGACACGGCCGCCGATTATGTGGTGCATCGCAAGCGGGAACTGGACCCCTACGGCAAGCAGCAGCTGCTGGGATGGAGCACCATCGGCTACTACGACGTGCATGGTTGGATGGGCGGGATGATCGAGGACGCGGCTGAAGCGTTCTCGCCTGGCAATGGGCTGATGCTGGCTTTGCCGGACAGTACGGGAATCATGCAGGACCTGGCTAGGTTGATGCGCATGCGTTTTGATGAGTTCGTGTCGAACAAGGCGGACGAACGCCCGCTTACCATCTCGAAGTCCATCGAGTCGTTGCGCGAGATTGTGATGCAGACCGCCGAGACCGATTTTCTTCGGAAAAGAGGCAACGATGCGGTAAATCAGTCGGTCTACGGAACGACCTCGCCTGGCATGGCGTCGGGCCCGGGAGGGAGCGGGGCGGCTGGCTTGGCTGCCGGGACGCTGTTGGCGGATTTGCTGATACCGGGACACCAGGAGCGGCGCAAGGCCGAGGCGGAAGAGCTACGCTATCCGACTGCCCAGGAAAGGAGTCAGGTTCGACATGATTCCTGGAAGAAGTATCTCGAAAAATACGATGAGAATGCGCGCGTTGAATGGCAGAACGGGTTCGACGCGCGCATGGCGAAGTTCGATTCCGACACCATCATCCCGATGGCACAGGCCCATGTGGCCTGGATGAAGTGCGAGAAGACGATCTCGTCGTTTGAGTGCAACTACGATTCCCGGAACGTGGATAGCGGCGAGGTCTTTCAGACCGTATTTTCGCTTTGCATTGACGGAACGCAAGACAAGCGGGCCTGCTTCGATCTGTATGTCGAGTGGTTGCAGGGAGACCCGGTTGATACCAAGAATCTGTTATTGCGCGCCATGTTTCACAATCAGGATCTGATTGCCGAAAAAGTTCTTGAGGCGCATGAGGCGGCTGTTGATTGGAAGGCGATTCCCTGGGGAAATCTGCACGGGGCTTACAAGACCGGCCTGAGCGTGTTGAGCGATGGCCGGTTGGACAAGACTGCACGCTTGCTCGAGCAGGTTATGGGGCCGATAACGCGCGTGCTTAAATTTGGAGTGGATAGCGGCGCCGCTCGAAAGTTGGCCATGTATCTGGGGCTGGTGTCGCAGAAGAGCGTGGCGATCGTCGAAGTCGAAGGCGGCAAGAAAGCGTTTCGAGCGGCGCTAATTCGGGAGCTCCTGCGTCAGCACGGTGCCAAGGTGGATATACGCCAAATGGAACGAGCCGTGGCGGACGAGTTGCGGCGCCTGGAGGTCAAGGGCGAGCAGGTGGAAGGGACGGAAAGGAAGAAGTGGTTCATGTTGGTGGACAACGAATCCGCGGCTAGCGTCGCTTCCGATGCTCGTCCGGCAGATAAGGCGAGAGGATTGGCTCAGTCAGTCATGACTGTCGAGGCGTACGAGGCTCAGGAAATGGCGCGTTGGCGCTCGGTCATCAATACGGATTTGCGCGTTGGCGTCGTCAGCGGAATTTTTCAGGCTGTCGTGGTGTACAAGCTTTGGCGGGACACGGAAACCGCAATGTCACACGAGAGCAGCGATGCAAGTTGGAAATTCGTGGTTGGAATCGCAGGGATGGGAGGGACGTTGGCCGATGTGGTCGGGGCGGCGTTGAAGAATCGGGCTACCGCTGGCATGTCGCTAGGAGTCGGCGTCGGATTCGAGACTACGGGGAATTTGCTTGTACGTTGGGGAGGGCGAATCGGCGTTATCTCTGGCATCATCATGGCGGTTTTTGACCTGAAGAGTGCTCGGGAGCAGCGGGATATCGAGAAGAATGGCTTTATGGGTGGGTTGTATCTTGCTTCGGCGGTTGTGAGCGTTGTGGTCATCGCTGCCTTCTTTTGGTCATTGACACTGGTCGGGTTGATAGCGTCCGCGATCCTGATCCTGATTTCTATCCTCATCGAATCCTATAAGGACAACAAGCTTCAGGAATGGCTCAAACGTTGCCAGTGGGGCGTCAATCATAAAAAGGAAGGGGCAGAGGTGTATCACGGACTTCCGGATGAGGTAAGAAATCTCCGTCTTGCTGTTGGTGGAGATACGTGATGGATTACACAGGTTTTATCTCCAAGTTTCCGAACAATCGGTCATTGAATGATTTCGATCGACAGCATCATTTGAAGCAAAAGACTCGGCTCGATGTGCCGCTTTTAGCGCAATTGTGCGTGGTGAAATTGGACTCCAATCGATTGGTTTCGGTTGATCGTTGGTACGGCTGGCGCGGGTTCATGGCGCTGGTGGGGGCGTTGATTGTGTTGGTTGGCCTGGGGGGGCTGTATGTCGCCGTGGAACCGTTATTTGGTGATTTACCTGACGATAATGGGCTCTGGGGAATGCTCATATTTGGGGTCATCGCATTTTCCGCGCTAGTTGGATTAGGCGGGTGGACGGCATGCAAGGAGTTATTCCGCTGGACGTACTATCCGATTGTGCTGGACCGTAAGAATCGCATGGTGCATGTGTTCCGATTGGATGGAACCACGCTGACTGTTCCGTGGGACAAAATATATTTCACCCTCGGGCGAGGAAAAGGTGCGTTCGGTTGGTTAAATTGGGATGTTCGCGGGCTGATTCTTGACGCTGATGGCGTAACGGTGCGGGAGACGTTTGCCTTTTGTATAGCCTCCAGCCGTCTAGAGAATGTCCATTCTCACTGGGAATTCCTGCGACGCTACATGGAAGAGGGGCCTCAGGCGGTGCTGGAGGCGGTCCTGTACTGCATGCCTGTGGACGGCAACAAGCGCGAGAGCTTCGCCTTTTCCAAGGAGCGCGTTTTCGCCAACGACGCGAACAGTCCGGGTTTTATGTATCTGACTATGATTCCCTTCAACTACCTGCACACCATCATGCGCTGGGCAGTCATGCAGACCAGCAAGATC
>MCND01000032.1_pt1 | contig 64693 bp, 64 predicted proteins | sample 778211 | NCBI WGS metagenome assembly MCND01 (sample SAMN04296812, study PRJNA304217) | bioreactor metagenome | isolation source: activated sludge enriched with benzalkonium chloride | place: Turkey: Istanbul urban wastewater treatment plant
TCCACCAGCACGATCACCTGGCCGCCATCGGCCGCCCAGGCGCGGGCTTCGGTGAGAGTCAGGGGGACATGGTGGTCGTGGCAGCACTTGCCACAGCCTACGCAGGAAAACCGAGTGTTCATGGCACGAGCAACCAGAGTGGATCGATAGGGCGCGTCGTTTTTCTGTTGCCCGACGCCGTGGAAACCCCTGGCGAAGCAAGTTATGCGCCAGTCAGCGGGCCTTGAGCGCCGGGCGGATGGCGTCCCACTCACTGACCACCGCCTTGCGGCTTGACCGGTGGTACAGGCATAGCTCGATGCCGCTGCGACCCTGCATGTGCTTCTGTGGATACTGGCCCTGGAGCAAGAGGGCGCTATAGCCGACCTGGTCGTCGAACTGCGCACTGTTGCCCAGCGGCTTGGGGTTTTTCAAGCCGCTGGCCTGGATGCAGGCGCGCTGCATGGCCTGCTCCAGCTCGGCCCAGGCCTGGTCGCTGGAAGCATGGGCTGTGCCGCAAATGGCGCCGAGGCAAAGCAGGGCCAGGGTCTTGTGGTTCATGGGGCGAGATCTCAAGGCGTGATACCCAGGTGGACCCCGGCGACGGCCTGTCGTTCGCTGCCGCCGCAGGATTGTGCTTCATGTGGCCGCTGTCGCGCGCACGGAAGAGGAGGGAATCGCTGAGGGGCGCGGGTCCTGTTGCAGTTTCGCAGGCCTGGCAGCGGCTACAGGCCGGGCGTGTTGGCGCAAGTTTGCCTATGGCACCCGTTCGCGGCGGACCACTTGCATGCCGGCACTGTCGTACAGGCGGCGGGCGCGCAGGTTGTCTTCCAGCACCTTGAGATCGAGCCGCTCTTCCCGGCGTTCGGCGAACATCACGAACACCTGTTGCAGCAGGGCCCGGCCCAGGCCTCGGCCACGGGCGTCGGCATGCACCACCAGGTCCTTGAGGTAGGCGCTGGTCCAGCACTGGGCAACGCCTATCACGTGCCCGGCCTCCAGGAGCACCAGGCACAGATCGGGATCGTATTCGGCATCGGTCTCGAAGGCCTTGCGCCAGGTATCGAGGTCCGGGACGCGACCGCCACCATCCAGGTAGCCCAATTGCATCAAGTGATGCACCTGGGGCGCCAGTTCCAGGCTGTAGGACTGCAGGCTGACCCCGGCCGGCCATTGGGGGGCGAGTTGCGGGCCGGTCAGGTCACGGCGCATCAACAGGCAGTAGCGTTCCTCCAAGACTCAACCTCCCTGGGCGGCGATCGCCTTGGCTGCATCGATCAGGCAACGGGTCAGCTCCGGCGAGGAGAACTTGGTCAGCACCGCATTGGCCCCGGCCTGGCGCGCTTTCTCACTGTTCATCGCGCTGTCCAGGGAGGTGTGCAGCAGCACATACAGGTGGGCGAAATCCGGGGTCTCGCGCAGGGTCCGGGTCAGGGCGTAACCGTCCATCTCGGACATTTCGATATCCGAGACGATCAGGTTGATCTCGTTGGCCGTGCCTTGCAGTTCCAGCAGGCAGTCGATGGCTTCCTTGGCGCTGCGGGCGGTGTGGCATTGCAGACCGAGGTTGCGCAGTGTGTGCACCGACTGCTGCAGCGCCACCTGGCTGTCGTCCACCACCAGGATGCGCGCGTTGCCCAGGACCTCGGCGTCTTCCATGCTCAGCTCGGTGGGGGCCATTTCGATCTGGGTCGGGGCGATGCCGTGGATCACTTTCTCGATATCCAGCACCTGGACCAGGGTCCCGTCGACCTGGGTTACGCCGGTGATGTAGGACCTGACGCCGCCCGAGCCGTAGGGCGGTGGACGAATATCGGTAGTCAGGCAATGCACGATCTTGCTCACGGCCTGCACATGCAGGCCCTGCTTGGAACGGCTGACGTCGGTGACGATCAGGCAACCGGCATCCGGATCAGCCAGGGGACGCTCGCCGATGGCCCGGCTGAGATCGATCACCGACAACGAGTTGCCGCGCAAGGTGGCGATGCCTTTCACATGGGGGTGGGATTCCGGCAGCTTGGTCAGCGGCGGGCAGGGAATGATTTCACTGACTTTAAGCAGGTTGATTGCCATCAGCTTGCCGCTGCGCAAGGTAAACAGCAGAAGCGAAAGCGAATCTGCGCGGGCTTTGTTGGAGGACATAAAAACCTTCTTCTTGAAAAATTGGCGCGTGGTTCGAACCACGGACAACCATTGATAACGGGTTATCGACGCTTTCAGGGCAGGCTTTAGTCGGATTGCCCGCTCACTTGAGTCAGTGTCACGGCCTGTACGTGCCTGTGCTGCCGGCCCAGCGATGACCTGGGCCGGGAGTCATTTCAGGCCCAGGCGCTTGGCCAGGCGGTTGAGGTTGGCCCTGTCCAAGCCTAGCTCACGGGCGGCCGCGGCCCAGTTGTGCTGGTGTCGTTCAAGGCAGGTTTCGATCAGTTGGCGCTGGTAGTGCTCGGTAGCCAGGCGCAGGTCGCCATGGGGGGCTGGCACAGGCAATGCTTCGCAGACGAGGTCAGGGGAAATGGCCGCTCTTTCGTTGGCCAGGGGCAGGTCCAGGTCCTGGGCATCCAGGCTGAGAATCCGCGGTCGCTCACGGCAGTTGCCCAGGGCCTTGAGGGCGCTGCGGCCGATCAGGTGCTCCAGTTCGCGGACGTTGCCCGGCCAGTTGTAGGCCAGCAAGGCTGCCTGGGCCTCGGCGTTGAGGCGCAGGCTGCCCAGGCCCATGCGTGAGCGGTTCTGCTCCAGGAAGTAGCCGCTGAGCAGCAAGACGTCGCGTCCTCGCTCGCGCAGGGACGGTACCCGTAGCGGGTACACGCTGAGGCGGTGGTAGAAGTCGGCACGATAGCGACCGTTGCGTACCTCTTGTGCCAAGTCGCGGTTGGTGGCGGCGATCAGGCGCACATCCACCCGATGCTCCTTGTCCGAGCCCAGGCGCTGCAACTGGCCGCTTTGCAGCACGCGCAGCAGCTTGGCCTGTACGGTCAGTGACAACTCACCCACTTCATCGAGGAACAGGGTGCCGCCATTGGCCAGTTCGAACTTGCCCCGGCGATCCTGGGTGGCCCCGGTGAACGCCCCCCGGACATGGCCGAACAGCTCGCTTTCCACCAGGGTGTCGGGCAGTGCCGCGCAATTGAGGCTGATCAGCGGCTGCTCGGCGCGCAGCGAGGCGGCATGGATAGCCTGGGCCACCAACTCCTTGCCAACCCCGGTTTCACCGGTGATCAGCACCGTCAGGTCGCTGCTGCCCACCAGGGCGATTTCTTCCATCAGGTGCTTGTGGGCCTTGCTCTGGCCGATCATTTCCCGGTGTTGGCCGCTGGCCTGGCGATAGACCTCTGCGCGCTGGTGCTCGTTCTCGGCGCGCAGGGCCAGGCGCTCGATGCGTTCGGCGGCGCTGACCGTGGCCGCAGCCAGGCTGGCGAAGGCCTGAAGGGCATCCAGTTCGATGGGTTCGAAGCGTTGCGGGTCCAGTGCATCGAGGGTCAGCAGGCCCCATGGGCGTTCGTCGACGAACAGTGGGCAGCCCATGCAGTCGTGGATTTCCAGGTGCTCATCGAGCCCTTCCACCAAGCCGTCGTAAGGGTCGGGTAGCTGGCTGTCGCTGGCGAAGCGGGTTGGCCCCGGGCTGCCCAGCAACGCGGCGAAGCGTGGGTGCTCGCTGACCTTGAAGCGCCGGCCCAGGGTGTCGGTGCTCAGGCCGTCGACGGCTAGCGGTACCAGCCACTCGCCATCCAGGCGCAACAGTGCGGCGGCATCGCAAGGCAAGAGCACGCGCAGGGCCTCCAGCAGGCGTCGATAGCGTTCGCCTTCCGGCAATTCCCGTGACAGGTCGGTGACCAGGGGTAGCAGGGTGGTGAGCAGGGCTTTTGCAGTCATAGTGACTCCTTGTAGTCGATACGACTATAAATCTATTGAAGTCTTTATGACTACTATGTTCATAAGATATTGAATTTAAATAATTTTTATCTTGGCACGAATACTGATTGGACAAGGGAAACCTGCAAGCAGTCATAAGTCCAGGAGTTGTCCCATGCTAAGCGTCCAAGATCGCGCCATCATCAAATCCACCGTCCCGCTGCTGGAAAGCGGTGGTGAGGCCCTGATCACCCATTTCTACCGGATGATGCTCTCGGAGTATCCAGAAGTCCGCCCGCTGTTCAACCAAGCCCACCAGGCCAGCGGCGACCAGCCCCGGGCCCTGGCCAATGGCGTGCTGATGTACGCCCGGCACATCGACCAGCTCGACCAACTGGGAGACCTGGTCGCCAAGATCATCAACAAGCACGTTGCCTTGCAGATCTTGCCCGAGCACTACCCGATCGTCGGGACCTGCCTGTTGCGGGCGATCTCGGAAGTGCTGGGCAGCGAGATCGCCACCCAGGAGGTGATCGACGCCTGGGCAGCAGCCTACAACCAACTGGCGGATATCCTGATTGGCGCCGAGGGTGCCATTTATGACCAGAAAGCCCAGGCGCCGGGTGGCTGGCGTGGGGCCCGGGAGTTCAAGCTGGTGCGCAAGGTGCAGGAGAGTGCGGAAATCACCTCTTTGTATTTCGAGCCGGCAGACCAGGGGGCGATCCTCGCCGCCGAGCCGGGCCAGTACATCGGCCTGCAGCTGTTCATCGATGGCCAGGAAATTCGCCGCAATTACTCGCTGTCGGCGTTGTCCGACCAGGGCCAGTACCGCATCAGCGTCAAGCGCGAGGCCGGTGGCGTGGCTTCCAACTACCTGCATGACCAATGCCCGGTGGGCAGTAGCATCATGCTGTTCCCGCCTGCCGGGGAGTTCACCCTCCAGGCCAGCGACAAGCCGTTGGTGCTGATCAGTGGGGGCGTCGGCATCACCCCGACCCTGCCGATGCTGGAGGCAGCCCTGGCCACCGAGCGCCCGGTGCACTTTATCCACTGCGCCCGCAATGGCCAGGTGCATGCCTTCCGCCAGTGGGTCGATGCCCTGGCCGCGCGTTATCCACAGCTCAAGCGCTTCTATTGCTATGCCGAGGATGATGGCGTCAGCCCGGCGGCCGACACCCTGGGCCTGTTGACCCAGGACCAACTGGCACAGTGGCTGCCCGAGCAGCGCGATCTGGATGCCTACTTCCTCGGGCCCAAGGGCTTCATGGCCGCGATCAAGCGCCACCTGAAGGCCCTGGGCATTCCTGAGCAGCAGAGCCGCTACGAGTTCTTCGGCCCGGCCGCGGCCCTGGAGTAACCCTCCCACCTGCCGTAATGCCGATCAGTCAAGGAAGGTGATTCCCTGTAGGAGCGAGGCTTGCTCGCGATGGTGCTTAACGCTAGCGCGTGTTCACTGGATAAACCCGGCGCTCTGAAGTCCATCGCGGGCAAGACTCGCTCCTACAGCATTACCCGCCTACCTGCTCCTGTTCTCCAGGAGCCTTGGGGCATCGGCAATTTCCCCAGCCATTGGCCAACCTTGAAAGGGTGGCTGGCGCGTTAATCCCGACTTAACCTGCCTGTCGTTAATTTCCTGCGATATCGTCCGGGACGCGATGGCCTGGGCGATCCGTTCGATTCCGTCGTTCGCCCGGCAGGCCTTGGCTTGCAGCGGGCAAGCCGTGCATTCAAAGGTCATGTTCAGCGTGTAGACTTCCGGGCACTGCGACGGCGAACCGGCCATTTGGCAATTTCACAGCGCGCCGCCGCGATTAGAGGCGGGCGGGCCGCTGCAACACACAGAAAAAGGAATAGGGATGAGTGACGACAGACTGCGTTTGGGACGTGAACGGCGCTTCCTGGTGCTGCTGGGGGTTATCTGCCTGGCACTGATCGGCGGTGCCCTGTACATGCAGGTGGTATTGGGCGAGGCGCCTTGCCCGCTGTGTATCCTGCAACGCTATGCCTTGTTGCTGATCGCGATCTTCGCCTTCATCGGCGCGGCCCTCAGCTCGCGGCGGGGGGTCACCATCATGGAGACCCTGGTGGTCATCTGCGCCATCGCCGGCGCCGGAGTGGCCGGGCACCATGTGTATACCCAGTTCTACCCGGCGGTGAGTTGCGGCATCGATGTGCTGCAGCCGATCGTCGATAGCCTGCCGCTGGCGAGCATCTTTCCCCTGGGCTTCCAGGTCGATGGTTTCTGCTCCACGCCGTACCCGCCGATCCTGGGCTTGTCCCTGGCCCAGTGGGCGTTGCTGGCGTTCGTGCTGACGGTGATCCTGGTGCCGCTGGGCGTGGTGCGCAACCGCAAGCAAAGCTACTGATCCCTTCGAAAAGCCCCGGCCCCTCCACAGGGGCCGGGGCTTTTTTGTCGGACACGAGGTGACCGGCAAGGTGGTGATTTGTGACAAGCGTGGGCGCAACAAAAGTGCGACATGTTGTCACACTGCCGCTGTCGCAGAGGGGCGGGGGAATGGTTTCAAGAGACTGCAAATTACCTGACTGGTTCAATCTGTGCCTGTCAGTTTGTGCACGTCGACAGGACCGCAAAAAACCATAGCCTGCTATCTATACAATTCTTCACAGACCCCGTTTTATAAGGGCTGAGGCATATGGATGGCGGCTTTCAGCGGTTTTTAAGACCCCCGGGGTAGGGGGGCATGAGGGGCTTTTTTGGGGTTTTTGTTGCGAATGAAAATCGATATGATTCGGCGGCTTCGTAACAATCATGTGGGATTGTTGCGGTCAGCGATAAAAATTATTTCGGGATAAGACATGGTTTATAAAACGCGACATATCTACAATCGCCCGCACTGAATTTCCGACGCTGCTCACCCCTGAGCACACGAGGATGGTCGAGGAGTGGATTGAGCGCTCCATGCGACTGCAGGTGTCGGCGCCTTCCTAACTTCCGCACCAAATGGAATTGGTCTGTAACAAGGCCTTTGACCACGAGATCGAATAAGAACCACTGCTAGCCCGGGATGTGTCGTTGAGCGTTTCACGCAACGGGCAGGCCCTTATTCAATTGAAGAAAAATGCCAACCCTTGGCAGGGTGAAGTGTTGGCGATCAAAACCCAACTGCATTGCGCAAGCTGCTTTAGAGGTCGTGAGATGAGTAAAAACAGGTACCCCAGATTACTAGGCTTATTGCCGCTGCTCAGCATGTTGATGCTGGGAGGCTGCAAATGGACCTTGCTTGATCCCAAGGGTCAGGTTGGTCTGGATGAACGAAACCTGATCATCACTGCAACCATTCTGATGCTGCTGGTGGTGGTACCGGTCATTATCATGACCTTCGCCTTCGCCTGGAAATATCGCGCTTCCAACAAGGACGCGACCTACGCACCGAAGTGGTCCCACTCCACCAAGATCGAAGTGGCCGTATGGGCCGTGCCGATCATGATCATCATTGCCCTGGGCTATGTGACCTACAAGTCGACCCACGCCCTGGACCCGTATCGTCCACTGGAGTCCGACGTCAAGCCGGTGACCATCGAAGTGGTCGCGATGGACTGGAAGTGGCTGTTCATCTATCCCGATCAAGGGATCGCCACCGTCAACAAGATCGTGTTCCCGGCCCATACCCCGGTCAACTTCCGCGTGACCTCCGACACCGTGATGAACTCGTTCTTCATCCCGGGCCTGGGCGGCCAGATCTACGCGATGGCGGGCATGACCACCAAGCTGCACCTGATTGCCAACCAGAACACCGAACTTGAAGGTATCTCCGCCAACTACAGCGGCGCGGGTTTCACCGGCATGAAGTTCAAAGCGATCGCAACCAGCCAGGAAGAGTTCGACGCCTGGGTAAACGAAGTCAAGAAGGCACCTAAACAGCTGGACACAGCTGAATACGCGGCCCTTTCCAAGCCAAGCCAGAACAACCCTGTGGAGCTCTACTCCTCGTACGCGCCAAACCTGTTCCAGACCATCGTCGACAAGTATGAAGGTATGACTCCAGGCAAGCCGCTCAAGCACGAGAAGAAAGAGAAAGAAGTGGCCACTTCGCAGGGAATGGACATGAGCTCGCATTCAGCTGCCGGGGCAGAGGAGTAAACGATGTTTGGTAAATTAAGTCTGGACGCGATACCGTTCCACGAGCCGATTGTCATGGTCACCATTGCCATGATCGCGCTGGGTGGTCTGGCGGTCGTCGCGGGTATCACCTATTTCAAGAAATGGACCTACCTGTGGTCCGAGTGGCTGACTTCGGTCGACCACAAGAAAATCGGCGTGATGTACATCATCGTCGCCATGGTCATGCTGCTGCGTGGTTTTGCCGACGCCATCATGATGCGTTCCCAGCTGGCCCTGGCCACCGAGGGTTCGCCTGGTTACCTGCCACCTGAACACTATGACCAGATCTTCACCGCCCACGGTGTGATCATGATCATCTTCATGGCGATGCCATTCTTCACCGGCCTGATGAACCTCGTCGTGCCGCTGCAGATCGGCGCTCGCGACGTGGCCTATCCATTCCTCAACTCCCTGAGCTTCTGGCTGCTGGTTTCCGGCGTCGTGCTGATCAACCTGTCCCTGGGTGTTGGCGAATTCGCCAAGACCGGCTGGGTTGCCTATCCGCCGCTGTCGGGCCTGCAATACAGTCCTGGCGTGGGTATGGACTACTACATCTGGGCGCTACAGCTTTCAGGTCTAGGGACAACGCTGACGGGGGTCAACTTCCTGGCCACCGTACTGAAGATGCGTACCCCGGGCATGAAGATCATGGACATGCCGATCTTCACCTGGACCTGCACCTGGGCCAACGTGCTGATCGTGGCTTCGTTCCCGATCCTGACCGCTACCCTGGCGCTGCTGACGCTTGACCGCTACATGGATTTCCACATTTTCACCAATGAACTTGGTGGCAATCCAATGATGTACGTGAACCTGTTCTGGGCCTGGGGTCACCCCGAGGTGTACATCCTGATCCTGCCGGCGTTCGGTATCTTCTCCGAAGTCATCTCGACCTTCTCCGGCAAGCGCCTGTTCGGCCACCATTCGATGATCTACGCTTCCGGCGCGATCTCGATCCTGGGCTTCATGGTCTGGCTGCACCACTTCTTCACCATGGGTTCGGGTGCCAGCGTCAACGCCTTCTTCGGTCTGGCGACGATGCTGATTTCGATCCCGACGGGGGTGAAGCTGTTCAACTGGCTGTTCACCATCTACCACGGCCGCTTGCGCATCACCAGCCAGGTTCTGTGGACCCTGGGCTTCATGGTGACCTTCGCCATCGGCGGCATGACCGGCGTACTGCTGGCCATCCCGGGTGCCGACTTCGTTCTGCACAACAGCCTGTTCGTGATCGCGCACTTCCACAACGTGATCATCGGCGGTGCGGTATTCGGTTACATCGCCGGCTTCGGCTTCTACTTCCCGAAAGCCTTCGGCTTCAAGCTGCATGAAGGTTGGGGCAAGGCTGCCTTCTGGTTCTGGATCTCGGGCTTCTTCGTCGCGTTCATGCCGCTCTATGCACTGGGCTTCATGGGCATGACCCGTCGTCTGAACGCCACCACCAACCCAGAGTGGGTGCCGTACCTGTACGTCGCCATGGTGGGTGCAGTCTTGATCGCTGTGGGTATCGCCTGCCAGTTGATCCAGCTGTACGTCAGCGTGCGTGATCGCAAGCAGAACATGTGTGTATCGGGCGACCCGTGGAATGCCCACACCCTGGAATGGTCGACCTCGTCGCCACCTCCGTTCTATAACTTCGCGGTACTGCCGAAAGCCGAAGGTATCGATCCGTTCACCGAAGCCAAGGAAAACGGCACTGCCTACGAGCAGCCTGGCCGCTACCAGCCGATCCACATGCCCAACAACACCGCTACCGGTTTGGTCATGGGGGCTCTGCTGACCGTGTTCGGTTTCGCCATGATCTGGCACATCTGGTGGATGGCCATCGCGAGCCTGGCCGGCACCGTGATCTATTTCGCGATCCACGCTGCCCGTGATGATCAAGGCTACATGGTGCCGGTCGAGACGATCGAGCGCATCGAAGCCGAGCAGCACAAGCGTCTGGTATCGGAGAAGAAGATCCCGGCTACCCGTGTTGAAACCTCGTTGGAACAGGCTTAATCCATGTCGAACTTAGTGACCAATGCTGGACACGCCCATGGTCATGACCATGGGCACGATGACCATCACCACGACTCGGGCGAGATGACCGTATTCGGTTTCTGGCTCTACTTGATGACCGACTGCATTCTGTTTGCGTCGATCTTCGCGGTATACGCGGTACTGGTTAACAACGTAGCGGGTGGCCCGTCGGGCCACGACATCTTCGAACTGCCTTATGTACTGGGCGAAACCGCTCTGCTGCTGTTCAGTTCGATCACCTACGGCTTCGCCATGCTGGCGTTCTTCCGGGGCAACAAGAAGCAGGTTCTGGGCTGGCTGGCCATGACCTTCCTGTTCGGCCTGGGCTTCATCGGCATGGAGATCAACGAGTTCCACCTGCTGATCTCCGAAGGCTACGGCCCTAGCCGTTCCGGCTTCCTGTCCGGGTTCTTCACCCTGGTCGGTACCCACGGTCTGCACGTGACCAGCGGTCTGATCTGGATGGCAATCATGATGTACCAGGTGCAGAAAAAAGGCCTGACGGCGACCAACAAGACCCGTCTGAGCTGCCTGAGCCTGTTCTGGCACTTCCTGGACGTGGTGTGGATCTGCGTATTCACCGTTGTTTACCTGATGGGGACTATGTAAATGGCCAACGCACACTCCCACGACGAAGCCGGTCACGGCAGCGTCAAGTCCTACGCCATCGGCTTCATCCTGTCGGTCATCCTGACACTGATCCCGTTCGGCCTGGTGATGTACCCATCGCTGCCTAAAGACGTGACCCTGTGGATCGTCCTGGCGTTCGCGGTGATCCAGGTGCTGGTGCACCTGGTGTACTTCCTGCACCTGGACCGTTCCGCGGCACAGCGCAACAACGTGGTGGCGTTCATCTTCGCCGCGTTGGTCATTGTCCTGCTGGTTGGTCTGTCGTTGTGGATCATGTTCAGCATCCACACCGTCATGATGGCGAAGTGAGGTAGACCCGATGTCGCTCAAGCACTTTATCCAAATCACCAAACCGGGGATCATTTTCGGTAACGTGCTTTCGGTGGCAGGCGGGTTCTTCCTGGCCTCGAAGGGGCATGTCGATCTGGCCATTTTCCTGGCCGCCATGATCGGCACCTCGCTGGTGGTAGCGTCCGGTTGCGTGTTCAACAACTGCATCGACCGTGACATCGACCTGAAGATGGAGCGCACCAAGAACCGCGTGCTGGTCCAGGGCCTGATCTCCCTGGAAGTAGCCCTGGTCTATGCCTCCCTCCTCGGTGTCGCCGGCGTCGCCTTGCTGTACTACGTGGCCAACCCGTTGGCCGCATTGTTCGCGGTAATCGGCTTTGTCATCTACGTTGGCTTCTACAGCCTGTACCTCAAGCGCAAGTCGGTTCACGGCACGCTGGTGGGCAGCCTGTCCGGGGCCATGCCGCCGGTGATTGGTTACGTGGCCGTGAGCAACAGCTTCGACATGGCCGCGTTGACCCTGCTGGTGATGTTCAGCCTGTGGCAGATGCCGCATTCCTACGCCATCGCGATTTTCCGCTTCAACGACTACCTGGCCGCATCGATCCCGGTGCTGCCGGTCAAGCGCGGTATTCGCGTGGCCAAGAAGCACATCCTGTACTACATCCTGGCGTTCCTGGTGGCGACCCTGATGCTGACCTTCAGCGGGTATGCCGGCATGAGCTACATGGCGGTAGCGGCGGCGATGGGCATGTACTGGCTGTACATGGCCTGGACCGGCTACAAGGCGGTGGATGACACCGTGTGGGCCCGCAAGCTCTTCGTGTTCTCGATCTTCACCATCACCGCGCTGAGCGTGATGATGTCGGTGGATTTCAAGGCCCCGGCCGAGCTCTTGCTGACCTACGCCCACTGAGCCTGACGATGTTCGAAAAAGCCCTGCCTTGCGCAGGGCTTTTTTGTGCTTGTCGGTAAGTGCGGCGACTGTCTGGACAAGTAGCCCCCGGGCATGATTCATTCAGCGCTCGTTCAACAGCAGGAGGTTGGACGAGCCGGTTTCTGGCGGTGGCGATTCACTCCAGGCGCTTCGGGTCGAAGGCCGTCGTGGCAGCGGGTTCAAAAGATCCGGTTGTCTTTATGTTGACCAGGGATGAGGCACATGCGAAGCGACAATCTATCCAATAACCCCACGTCTTTGGCCGCGCTGGATCGGCGCGAGCAATTGGACAGCGAGCTGGCCAACCTCGGGTTGGGCCTGTTCGAGGTCTATCAATGCGGGCCGACGCTGGACGAAGCGGAAACTATCACCAACCACCCCGAAGTCCTGCAACCGCCCAAGGTTGACGAGGGCTACCAGCGCGAGCAACTGCTGTCGCTGTCCAAACGGCGCATCAAGCCGTTTTTCTGGAGCGACGAAAACCTGCTGGTCAACGCCGACGAAGAAAGCCATGTACCGCCGGTAGCCGAAGGTGCGAGTTTCATCGTCCATGGCAACCAGGGGTTCTATTCGATCCTCAACTTGTGCAGCCTGGGTGAGAGCCATCGCTTCCGGGAAACGGTGCAAGCGCACAAGAGCGATATCCAGATGCTCTTGGTCTCGGTCTACGACGAGTCCCTGGAGAGCAGTGCCCCTATTCCCGAATTGCCGACAAGTATCCTGACTCCCCGGGAAACCGAAGTGCTGTCATGGACCAGTATTGGCAAGACGTATAACGAAATTTCGTTGTTGGCCAATATGAGTCCGCGCACCGTGAAGTTTCATATGAAGAATATCTTCAATAAACTCGAGGTGAATAACGGTAAGTCGGCTATTCGCAAAGCGTTGCAACTTGGCTATATAAAAGAGCCTGAGTAATTTCTCCTCGAGTTCGCCGGTTAAAAACCTCTTACACCTTACTGGACTGCGCACGAGCCTGATCGTGCGCAGTCTTGTGCCGGTTCTTCAAATTACCCCCGTCCCTGTCCCTGAGGGTGTGCCTTATCAGGCTCGTCCAGCACTCTCCTGCGTGGGACTTAAGCCTGTTTGGGTGAGCTTTTCCTGGGCCAGGCCCAGGAAATACGCGCCCTGGCAGCGACCCTGTCTAAAAGGGCAGCTTGTTGCCAAGATGGCGCTGCTTTAGTTTTTTCCTGCGATAAAGCCTGGTCCAGGCAATAAAAAATCAGCCGCAATGTTCGCCGGCCTTGTGTTCCGAATCAGGGATCAAGCAGCGCGTGATCAAATTGGGCGTGATTGAAGTTGATTCCCTTCTGCTAAGGAAGTGGACGTTGTTGTGTGCCGTTTAATTAGGGAATGATTATGCAGGTCGATAAAAACAAAGAGCCTGCTGGTGAATTGGTCGCGGGGATTACCCGAGAAGTTTTCGGGATGTTGAAACATCTTTGCAAGAAAGGTAATTACCACTGGATGATTGCCCTCGGCAAAGACTACGCCATCATTGCCTTCGTCATTTATCTGTCCCTCGGAATCAGCTACTGGTTCTATCCGCTGTCGCTGTTCCTGATTGGCACCACCCAACGCGCGTTGGCCAACATCCTTCATGAGTCGGTCCACAAGATGCTGGCCGAGACCCAGGCGATCAACTGGTTTGCCGGGACCTTTCTTTCCGGCTACCTGCTTTTTCACCTGCACCAGTGCTATGTGGTGTCGCACATCAAGAGCCACCATGTGCGCCTGGGGCTCCCGGAAAAAGACCCGGACTATGCCTTCCACCTCAAGTGCGGCCTGTATGACGTCAATCAATCCGAGCGCGAGTTCTTCCTCAAGAACGTGCTGATGGCGCTCTCCGGGTTCCGCACCCTGCAATGCATCAAGTACATCGTCAACGACCGGGTCAAGACCCGGGTCTCGGCGGTCTACGGCAACAACTGGTACCTGCACTTGCTGCATCGCATCGCCGAGTTTCCCGAGAACATTTTTCTGGCACTGGATGACGTGGCGAGCAAGCGCCGGTCGACAACCGCTGCCTCCTACTGATTGGGCCTTCTCATGAAAAAATATGTCGCGTTGGTCGATGTCTACTCCAGCGGTAACTTCCTGCCGCAATACTTCAAGGACGCCGGGATCGGCCTGCTGCATGTGCAGAGCACCAAGGAGCTGATGCCGAGCATGTTCGGCCCGAACCTGGACGAGTTCGAGCACAACCTGGCGTTCGACGACAATGCCCAGGATATCGTCGCACGCTTGCGCGAATTCCCGCTGGTGGCGGTCATCGCCGGCCAGGAGCCAGGCGTCCCGTTCGCCGACTACCTGAGCGAGCAACTGCAGTTGCCGAGCAATGGCAGTGCCGGTTCGCTGGCCCGGCGCAACAAGTTCGAGATGATCAACAAGGTGGCGGCCGCCGGCCTGCTCACCGCACGCCAGGTCAAGTCCAGCAGTGCCGCGCAACTGCTGGAGTGGGTCGAGGCCGGCAATGTGCTGCCCTGCGTGATCAAGCCGCTGAGTTCGGCATCGACCGATGGCGTATCGATTTGCCATGACCTGGCGGATGTCGAACGAGCCTGCCAGGAGGTGCTGGCCAACCAGGACATCTTCGGCCTGGCCAACACCGAGATCCTTTGCCAGTCCTACCTCAAGGGCAACGAATACATCGTCGACACCGTCAGTCGTGATGGCCAGACCTATGTCTGCGGTATCTGGCGCTACGTCAAGCGCGAGATCGGCCATGGCAAGAACATCTACGACCGCGACGTGCTGATCGCCCCGGACAGCGACGTTGCCAATGCGCTGGTGGACTACATCCTCCAGGTCCTCAAGGCCTTGGGTATCGACAACGGGCCTGCGCATTCGGAAGTCATCATGACCGAGCAGGGACCGGCGCTGGTGGAGGTGGGGGCGCGGCTGAACGGCAACATGGAGCCGCGCTTCCACGACATCAGCCTGGACGGCAACCAGGCGCAACTGACCTACCTGGCCTATTGCGAGCCCGAGCGCTTCAAGGCGCAGTACGCTGGCAAGCGCTACAAGAAGCTCAAGGAGGCTTGCGTGATCAACACCGATACCACCCTGAGTGGCGAGGTCACCGGTTTCGATCCACAGGCCATCCAGAGCATCGAGAACCTGGCGACGGTGCATAAGCTCAGCGTCAAGTACAAGGTGGGCAAGCAGATGAAACCCACCGTGGACCTGCTCAGCAGCCCGTTGCGAGTGTTCCTGTACGCCGACGAGCAGCAGCGGATCGACCAGGACTACGAGCAGATCCGCGCCTACAAAGATCGCGTGTACTGCGTACGATGATGGGCACCTATCACGCCCTGCGCGGGTTCAACCGGCGCTTGCAGGCATTGTTCGTGGTGACCCTGGTGTTTCGCATGGGCACCATGGCGTTCCCGTTCTACGCCGCCTACCTGATCCACCAGCATGCAGTCTCGGCGAGTATCGCCGGGCTGCTGGTGGGCACTTATGGCGTGGGTGCGCTGTTCGTCGACCTGATCGTCGGGGCGCTGATCAAGCGCTTCTCCTCGGGGAGGGTGATCCTGGGTTCGCTGCTGACCAACGCCTTGCTGTTGCTGATCATTCCCTCGATCGACAGCATCGCGGCGTTGTTCGTGCTGTCGTTCCTCTGGGGGGGCTGCTACGAGGCCTTCACTCCGGCGACCTTCTCGGAGATGGTCAAGCACAGCGACCTGCAAACCCGCAAGGTGGCGTTTTCCTGCAACCGCCTGGCGATCAATATCGGCATGGCCATCGGTCCACTGCTGGGCAGCCTGGTGTTCCTCAGTTCGGCCAGCGCGGTGTTCTACATCAATGCCGGGCTATCGCTGTTGTCGTTCGTCGTCTGCCTGCGCTTTGCCGGCCACGCCTCCACGCAGGCCGCGGGCATGGCGGCGAACCAGGGGCGTGGCAACGGCTTGCCCGATAGCGTGCCGTTCGAGCGCTCGCGCTTGCTGGTGATCCTGTTGACCTCATTGCCGGTGCACATTGCCTATGCCCTGCCGCCGACGTTTCTCTCGGCCTACATCATCAACTACACCGATCTTCCGACCTACTTCGTCGGGATCATCTTCTTCATCAATGCACTGCTGGTGATCCTGTTCGAAGTGCCGATCAACCAGCGCATGTCCCATCTCTCCAGCAGCTACTCGCTGGTTGCGGGCTTTGTGTTGGCCGGGATCGGTTTCTTCCTCATGGGCTTCAGCGAGATCGGCTGGCTGCTGTTGCTGGCGACCGTGCTGTGGAGCCTGGGGGAGATGATCGTCTTTCCCAGCATCACGCACTACGTCAGCAGCATCTCCAGCCAGCACACGGTGGATCGCAACTTGGGCTACTACTCGGCTGGCGTGAACATCGGGGTGATGATCACGCCCTCCCTGGCCTTCATGCTGGTGACCCAGCCGGCGTTGCTTTCGCCCTGGCTGGTCGCGGGGATCGTGTTGCTGTTGTTCGGCATCGGTGTGTCATTGATGAAACGTTCGGCCACTCTCTGGAACAAGGAAGCCTGAGCCATGAGTCTCGTGCATTTGAATACCGCCGGGGCAGGCCTGATGTCTGCCGCCACCGTAGAGGCGATGCGTGGCTCCATCGATGGCGAGGCCGGCCAGGGCAGCTACGAAACCGAGCTGCAATACGCCGACCTGCTCGGGCACGGCCTGTATGAGCGAGCGGCTCAGATGCTCAATGCCCCGCGCGCGAACATCGGGCTGTTCAGCAGTGCCACCGAGGCCTGGGCCGGCATCCTCTCCAAGCTGGAGTTTCCCCTGGGGTGCCGGGTCTGGGTGTCGAGTTTCGAATACGCCGCCAACCTGATCTTCTTCAACTTCCTCAAGCAGGGTCGGGGCGTACGGGTCGAGGTCATACCGCGTACAGCACAAAGCCCGCTGGATTTGGATTTGGATTGGGTACGGCGCCACCTTGGGGCGATCCTGCGTGAGCATCCGGCCTACTACGGGGTCGATGCCTGCCAGTCCATGGGCCAACTGGCACTGGATGTCCGGGACATGCACTGCGACCTGTTGACTGGGGCAGGCCGTAGTTTTCTTTTTGGGCCGCGGGGCAGTGGCATCGCCTATGTCTCGAACCGGCTGTTGGGTGATCTGACGCTGAACTTCGCCGACTTGCATACCGCTCGCACCAACGGGCAGGTCAGGGAGCTGTCTGTAGCAGATGGAGTCGTTATAGAGGCCATCAGCGCTCCAGACTCTGACGAAGACCTGCGCGAGGTTGCACATACCTTCCATCGCCCTCTCGCTGCAGACGGCCTGATTGCCCAAGCCGAGGATGATGAACTGTGAGCCCTCACATCCTCATCGATCAGGCAATTGACGGGATATCCGACTCATCCAATCCGAACGAATCAAGCGTTCTGGTACAGGACCTAATCACGCGCCTGTTCACCAATGATGCAATCACAGCCGATGAGTTCAATCACTACTGCAAGCGCCTCATGAATGCCCAGGGCGCTAGGAGGAATAATGAATTCGATGACCCTGGCGTTCATTCATAAGTCCTGGCTAGGAGCACTTTCGCTGGCGTATGACGCAGGAATAACCGTATCGATGTGCTGGATGCACGAGTGCTGGAGATCGCAGAAAAGAGTTTCAGTGCCCTGGTCGGGCTTCACCAGGCGCTGGGCGAATACCTGGCTGATCGCGAGCGTCTGGCCAATGAGGCCTACACCTTGCTCAGTAGTGAATTGGCCCGGTTACCGGGATTGCGGCTGCTGTGTGCCGAGTATCGGCAAAGCGGCATCGTTTCGTTCGTGCCGGAGCGTGGCACGGCCCAGGAGTTCGTTGCCAGGGCCCGGGAGGCGGGGGTCAACCTGTGGGCCGGAACCGCTGCCCACACACCATTGCTGCTGGCGGACCTGCCCGCCAGCCACTTCGTCCGGGCTTCGGTCGGGCGTCGGGTGAGCGTGGCGCAGGTAGAGCTGGCGCTGGAACGAATTCGTCCACTGTTGTGAGTTGGTGCTCCTTGAACGCCCTGTCTTCCTCGGAATTCAGGGCGTCTTTTTATCTATCGACCTGGCGGGATCAGAGCTGCTGTTGCGCGCTGTAGCCGGGGAACGCGGTCTGCTGCTGGATCGCGGTGACGATGTTCTTGCGGGTCGCCGGTTGCTCGGCACCGTTGTTGTCGACGAATACCTCGCTTTGCAGCTCGGCTTCTTCGCCTTCACCGACAAAGCTGAAGCCCAGGAACTCGAAGGCTTCGCGGTCGGCATTGGCCTTGGAGCGCGGGCGCATCGGCAGGGTGACGCTGAGGCCATCCTTGCTGATGGCGAACACTTCCATTTCCTTCTTGGGCCGCGATGCCTTGCTCTTGCCGCTTGGGTTGCTGATGGCCTGGTGGGTCTGGTTCAGCACCTTGAGCGCCAGGCCATAGACCAGTTCCTGGAAGTCCGGGTCGTCCTTGTAGCTGGAGAGAATCCGGCTGATGGGGAATTTCTTGCTCAGGTCCTCCAGGGCGGCGAGGTCCGCCGCTTCGGCGTCCTTGAGTTGCTTGAGCTGGCCCATGAGTTCATAGGCGGTATCGTCGTCAAAGCGGTCGTGGGCCTGGCGGATGGCTGCGCGCAGCTCGCGAATCTGGTCACTTTCTTTCGAGGTGTGGAAGGCGTCGAGCACCATCTCGCTGATGGTCTTGGCCTGGGACACATGCTGGGAAAGATGCATGGCGTTTTCGTACTCGGTCTTGTTCGACAAGGCGATCACGGATTCTTCGGTGTTGGAATCAGGCATTGAACATCCACTACTTGGTTTGACAGGTTTGAGGCGCGAAAACCCCGGGGGGATTTTCGGGGGCGCCTAATCTATTGGAGCGCACGGCCGTTGTCACGGACCAAGCGTCCGGAGGCGCTGGCCGTCCCTACAGACCGGTCTAGCCGGGGAAGATTCCCCGGTCCCTGTCATCCGCTGGATTCAGTGCCTGGCCTGCAGGATTCGCAAGTGGCGGTACAACTTGAGTGCCCGGCCCCAGAACAGCCCTACGGTGAAGCCTGCAGCCGCGCCACCGATACTGAGCATCTGCACGCTGGCGGCCTGTTCGGGATGAACGGCCTTTTGATACCCAAGCCAGTACTTCACGACGAAGAACAGCAGTGAGATCCCGAGGATCTTCAAGGTTCCGGGAACCAGGAGCGCCTCGCCGCCCGAATCCAGTACCGCGCCGAACGTGGAGAACAGCAGCATGGCCATCAGGCCGCCCAACACCGCACCAGCGGTCCAGGCTCCCAGGGCCAATAGGGGATGCTCGCCCAGGCTCATCGACCACAACGACCAGACCAGCAGGATCAAGGGCGCAATCAATAGCGAGCCCAGGCTTTCACGGCTGCCGGAGCGAGCGCGCAGGCCGTAGTAGAGGATCATGGCGAAGATCGCATACACCCAGAGGGGGGTGCCCTGGAGAATGTTGATCATTTTCAGCGTCCTTGCTTCTTGGCGGGGAGGTGCGGCCATATTGCGCCTTGCCGAACAGGCCGTGAAGCCTCCCGGGATCAGGCCACCTGAGTGGCGCTGATCCCGGCTTCCAGCTCCTGGCGCAGGCCACTGCCGCGGCGGGCGATGAACACCAGTTGCGCGGCATGTTCGGCGGGTTGCCCGGTGGCCAGGGTGAACTGGCTGCGGCTGCCCACATGCTGCAACCAATAGGGCTGCTCGTTGCCGTCCAGGCGCACCAGCCCCTTGAGGCGCAGCAAATCGGCCGGCAACTGCGCCAGCCAGGCGCGCAGGGCCTTGGCCTGCAAGGGCCGAGGGCTGTTCCATACCCAGCTTTCGAACAACTGGTCGTGGGCCTGGGGCAAGGCCTTGAACAGCAGCTCGCTGGAGCGTACCGGCGGTGCCAGCAACAGCTCGTCCGGCAGTTCTGCCTGTACGGTTTCGAACACCGGGGCGCGGCAGGTGAGGCTGCTACGGATCGCCTGCAACTGCTCGGGGGTGACCAGGTCGACCTTGTTCAGCAGCACCCAGTCGGCGCAGGCCACCTGGGCCCGGGACAGGCGCGCCATGTCGCCCTCAAGGGCCTGGAAACCGCTGGCATCCACCAGGGTCACCACCGCATCCAGGTGCAGGCGGTCGCGCAGTTGCGGGTAGCCGATGGTCTGCACGATGCGTTGCGGGTCGGAGACGCCGCTGCACTCGATGACGATCCGCTCCAGGGCCGGGCGCAGCTTGGACAGGCTCACCAGTTGCGCCAGCAGGTCTTCCTGTACGGTGCAGCAGATACAGCCGTTCTGCAGGCTGTACACCGCGTCGGTGACTTCGGCGATGATCGCCGCATCGATGTTCAGCTCGCCGAAATCGTTGACGATCACCGCCAGCCGGCCGCTGTCGGCGCGTTGCACCAGGCGGTTGAGCAGGGTGGTCTTGCCGGCCCCGAGAAAACCCGAGACCACCGTGACCGGAATGCTCGGCAGCTTGTTCATGGCTCCTGGCCCTCGATCACCGGTGGCAGGCCTTCCCACACTGCCTGCAGCGGCGTGTCGCTGAAGGTGCCCAGTCGGTCGTAGACCAACTGGCCCTCGACGAAGGTCAACTGCACCTGGGTGTGGTGGATGTAGTTGCGGGCCGGTTGGGCGAACAGGTCGCGGTCGAGCACGATCAGGTCCGCCGACTTGCCGACCTGCAGGCTGCCGGTGAGGTGTTCCAGGCCCATGGCATGGGCGCCGTTGAGGGTCGCCACTTGCAGCGCCTGCTCCAGGCTGATGGGGTCGCCGAAGGTGTCGGGCTCCTGGTTCCAGGGGTTCTGCCGGGTGACCATGGTTTCCAGCGCCAGCCACGGGTCGATGGATGCCACCGGCCAGTCGGTGCCGAACACCGCGATGCCACCGGCGGCCAGCACGCCCTTGAAATCGTAGATGCGCTTGAGGCGTTCCTGGCCATAGCCTGAGCGCGCGCCGCTGGCGAACGGGGTCGGGTACCAGGCCGCCGGGGAGAACTCGGCGATCACATCCAGGCTCTGGAAGCGCTTGAGGTTGCCCGGGTGCAGCAAGGTGCTGTGGGCACACTGGTGGCGTACGCCGCTGTGGCCGTTGCGGCGCCGGGCCTCGGCCACGGCATCGAGGAACACGTCGGAGGCGCCGTCGCCGGTGCAGTGGGCGATCACCCGCAGGCCACGGCGGTCCATGTCCACCACCATGTCGGTGATGTGTTCCGGGGTCAGGTTGAGCTTGCCGCGCCAGCTCGACTCCTCGGGCCAGGGGGTCAGCAGGTACGAGGACTTGGGCTCCACGGTGCCGTCGAAATGGAACTTCACCGCATTGGCGCTCAACCGCGAGCTGCGATAGAAGTGCCGCTCGCCGCTGAGCAGCTCCCAGCGCCGGCGCACCGGGAAGATATCGTCCTGCCAACTGATGGCGGCTTCCACCCGCAGGGTCAGCTCGCCGGCGTCGTCCAGCTCCTTGAGAGCCTGCAAGCGGTTCTCGCAGACGTGCACGTACTTGGTGGCGGTGACCCCGCGAGAGGTCTGGAAGTGCACGCCATCGCGATAGGCCCGGCGCAGTACCGAGACCGGCGTCGCCGGCATGGCCGCGTGGATCAGCGCGTAGGCGCCGTCGATCAAAAGCCCGTTGGGCTCGCCGGTGAGCGAGTCGCGCTCCAGGTAGCCGTTGCGCGGGTCGCTGGTATGGCGATCGATACCGGCCAGTTCCAGGGCCTTGGAGTTGACCATCATGGTGCCCCACATGCGGTCCAGCAGGGCCACCGGGCGGTCCGGCATGATGCTGTCCAGCCACTCGCGGCCCGGCGTCAGGCCGGCCTCGCGAAAGGTGTAGCGCACCCAGTATTGGCCGTAGATCCAGCCGTCGCCCGGATGGCTGTCGGCATAGGCGTGGATCGCCGCCGCCAGTTGCTCCGGGGTCGGGTCCTCGATGCCCACGTCCAGGTCGTCGGCGTAGCGGGGTGCCAGGGCCAGGTCCGGATGGGTGTGCATGTCGTGCAGGCCGGGCATGCAGAACGCCCCGTCCAGGTCGTGCTGGCGGGTATTGGGGCCGACCAGCGAGCTCAAGGAGGCGAGGCTGCCCACCGCGATCAGCTTGCCTTGGCGAATGGCCACGGCATCGGCCCAGGGCTGCGCCGGGTCGAGGGTGTAGATCCGGCCGTTGTGCAGCACCAGTTCGGCGTACTGGTCGACGGCGCTATGGGTGGAGTTGAATTGGTCGGAAGCGGTCACGGGTCAACCTCTCAAGCAGGGCCCTTCAACAGTGGGCAAAAAAATGGGCGACAGGCGCAGTGGCAAAGCAGTGGTTCATGGGCGCCGCTATGGCGAGGGAGCAAGCCACCTCGCCAGCGTCGGTCCCTGGGTCAGCGTTGTGCGCCCAGGGCCTCGACGAACCCGGCGATGCGTTGGCATGCGTCCTTGAGCACCTCGTCGGCCACGGTGAAGGAAATGCGCACGAAACCCTCGGCGCTGGCGCCAAAGGCCTGGGCATCGAGGACCGAGACCCCGGTGGCGCGAAACAGCTGCCAGGCGAAGTCCATGCTCGACAGGCCGGTACGGCGCACGTCCACCAGCATGAACATCCCGGCCTCTGGCTCGCGGCAGTCCAGCAGGGGCACCTGGCGCAGGCCTGCCATCACCAGGTCGCGACGGCGGCGGTAGACCTCGCGAGCGCTATCGACCACCTCGTCATCCAGCTCCAGGGCCTTGAGCGCAGCTTCCTGGATGAACCCCGGCAGGCCGTAGAGCATGCACAGCAGCAGGTTGTCCAGGTGCCCCACCAGCTCCTCGGGGCCCACCACCCAGCCCACGCGCCAGCCGGTCATGGCGTGGGTCTTGGACAGGCTGTTGAGGATCACCGTGCGTCCGGCCATGCCTGGCAGGGCCGCGATGCTCAGGTGCTGGCGGTCGTAGGTCAGTTGCCCGTAGACCTCATCGGAAATCACCCACAGGTCGTGCTTGCGTGCGACCTCGGCCACCGCTTCCAGCTCTTCGCGGCTGTAGACGTTGCCGGTGGGGTTGCACGGCGTGGCCAGGGCGATGCCCCGGGTCTTGTCGGTCAGGGCCGCTTCCAGGGCCGCGGCGGTCAGGCGAAAACCGTTGGCCGCCGGTTGCTCCACCGCCACCAGGCTGGCGCCCGAGGCATGGATGCAAGCCTCGTAGGTCAGGTACATGGGTTCGGGCACCAGCACTTCATCGCCACTGCCGAACAGGCACAGCGATGCGGCGAACAGGCCGTTCTGCGCCCCGGCCACCAGGGCCACGTTGGCCGCCTCGACCTCGATGCCCAGCAGGCGCCGCTGCTTGGCGGCAATCGCCTCGCGCAGGGCCGGGCGCCCAAGCACATGGGTGTAGTGGGTATCGCCTTGTTCCAGCGCGGCGCCGGCGGCGGCGCTGATGCGCGGGTCGGTGGCGAAGTCCGGATCACCGACGCTGAGCACGATCACGTCCTCGCCACGGCCACGGGCCTCGATGGCGGCGTAGTGGATGTCCCAGGCACTGACGGATTCGCCGCTGATGCGCTGGACGAAAGGGGAATAACGCATGTGGTGCTCCTCACGGGCGCGTTGCCCGCGTAATGAATGGGTTCAGGCCTGGCGCTGGGGCGCCTGCTTGTTGGGGGTGGCGCCCAGGCGGCCGCACAGGTGTTCGATGACGAAGGCCAGCACGATGTAGATCAACGCCACCGCCAGCAGCGGCTCGTAGACCTTCAGGGTCTGGGCCCGCACCAGGTTGGCGGCGCCCAGCAGGTCGGTGACCGCTACTGTGGAGGCCAGGGCCGTGGCCTTGAGCAGCAGCACGCATTCGCCCACCAGGGTCGGGCGTACCAGCTCCAGGGCCCGGGGCAGCCAGACCCGGCGCAAGGTCAGCCAGTAGCCCATGCCATAGGCACGGGCCGCTTCCAGTTCGCCCCGGGGCACTGCCCGCAGGCCGCCGCGCAGGACCTCGCCGACATAGGCGCCGACGCTCAGGGTCAGCGCCAGGGCCACGTACCAGAAGCCTTCGCGCAGGTAGGGCCAGAGGAAGCTGCCGCGGATCGGCGGGTAGGCGGCGAACAGGCTGCCGACGCCGTAGTAGAGGATGTAGATCTGCACCAGCAGCGGCGTACCGCGGAACACGCTGATGTAGAAGCGCATGGGCGCGCTGACCAGGGGGTTGCGTGACACTCGGCCCAGGCCCACCAGCACCGCCAGGACGAAACCGCAAGCTCCGCTCAGGGCCAGCAGCTTGAGGGTGATGCCCAGGCCGCGTACCAGCTCGGTGGAAAAACCATTGATCCAGGAAAAATCCATCACAGCCTCCTAGTGCTGGGGCAGCCAGCGGTGGGTGCGTCGTTCGAGCACGCGGAACACGCTGCCGGACACCAGGGTGATGACGAAGTAGAACGCCGCGACGGCGAGGTAGAACACCAGGTAGTGCTTGGTGGAGCCGGCGGCCTGCTTGCCCACCGAGAGCAGTTCGCTGTAGCCGACGATGCTGATCAGCGCGCTGTCCTTGACCAGCACCAGCCACAGGTTCGACAACCCGGCCATGGCGAAGGGCAGCATGCTCGGCAGCAGGATGCGCCGTACCAGCAGCCAGCGTTCGATGCCGTAGGCCCGCGCCGCCTCGATCTGGCCATGGGGAATGGCCAGGATCGCGCCGCGGATGATCTCCGCCGAATAAGCGCCCTGGACGATACCCAGCACCAGCACGGCGGCGATGAAGCCGTTGACCGTGACGCTTGGGCGGTCCATGGCCGCCATGGCCATGTTCAGCAGGTCGGTGCCGGCGTAGTACAGCAGCAGGATCAGCAGTAGCTCGGGCATGGCCCGGTACAGGGTGGTGTAGAGGTTGGCCAGCTTCACCAGCCAGCGTGGCCCGCGCAGCTTGATCATCGCCACCAGCAGGCCGATGCCCAGGCCGAGGACGAAGGCCCCGGCGGAAATCTGCAGGGACACCAGCGCGCCCTGGGCCAGGGCGCCGAGCCAGCCGTCGGCGACGAACAGTTGGGAAAGGTCGGACAGAGAAATCATGACGTATCCAGTCAACGCCGGCGACCTACCGCAGCAGGCCGCCGGGCGGCTTAGTTGGCAGAGATGTCGACGCTGAAATAGCGGCTGCGGATCTTGTCGTAGGTGCCGTCGGCCTTGAGTGCCGCCAGGGCCTTGTCGATCCGCTGCTGCAGGGCGCTGTCGCCCTTGCGCAGGCCGACGCCGATGCCGGAGCCGAACAGCGGGTCCCGGGGCGCCAGGCCCTTGTTGGCCAGGCCCGCGCCAGCCGCCGACTGCAGGACCGGCTCGATGGTCAGGGCGTCGGCCAGCATCACATCGATGCGCCCGCTCTGCAGGTCGGAGAGCATGTCGTCCTGGGTGGTGTAGTAGCGCAGGGTCGAGGTCTTGCCGTAGTAGGCCTTGGCGAAGGTTGCGTTGGAGGTCGAGCCCTGCACGCCGATCAGCTTGCCCTTGAGCCCTTCGGGGGTGGGGGTGAGTTCCAGGGACTGGTCGGCGACCCACATGGCCGGAGTCTGGTAGTAGGGCGCGGAGAAATCGATGACTTGCTGGCGTTCCTCGGTGATGCTCAGGGAGTTTAGGATGGCGTCGATCTGGCTCGATTGCAGGGCCGGGATCAGCCCGTCCCAGGCCACTTCCTTGAGCGGGCACTGGGCCTGCATGCGTTCGCACAGGGCCTTGATCAGCTCCGGTTCGAAACCGCTCCAGTCGCCGGCGCCGCTTTTCATCGAGAACGGCGGGTAGGGTTCCAGGGCGATGCCGAAGACGATCTTGTCGGCGGCCAGGGCATGGCTGGACAGGGCACTGAACAGGCAACCGGTGGCGAGCACCTTGAGCAGGTTTTTCATGGCTTGACCCTTTATCTAAGTTGTTGTTTTCAAGGATTGCAGCGGGACGTCAGACGCGGTTTTCCTGGGCCATGACGAATTGCCGGCAGCGCTCGCTGGCCGGGTTGAAGAATATTTGCTGCGGCGCACCTTCCTCCTCCACCAGGCCCTGGTGGAGGAACATCACCTTGCTCGACACATCGCGGGCGAAGGCCATCTCGTGGGTCACCAGGATCATCGTCCGGCCTTCCTCGGCGATGCCCTGGATGACCTTGAGCACCTCGCCCACCAGTTCCGGGTCCAGGGCCGAGGTCGGCTCGTCCATCAGCAGTACCTTGGGGCGCATGGCCAGGGCCCGGGCGATGGCCACCCGTTGTTGCTGGCCACCGGAGAGAAAGGACGGGAAGGTGTCGCGCTTGTGGGCCAGGCCGACTTTCTCCAGCAGGTGCTCGGCGTGGGCGATGGCCTCCTTGCGGTCTTCGCCCAGGACATACACCGGTGCCTCGATGACGTTCTCCAGCACGGTGCGGTGGGGCCACAGGTTGAAGCCCTGGAACACCATGCTCAGCTGGGTGCGCAGGCGTGCCACCTGGGCCGGGTCGGCGACCTGGGGATTGCCGGCGCGGTCGGTCTTCAGGCGCACCTGTTCGCCATTGATGCGCAAGCTGCCGCTGCAGGGAATCTCCAGCAGGTTGATGCAGCGCAGCAGGGTGCTTTTGCCCGAACCGCTGGAGCCGATCAGCGATACCACTTCGCCTTCGTTGGCGCGCAGGGCGATGCCCTTGAGAACGTGGTGATCGGCGTAGCTCTTGTGCAGATCGTCGATCGCCACCACGGGCTGGGTGGAGTTGGGCTGCGATTGCAAGGGTCGACCCTCTTGTTATTGTGCGATGGCCGGGCATTCCCCGGCACAGGGTAGGACCTGAGAATTAGCCATCGGCGGCATAGGGTCAATCGAGCTTTTTTAGCCGGACACGGAAATTTTTTTCAGTAATTGGTGATTTTTTTGGCGACGGACAAGGCTATTGCCGCACGCCGATTATCGCTATGGTGCAGCCACTCGTTTTCTTGCAGTCGAGGCACGATCGGTATGCGTTATCCCTCCATGACGGCGCTGCGGGCCCTGGATGCGGTGGCCCGCCTGGGCAGTGTCGCCGAAGCCGCCAGCGAGCTGAACCTGACCCCCAGCGCCATCAGCCACCAGATCAAGAGCCTGGAGCAGACCCTGGGGTTCGCCCTGACCGAACGCCAGGGCCGCAGCATCCGCATCACCTACCAGGGCGAGCGCTACGCCCGGGACATCCACCTGTTGCTGGCCAATATTCTGGAGGCCGGGCAGCGCTCGGACGGCCAGCAGGTCAGCGGGCGCCTGTGCATCAGCAGCCCGCCGGGGTTCGCCACCTACTGGCTGTGCACCCATATCGCCGAGTTCCAGGCGCTGTATCCCCAGGTCGAACTGCACCTGGTATCGCCGCGTACCCCGGGCGATACCAGCGACAGCAACGTCGACCTGTTCGTCGCCTACGGCATGGGCGACTGGCCCAACCAGCATGTGCAGAAGATCGTCTCTTTGCGCTATTTCCCGGTGTGCAGCCCGAGCCTGGTGAACGCCATGGGCGGGCTCAAGAGCCTGGACGCGCTGGACCACGCCCTGTTGCTGCACATGATCGACTACTCCGACTGGCGGATCTGGCTGGCGGCGGCCGGGGCGCCGAACGTCGATGTGCGCCGGGGCATCGTGTTCGCCGATGCGCACTTCGTGCAGTCGGCCTGCATCGCCGGCCAGGGCATCGCCATGGGCGACAACCTGATCAGCGGCGAAGCCCTGGCCAAGGGTTTGCTGGTGCAGCCGTTCGACACCGAGATCGAATCCAACCGCGGCTACTACCTGGTGGCCGACCAGCTCAAGGCCGAGCGCCCGGTGGTGCTGGCCTTCAGCGAGTGGGTCAAGTCGCAGTTGCACGGCATCACCCGCCTGCACCCGGAACCGCGACGGGCTGGCAAAACGTGAATTTTATTGATCAATCGTGAGGATTTTTTTCGATTGTTGCTCCTCGGTGGCTGCGACTAATGTCCCTCGACATCAGCCGGGCGCAGGGTGTCGCCCGCCATAAGAACAAGAGGAGTAGTCGATGACCACCTGTGCGCAGTCGCTGGTTCGTTTGCTGGAAGGTTATGGCGTGGACACGGTGTTCGGGATTCCCGGGGTGCACACGGTGGAGCTGTATCGCGGCCTGCATGGCAGCCGCCTGCGCCACGTCAGCCCGCGCCACGAACAGGGCGCGGGGTTCATGGCCGACGGCTACGCCCGGGCCAGCGGCAAGCCCGGGGTGTGCTTCATCATCACCGGCCCGGGCATGACCAACATTCTCACCGCCATGGGCCAGGCCTACGCCGACTCGGTGCCCATGCTGGTGATCTCCACGGTCAACCGGCGCGAGCACCTGCGCCTGGGGCACGGCCACCTGCACGAGCTGCCGGACCAGCGGGCGATGGTGGCCGGGGTCTGCGCCTTCAGCCATACCCTGCAGTCGCCGGCGGAGTTGCCGGAGATCCTGGCCCGGGCCTTTGCCCTGTTCAAATGCGCGCGCCCACGGCCGGTGCATATCGAGATTCCCCTGGACGTGCTGGAGATGCCGGCCGCCGACCTCAACCTGATGCCGCGCAGCCTGCCCGGCGCGCCGGCTCCGGCCGGGGACTCGTTGGCCGCGGCGCTGGCCCTGCTCGATGCTGCCCACCGGCCGCTGATCCTCGCCGGTGGCGGGGCCCGGGGTTGTGCCCAGGTGCTGCAGCAACTGGCCGAGCGCCTGCAAGCCCCGGTGGCACTGACCACCAACGCCCGGGGCTTGCTGCCCCAGGCCCACCCGCTGTTGCTCGATGGGGTGCAGTCGGCGGCCCATGGCCGGGCACTGATCGACGAGGCGGACGTGGTGTTGGCAGTGGGTACCGAACTGGGCGAGACCGACTACGACTTCTTTGGCCTGGGGCCGCTGCGCTTCAAGGGCTCGCTGATCCGCCTAGATATCGACCCGTTGCAGGTCATGGGGGTGCAACGGGCCCATGTCGGCCTGTTGGGCGATGCCCGGCAGGGCTTGCAGGCGCTGCTGGAGCAGGTCGCCCCGCAGAGCACTCGTCGGCGCTGGGCGGTGGACAGCGTGCAACGGGTGAACCAGGCCGAACGCGCCAGCTGGAGCCCCAGGCAGCGAGGGCTGCAAGGTTTGCTGGACCTGCTGCGCGATAGCCTCGACGCCCCCATCCTGGTGGGCGACTCGACCCAGCCGGTGTACCAGGGCGCGTGCGGCTACCAGGCCCCCGCTCCAGCCAGCTGGTTCAACGCCGGAAGCGGCTACGGCACCCTGGGCTATGGCCTGCCGGCGGCCATGGGCGCCAAGCTGGCGCAACCCGAGCGACCGGTGGTGGCCCTGGTGGGCGATGGCGGCCTGCAATTCACCAGCGGCGAACTGATCGCGGCCTGTGAAGCACAGATCGGCGTGATCCTGCTGGTGTGGAACAACCAGTGCTATGGCGAGATCCGTGACTACATGCACGCCCGCGACATTCAACCGTTGGGGGTGGACATCCTCACTCCGGATTTCCAGGCCCTGGCTCGCAGTTGCCATGTGGCTCATCACCAGGCCGACAGCCCCGAGCAGTTGCAAGAGCTGTTGGCGAATCTTGCGGGCACTCGCCAACCGGTGATGATCGAAGTCGACGCCGGGGCCTATCTGGCGCTGGACTGAACCTGGGCGCCAGGGCAAGGCGCCGCAAGAAATGCACAGACAGGGACAAGCTGGGTTACATTCAGGCTTTCGCCGGGATGCCCCTTGTCACTTGAGGATTCATGGATGAACTGCATTTTCTGCCAGATTGTCGCTGCAACCCTGCCCGCGGCCGTGGTCTACCGCGATGAGCATTGCCTGGCCTTCATGGACGTGCACCCCCTGGGGCAGGGCCATGTGCTGCTGATTCCCCAGTCCCATGTGGAAAAGCTCGACCAGTTGCCCGGTTTCGTCCGCCAGCACCTGTACCAGGTGTTCGATGGCCTGGTGGCCGCGCAGCGTCGTGCCGGCTTCGGCGTGGAGGGCACGCACCTGTTGGTCAACGATGGCCGGGCCACCAACCAGCATATTCCCCATGCCCACATGCACCTGATCCCCCGGCGCAGCGGCGATGGCCTCGGGTTCGCCGGTCGCCTGCTGCTGCACTTCACGGGATTGTTCGGGCGCAAGGCCAGCCTCGCGAGCCTGCAGGAACAGGCTGCGCGTATCGCTGAAGAAGTACGGGTGCCCTGGGTCAGTGAAACGCCGGCAGGCGGCCGCTGATATGGATCGCACGCGCGCGTTGGCGCTGGAATATGCAGAAAACCAATACCTGCGGACCCGGGTCGAGGGGCTGGCGAACTTGCCGGGCAACCCCTATCGGGCAAGCTTGCAGGGCGACTCGACGTGTGGGGCGTTCGTCGTCGCCAGCAACCCCAGCCCGATGCTGAATCGGGTGCACGGTGACCAGGAGCGAGATGCCGGGAAGCTGGCCAGCCTGTTGCAGGTTTGCAGCGCCTGTAACCCGGCGATCGCACTGATCGCCGCATCGGCCAGGATCGCACCCACCCTGGAGCTGCAAGGGCAACTGCTGCAACGCCTGAAGGGCTGGACCCATGGGCAATTCTTTGCGCCCGTGGAGGCGATCCCGGCCTCGCCGGCGTGTTCGGATATCGAGTCAGTGGATCTGTCGACCCTGGAAAGCTTCTGTGTGCTGCACCGCGAGGCATTCAACGCACCCGCGGCTGCCCGGCCGGTTACCCAAGCGGCTTTCGGCGCCTTGCTCGACGATGCTCGCGGGCACTTGTACCTGATACGCGAACAGGGTGTCGCGGTGGCCGGTGCGGCGTTGTTCATCGCCGACAACGGCGTGGCCTACCTGGGCACCGCCTTTACCACCAAGGCTGCGCGGGGCCAGGGTTATCACAGGGCCCTGATCGCCCACAGGTTGCACAGGGCCGTCGCCCTCGGCGCTCGGAGTGTGGCGGCCACGGCGCTGGTGAACTCCCAGAGCCGGCGCAACCTGGAGCACGGCGGCTTGCGCCTTTCCCACCTGCAAGCGCTGTATCGGGCCGTGCCTTAACATCGCTGAAGCCCTCGCCCTGAACGGGGAGCGAGCCCCTGGACAAGATGGGCAGCCCGGCTGCTTTGCGACAGGCAGCGGGCGAGGCTTGGCCTTGTGCAACCGGTCGAAGCGATGAGTTTCGGAATCAGTGCTATTGGCTTGTCCGCGATTGCCTGGCCCATTCCTCGGCGGTCCTTGCCTGGACCGGCAGGGCGAAGCAGAAGGTCGCGCCACGCCCGGGCAGGTCCTCCAGGCGTATGCTGCTGCCATGCAGTTGCAGGATGCGATGCACGATGCGCAAGCCCAGGCCGCCGTCACGGCGGGCGCCACCAATGGTGAAGGGACGCAGGAACAGGCCTTCTCGCAGGTGCTCGGCAATGCCGGGACCGCTGTCGCTGACTCGTACCTGCACCTCTGGGCCGTCGGCGCGCAAGCCGATCTCTATCTCGCCACTGCCGGGGGTGTGGCGCAGGGCATTGTCCACCAGGTTGGTCAGCACCCGTTCGATCAGCCCCAGGTCGGCACAGACGCTCCAGGCACCCGGGGCGAAGTCGGCCTTGAGCTGCACCTGGCGCGCCTCGGCGGCCAGTTCGAACTTCTGGAAGATGTCTTGCAGCAGGTCGGTCAGGGAAAAGCTCTCGAGCACCGGCTGGACGAAACCGTGTTCCAGGCGCACCAGTTCCAGTAGCGCCTGGGCCAGGCCGCCGACCTTGCGGCTCTGGTCCAGGGCGATGCCCAGGTAGCGCCGACGCTCCTCGGCACTCAGGCTGGCGTCCTTGAGCGACAGGGTTTCCAGGTAGCCATGCAGGGACGACAGTGGCGTGCGCAGGTCGTGGGAAATGTTCGCCACCAGCTCACGACGCTCCTGATCCTGGCGGGTCAGGGTGCGCCACTGTTCGTTGAGCCGGGTTTGCATCTGGCGGAACGTGGCATCGAGTATGGCGATTTCATCCAGGCTACCGTTCTTGGGTTGAGCTGGTGGCGTGGGCTCCAGTGGCGGCGAAGCACCCTCGATGTCGAAGTGGCCGACCCGTTCGGTCAGGGTGCGCAATGGCCGGGTGATCAGGGCGAAGGCCGTGAGGCCGGCGATCAGGCATAACAGCGCCACCAGGGCGATCGACCACAAGGCGATGTTCAAGGCCGCACCCGTGGCGCCGCGTTCGGCCAGGCGGTCGTGTTCCTCGCTGAGCAGCACCACGTACAGATAACCCGCCTGCTTGCCGGCAACCATCAACGGCGCTGCGCTGAACACCTTGCGTCCGTCCGGGCTGCGCGGGTCGTCGCCAAGGATCGGCAGTGGGTCGCCAGCCAGCAGGCGCCGGATTGGCGCCAGGTCCACCTGTTCGCGGCGCAGGCGACCGGCAGGGGCGGCGTTGCCCATCACGCGTCCCTGGGTGTCCAGCAGGTACACCTCGACACTGGGGTTGACCAGCATCAGCTGGCCGAACAGCGTACGCAGGGCGTTGGGCATCAGGCCGTTGGCATCCATCAGCTGGGTGTCCTGGGCGATATGCCCGGCCAGGTCCCGCGACAGGCCCTGGACCACTTCCAGTTCATGCATGCGGCTGGAGCGCACCTGCAGCCAGGCCGAGGTGGAGCAGCACACCAGCAGCAACAGGGCGAACACCACGGACAGGCGCTGGGTCAGGGTCAGCCTCATGTCGGCTCCTGGGTGGCGAACTTGTAGCCGCGGCCCCAGACCGTGAGGATCCGCGCGGGCTGTGCCGGGTCGCTTTCGATCTTGGCCCGCAAGCGATTGATATGGGTGTTGACGGTGTGCTCGTAGCCTTCGTGGTTGTAGCCCCAGACGGCATTGAGCAGGTCCATGCGCGAGAACACCTTGCCCGGCTGGCGGGCGAAGAAATACAGGAGGTCGAACTCCCGCGGCGTGAGGTCCAGGCGCCGCCCGTCCAGGTTGGCGTCGCGGGTCAGCGGATCGATGGCCAGGCCGTCGAGGGCGAGGCTGCCGCTGTCCAGCTTGAGGTTGCGTGCCAGCGCATCGACCCGGCGCAGCAGCGCCTTGACCCGGGCCACCAGCTCGAGCACCGAGAACGGCTTGGCCAGGTAGTCGTCGGCGCCCAGTTCCAGGCCAAGGATGCGATGCATCTCGCTGGAGCGGGCACTGGTGATGATGATCGGGGTGTAGCGGGTCATGGCCCGGGCGCGGCGACAGATCTCCAGGCCGTCGACCCCGGGCAGCATCAGGTCCAGGATCAGCGCGTCCCAGCCCCCCTGTTCCAGCAGGCGCAGGCCCTCGGTGCCGTCGGCGCTGTGCACCACTTGCAGGTGTTCGTCGCGCAAATGCAGCGCAATCAGCTCGGCAATGTGCTGGTCATCCTCGACCACCAGCACGCGTTTGGCTTGTTCCATCGACACTCGGGCCTCGCGGGGGCAATGGGCGCATTGTGCGGTGTTTCGCCTCGGCCAGTTATCACGAATTGTTTAACTGTGCGTGAGGATTTGGCGATCAGCCCAAGCATAGGCTCTGCCCAAGGTTCAGAGGCCGATTACGGGAGAGACCCATGTTCACACGGCGACAATTGCTGGCGGCAGGTGCAGGTCTTGGGGTGGCCACCCTGGCCCTGAAGGCGCTGCCCTGGCAGGGCGGTGAAGGCCGCCTGGTGGGGGCGGCCCAGGCTGATGAGGCGTTTGAGGTCAGCCACACCGACAACCAGTGGCGCACCTTGCTCAGCCCCGAGCAGTACCGGGTACTGCGCCAGGAGGGCACCGAACGGGCCTACAGCAGTGCGCTCAACGACGAGCACCGCGCGGGCACCTTCGCCTGTGCCGGCTGCGCCCTGGCGCTGTTTTCCTCGACCACCAAATTCGACAGTCATACCGGCTGGCCAAGCTTCTGGGCCCCGCTGGAGCAGGCAGTGGCGCAGCGCAGCGATCGTTCTTTGGGCATGCAGCGCACCGAAGTGCACTGCCGGCGCTGTGGCGGCCACCTGGGGCATGTATTCGATGATGGCCCGGCCCCTACCGGCCTGCGCTACTGCATGAACGGGCTGGCCATGAACTTCACCGTGCAAGCGGCCTGATGCTGTTTCTCACCGATAGAAGGATGACCTCATGTGGCTACTGCTTCTCGCTTATCTCGGTGGTGTGCTGACCATTGTCAGCCCCTGCATTCTGCCGGTATTGCCCTTTGTCTTCGCTCGCACCGGCCAGCCGTTCTTGCGCAGTGGCTTGCCGCTGTTGCTGGGCATGGCCCTGACCTTCGCCGTGGTCGCGAGCCTGGCGGCGGTCGGCGGCGCCTGGGTGGTGCAAGCCAATCAGTACGGTCGCTGGCTCGCGTTGCTGTGCGTAGCACTGTTCGGGCTGACGCTGCTGCTGCCGCGGTTGGCCGAGCGCCTGACCCGGCCGCTGGTGGCGGTGGGCGGACGGCTCTCGGAGGCTGCCGGCCACGACCCACGGCCGCGGCCCGGCGCTTCATTGTTGATCGGCGTTGCCACCGGCCTGCTCTGGGCGCCGTGCGCCGGGCCGATTCTCGGGCTGTTGCTGACCGGTGCGGCATTGCAGGGCGCCAACCTCGCGACCAGCCTGCTGTTGCTGGCCTACGCGGGCGGTGCTGCGACCTCGCTGGCCGTGGCGCTGTTGCTCGGTGGCAAGGTGTTCGCCGCCATGAAGCGCTCCCTGGGCGCCGGTGAATGGCTGCGCAAGGGCCTGGGGGCAGCGATGCTCGCCGGGGTCGCGGCGATTGCCATGGGCTGGGACACCGGGATTCTGGCGCGCCTTTCCACGGCCTCCACCGCCGGCCTGGAGCAGGTCCTGGTGGGACGGTTGGCGGGTGGGGCGGCCACACCGGAGGGGGCGATGCAGGCGCAGGACCACCCCGGCGGCGCAATGATGGCTGCCGCTGGCGCCATGTCCGCGCCGGCCTTGCCGGTGCAGGGCCAGTTGCCGCCACTGAGTGGCGCCGTGCAGTGGCTCAACTCGCCCCCCCTGAGTGCCGAGGCGCTGAAGGGCAAGGTGGTACTGGTGGATTTCTGGACCTACTCCTGCATCAACTGCCTGCGCAGCCTGTCCTATGTCAAAGCCTGGGCCGAGAAGTACCGCGACCAGGGGCTGGTGGTGATCGGTGTACACGCCCCGGAGTTCGCCTTCGAACGGGACGTGGGCAATGTCACCAAGGCCGTGAAGGACTTGGGCATCGACTACCCCGTGGCCATCGATAACGACTACCGGATCTGGCGTGCCTTCGACAACCAGTACTGGCCGGCGCACTACTTCGCCGATGCCCAGGGGCGTATTCGCTACCACCACTTCGGCGAGGGTGAGTACGCCGAGTCGGAGCGAGTGATCCAGCAACTGCTGCGCGAGGCCGGCAATGCCCAGGTCACCGGTGGCTTGATCCAGGCCGAGGCCCAGGGGGTGCAGCAAGCGGCGGACATGAACGAGGTGCGCTCGCCGGAAACCTACGTCGGCTACCAGCGCTCGGAGAATTTCGTGCCCCAGGCCAGCCTGGCGCCGGACACCGTCGCGGCCTATGACGTGCCAGCGCAGTTGGCGCTGAACGACTGGGGCCTGCGCGGGCAGTGGAAGGTCGGGGCCGAAAGTGCTCGATCCACTGCGCCAGGCGGGGCGCTGGTGTACCGCTTTCACGCCCGTGACCTGCACCTGGTACTGGGTCCGGGTGTGGATGGCAAGCCGGTGCGCTTCAAGGTGCTGATCGACGGCCAGGCACCGGGGGCGGACCACGGCGTGGATGTGGCGCCCGACGGCAGCGGCCAGGTGACCGAGCAGCGCCTGTACCAGTTGGTGCGTCAGGCCGGCGATGTGGCGGAGCACACCTTCAGCATCGAGTTTCTCGAACCAGGGGTGCGGGCCTATGCCTTCACCTTTGGTTGAGAGGTGGGGGCACGACAGTCGGTTGGCCTGGATCGTGGAAAGGTCGCGCGGGGCCTTGCAGGTTCACTCATGGCAAGAGAGGCAGGTATGAAGAACATTCTGTGTGCAGTGCTGGCAATGACCGTGCTGGGGCTGGCGGGGCAGTGCTCGGCCTTTTCCCTTGGCGGTACCGGTGACGCGGTGGTGATCGCACCGCCAGCGCTGGATGAACGCAATCCGGCCCCTAGCGAGACGGCGGTATTTGCCGGTGGTTGCTTCTGGGGTGTGCAGGGCGTGTTCGCCCATGTCAGAGGGGTGCAGCGCGCGGTGTCCGGTTATGCCGGGGGCGCGGCGCAGACGGCGGACTATCAGCGGGTCAGCGAAGGTGACACCGGGCATGCCGAGTCGGTGCAGGTGACCTTCGATCCGGCCCAGGTCAGCTACGGCAGCTTGCTGCAGATCTACTTCTCGGTGGCCCACGACCCTACCGAACTCAATCGCCAGGGGCCGGACAGCGGCACCCAGTACCGCTCGGCGCTGTTCCCGCAGACACCCGAGCAACAACGGGTGGCCCAGGCCTACATCGCCCAGCTCGATGCAGGGCGGGCGTTCGCCAAGCCCATTGCCACCCGCGTGGAACCGGACCAGACCTTTTACCCGGCGGAGGCCTATCACCAGGATTTTCTTGCCGAGCACCCTGGCTATCCCTACATCGTGATCAATGACCTGCCCAAGGTGGCGCACCTCAAGCAGCTGTTTCCCGAGCGTTACCAGGAACAGTCGATACGGGTGAAGACTGGCGGTTGATGACCGGCCTTGAGGGCGGGGAGGTCAGTAGCGCCACTTGCGTAGCAGATCCTCGCCATAGCGCTGGCTGATCAGTGCTTCGACGCCGTCATCGTCGTCATGTACTTCGGCCAGGCACAGCAGCATCAGCGCATCCAGGTAGTCCTGCGGCGAATCGAAGAAAGGCGTCAGGGCCATGCCGCTATCGTGGTCGAAGTAGTAGACCGCGCCGGTGTCACGCTCGAAGCAGAACAGGTTGCCGTTGCCCAGGTAGTCGCCGAAGGCCACCAGCCTTTGCGCCAGTGCCAGGTCCAGGTATTGCTCGTCGATCTCGACGATGCCGGGGTAGGCCTCCAGCAGAGGCTGGATCGAGATGTCGCCGGGCTCGACGCTGCACAGGGTCTCGGCCAGGGACAGCACCCCCAGCTGGCGGTGATAGTCACGCAGCGCCGGTGGCAGCGGGCAGCCCAGGCGCTGTTCCAGGGCCTGCAAGGCGTCTTCGCTGACGGGCGTCAGCTCGGGTTCGTTGATGTGTCCTTCCCATAGCGCGCCGTAGGCGCCAATCGCCGCCCGGTACCAGGCCAGGCGCGTGGCCTGATCGGGCAGGTCCGGCCAGGCCAGGGGTGGGCAGCCGGCCGGTGGCCAGTCGGCATTGGTGTCGTGTTGTTCTGACATGAGGATTCCTTGGGTGAGCAGCAGGTGAAGGGCGATCAGGCGCTATGGCGCTTGCGCTCCATGGCGATGTCCGAGGGCTCGAAGCCCAGTGTGCTGAAAAATTCCGCTGCCCCGGGACGACCGGCGCGCAGGACCCAGGTGATCTGCGGGTTGTCGCCCATCACCCAGTGCACCAGGGCCCGGCCTGTACCTTGCCGCCGATAGTGCTGGGCAACCACCACCATGGACAGGTAGCCGTTGGAGAGCCCATCGCTGAGGCCGCGGGCAAAGCCGATGATCCTGGTGCCGTGCCATGCCACCGCCGTGCGCTGGGAGTTGGCCAGCAATTGGCTGAAGTACTCGCGAGTACCCATGCGATGGCGCCAGCCGTTGTCCGCGAGAAATTGCCACAGGGCTTCGCTGTCTTCAGCGCAGGCGTCTCGAATCAGCATGGGGAAATCTCCAGGGGGCAGGTTGCGTTCCATCGGCCTGTCAGCCGTCCAGCGAGGCTGGGCGCTTAGGTCAAGCGGGTCGAGCACTGTGAACATTGTTGCCGCCAGAGCCCGGGCGTAGCGTGTCGGTTCGACCTTGAGCAGCCTGGAGGATACAAGCATGACCGTGAAACTGGGAGCCATCGATGCCTGGGCGCAGCCCGCCAACGGCCGCGCGCGGGCGCTGTTGCCGGAAGTCGCCCGGCTGTTCGAGAAGTCCGGCTCGGCGCACCTGCTTGACCAGCCGGTGAGTATCGAGCAGACCGTGGCGCTGATGGATCAGGCCGGGGTGGAAAAACTCATGCTCAGCGCCTGGTGCCGGCCCGAGGGCTGGGTGTTCAGCAACGATGAAGTGGCGGCCTATACCCGGGCCTTTCCCGAGCGTTTCGTCGGCGTGGCCACGGTGGACCTGAGTCGGCCCATGGCAGCCCTGGCCGAGCTCGATCGGGCGGTGGGCGAACTGGGTTGCAAGGCCCTGCGCATCGTGCCCTGGCTCTGGAAGCTGCCGCCCAACCACCGCCTGTATTACCCGCTGTATGCCAAGTGCATCGAGCTTGGGATTCCCTTTTGTACCCAGGTCGGCCATACCGGGCCGTTGATGCCCTCGGAGACCGGGCGGCCGGTGCCGTATCTGGATGACGTGGCCCTGGACTTTCCGGAGTTGGTGATCGTCGGTGGGCACATCGGCCATCCCTGGACCGACGAGATGATCGGCCTGGCCTGGAAACACGACAATATCCACATCGACACTTCGGCCTACCTGCCGGCCTACTACCCGCCGCAACTGCTGCAGTTCATCCGCACCTACGGCCAGGACAAGGTTTTGTTCGGCAGCAACTTCCCCCAGCTGTCGCTGAAAAAATGCCTGGAGCAGGTCCAGGCCCTGGAACTTCCGCCGTCGATTGCGGACAAATTCCTCCAGGGCAATGCCCGTCGGGTTTTTCGCTTGTAGGTGCCGCGCAACCGGCGCCCGCCGTCGCGAACCGGGCGCCTGAGCGCTGATGCCGTGTGATGCTTGCACTGCGGCAACGGTTTTTTTAGCTGGGGGTTTCTTGCTATCTTGGCCACCCCCATTCACGGACGAATATCGAGACAGCCCATGGCTAACTCCACCCCGTCACGCCTCGGTAAAATCTTCCAGGGCCTGCTGTTTGCCCTGATCGGCGTCGGCCTGCTGGTCATCGCCGCCAATCTCACCCTCGAACGCCGCGAGTTCCTCGCCAGTGCCCAGAGCGCCGACGGCATCGTCAGCGACCTGAATGCCGGTGGCTCGCACCCCGAGATCGCCTTCACCACCGCGAGTGGAGAAAGGATTTCCTACCCCCAGGGCGGTTTCATCTTCGGTTACCAGAAAGACCAGCCGGTCCGGGTCTACTACCAGCCCGACCGCGCGGCCAACAGTGCGGTCATCGACGATCCGGCGGCCCTCTGGGCCACTCCAGGCGTGCTGGGCCTGATCGGCCTGGTGTTCGTCATTGCCGGCCTTGTCGGCATCAGCAGTCAGCGCGGGCGTCGCGCCGCGCATCCATTAAAAGGACTTTGAACCCATGAGCTACAACATCCCGATCCCGGTCAACGAAAGTCGCTGGCAGTACCAGACCGCCAGCGGTGGCGGCCTGACCGTGGCCCTGCTGGCAGGCAGCGGTGCGTCCCTGGTACTGCGCTCGCCCCAGGGCGAGGATGTGCACTACCACTATGGCGGCCTTGGGGTGGGGGTAGGGTTCGGCGCCCGCCTGCCGCGTTTCGGCAAGGTCAATATCCGGATCAAGGGCAAGACCGTCGGCGGCGCTGGTGCGGCCGAAGCCTTCCCTAGTACCGGCAAGGTGTTCGTTTCCGATGCCCTGGCCAGCCGTGACCTGACCAGCGACGACATTACCGGCCCTTGCCTGTACACCGAAGTCGGTGCCGGGTTGGGAGTGGGTGGCTCGGCCACGGCCTTGCTGTTCGGCCTGGACCCCAAGCTGCTGGCGTTGGCGGTAGCGGTGAACTCCACCGCCGCCTCGATTTTCGCGGCCAACACCATCAACCGCCAACTGCTGCAGTCGGCCAAGGGCGCGGTGGTGATGGCCGGGATGAACGCCGGCTTGCAGGCCGGCGGTGGCGCTGCGGTCTACATGGGCTATCTGTTCTAGCCCAGCCTGCCTGGCATGCCTGGACTTACAGGCGCGCCAGGCACTGCTGGAGAATATCCAGCCCCTCTTCGAAGATCGAAGGTTCCGTGGTCAAGGGTGCCAGCAGGCGCACGATATGCCGTGACTTGCCACTGGGCATCAGCAGCAGGCCGGCTTCCCGGGCACTGGCCAGCAGATTGTTCAACGGCTGCGACGCTGGCGCGCCATGCTCATCCAGCAGCTCGATGCCGCGCATGGCGCCCACGCCGGTCAAGCGCCCCAGGTAGCGGCACAGGCCACTGGCTTTCCAATGCTGGTAACGCTCGACAATCGCTCGCTCCTGGTGCGTGCCCCAGGTGTGCAGATGCTCGTCGGTCATTTCGTCCAGGGTCGCCAGGGCCGCGGCACAAGCGATCGGATTGCCCGAATAGGTGCCGCCCAGGCCGCCCCGGGGCAGGCTGTCCAGCAGGTCCTTGCGGCCGACTACCGCGCCCAGGGGCAGCCCACCGCCGATGCTCTTGCCCAGGAGGATCAGGTCCGGTTCGATGCCCAGCCGGGAAAAGCCGAAACGCTGGCCGGTGCGGCCGAAGCCGGACTGGATTTCGTCGGCCACCAAGAGGATCCGCTGCTCGTCGCACAAGCGGCGCAGGGCCTGGGCGAACCCAGGGTCCAGCGCGAGGAAGCCGCCTTCGCCCTGCACTGGCTCGAGGATGAAGCAGGCCACCTCGCCGACATCGATCTCCACGCTGAACAACCGTTGCATGGCCTTCAAGGCTTCTTCGGCACTCACGCCGTTGTCGGCGCTGGGGTAGGGCAGGTGATACACCGGGCCCGGTAACACGCCGACCTTCTGTTTGTAGGGCGCGACCTTGCCGTTGAGGTTGAGGGTGGCCAGGGTGCGGCCATGGAAGCCACCGTCGAAGGCAATCACCGCGCTGCGCCCGGTGGCGGCGCGGACGATCTTCAAGGCGTTTTCCGCCGCTTCGGCGCCACTGTTGGTGAGCATGCCGCTGACCGGGTAACTCACCGGGATGAAGCGGGCCAGGCGCTCCATGAACTCAAGGTAGGGCGCGTGCGGAGCGGCGTTGAAGGCGTAGTGGGTGAGGCGGCTGGCCTGGGCCTGGATGGCCGCGACGATGCGCGGATGACAGTGCCCGAGGTTGAGCACGCCAATGCCGCCGACGAAGTCGATGTAGCGTTTGCCCTGGGTGTCCCAGACTTCGGCGTTGCGCCCGTGGCTGAGCTGGATCGGGTGGACGGTGGCGATCGAACGGCTGATATTTTCGTAGCTCATGGGACGGGCTCTGCATGCCGGAAACGAGCGGTTATCTAAGCCGGCCTCGGCCGCCTGGGACAAACGAAATAAAGTCGCCGGGTCAGTATGAAAATTCCCGATCCAGGGTTTGCGCCCGCTTCAAGAGGTTTTCGTCTTGCGTCGGTTGTGCAGGTGCCGTACCAGCGCGGCGAGTCCCAGCAGGGCCACCACGCCGAGGAAGATCGGCAGGCGATAGGGCTTCAGGTCGCCGAAAAAATGCTGCAAGGCCTCGCCGGCCCAATAGCCAGCCCCGACGAACAACATGGCCCAGACCGCGGCCCCGAGCACATTGAGCAAGGCAAAGCGCCAGGGCGCCAGGCCGCTGGCACCGATGACCATCGGGCCTACCAGGCGCATGCCATAGAGAAAGCGCACGGCGAATACCGAGGTCAGGGGATAACGTTCGATCAGGCCCTTGACCCGCTCGATGGCGGCCTGATGGCGCTTGAGCCTGGGCAGTACCCGGGCGCCGGAGTAGCGACCGGTCCAGAACAGCAACTGATCGCCGAGGATGCCGCCGAGGGTGGCCACGCCGATCACTTGGGGCCACTCCAGGTTGCCCTGGTGCGCCGCCATGCCACCGAGGATCAATACAGTCTCGCCCTCCAGCAGGCAACCGACGAAGATCACCCAGTAGCCGTAGGTGGCGATCAGGGCGTTGAGGTCCAGGTGTTCGAGCATGGTTATCCCTTGTGTACGTTCGAGGTGGGTCATGGCTTCGATCCGCCATCCTGCTTCGAGTGCTACCGGGTTGAAGCGTTCGGTCGGCGATGGCTGAGCGTAAGGGATATACCTTTGACATATCCCTTTGCTTCACTAGACTTGAGGCACCTTTGGCTCATGCAGCAGGTGATTCGATGGAAACCGGTTCCGTATTCAAAAGCAATCGCAGTCAGGCTATTCGCATGCCCAAGGCCGTGGCGTTGCCGGACGATGTCACACGGGTGGACATCGTCGCGATCGGCCGCACCCGCATCATCACTCCGGCGGGCGAGTCCTGGGACAGTTGGTTTGATGAGCAGGACAGCGTGAGCGCCGACTTCATGACTGAACGGGAGCAGCCAGCCGAACAGGTACGTGAGGAGTTCTGATGTTCAAGTACATGCTCGATACCAATATCTGCATCTTTACCATCAAGAACAAACCCCAGCAGGTTCGCGAAGCGTTCAGCCGTAATCAGGGACGTTTGTGCATCAGTTCCATCACGTTGATGGAACTGATCTATGGTGCGGAAAAATCTGCCGTGCCGGAGAAAAACCTGGGGCGTGTCGAAAGCTTCGTGGCACGCCTGCAAGTGCTGGATTATGACGATAACGCCGCGATCCATAGTGGCCAGCTACAGGCCGAACTCGTCCAGAAGGGCAAACGGATAGGTCCCTACGATCAACTGATAGCAGGACATGCCAGGTCATTGGGGCTGACCCTGGTCACCAACAATCTTCGTGAGTTCGAGCGTGTGCCCGGGTTGCGCGTCGAGGATTGGGTCTAGGGTCTGTTGCCGTTTCGGCGCAAACCGCGTTGCCGCGTCAAATGGCGCCAGGCTAGGCGTAGGACGCAGGCAATGGTCGTTCCCTTGTCAAGTCCTGCAACGACGCATGGCGCCATTTGTCGCGCAACCCGAAGGGACGGGCCGGTTTTAGCGCGGCGCGTCGTTACTCGACGGCTCATTTGGACGGCCAAACTTCGCGTCTCGTGCCTAGCTCCGCGCTAAAACTGGCTCCGGCGCGGTCGCGGCGAAATGGCAACAGACCCTAGATAAGTCCGGCATCCCTTACTGTCCCATCACCCAGGCCCAGGTCATGGCCGAACCGTACAAGCCCAGGCCGAACACCGAGTGGCCGACCAGGCTGCGCAGCCGGGCCACGCTCGGCTTGGGCGTCTTGCTGGCCGCGACTCCGGCGCCCATGCACGGCTGCATCAGGAAGAACGGCGCGGCCACCGTCAGCACGCCGACGATCAGCGCCGGGGCCAGGGTCGGTTGCAACGGCCATTGCGGGGCCTGGGTCAGCAGCAACAGTACCGCGAAAGCGATCCCGATCAGGTAGTGGGCCAACCAGCCCAACGCTTGTTCACCAGCTACTGGTGCGGCCTGGGCGATGTTCTGGTGCACGAACCGGCCCTTGGGGAAGTGGCCGATCCAGCGTCCGACCATGGCCCAGTTGGGGCCGGGCATGTTCAGGAACCGGGCCAGGAACAGGTTCCAGAGATCCAGGACCACGGTTGCGCCGACACCGATCGCCAGTGCCGGTAAGATCAACGCCATGAGTGCATGCATAAGGACTCCTTCAGATACGGGAGCCTGGCAGTACAGTGCCAGGTATTCCGTGGTAAGATTTCATTCAATTTAATGATTGAATGATCAATAAAGCAGCAGGAACTGTCAATGATCGATTCGCTTTCCCCACAGCAGCCACTGGCCGACATGGCCGAGCTGGCGCGCATCCTCGGGCATCACCATCGCCTGATCCTGCTGGAGCACATCGCTCGCGGCGAGCAGCCGGTGGAGCGCCTGGTGGAGGCCTCGGGCCTTTCGGTAGCCAATACTTCCCAGCACCTGCAGCAGCTGCGTCGCGGCGGTTTCGTGCAGACCCGGCGTGATGGCAAGCGCGTGCTCTACAGCCTGGCCCAGGGCCCGGTGGCGGGCTTGCTCGATGCCTTGCGCCGGTATGTGGACTACAACCATGGGCAGATCCGCGAGCTGCTCAGCGATAGTGTCCAGCAACCGGCGCGCTTGGAAGGGATCTCCCGGGACGAGTTGCGCCAGCGCCTGCAAGAGGGCGGCATGACCTTGCTGGATGTGCGTTCGCCGGAGGAGTTTGCCCAGGGGCACCTGCCGGGGGCCATCAACATCCCGGTGGAGGAACTGGAACTGCGCCTGGCGGAGCTACCGTCGGAGCAAGAGTTGGTGGCCTACTGCCGCGGCCCTTATTGCGTGCTCTCGCACAACGCTGCGGCGTTGTTGCGGGCCAGGGGCTTCAAGGTGCGGCGCCTGGACGAGGGGTTCACCGACTGGCAGGCCGCTGGACTGGGCGTGGAAACGACCGAGTAAAAACGTCGTACAAGGGGGCGTTTAGGCCATTGCCTACAGGTGCATGATCCATATCAACAGGGTTTTCAGAGAAATCCGCTACAAGGGACTCAGGCTCGGACCCACAAGGTACCGGGCCCCGGGCCTACCTCCCAAGGGCCCGAGATAACCAATAAAAACCTTTGCGGATATCGGCCGAGGGGATCACCCCAGGCGGGTTTTAAAGGAATAACCTGATGGCTTTTTCTCTGTCACGCTTGTGCCTCCTGGGCGCTGCGTTGCTCTGCGTACATTCTGCCCACGGTAGCGAGCCTGCTCCGGCAGCTACCCCCACCCCCGATGCCGAAACGATCCAGCGTGGCCAGTATGTGGCCCAGCTCGGCGACTGTATCGCTTGCCATACCGCCCGTGGCGGCGCCGTCATGGCCGGCGGCCTGGAGCTGAAGACGCCCATGGGCACCATCTACTCCAGCAACATCACCCCGGACAAGGCAACTGGCATCGGCGCCTACAGCTTCGAACAGTTCGACCGCGCCATGCGCGAAGGCGTGACCCCTGACGGCAGCCATTTGTACCCGGCCATGCCGTACCCGTCCTACGCGAAGATGACCGAAGAGGACATGCGAGCGCTCTTTGCCTACCTGATGAATGGCGTGGAGCCGGTGGCCCAGGGCAACCTGGAGGCCGACATGGGCTTCCCCTTCAACCAGCGCTGGGGCCTGTGGTTCTGGAACTTCGCCTTCGTCGACAAACAGCCCTTCAAACCCGATCCCCAGCGTGACGAACAGCTCAACCGTGGCGCTTACCTGGTCCAGGGCCTGGGCCATTGCGGTTCCTGCCACACCCCACGGGGCATCGCCTTCCAGGAGAAGGCCATGAGCGACACCGAATCCGGTGGCCAGCATTACCTGGCCGGGGAGACGGTAGAAGAGTGGCGCGCCCTGAGCCTGCGTAACCTGTGGACCGTGGAAGACACCGTGCAACTGCTCAAGACCGGGCAGAACCGCTTCGCCACGGTCTCGGGCAACATGGCCGATGTGATCCACCACAGTACCCAGCACTTCACCGATGCCGACCTGACCGCCATTGCGGCCTATCTCAAGTCGCTGCCGGCGGGCAAGGATGACCTGCCGATGCCGTCCGAGGTCCAGGCCCCGGCAGCACCGCCGAGCAACCTGTTCACCTCTCGTGGTGGCCTGGGTTATGCGCAGTTCTGCTCCGACTGCCACCGCCAGGATGGTGCCGGCGTACCGCAGATGTTCCCGTCCCTGGCGGGCAACCCGAGCGTGGCGTCGAGCAACCCGACGTCCTTGCTGCACATCACCCTGACCGGCTGGAAGACCGCCCAGACCGCGGCCCATCCACGGGTCTACACCATGCCGGGATTTGCCCAACTGGCCGATGAGGAAATCGCCGAGATCCTGACTTTCGTCCGCAGCAGCTGGGGCAACCAGGGTTCGGCCATCGACGCCAACCAGGTCAAGAAAATGCGTGCCCAACTGAGCCCGCAAGTGGAGAGCACGCCGTTTGAAACCCCACGCCTGGCCAACTTGCTGGCCGCGCCGAACGCCGAGCAACTGGTGCGCGGCATGCGCCTGCACCTGGAGACCAAGGCCCTGCTGCCGGACAACGTCGGCAACTCGCTGAACTGCACCAGCTGCCACCTCAACGCTGGCACCGTGGCCGATGGTTCGCCTTTTGTCGGTGTCTCGGCATTCTTCCCCGGCTACGCGCCACGGGCGGGCAAGACCATCACCCTGGAAGAGCGCATCAACGGTTGCTTCCGCCGCTCCATGCACGGCAAGCCGCTGCCGGTGGCTGGCCCGGACATGCAAGCCATGGTGGCCTACTTCGAGTGGATGAAGATGAACACCCGTCCCGAGGACAAGGTGGCCGGGCGTGGCGTGGGCAAGATCGATCCCGCCCTCAAGCCCAACGCCGAGAATGGCAAGCAGGTGTACGCCAAGCAGTGCGCGGTGTGCCATGGCGCTGATGGCGAAGGCCTGAAGCGTGCCGACGGCAGCCTGATCTTCCCGCCGCTGTGGGGCGACGAGTCGTTCAACATCGGCGCCGGCATGGCCCGTACCTACACCGCCGCGGCCTTCGTCAAGCGCAACATGCCGATCGGCTTCCACGAGAAGTTCCCCCTGGGCCAGGGTGGCCTCTCGGATCAGGAAGCCCTGGATGTGGCCGAGTACTTCTCCCATCAACCGCGTCCGGACTTCCCGGACAAGGTCAAGGATTGGCCGAACGGTGGCCGGCCGGCGGACGCTCGCTACTGACCCTAGCCATGGCGGCTACTTCGGTAGCCGCCATGACTGGTTTGAGCAGCCCGTAGCCGCGGTTTTCGAGCGGCGAAAAACCTGTGGCAGGCCGATCACGCCGAGTTAAGATCGCCATCCTTTTGCGGCCACCGATGGTCGCTCCCCCCCAAGGATGAATCATGCGGTTTCCCTCTGTGGTGTTGCTCGGCCTGACCCTGGGCCTGGGCGGTTGCACCTTCGTCTCGACCCTCAAGGCCACTACCGTCAGTTATCGCGTTCCGGCGGATGCCGGTGACACTGCATTGATCCGCATCGTGTCTCAGGGCTCGGTCCGTGGCGTGCCATACAGCGATTGCATCGACTGGCGCAAACCGGGCTCGGGCGTGATGGTCAAGCCGCATCGCGGCATCGCCAATCCCAAGTTCCGCAGCCTGGGCATTCCCATGAGCGCCGAGACCGACCGTATGCGGCGCCAGGAAGGTTTTGGCGCCAATGAACTCAAGCTCCCGGCCAATCGTCCCTTCGCCCTGATGTTCTACAACAGCGAACCCGGGCAGCTGGAGAATTTTCGCGCCGTCTGTGAGCAGAGCGTGAGCTTCGTGCCTGAGGCTGGCGCGACCTACCAGCTGGTGTTCCTGCAGGACCAGCAATGCACCGCGCTGCTGCGCAAGATCGATGAGCAGGGGCGGATGCAGGCCGAGCCTGTAGGGCTGCACTCCAGCGACTACTGCAGCCCCGATGCTCGGATAAGAGATCGCTGATAGGGGTTTCAGCCTGGGTAGTGCTGGCAGATTTCCTTCCAGATATAGCCACCGCTGTAGCGGATCCAGCGGATATACAGATGATCGACAAAGGCTTGCCAGCGGCTGTTGCGGCGTCGCTGCAGGCTTTCTTCGATATCCGCCAGGAGCGAGGTGCGCTCGAAACCCATCCAGATTTCCGGGATCACCGCCATCAGGTTGACGTAGCACACTGGCGCCACCTCGCAGTAGAGGATGCGCTCGATCTCGGCCCGCTCGTAGGCCTGGGTCTGCCGGGCGATGTAGGCATAGTCCACCTGGTTGTCGACGAAGGCATCCGACAACACATAGCGGATCTCGTCCAACTGTTCCTGGGTGATGGGGTTGCTAGGCATGGTCGAATGGACTCAGGAGCGCTGGTAGGGCAAGCCGAAGGGGACCCCGTTCAGGGTGTGGGTACAGCAGGGGCAGTCGGGGCTCATGTGCGCTGCGCGCAGTTGCGGATCGACCATTTGCAGCAACCCCTGAGCGTCGACGTACAAGCCGCTGAAGAAACTGAAGTGGCCGATGCGCACGTAGTCCTCGCGTTCGTGTTCATGCCGGGCCACCAGCCAGAACACCGGGTCTTCGCGGTCCAGGCGGCTCTTGGCCTCACTGAACACCGCATCCCAGGGGTCGCCCACTCGGCTGAGCAAGAAGCGGAACAGCGGCGTGTAGTCCAGCCCCAGGCGCAGCCCGGAATGCATGCTGCCGCGCTGCTGCTCCTTGGCGGCCAGGGCCTTGCTGTGGCGCTGCTGGGCATAGGCCGGATGGATCTTGTGGTGCACGCCGTGGGTCCGCGTGTTGACCTTGCGATACAGCGGTTGTTTTTCCATCGGGCGGGTCCTTCCTGGTTGCCGGCGAATGGCGATTCTATCTTGGTGCGATCATCCGTGTCGGCTCGCGGCCGTTGGCATTGTGCTGGTAGATGGCCGTGGGTTGGCCCTGGTCGTCGAAGAACACCTGGCCCAGCCCGGAAGAGTTCCACAACCGTTCACCGGCCTTGGCATGCTCGGGCACATGGGGGATGACCTTCATGCGCCGGCGCCTGGTGAACCAGTTCAACGGCGAGCGGGGCGAGTAGAGCCAGCGGTTGAGGCGGTCGAACCAGTCCAGCAGGGTTGCGGGGAATTCATTCTTGATGCCGCTGCTGGTGACCTGCCAGATCCGCGGGCCGCCCTGGCGATGGCGGATCAGCACTTCGTAGACGAAGGAGTAGTGCACGTCGCCGGAGAGGATCACGTAGCTGCCCGGGGTGCGTGAGTGGCGGAAGATATTCAGGATCACCTGGGCCGAACCGCGATGGGCCATCCAGTTTTCCGCGTCCACCAGCAGCGGGTAGCCACACCAGCTGAAGACCTTCTGCACGGTTTCGATCAGCTTGACGCCGAAGATCGGCGCCGGCGAAACGATGATCGCCGAAGGGTGGTCCAGCAGTTCGTGTTGCAGTTCGCTCAAGGCTTCCCAGTCCAGTAGGCCGGAAGGCTGGCCCAGGCTGAACTCGCTGCGCCAGCGCCGGGTACGGGTGTCCAGCACCACCAGGGCCGGGGTGCTGGGCAGTACGTACTGCCACTGGGCAAAGCGCAGCAGTTGCTCGAGCAACGGGTCGTGCAGTCGCCGGTCCAGTTGCCGGTTGCCTTGCGCGCTGGCACTCAGGGCCTGGGTCTGCTCCAGCAATGCCGGGAAGGCGTCGGGGTTGTTGCCCCAGCCCTGGCACAGCATGTAGGCCAGCAGGGCATTGCCGATGATGCGTTTGGAGAAGGGATGGCCGTAGGCGGTTTCTTCCCATTGGGCGCTGAGGTTCCAGTCGTCGGTGATGTCGTGGTCGTCGAAGATCATCAGGCACGACAGGTGGGCGAAGACCCGCGCCGCGCCGTCCAGTCCGCCGACGAAGGCCTCGATATGCCGTTGCTCCCTGGCATAGCGCGCCTGGTGCTGCGGGCTCAGTTGCGGCATCTGGGGCGCGATCAGGCTCCAGGGCACCGGCGACCAGGCCAGCAGATACATGGCCAGCACCTCGGCGAAGGTCACCAGGTGATTGTCGGCGCTGCTGCTGGTGAAGATCGGCTTCTTCACCCCGCCGAAGAACCGCTCGCGCAGGGTCTCGTTGCTCTTGAGCGCGGGGAGCAACTCGGCTCGCTGGTAGTAGCTGGCGTGGTGGCAGTAGAGCGCCTGGCTGTCGTCCACCACGGCGCCTTCGAGCTGTTCGTCGAACAGGCCCAGGCGTTCGATCAGGGCATGGATGGCCCGCAGCATGGGACCGGCCACATCGTCGGCGTAGATCTGGTCGCCGGTCATCAGCAGCAATGCGGGGCGGTCTTGGGTCACCGGTTTTTGCGCCAGCAGGCGGTCGGCGCATAGCAGGCCGTCGGGGGCCGGGTGATGGGGTTTGCGGCAGGAGCCGTGGAGCAGGTTGTCGATGCGGCTATGCAGTACGAATTCGGCCCGTCGGGCATTGTCATAAAGCAAGTGGGGCGCCCAAGCGGCCATGCCCTGGAGGCCGTGCTGCGTATCGCTGAGCAGTAGGTCATAGGCGACCGGCACGTCCTCGGGCAGGGCGGCGTCCAGGCTCACGTCGATCAGGTGGATGTAGGCATCGCGGCCCACGGCGATGACCTGGCACTGGTGTTCATCCAGGGTCAATTCCTGCATGGCAGCGCCTTCGGTCTGCAGTTGCAGGGTCAGGGACAAAGGCTGCGAGCCCACCAGCCACAACACCAGCCGGCTCGGTTCCAGGCGGCGCAACAGCGGGCCGGCGAGTACGGGAGGCAAGGTGTCGAGAGCGTGGGACAAGGGCATGCGCGCGGGTGCTCGGGGCCAGAAAAGGGGCGCCATGGTAGCGTAGCCAATGTCACAGAAACGTCGCCTGGCGGCGCCGTCCCCAGGCATTTGTATCCAGTTATTTACTGGCCGTGGCCATCATCATCCCGAAGCCCAAGAAGGTGATCCCCGGCAGCCTGCCGGCGATCCGTGCCTAGTGCCGGCCCAGTCATGACCCAGGGAGTTGGACAGGGCCAGCACGACCCCGGGCCCGGAGCTGAGGATGGACAGGGTCGCCAGCAGCAGGAACATTCCGTAACTCACCAAGGGCACTCCGGGCTTGGACGATGAAAGAGCGCCGCCGCGCCGGAATCAGGCACAAGGGTGATTGGCCTGGTCGCTTCAGCGGTCGTTCTGGCGCGCCGGCAGCTGCGGCAGGTTGAGCGCAGCGTCCTGCTGGATCTGGGCCTGCATCCAGTCGATGAACACCTGGGCCTCGGGTGCGGCGTCGCAGGCCAAGGCGTAGTAATAGTGGGTCAGGGGCTGGCGTAATTGTGGCAGCGGGCAGACCAGCCGGCCGCTGGCCAGGTCCTTGGCCAGCAGCGAGGCGGGGCACAGGCTCAAGCCGAGGCCGTCGACGCAGGCCTGGAGCACGAAGTGCATATGGTCAAAATGCAGGGTTGGCGGGTTGCGCAGCGGCTTGAGCCGGCAGTGCTCGAGCCATTTCGACCAATCGCTGAGCCGGGTGCGGCTGACCAGCAGGGTATGGCGTGCCAGGTCCTTGGGGCTGTGCAAGGGGGTGTCGTGCAAGAGCGCGGGGGCGGCCACCACCAGGATTTCGTCGTCCAGCAGGCGTTGCGGTTGCAGCGCTGCCGCCCACCCCGAGCGCCCACGGCGGATTACCAGGTCGAAGGTTTCCCGGGCCGGGTCGGGGGGCAGGGTGCTGGTCACCACTTCCGGATGGATCTGCGGGTACTGCGCCATGAACTGCGGCAGGCGTGGAATCAGCCAACGCACGGCGAAGGACGGTCGCACGTTGATGGTCACCTTGCGCAGCGCCGCGCCCTGGCGCAGGGCGGTGGCGGCCTGGGCGATCTGGGTCAGGGCCACGCTGACCTGCTCATAAAAAGCCTGTCCGGCCGGGGTGAGGACCGACTGGCGGATACGACGCTCGAACAGCAGCACGCCCAGGTGTTCTTCCAGCAACTTGATATGCCGGCTGATGGCGCTGTGGCTCACGTGCAACTCATCCGCCGCGCGGCTGAAGCTTTCGTGGCGGGCGGCCGCGGCAAAGGCGCGGACCGCGTTCAGAGGGGGCAGGTCGCTGATCATGTGTCTAATTTAGTTACCTATACGGCGCAAATAAAGCGTTTGTCAGCGCGGGCCACGGGCGGCACGCTGCATCGGGTTCACGATCTGCCGGTTTGCCTGACATGCCCGATACTTCGCTTCGCCGTACCGATCAAGACTCTGCCCGTTGCGCCAGCATCCTCGGCCTGTGCTTGCCTGGTGATGTCCTGCTGTACCTGTTGCTGCCCATGCAGCACGAAGCCTTCGGCGTGACCCTGGCCGAGGCCGGCTTGCTGCTGGCCGCCAACCGCCTGGTGCGGATCTTCGGCTACGGCCAGGTGATGCGCTTCTATGCCCGGCACGGCGACCGCCCGGTGTGCGTGCTGGCCGCTGCGACCGCCGCGTTGTGCGCTTTGGGTTACGCCACGCTGTCGGGCTTCTGGTGGTTGTTGCTGCTGCGCCTGGGCTGGGGCTTGAGTTACGCCGCCCTCAATCTCTCGACCCAGGTCATGGCCACCGCCGAGCCCACGGGCGCCGCCCGCCGCACCGGCCGCTCCCGCGCGCTGATCGCCACCGGGCCGATGCTGGCCTTGCTCATCGGTGCACTGGTCAGCGTCGAATACGGCCCGCGGGTGATCTTCGGGCTCATGGCCCTGACCTCGCTGCTCGCCATGTTGCTGGCCTTCGGCCTACCTGGCAGGCCTCATCCACTGGCCCATTCCGGCCGGCGCTTGCAGCGTCCCGACAGCGTGGCGCTGTGGTCCTTCATCGAAGGCCTGGTGCTGGACGGGCTGTTCATCATTGGCCTGTCGTTGCAGGCCGAACAACTAATGGCCGGCAACGCGTTGCTGGTGGCGGGTGCGCTGTTGGCCCTGCGCTATGTCTCGGAAATGCTCCTCAGCCCCCTGGGCGGCATCGCCGCGCAACGCTTTGGCGCGACGCGGATGCTGATCGTCTTTTCGCTGCTGACCTGCGTGGCCCTGGTGGGGTTCGGTTGCCACTGGCTGATCGTCGGCGGCGCCCTGGTATTGATACTGCGGGCCCTGCAACTGCCGCTAGTCGTGACAGTGGTGGCCCAGCGGCACCCGGGCGCGGGACGAGTGCGAGCCCTGGCGGCCAATGCGGTATGGCGGGATATCGGCGCCGGGCTCGGCCCGCTGATCGCCGGCATGTTACTGCCGGTGGCCTCCACGGCGTGGGTGTATTCGCTGGCGGCAGTGTGCCTGGCACTGAGTGCGTTGGCGTGCCGGAAGCCCGATGCAAACAGCGGAGTCTAAGCCGCAAGCCGCAAGCCGCAAGCTCCAAGCTTTAATCTTGAAGCTTGCCGCTCGCAGCTTGCCGCTGTCTTTACGCCTGTCGGTCGTCGCCGCGTTCGACGCTTTGGGGCTGGCCCTGTTCGATGACCCAGCGCAGCAGGTCGGTGACCGAGACCCGATGCTTGCGCTCCACCCATTCCATGCCTTGGGGGCTGTAGTGCTCGCTGTAGCGGGTCAGCACCAAGTGGTTCTGATCGTCCGACAGGCGCAGGCTGACCTCGCGGCAATGCAGGCTGGCGTCGTCGAGCTTGGTCACCCGTTGCAGCAGCGTCAGGGCCGAATGGGTGAGGCAGGGTTCGGGCAGTTCTTCGCGAATGGCTGGGGCGGGCGCCGAGGTGTTCTTGATCAGGTGCATGGTCGGCTGTTCTCCAGTAGTGGGAGGCCGATGCTGACAGCCGAACCTTGCGCAAAGATGTCTGCTTTATTGCAGCGTTGCAGGTTTGTTACCGGGTTGAAATATATGACGTGACGCGGCGAATGGTTTTAGATAACGCTCCTTTCCAGTTGAAGTGATCCCCGCCGGTGAGCCGTCTCTTGATCGTGGACGACGACGTCGAAGTCCTCGCCCTGCTGAAGAAATTCTTTGTCCAACAGGGCTACCAAGTCAGCGTGGCCACCGATGGCGTTGGGTTGTGGGCGGCCCTGGAACGGGAGGTGCCGGACCTGATCATCCTCGACCTGATGCTCCCCGGCGATAACGGCCTGACCCTGTGCCAGCGCCTGCGGCTGCAGCATGCCACGCCGGTGATCATGCTCACCGCCATGGGCGAGTTGAGCGACCGGGTGGTGGGCCTGGAGATGGGCGCCGACGATTACCTGGGCAAACCCTTCGATGCTCGCGAGCTGCTGGCGCGGGTGCGCGCGGTGTTGCGCCGCTCCGGCGAGAGCCGGCCGCTGGCCAGCGAAGTTCCACGGCCGTTGATCCGCTTCGCCGATTGGCAACTGGACCTGACCCGGCGCGAACTGCGTTCGCCGGACCAGGTGATGATCCCGCTGTCGGCGGGGGAGTTCGACTTGCTGCTGGTGTTCGTCGAGCACCCGCAGCGCATCCTCACCCGCGAGCAATTGCTCGACCTGGCCCGGGGCCAGGCCCATGACGCCTTCGATCGCAGCATCGATGTCCAGGTCAGCCGCTTGCGGCGCAAGCTGGAGTTCGATACCAAGCGCCCGGCGATGATCCGCACGGTACGCAATGGCGGCTACCTGTTCACCCCCAGCGTGACCCGCCAGTGAAGGCCCTCAAGTCGCTGTGGCGCTATCGGTTGCGCGATACGGTGGCGCGCTGGATCGCCCTGACCATCATCATGGCCATGCTCACGGCCCTGGCCTTCAATACGCTGTTCGTGCAGTTGGCCGGGGTCTGGGCCTATCCGTCCCTGGAAGAGTCGGGAATTTTGGAGAACTCGGCGTCCATCGTGCTGATGATCGAGGCCTCGGAGCCGGGCCAGCGTGCACGGCTGGCGGCAGCGGTCAGCCATGAGTATTCCAGCGTGGTCTGGCAGCCGACTCGCGAGGCTTTCAATCTGCCAGTCGTCGAGGACTCTGAGTACGTGGGAGAGGGCATCCGCCAGGCGCTGGAACCGCCTACTCGGCGCATGGAGGCCTACATGCCCAGCGACTGGCCGGGGCCCAATGGCCGCTACGCGCTATTGGTGCAGTTGACCGACCAATCCTGGCTGATGTTTTCCTCGGCATCCCGCAGCTGGGGGCTGGATGTGAGTACCCGCAACCTGATCGTCATCGCCCTGGTGCTGGTGTCCACCGGCCTGGTGGCGTTGATCGCCACCCGCCGCCTGGCCAGGCCGTTGCAGCAGTTTGCCCTGGGTGCACGACGCTTTGCCCTGGACTTTCACGCGCCACCCATCGAGCCGGTGGGGCCCCACGAGATCCGCCAGGCGATCCTGGCGTTCAACGCCATGCAGGCGCAGTTGCAGCACTTCATCAAGGACCGTACGCAGATGCTCGCGGCCATTTCCCATGACCTGCGCACGCCCTTGACTCGCATGCGCCTGCGCGGCGAGTTCATCGAGGATGCCGACCAGCAGCAACGGCTGTTCCGCGATGTGGACGAGATGCAGGCCATGATCAACTCGGCCCTGGAGTTCTTTCGCGACGATGCACGCCTGGAGCAGGCGACCCAGTTCGACCTGGCGGAACTGCTGCAAACCCTGGTGGACGATTATCGCGACCAGGGCCTGGAAATCACCTTCAGCGGCCCGCCGCGCCTGGTGTATGGCGGCAGGCCCCTGGGGCTCAAGCGGGTGATGACCAACCTGCTGGACAACGCCCTCAAGTACGGCGTCGAACCGGCCATCGTGCTCGAGCAGGGTGTTGAGCAGGTGCGGGTGCGGGTGCTGGATCGTGGCCCGGGCATTGCACCCGAGGCGTTGGAGCAGGTGTTCGAGCCGTTCTTCCGCCTGGAGACGTCACGCAACAAGAGCACCGGCGGCGTTGGCCTGGGCCTGTCGGCGGCCCGGGCCATCGTGCGTGAGCATGGCGGCAGCTTGCGCCTGTTCAACCGCGAGGGCGGCGGGCTCGAGGCCCGGGTGGAACTGCCGCTCTAACCCTTGTACCTGGGTGCTTCTTGTCGCCGCTGCCGAGGCTGCGTACGGGCGCGTAGCGGCCGTCCTGGTTGAAGGCCCTGCGGACCTTGTCGCAGCCTCGCGTCGCTCGATAGCGGCTACAGGTGTCGCGGGTCAGGACCAGTCGAAGCAGAACAGCACCAGGCCTTCAACCGGTTCGTAGAACATCACGATCAGGTCGGCGCCGCGGATGCCGTAGTTGTAGGCCGGTACCCCCAGGACGTGCTGGAAGCGGCGGCCTGCCGGGCTCAGGGGCCAGACGTCGATGTCGCCGCTGTCATCCTCGGCCTCGACCACGTCCATGGGGAATTCCACGGTTTCCACCCAGTTGCCATAACCCTCGGCCACGCCACCGATTTCCTCGATGAAGTTGAGCTTTTGCCCGTTGTCCCGGGGCCAGGTCAGGTGGCCGAGTTCCTGGTAGCGCTGGCGTGCGGCCTGGTAGGCGGCGCGTTGTTCGGTGTAGTGCTGTTCCAGGTCGGCGCGGGCGTTGTGCTCGGGGTCGGCCAGGTGGGCGTTGTCCGGGTGCAGGAAGAAGTAGCGCGGATCACCGCACAGGCGATAGCGACCGTCCTCGATCTTGAAACCGATCCAGTTGGTTTTCAGCAAGTCGCTGCCAAAGCCCTGGCCCTCGGTGAACATGCCGACCAGGCCGCCGCTGGGTTCGATGGGGTTGAGCAGGTGCAGGCGAGCGGACCATTCGGGGTTGATCAGGCTGGCATCGAAGGACAGCAGCGGCAGCAGGTGTTCGGCCAACTCTTGCTGGTCGGCGACGAACAGGTCACGGGCTTCGGGGTAGGCCACGGCGCCAGCCGGCAGCTGGTTGAATTCCGGGGTTGGGATAGTGGGCATGGAACATCCTTGGTATCGGGCGATTAACGTGCGCAAGCCACTGCGCGATTCAGGAAGAACACATGGCAAGCGCTCGAGCAGGGCTGACGCTTGCCGGGTGAGCGGGTGCGATGCGGGTTCCGGGCGCTGGTGGCCGGAAGCAGTCGGGTGGTCGCGAGTAGCCTGCCGCACACAAGGTTTGCGGGGCGGGCGAAACAGCGGGCGCCAGGGGGCGCGGGTATCGGAGGGCGTTGCTGGGCATCCATGTCCAAGTCCGGTCTGTGCAATATGCGGTCATTGCCGGGCCGGCAATTTAACACCTGACGAGGGCCTGGGCCAGGCACGCGGCGACACAGGCCCTAAGGCCCGAGTGCCGCGGTCGAGGGTGGTCTTAGAACGACAGTGCGGGGCCTGTGGTGTCGATGTCCGCTACCAACTGGCCGGGGCGCTCATCTTCTTCCAGCCCTCGCGAGGCACGACCCACCAGCAGCGGATCGGGAGCATGGGCGACCTTGGGGTCCTTGCCCGGGTAGTCCAGCTCGTGCAGGAAGTGGCGGATGCAGTTGATCCGGGCGCGTTTCTTGTCGTCGGACTTGATCACCGTCCATGGTGCGTCGGCGGTGTCGGTGTGGAAGAACATCGCCTGCTTGGCGCCGGTGTATTCGTCCCATTTGTCCAGGGACTTGATATCGATGGGCGAGAGTTTCCAGTGCTTGAGCGGGTCGTCACGGCGCGAGATGAAGCGCCGCAGTTGCTCTTCGCGATTGACCGAGAACCAGAACTTGAACAGCAGGATGCCGCTGTTGCACAGCATGCGCTCCAGTTCTGGAGTCTGGCGCATGAACTCCAGATATTGCAGGGGCGAGCAGAATTCCATGACTCGCTCGACGCCGGCGCGGTTGTACCAGGAGCGGTCGAAGAAGACCATTTCCCCCGCCGTTGGCAGGTGCTGGATATAGCGCTGGAAGTACCACTGGCCCTTTTCCTGCTCGGAGGGTTTTTCCAGGGCAACGATCCGCGCACCGCGGGGGTTCAGGTGTTCCATGAAGCGCTTGATGGTGCCGCCCTTGCCCGCGGCATCGCGGCCTTCGAACAGCACCACGATGCGTTGCCCGGTTTCCTTGACCCAGCTTTGCACCTTGAGCAATTCGATCTGCAACTCGTGCTTGGCCTTCTCGTATTCGGCGCGGCGCATGCGGTTGCGATAGGGATAGTTGCCCGGGAGCTTGGCCGAGACGCTGTCTTCGTTGGAGCCGCGAGGTGCGCTGGCGATCTGCAGGGCCATGGGGTTCTGCTCGAGATCGACCTTGATGGCCTTCACTGCCGCAGCCTTGGCGGGCGTGCTGCGCGGGCGGCGGGTGCGGGGTGCGGCGCTCTTGCGGGCTGGAGTCTTGGCGGGGCTGGTTGCGCTGGTCTTGGGCAGCACTTCGGGGAGGGGACGCGCGTGGGAATCTTCACTCATGGACGGGGCCTGCGGATCTTGTTCAAAGGGGTACCGACCAGTGTAGGGAGCGCAAAGCGCTGCTCGTTGACCTCCATCAAGGTTGTGTTCGGGAGATGGCGCTAGGCGTTGGAAGGGGATACAGCGAGGGAGTGCCTTGCCCGGGGAGGGCAAGGCAGTGTGCCGCGTCAGACCTTGGCGGGGTTCTTTTTCTCCGGATCGATGCCGTACAGGGCGATGGCCTCGGCGACCTTCTCCCGTGGCAGGCTGCCTTCGTCGGCCAGGGCCTTGAGGGCGGCCACGGCGATGAAGTGACGGTCGACCTCGAAGAACCGGCGCAGGGACTCTCGGGTATCCGACTGACCGAAACCGTCGGTGCCCAGGGCGACGAAACGGCGCTGGGGAACGAAGGGACGGATCTGGTCGGCGAAGATCTTCATGTAGTCGGTAGCGACCACCACCGGGCCTTCCTTGTCTTGCAGGCAGCTTTCCACGTAGCTCACGCGAGGCTCCTGCTGGGGATGCAGCAGGCTCCAGCGCTCGGCTTCCTGGCCGTCGCGACGCAGCTCGGTCAGGCTGGTGACGCTCCAGACCTCGCTGCTGACGCCGAAGTCGGCCTCCAGCAGTTTGGCGGCGGCGTTGACTTCTTGCAGGATCGAGCCGCAACCCATCAGCTGCACGTGCTTGCCCTTGTGCTGCTTGGTCGGGGCCGAGAAGCGGTACATGCCCTTGAGGATGCCTTGCTCGACGCCTTCGGGCATGTCCGGGTGGGCGTAGTTCTCGTTGAGCAGGGTGATGTAGTAGTAGATGTCCTCGTTCTCGACATACATGCGGCGCATGCCGTCCTGGATGATCACCGCCAGCTCGTAGGCATAGGTCGGGTCGTAGGAGACGCAGCACGGGATGGTGGACGACACCACATGGCTGTGGCCGTCATCGTGCTGCAAGCCTTCGCCCATCAGGGTGGTGCGCCCGGAGGTGGCGCCGAGCAGGAAGCCGCGGGCCCGGGCATCGCCGGCGGCCCAGGCCAGGTCGCCGACCCGCTGGAAGCCGAACATCGAGTAGAAGATGTAGAACGGGACGGTCATCACCCCGTGGTTGCTGTAGGAGGTACTGGCGGCGATCCACGACGAGATGGCCCCGGATTCGTTGAGCCCCTCCTGCATGATCTGGCCGTCCTTGCTCTCCTTGTAGTAGCTGAGCTGGCCGGCGTCTTGCGGGGTGTACAACTGGCCCACGTGGGAGTGGATGCCGATCTGGCGGAACAGGCTTTCCATGCCGAAGGTACGAGACTCGTCGGGCACGATCGGCACGATGAGCTTGCCGATGTTCGGGTCCTTGAGCAGCGTGCCGAGGATGCGCACGAAGGCCATGGTGGTGGAGATCGCCCGTTCGCCGGTGCCCTTGAGTTGCGTCTCCAGGGCCGACAGCGGCGGGATCTGCAGGGACTGGACAGCGCTGAAGCGCGCCGGGATATGGCCACCGAGCTTACCGCGCGCGGCCTTCAGGTAGTTGGCCTCGACGCTGTCCGGCGCCGGTTTGAGGTATGGCATGTCGCCCAGTTGCTCATCGCTGAGCTCCAGGCCGAAACGGTCGCGGAAGGCCTTGACCGCCTGGTCCCCCATCTTCTTGAGCTGGTGGTTGATGTTCTGGCCTTCGCCGGCCTCACCCATGCCGAAGCCCTTGACGGTCTTGGCCAGGATCACGGTCGGGCCGCCGGTGTGGCGCATGGCCGCGGCGTAGGCGTTGTAGACCTTTTCCGGATCGTGGCCGCCACGGGAGAGCTTCCAGATCTGCTCGTCGGTCATGTCGCTGACCAGTTCCAGCAGTTCGGGGTACTTGCCGAAGAAATGCTCGCGCACGTAGGCGCCGTTTTGCGACTTGTAGTTCTGGTAGTCGCCGTCCACGCATTCCATCATGCGTCGGCGCAGCAGGCCGCTCTTGTCCTTGTCCAGCAGGGCATCCCAGCCGCTGCCCCAGATCACCTTGATCACGTTCCAGCCTGCGGCGCGATACAGGCTTTCGAATTCCTGGACCACCTTGCTGTTGCCGCGTACCGGGCCGTCGAGGCGCTGCAGGTTGCAGTTGACCACGAAGATGATGTTGTCGAGTTTCTCCCGGCCGGCCAGGGAGATCGCCGCCAGGGATTCGGGCTGGTCCATCTCGCCATCGCCGAGGAAGGCCCAGACCTTGCGGCCCTGGTGTTCCTTGAGGCCACGGTTCTCCAGGTAGCGCATGAAGCGCGCCTGGTAGGCGGCGGTGATCGGGCCCAGGCCCATGGACACGGTGGGGAACTGCCAGAAGTCGGGCATCAGCCGGGGGTGGGGGTAGGACGAGATGCCATCGCGGTCGGTTTCGCGACGGAAGTTGTCCAGTTGCTCTTCGCTCAGGCGGCCCTCGAGGAAGGCGCGACCATAGATGCCTGGGGAGGAGTGGCCCTGGATGTAGACCATGTCGCCGGCGAACTGCTCGGTGCGACCACGGAAGAAGTGGTCGAAGCCTACGTCGTAGAGCACTGCCGCCGAGGCGTAGGAGGCGATGTGCCCACCGACGTTGGAATGCTTGCCGGCACGCAGCACCATGGCCAGGGCGTTCCAGCGGATGTAGGCGTTGATCCGCTTCTCGACGGCGAGGTCGCCAGGGTAGGGCTGCTGGCGGCTGACCGCGATGGTGTTGACGTAGGGCGTGGTCACGCGTCCGTAGAAGTCGCCATGTTGGGCAACGTCGAAATCCAGCAGTTGGTCGATCAGGTAATGCGCCCGGGGGCGGCCTTCGACATGCAGAACCGATTCAATGGATTCGAGCCATTCACGAGTCTCTTGTGGGTCCTCGTCGAGAAACACGGATTGTTGTGCCATCGTCGTCTCCTGGGCAGTGGGGCGGGGAGCACCGGGTTGTCCAGTGCCATAGCGAAGGGCGTCGGCGAGGCCGACCCTGTTCGGAATTTAATTCATTGCAATTGCAATCAGATTCAGGAATTTATCCTTCTCGGCGTTACAATTGCAACTAAATCGATTTTTGAAAAAGGTGATGCATGTCTTCCAGCGATCCGGATACCTGGTTCAGATTCGTCCGGGCCCACCGTTGCCTGATCCGTGAAGTCGAGCGGCGCCTGGCGGCTGCCGGGCTTCCGTCCTATGCCTGGTACGACGCACTTTGGGGGCTGGAAAGCGGTTCTGGCGGTACTCGGCGAATGAACGAACTGGCCGATGTCATGGCCATCGAGCGCTACAACCTGACGCGCCTGGTGGATCGCCTGGAAGCCGAGGGCCTGGTCGAGCGCAGTCGTGCCAGCGAAGACGGTCGTGGGGCCTGTGCCTCGATCACCGAGGCAGGCAGGGAATTACGCAAGAAAATGTGGCGTATCTACGAAGCGGCGGTCGACGAGCTGTTCCTGGCGCAGTTCGATGATCAGCAGCAGCGCATTTTCAGCGACGCCCTGGAACGTGCGGCCAGCGCCGCGCGGACGAGTGGGCGGCAGGCCTAGGCTCATTGCAGCAGGTAGCGTTGCATGGCTTGCTTGACGTACTTGGCTGGCACCTTTCCCTCCTGGGCCAGGGCGCGCAGGGCCAGGGCAGCGATCCAGTATTTATCCAGGCAATGGTTGGCGTTTGGCCCTGGCGACAGGGAGTCGATGGAGTCGGCACCCAGTGCCACGAAGCGGGTGTTCACGTGGGCGCCGATCTGTTCGGCCACATGCTGGAAGTAGCCGGTTACAGCGATCACGGGAGAGTCATCGCCTGCCAGGCAATCGCGTAGATGAGAGGAGCGCCTGGGATGCTGTGGGTGCATGCGGTTCCAGCGTTGCGCGCTGTCAGCGTCCCGGGCCAGGCGGGTATAGCTGGGGCAACTCCACAGCTGGCAGCTTACGCCCCAGTCCTCATGCAATAGCCGTGCGCCAGCCATCACGGTACGCAGGCTCAAGCCCGCGCCCAGCAGGCGAACCCGTGGCCCTTGGGGCGCGCCTTGCAGTTCGCCGAGCTGATACATGCCTTGCATGGCATGGCTGGCGCGGTGCTCGTCCATGGGTTCGACGAAGTCATTGGGCTCATCGTGCAGCGCCATGTAGTAGAAGCCATCGCGACCCTCTACATAAAGACTCTTCAGGGCCGCGAGGGCAATCGCCTGGGCCTCGGCGCCATTGGCCGGGTCGAAGGGCAGGCAATGCGGGTTGCTCGACAACCAGAGAGGTACCCAGGGATGGGCGCCCTTGGGCCAGGGTGAGGGCAGGGTCTCGATGTCGTTGCAGAGGATGCCGCGCTGGCAGGATTCGCTCGACAGGGCGCAGAGTTGGGCCGAGGTCGAGGAACTGGTCAGGTACAGCAGAGGTTTCTCGCTGGCCAGGGTCCGGGGGCTCAAGCGCAAGGGCCAGGCGCTGATACGAGTGTGAGCCTGGGCGGTATCGGGCCGCTGGTTGGAGCGCACGACCCAGATGTTCTTCGCCGTGCCCGGGTCCCGTTCCAGGCGATTGGCGATATCGATCATGGTGTAGAGGGGGGAAGACATCCCTGCGTTGACCTGGTCGCTGAGCGCCTGGATCTTGTCGATGCAGGCCTGGGCTGCCAGGCCGGTATCCTGCGAAGTCCTGAAACTGGAAAAACCCATCATCACTTCAAAGCTCTCCGTGCGTGCCTTCGGTGTTGCACCATACTGCACGTCTCAATATCATTGCAAATGCAATCATGTGCGATGCGGTGGCATCCGAAGCAGTCAATGGAGGACTCATGAACACGGCAAACTCCCTCACGTTCTATACAGCCGATACGCCCAACGGACAGAAGATCAGCATCTTCCTGAAGGAGGCGGGCATCGACTGTGAGCGAGTGAAATTCAACTTGGCCGAAGGGCGCCAGCATTCGCCGGAGTTCTTGCAGATCAACCCCAACGGCAAGATCCCGGCCATCGTCGATCACGAGGCCGGGGTATCGGTATTCGAATCGGCGGCGATCCTTGGTTATCTATCGCAAAAGTACGGCTGCCTGCAGGCCCGTTCTCCGAAAGAGCAACTGACGATCCAGCAGTGGCTGTTTTTCCAGGTCGGGTCCATCGGACCTATGCTTGGCCAACTCTGGTGGTTCCTCCATGGCAGCAAGACTTACAACCAGGAGGCCATCGCGCGCTATCGCAAGGAGTCATTGCGGATCTATGGCGTGGTCGATGGGCAGTTGGCCAGGAGTGTCTACCTGGCGTCGGACCATTACTCCATTGCTGACATCGCCGCCTTTCCCTGGTTGCGAACCCATGAGGAGTTGAACCTGGATATCAGCGACTTCCGTCATGTCCTGCGCTGGTTGGAGAGCATCGAAGCGCGGCCCGCGGTAAAGGCCGGCCTGGCAGATTCCCGAGAGGCCTCGGTAGCTTGAGGAGTCGCTGAAGTCGCTAGGGACTGTGCCGCTCGATGGCCTGGGGCACTTTTCTGCAGGCGAAAAAAAGACCTTGATATTCAAGGTCTTTTTCGATTTTGGTGCCCGAGGGAGACTCGAACTTTGCTCTGTAGGCTATGGTTTTCGGTGGTTATGATTGGTGATGCCGAAAGTCTACTCACAATCCTACTCACACTTTGCCGAGTGGGGCGGTATCCTCAAATCTGAGGACACCCCAAGCGGGTCATCAGGTCCGAGTCGGACGATATGGTCTGTCTCGCTCCACTGTGTGGATTTCTACACACAGTGGCGTTTCTTCCACGCATCACATCACAGCCATTGAACGATACGGCGCCAGCAGCATGGCAAATGTCGTGCCCTCGGTCAGCGTGCGGTCGCCCTGGCGCTCCCGATTCTCGTACAGGTCGCCCACCAACAGCAGTACAGCGGCCTTGATCGGGGCGGGCATCGGATCGGGCAGGCCATCGCCCAGGAAGTTGCTGACGTGGATTTCAGCCGCGGCGATCAGGCCCAGGATGTAGCTGTCTTCCTCGTCGTGATCGACGCGCATGTGCAGCTTGGCTTCTTCAAGGGTTACGCTGGTCATACGAAAAATACCTCGGTATCAAGATCGGCAGGGGCCTCGGCCACCTGGGCGGCGCCGAACGCCATCGCCAGGGCCTGCAGGCCGTCGATGCGCCCGGTGCGACGGCTCTTGTCCAGCTTGCGGTTGCCGCTAGGGTCTTTCACCGCCACGGCATTGGCGGCGCACAGGTCAGCACAGGGTGGCCACCGTGGGCGACACGGCCATTTAGCAACTCAGCCTCCAGGGCGTCGAGGGCTGGCGCCATGTCGCGGAAACCTTGCCCGTGGGGCACCAGCGGCAGCTCCAGGCCCAGGCGCTCCAGCTCCTTCTTGAGCACGTCGATGCGCCAGCGGTCATAGGCGATCGCCGCCACCTCGCAGTCGCTTAGTATCTCGGCCATGTCCAGGGCCACCGCTTCCAGGTCAACCGTGGCCCCTGGCGTGGTGCGGATGTACCCCTGTCGCGCCCACATGTCATAAGGGGCGCGGTCCTTCTGCGCTCGGTCGAACAAGCCCTGCTCGGGCGTCCAGAAGTACGGACGGACCTGCCACACGCCATCCACCTTGCCGATCAGCACCAGCGCCGTCAGGTCGGTTCGGGCCGACAGATCGAGGCCCGCATAGACCAGGCCCTCGAACGGGTCAGGCGCGGTGTCGCAGGCCATCCACACGTCGGGGCTGATGAATGGGCTGTCGAGGCTGACCCGCTGGTTGAGCAGCAGGTTACGGGCGGTGTTGCTCATGCTCGGCATGCGCTCGGCTTGCTGCATCTGCTCCCGCAGGTCTGTCTCCGACCGGAAGATGCCCAGTGCCGGGTTGGCCGCTCGCCAGCCGTCTTCGTCCATCAGATCGCAGCCCGTCGCCGCGGCGTACAGGCGGCACACGATCTTGGGGTCATTGCTGCGCAGGGCATCGTCAATCCACTGGCTCAGCAGGTCGGCGTCGTTGGCTGCCTGGGTACTGATGGCGATCAGCAGCGGTGCCGAGTGGGCGCCCTGGCTGGTGGTGATGGCGTCCACGAAGTCGGATTGCGGGCCGCGTATCTGGCCAATCTCGTCCAGAATGGCGAGCACTGGGGAGAGGCCGTGCGCGGTCTTGCCGTCGGCGGCCAAGGCGCGAAACTCGGTGTTCAGGTTCAGCCCCAGCAGCCGCTTGCCGCTGGGCACGATGCGGACGATCTTCGACAGGGCGGGCGATAGCTGAACCATCTTGGCGGCCAGGTTGAACACCAGGGCGGCTTGGTCGCGGCTCATGGCACCCGACACAAGCTGGCTGTTTTGCTTCGCCTCGGGGCCGACCAGGTGCGCCAGCAGCAGGCCCGCGATCAGGCCTGACTTGCCGTTCTTCCTGGCCACACTGAGGATGGCCCGGCGAGTGCCCACCGGGTTGTCGTACACGTCACGGATGAACTGGCGCTGGAACTCGGCCAGGCATAGCGGCTTGCCAACGTCTGCGCCTTCGGGCGTCACGCAGTAGCGTTCGATAAACGCGATGATCTTTTCGGCGCGGGTCATTGCAGCGTCCCCAGGGTCGGTATCAGGTCGTCATCCACATGCTGCCGGGCCTCACGCTCGAGCGCGGCGCCCTTG